>Ga0209698_10000051_pt1 | contig 99548 bp, 92 predicted proteins | sample LitLauG_LLR_2012_FD_187203 | JGI IMG/M metagenome (GOLD analysis project Ga0209698, IMG submission 187203) | Freshwater sediment microbial communities from Pennsylvania, USA - Little Laurel Run_MetaG_LLR_2012 (SPAdes) (version 2) | ecosystem: Environmental > Aquatic > Freshwater > Creek >... | reverse complement strand
CCGCCACTCATGCCGCCCCCGGTACTGTTGCCGTTGCAGCCTGCCAGTGCCGCACCAACAAAAGCCGCTGCGAACAGCGACCGACGCAGTTCCTTGTGCATGGACCGTGTTCTCCTGTGGATCATGTTCGTCTTCGGTGTTTACCGGCCGAACAGCGCAGGCGCCAGCAAGAATACCCTGCAATGGCGCCGCAGCGAACGCCCTAAGAGTGTGGAAATAGCATCGAATTGCCCTCGAATCACCATCCGATCGGCTTCCCATGAAGAGTGCATCCCGCGACGACCTGAGGCAGGTACAAGAAACGCCGGACGGTCGAGATTCAGAGGCGCGCCTGCACGCGTTCGTGCACCTGGAACGTCATCAGCGCCAGGAAAGCCGCCAGAGCGAGGTAGCTCAACGTGTAACGCCAGCGCACGCCCGGCGTCACGCCGTAGTACGCGACCGCTGCCGGGGAGGCCGGGTCGTGGCGCCAGGCCGCCATCAGCTGCGGCGCCGCCAGCAGCGCGACCAGCAGCAGCATCGGGCTGGGCCAATACAGGAACAGTGCCAGCAGGATCGGCACGCCCAGGAACCAGATGCGCGGGCCCAGCACCGCGGTGATGCGCCCGCCGTCGAACGGCGCCATCGGAATCAGGTTGAACAGGTTGATGACGAACCCGGAGTACGCGACCGCCAGCCATACGCGGCTGTCCGCGGCATCGGCGTACAGGTAGACCGCCACCGCGGCCACCGTGCCCACCAGCGGGCCGCCCAGGCCCACGTAAGCCTCGGTCTCGGCGTCGTGTGGAAGGTCCTTCAGCTGGATCCAGGCACCGACGAACGGAATGAACGTGGGCGCCCCCACATCCAGACCGCGCCGGCGCGCCGCCACGTAGTGGCCCAGCTCGTGCGCCAGCAACAGCAGCACGAAGCCCACCGCGTACAGCCATCCGAAGATCCATGCGTACACGATCACCGACAGCAGCATCGTGCCGGCGGTGGTGGCGAGCTTGGCGAACTTGGCGCTGGAAACCAGCAGCGCCAGAAGCTTGAGCATCGATGGCTTTCGAACGCGGCCAGGCGACTGCGGCGGGGCGCAGATTGTATCGACCCCGCATTGCGGCGGGTGATCGGGCCTGTTTTGCTCTACACTTCGCGCCCCGTTTCGGCTGTCCCCGGTCGAGCATGAACCCGACGCTGCTGCCTGTCACCGTTCTCACCGGTTTTCTCGGTGCGGGCAAGACGACGCTGCTGAACCGTATCCTGGCGCAGCCGCACGGCCAGCGCATCGCCGTGATCGAGAACGAGTATGGGCCCGAAGGCATCGATCACGAGCTGGTGGTCACCGAGACGGTCGAGCAGATCGTCGAGATGAACAACGGCTGCCTGTGCTGCACCGTGCGCGGCGACCTGGCCCGCATCCTGGGCGAGTTGCGGACCAGGCGCGATGCGGGGGAACTGACTTTCGAGCGGGTGATCGTCGAAACCACCGGCATCGCCCATCCGGGTCCGGTCACGCAGACCTTCTTCCTCGACGACGACGTGGCCGGCTATTACCGCCTGGACGGCGTGATCACCGTGGTCGATGCCAAGCATGGCCATGCCACGCTGGATCAGCAGCCGGAGGCACAGAACCAGGTCGGCTTCGCCGACCGCATCCTGCTGTCGAAATCCGACCTGGTGGAGCCGGACGAGATCGACTCGCTGCGCGCGCGCCTGGTGCGGATGAATCCGCGCGCCCCGATCCGGATCGCACAGATGGGCGAGGTGGCGCTGAGCGAGGTGCTCGACATCGACGGCTTCAAGCTGGACCCGATCCTGCAGTTGGATCCGGATTTCCTGGCCGCCGAGCGCACGGGCGGGTCGGACCACGACCACGGCGGGCACCATCACGGCGAGGAAGACGGCCATGGAGACGGGCAGCACGAGCCGCCTCGCACGTCGGCCCACGACGATGCGGTGCAGGCCTTCGTGTTTCGCTCGCGCCGGCCGTTCGCGCCCGCCCGCCTGGAGGAATATCTGGGCGCCTTGACACAGGTTTACGGACAGGACTTGCTTCGGTATAAAGGCGTCCTTTTTATCAGCGGCTCCCCGCGGCGCCAGATTCTGCAGGGGGTACACATGGTGATTGCCTCGGAGCCCGGGCGCCCCTGGAGCAGGGACGAACGGCCGGCGAGCACGATCGTGTTCATAGGGCGAAAACTCCCCCGGGAAGCGATTCTTAAGGGGCTCGAGGCCTGCCTGGCCCGCTAGTTCAAGCGCGGCGGGCGTAAAGAGGTTGAATCCAATGGTTTCCAAAACGAAGGCGCCGGCGCGGCCCAAGACCGCTGCGAAGAAAACCGGCAAGTCCGGCAAGGCCGTCAAGCCGGTCGCCCGCAAGCCCGCCAAGCCGGTTTCCAAGCCCGCGCGGCACGGTGCAGCCAGGCCGGCGGCGAAATCGGCCCGGCCGAAGCCGGGCAAGCCCGCAACCGTTGCGGCCAAGCAAAGGCCGCTGGCGAAACCAGCCGCCGCCCCCAAGGCGATTGCCCCGGGCGCCAGGCCCGGCGGCCTCAAGACGGCGGGTGGAAAGCCCAAGACCACGATCGCCGTAGTGCCGCCACCTTCACCGGAGATCGCGGCACCGGTACCGAAGACCGCGGCGCGGCCGGTGCAGAGCGTGAGTCCGAAGGATCTGGCGGCGGCGCACGAATACCTGCTGAGCCGGTCATCGAGCCGCAGCGAAGAGCCGGTGATCGTCAATGGCAGGCGGCTTCCGACCGAAGAGGAGCTGCTGCGGATGGCCGAGGGCGACTACATGAACGAAGACCAGCTGGCCTTCTTCAAGTATCGGCTGCAGCAGATGGAGCGCGAGCTGCTGAGCAATGCGGACGAAACGACCGAGCATCTGCGCGAGACCGTGATCGTGCCCGACCCGGCCGACCGAGCGACGATCGAAGAGGAGCACGCACTGGAGCTGCGCACGCGCGATCGGGAGCGCAAGCTGCTGAAGAAGGTGCAGTCGTCGCTGCAGTCCATCGAGTCCGGCGACTACGGCTTTTGCGAGGAAACGGGCGACCCGATCGGCATCCCGCGCCTGCTGGCGCGCCCGACCGCGACGCTGTCGCTGGAGGCGCAGCAGCGCAGGGAGATGAAGCAGAAGCTGTTCGGGGACTGAGCTGAGCGCCCTCACCCCCGGCCCTGTCCCGCGAGCGGGACCGGGGAGCCATCGGGGGGCTACCTGGCGCGGTAGTGAAACGCGGGCGTCGGGCTGAGACACTGCGGGCATCGCTCCGCGGGAGTCACCTGATGCGCAATCTGACTGCGGGCGGCGCCGGCCCGACCTTCCTGGCGTCGGTCACGACGCCGGCCGGTGACGCCATCCGTTCACGCCCTGAATGCGTCTCGAAGCTGGTGCTGAGCGGCACCAAGGACCGATTGCTGATCGAGTCGGTGGGCGGGTATCCGCCCCGCCTGCAAAGCTGCGTACTGGCGGCCTGGCTGCGCGGGGGCTGGCAGCTGACCCGGACAGGCCCTGGCCGCATGCGGCCGATTCCGCCGCCGGCGCGATCGACCGATCAGCCGGCGCAGCGGCTGACGCGCCGCATCTGTTTCGACGATCCGGCCGATCCGACGCTGGCCGGATTCCTGTGCAGCCTGCCGCGCAAGGAGCGTGGCCGCGAGATCCGCCACTTCATCCTGACTGCGCTGCGAAGCGGCCCGCCGCGCGCGGCGTAAAGCGATGCGCGCCGGTCGCGGGCTAAAGGCCGGTCAACGGGCGCTCAATGCGCCGTGGCCGGGCTGGCGGGACTGGCGGCCACCGCTTCCTTCGCCTTCACCGTGTCGACCGTCCTTCCCTGCAGGTAATTCATCGCCTGCTTCAGCTGGAAGTCGTCCGACGAGCCGAATTCGTAGCGATGCGGCTGCGCCATCGGATGCGGCGTCGCGCTGGCTTCGTCCTTGCCCTCGGTGGCCTGATCGTTCGCCTTCACGGGCTCCAGCCCCGCCGCGTTCTGGTTCTCCAGATGGTGCGCCAGATCGGCCTCGCGCACGTTCAGTCCGGCGAAATTGCCTTCGGCCGTGTCGTCCACCTGAAGGTCGGGGGTGATGCCTTGTGCCTGGATCGAGCGGCCGCTGGGAGTGTAGTAGCGCGCGGTGGTGAGCTTGATGGCGGTCGGGTTGTCGCGGTCGTTGCGGATCGGGATGATCGTCTGCACCGAGCCCTTGCCGAAGGTCTGCAATCCGATCAAGGTGGCGCGCCTGTGGTCCTGCAACGCGCCGGCCACGATCTCGGAGGCCGAGGCGCTCGCTCCGTTCACCAGGACCACCAGCGGCACCGTCTTGACCTGGGGCGGCAGGTGCGCCAGCGCATCGTCCCCGTGCGTGCGCTGGTAATCGGACGGATTCGCCGCGTAGCGGCGGTGCGCGTCCTCGGTACGTCCTTCTGTGGTCACGACCGTCGAATCTGGCGCCAGGAACACTGCCGACACCCCGACCGCCGCGTGCAGCAGCCCGCCCGGATCGTTGCGAAGATCCAGCACGATCCCTTTCACTGGTCCCTGCTTGTACAGATCCCCGAGCTGCCTGGCCAGGTCATCGACCGTGCGCTCCTGGAACTGCGTGACCCGCACGAACGCATAGCCCGGCTCGAGCGCTTTCGACTTGACCGACTGCACGCGGATCACGTCGCGCACCAGCCGCACTTCGAGCGGCGCGCTCTCGCCCTTGCGAACGAGCGTCAGCGTAATGGGCGTCTTGGGCTTGCCCCGCATCAGCTTGATGGCGTCGCCCAGTGCCATGCCGCGCGTGAACTTGTCGTCGATCTTGATGATCAGGTCGCCCGCGCGGATGCCGGCCCGCGCGGCCGGCGTGTCGTCGATCGGAGCGATCACCCGAACCGCGCCGTCCTCGGCGCCGACCTCGATGCCCAGGCCGCCGAACTCGCCCTGCGTGCCGACCTGCAGGTCCTTGAAGGCGTCGGCGTCGAGGAACGCCGAGTGCGGATCCAGCCCGGCCAGCATGCCGGATATCGCCTCCTGGATCAGCTTGCGGTCTTCGACCGGCTCGACGTAATTGGCCTTGATCGCGCCGAACACCTCGGTGAACTCGCGGATCTCTTCCAGCGGAATCGGGCCGCGCGCGTCGCGGAAGGCGTACGCCGTCAGCCCGTAACTGATCGACAGGCCGGCGATGATTCCAATGCCGACCAGACCCCAACTGCGCAAACGTCCACCGCTCATGCCGCCTCCAGGGACAGGGACTGACTAAGCTAGCGCGGACCCACCCACGCTAGCGGGTCGAAAGGCTTGCCCTGATACCTCAATTCGAAGTATAGGCCGGAATCCTGGCTTCCCCCGGTGCTGCCCACCGCGGCTATCACCTCGCGCGCTTCAACCGAATCGCCGATCCCATGCAGCAGAGTTTCGTTGTTCCCATAGACCGACAACAGGCCGTTTCCGTGGTCCAGGATCATCAGGTTGCCAAAGCCCCGCAGCCAGTCGGCGAATACGACCCGACCGGCGGCCACCGCGTGCACTTCGGCCCCGGCCGGCGCCCGGATAAAAAGACCCTTCCAGGTCGGTGCGCCGGCCTGGGGCTGGCCGTCCTCGTCGCGGCGCGCCGCGCCGAAGCGCGCGCTCAGCTGGCCATCGACCGGCAGCGCGAGCTTGCCCCGCAGACCGCCGAAGGCAGCCAGGTTCGGGGCCTCCCCGCGGGCGCCGGCGGCGGCCGGCGGCGCGTGCCGGTGGGCCTGCTCGGCCAGCAAGCGAGAGATCTGGTCGATCAGCGAACCCAGCTGCGCCTCGTCGCGCTCCACGGCCGCCACCGAGCGGCGCTGGGCGGCGATGTCGCGGGAAAGGCGTGCCAGCGTGGCCTTGCGGGCGGCCTGCTGATGCAGCAACTGGGCCCGGCTCGCGCTTTCCTCCGTCGCGATCGAGGCGAGTTCGGCCTTGCGGTCGCGCGATTGCGCTTCCAGTGCGACCAGCTCCTCGCGACGCTGGCGCAGATCGCCGACCTGGCGCAGTTCCTCGTGCATCACGCGCGCCACGTACCCGCGGGTGCGCGCCGCGCCCCCCGGCCCGTCCCCGTCGACCATCTCCTGCCATGGCTGGCGGCCGTCCAGCTCGAACCGGGTTCGGATCAGCTGAGCCACCGCCAGCTCGTGGGTCCCCTGGCGCGACCGAGTGACCCGCTCGCGCTCCTGCAACGCGCCGATCTGCGTCTCGACCTGGCGACGCGCCTTCCCGAGCTCGCGCAGGCGGCGATTGGCCGCCGAGATCGCGGTCTCGGATTCGGCCAGCGCATCGGTGGCCTCCGAGTGCGCCGCTTCGGACTGGGCCAGGTGCTTCTTCAGCTGCGCCAGCCGCGTGCGCAGCTCGCGCTGCTCGCCCTGAAGCTTCTGCTTGCGCTGCGCGCTGACCGGGCCGGGGGACGGGTCCGCCGCGGCAGCACGGGACGACGCGGCGGGCTTCTGGCCCGCCGCGTCCGCCAGCGCCGCGGCCAGCGTCAGGGCCAGCAATGTCACTGCGATGCGCGTTCGGTCTGCTCCTGCTCGCCCAGGTAGAAATGCTTCAGCGGCCGCAGCGCCTCGTCCAGCTCGTACACGAGCGGGGCGCCGGTGGGGATGTTCAGACCGACGATGTCGTCGTCGGACACCCGGTCCAGGTACTTAACGAGCGCGCGCAGCGAATTGCCGTGCGCAGCAATCAGCACGCTGCGCCCGCGCGACAGCGCCGGCGCGATCGAGTCGTTCCAGAACGGCACGACCCGATCGACCGTGTCGCGCAGCGATTCGGTCAGCGGGATCTGCTCCGGATCCAGCATGTGATAGCGCGGATCGCGCCCGCTGCAGCGGTCGTCGTCGGGCGCCAGCGCGGGCGGCCGCACCGCGTAGGAGCGGCGCCACACGTGCACCTGCTGCGGGCCGTAACGCGTCGCGGTCTCCTGCTTGTTCAGCCCCTGCAACGCGCCGTAGTGGCGTTCGTTCAACCGCCAGCTGTGCACGACCGGAATCCACATCCGGTCCAGGCCATCCTGCACGATCCACAAGGTGCGGATCGCCCGGCGCAGCATCGACGTGTAGGCGATGTCGAACGCGAAGCCCTGCTCGCGCAGCAGCCGGGCCGCAACGCGCGCCTCGCTCTCGCCCTGCTCGCTCAAGTCGACGTCGGTCCAGCCGGTGAACCGGTTCTCCAGGTTCCACTGGCTCTGACCGTGCCGCAGCAATACCAGCCGGTGAGTGCCCATCGGAACGCATTCTATAATCAACGTTTGCGTCCCCTCTTGCGTTTCCCAGGTGCAGTTCTTTCTGGATCAGACCAACCTGCTGCTGATCGCGGTGGCGTGCATCAGCGGCGCACTGCTGCTGTGGCCGATGCTGCGCGAGCGCGCGGGCGGACCCAGCGTGTCGACGCTGGCCGCCACGCAGATGATCAACACGCGTCACGCCCAGGTGGTCGACGTGCGCCCGCCCGAGCAGTTCGCGGCCGGCAGCGTGCCCAACGCGCGCAACATTCCGCTGGCCGAGCTGTCCAAGCGCGGCAGCGAACTGCGCAAGGACCGCCCCGTGATCCTGGTGTGCAATACCGGCCGCACCGCCCAGGGCGCCGCTTCCCGGCTGCGGGCCGCGGGCATCGCCGAGGTCTACGTGCTGGCCGGCGGGGTGTCGGCCTGGCGCGAGGCGGGGTTGCCGATCCGCACCTAGCCGGCGCATCCCGATGAGCGTTCGCATCCGCATGTACAGTACCGCCACCTGCCCGTTCTGCATCCGCGCCGAGCGCCTTCTGAACGCGCGCGGCGTCGAGTCGATCGACAAGCTGCGAGTCGACCTGGACCCGGTGCTGCGCGAGGAGATGATCCGGGTGACCGGCCGGAGAACGGTTCCGCAGATCTTCATCGACGAGTTGCACGTGGGCGGATTCGAAGAGCTGGCAGCGCTGGACCGCGAAGGCAGGTTGCCGGGCCTGCTCCGACCCTGATCAACGGCCTGCCGCGGCCATTCAAAGGCGATCGCCATGACACAGAAAACCGAATCGGCCGGCCCGGACAGCGCCGGCGCGGCGCCCGGCGCCGGCACCGTGTTCACGGTGCAGCGCATCTACCTGAAGGACGCGTCGCTCGAGATGCCCAATGCGCCGGCCATCTTCCTGGAGCAGAGCGCGCCGCAGGTCGACGTCCAGATGGACATCGGCAGCGAGAAGATCGCCGACGGCGTCCACGAGGTCGTGGTGCGCGTCACGGTGACCGCGCGTGTGAAGGACAAGGTGCTGTTCCTGGCCGAGGCCAAGCAGGCCGGAATCTTCGAGGTGCGCGGATTGCCGACCGAGCAGTTCGACCCGGTGCTGGGGATCGTCTGCCCGGGGATCGTCTATCCGTACCTGCGCTCCAACGTGGCGGACCTGGTCAGCCGCACCGGGCTGCCGGCGATCCATCTGGCCGAAATCAATTTCGAGGCGCTGTACCGTCAGCGGGTGACCCAAAGCGGCCAGAGCCAGTCGCCGATCATCGTTCCGCCCGGGACCAACACCCGGCAGTGATGCCGGCCGAGCCGACGTTTCGAGGGATGCGGATCGCAATCCTCGGTGCCGGCGCCTGGGGCACTGCGCTCGCCTGCGCGCTGGGCCAACGGCGCGAAGTCGCGTTGTGGGCGCGCAGCCCCGAGCATGCGCAGCAGCTGGACCGTCAGCGCGACAACCCGCGCTACCTGCCCGGCATCCCGCTGCCGCCGGGCGTCGTCGTCACGAGCGATCTGCAACAGGCGGTGGATTTCGCCGCCGGCGGCCTGCTGGCGCTGGCCACCCCCACCGCGGCGCTGCGCCCCACGTTGCGCGAGCTGCGCCAGGCCGGCGCCGTCCCGCCGCTGCTGTGGCTGTGCAAGGGCTTCGAGCGCGACAGCGGGATGCTGGCGCACCAGATCGTGGCCGACGAGCTGCCGGGCCATCCGGCCGGCCCGCTGTCCGGCCCGAGCTTCGCCGACGAGGTCGCGCGGGGCCTGCCCACGGCACTGACCGTGGCCGGCAGCGCCGACTTCTGCTCGCAGGTCACGCAGGCGCTGCACGGCAACGGGCTGCGCATATATTCCACGCAGGACGTGGTCGGGGTCGAGGTCGGAGGCGCCGTCAAGAACGTGATGGCGATCGGCACCGGCATCGCCGAAGCGCTCGGGCTCGGCAACAACGCGCGCGCCGCGCTGATCACGCGCGGCCTGGCCGAGACGATCCGCCTCGGCGTGGCGCTCGGCGGCCGCGCCGCCACCTTCACCGGGCTGACCGGCCTGGGCGACCTGATACTCACCTGCACCGGCGAGCAGTCGCGCAACCGGCGCGTGGGCCTGGCGCTGGGACACGGCACCGAACTGCAGCGCGCGCTCGCCGAGCTCGGGCACGTCGCCGAGGGCGTGTGGTCCGCACCGGCCATCGTGGCGCGCGCGCACGAAGCGGGGGTCGACATGCCGATCACCGGGGCCGTGTGCGCGGTGCTGGACGGGCGCCTCGCCCCGCGCGCGGCGCTCGAGCGCCTGCTGGCGCGCGAACCGCGCAACGAGAGCGCGTGAACGGGGAGCGGTCCGCCGTGAGCGGCAGCGGCACGGCCGCCGGCCGCCTGAAGAGCGTGTGCGTCTTCTGCGGCTCCTCTGCCGGCAGCGACCCGCGCTTCGTCGAGGCGGCGCGCGCGGCCGGGGCGCTGCTCGCGCGGCGCCGGATCGCGCTGGTGTACGGGGGCGGTCACGTCGGCATGATGGGAGCCCTGGCGGACGCCGCGCTGGCGGCGGGCGGGCGCGTGACGGGCGTGATCCCCCAGCACCTGATGCGGCCCGAGGTGGCGCATCCCGGCCTGTCCGAGCTGATCGTGGTGGATTCGATGCACCAGCGCAAGTGGCTGATGGCGGATCGCGCGGATGCCTTCCTGGTGCTGCCCGGCGGCTACGGGACGCTGGACGAGACGTTCGAGATGGTGACCTGGCTGCAACTGGGCCTGCAGCGCAAGCCGTTGGCGCTGGTCAACGTCGCCGGCTACTTCGACCCGTTGCTGCAGTGGCTGCGGCAGGCGGTCGAATGCGGCTTCGTGCACCCGACCCAGGCCGGCCTGCTGCGCGCCGAGCCGACGCCGCAGGCGGCATTGGCGCAGCTGGAGCTGGATCTTGCGCAGCGGCCTGCGCCATGAGGGCGCATCACACGCCGCCAGAGAACCCGGACTGACGCCAGGCTTCGAACACGACCACCGCCACCGCGTTGGACAGGTTCAGGCTGCGGTTGCCTGGTTTCATCGGCAGCCTGAGCTGGCGCGCTGCGGCGAAATGCGCCCGCACTTCGTCGCGCAACCCGCTCACTTCCGATCCGAACACGAACCAGTCGCCGGCGCGGAACTCGGCTTCGGCGAAGTGCGCGCTGCCGTGGCGCGTCAGCGCGAACATCCGCTCCGGGTCGGGCCGCTCGGATTGCAGCAGCGCATCGAAGCTCGCGTGCACGGACACGTGGGCGAACTCGCGGTAGTCCAGGCCCGCCCGCCGCATCCGCGCATGGTCCAGCGCGAAACCGAGCGGCTGCACCAGGTGCAGGCGCGCGCCGGTGTTGGCACACAGGCGGATCACGTTGCCGGTGTTCGGCGGGATCTGCGGCTCGACCAGCACGACCTGGAACATGACGCGGCTCACTCGGTGCGCGCGACCACCAGGTTCACGACCCGCTCGATCCCGGCGCGCTTCAGAACCCGGGCGATCTCGTCGAGCGTGGCGCCGCTGGTCATCACGTCGTCCACCACCGCGGCGCACCGTGCGCGCAGCGGCGCGCCCAGCGCGAAGGCGCCACGCACGTTGCTGCGCCGCGCCTGCAGCGGCAGCGATTGCTGCGGCGGACCGGCCCGCAGGCGCACCAGCGCCGCGCGCGGCAACGGCAGCGCCAGCCGGCGCGCGACCACGCGGGCGATTTCGTGCGATTGATTGAAGCCGCGCTCGCGCTGACGCCGATCGGCCAGCGGCACCGCCAGCAGGCAGTCCACCGGCCCGCCGGGCCCGATCCGCCCGGCCAGCAGATCACCGAACACGCGCGCCAGGTCGAGTCGGCCGCCGCTTTTCAGCGCACCCACCATGCCGTCGACCGGCGGCGCGTAGTCGCCCAATGCAATCGTGCGGTCGAAGGCGGGCGCGGCCGCCAGACAGCGCCCGCAGCGCGGCGCCGGTTGCGGCAGGCGCGCCGCGCATACGGGGCAGCGCGCACAGCCCGGATCGAAGAAATCCTGCAGGCACCCGGAGCAAACCGGATCGCCGCGCTCGACCCGACACACCGCGCAGTGCGGCGCAGCCAGCTGCCTGAGGCCGGCCCCGACCCGCTGCAGCGCGCCCGTGAACGCTGCGGCGACGCTGCCGGGATTCCCGAAACGTCCGAAGCCGAAACGTCCGAAGGCCGAGGCGGCGCGCGGCGACCCGCTCATTGCACCGAGCATATACTGGCGCGCCGCGCGTCTGTGGGGTCCGGCGCCCACACGATTTCCGATGACTCCCGTGCCCGGCAGTGTCGAGCGACCCAGCGCCTTGTCCCTACGGGTGCCGGTTCGCAGCGTCACCGTTCAACGTCAGTTCGACCGGCGCGCAGCACGCTTTGCGGGCGCCTCCGCGATCGTGCGCGAAACCGGGCAGCGCCTGTACGAGCGGCTCGATTACATCCGGCACGATGCGCGCGTCGTGGTGGATCTGGGTTGCGGGCCGGGGGCGCAGCGCGCGGCGCTGCTGAAGCGCTTCGCGCGCGCGACCTGGCTCGGGGTGGATCTTTCGCCGGCGATGCTGGCGCAGGGCCCGGTCGCCGCTCCAGCCTTCGCGCGCTGGCTCCCGCAGGCGCTGCGCCCGCGCGAGCGGGCGCTCAGGATCTGCGCCGACGCGGACCGGCTGCCGCTCGCCGACGGCAGCGCCGATTGCGTGTTTTCGAACCTGATGCTGAACTGGCACCCGGCGCCGCACCGGGTGTTCCCCGAGATCGCCCGCGTGCTGCGTGAAGGCGGTTTGCTGTTGTACAGCTGTATGGGCCCGGACACGCTGCGGGAGCTGCGCGACGCGTGCGCGGCCGCCCTGCCGTACGCGCGACCGATGCCCTTCGTCGACATGCACGACCTGGGCGACATGATGGTGGCGGCCGGATTTGGCGCGCCGGTCACCGATTCGGAAACGATCCGCCTCACCTACGGCTCGGCGCGCCAGCTGCTGGCCGAGGTGCGCGCGCTGGGAGGCAATCCGCGCGACGACCGCCACCCGGCCCTGCCGTCGGGCCGCCAGGCCAGGAGCCTGCTGGCTGAACTGGACCGGCGGCGCGACCCCGATGGACGGATCGGACTGACGTTCGAAATCAGCTACGGACTGGGCTGGAAGGCGGCGCCACGCGCGCCGGCGGGCGAGGCGACCATTTCGGTCGAAGCGCTGCGCGGTCAGCTACGGCGCCGATGAGCCCAGCTAACCCGGCCGTCGCGCGCTGGCGACCGGCACCATCCAGACCGCGTATCCGCGCGGGTCGCGCACGTTCGCGATCATCCGATCGAAATAGGCGCGCGCCTGTTCGGACGAAACCGGCGTGAACTCGCCGATCGCCTCCACGTAACCGTCGCGCCACGCCTCCAGGATGGCGGCAAAGGTCTCCCGTTCCACGCGCAGCGTATCGACCACCACGTAATCGATCCGGATCTGCTGCAGGCCCAGATCCAGCATGAGCCCGTAGACGTTGCGCCCGATGAACAGGTCGGTCCCGGTGGCCGCTCCGAAGCGGGAGGGGACCTGGTGCCAGAAATCGGCCGGGTCCAGCGCGCCGCGCTGGAAATGGAGCATCCCGTAGTCCTCGGGAATCAAATGCAGCCAGCCGCCCGGCCGGGTGACGCGGACCAGCTCGGTCAGAACGCGGACCGGGTGCGGAATCGAATGCATCACATGCCGGCACACCGTCAGGTCGAAGCTGCTCTCGGGCGCCTCCAGCTCGAATATGCTCTGGCGTGCGAAGGACACGCGGGGGTCCAGGCGGGCGGCGCGCGAACGCGCCAGGTCCAGGCTCGCGTCGAGGATGTCGACGCCCAGCACGCTGGCGCCGGGGAAGAACTCGGCCAGCCGCATCGTGCCCTCGCCGGTGCCGCAGCCGGCATCCAGGATACGGGGCCGCTCGGGCAACGGGTAGCGGCGGATCAGTTCCGACTCCTGCGGCCAGATCGCGCGCGTCTGGGCCGCCAGCGTCCGCACCATCGACTCGTCGGCCATCTGCCTGGCCTGCGGATTCAGGTCCGTCATCCACCCCCTCGCTTCCTCTTTGGCTGCTGCACTTCGGTCAAAGGTTCGAGCCGGCACGGAACGATCCGGCCACCCACGCGGCGGTGGCCTCGCCCACCTCGGACAGGACGTCCCCGTCCGCGCGTCCCGACGACTTCAGCACGTGCAAGCCGTGATCGGCGCCCTCCAGCCAGTGCATGGTCCACCGGCCCAGGCGTCCGGTCGCCTGCTCCATCAGGTCGCGCCGGCAGAACGTATCGCGCGTGCCGTTCAGGCAGAGCACCGGCACCTTGATTCGCCCCAGGTGCGCGTCGCGCAGCTTGTGCGGCTGGCCGGGCGGGTGAAGCGGGTAGGCGAGCAGCAGCAGGCCGTCGCAGGGGGTCGACTCGGCCGCGAGCATCGAGGCGACCCGCCCGCCCATCGACCGCCCGCCGAGCAGCAGGATGCCCGGCTTGACCGTGGTGCGGACGTGCTCCGCGACGGCGGCGTAACACTGTTTCAGGCGGGGCATCGGGTCCGGAGCACCCGATCCCTTCTCGCGATAAAGGAAGTTGAACCGGACGATCTGCAGGCCGCGGCTGCGCAACTGGTCGCTGGCGGCGAGCATGCCCTTGTCGTTCTTGTGTCCGCCGGCGCCGTGCGCGCAGATGAGCAGCACCCCTCCGGCCGAAGCGGGCGCCGGCTCGCAGACCGCCGAGGTCTCTTCATCGGCGCCGACCTTGATCCGCCAGGATGCCGCCGGATCGTTCATCGCGATGCGCTCCGGTCTTGCGGCGTCAGGTTCCGGCACTGGGTTGCCCATCGGCCCGCAGCCTTAATGCGTGAACGAGCGTGGGCACATCGCTTCGCCAGCTGCGCAGCGCCAGCGAAATGGCCAGGCCCTCCAGATCCGCCGCGATGCCCAGATAGACCGCGGCATCGGCCAGAACGCCGTCCGAATCGAGCGCGAGCAGCGAGAAAAGCCCTGCGAACAACGCAATACCCCAGAGCTTCGAGGACCACATGTGGTAGCTCGCCTCGCGCCTGAACTTCATGAAGTCGAGCAGGTAGCGGGACAGTTCGAGCGCGACCAGCAGCATCAACGCCGCCCACCGGCCGGTGATCGCGGACGGATGCAGGTGCCAGGCGGCGACCACTGCTCCGACGTAAAACACCGAATCTGCCAGGCTGTCCAGGCGACGCAGGCCCGCGGTCGCGATCCCGAGGCGACGGGCCAGCATGCCGTCGAAGACGTCCGACGGGAACGCCACCGACAGGCACAGCCCGAATGCGACCCGCGACGGAAAATGAAAGGCCAGCAGCATCATGACCGGCGCCAGTGCCGCCCGCAGTGCCGTCAGCAGCAGCGGGACGCGCTTCACGGGATCCCGCGCCGAGCCGCCCGGCAAGCGGCGGGACCGGGCCGCGGCTCATCGCCGCGATGCATCGCGGATCCGGTTGACCGCAAACCCGCCCCACAGCGACAGGTAGGCTGCCGCCGGCAGCGTGATCGCGCCCAGCGCGACATGCCCTAGAAACGCCTGGGCGCTGCGCGCGACGTCCGCTCGAGCCGAATAGAGCGCGACGACCGAAAACGGGATCACGAGGCACGCCGCAGTGACCGTACCCGGCAGCAATCGGCCCTTCAGGATCGATATCGCGCAGTGCCCGATCGCGTTCAGGAACAGCGCAAACACGGCGATCCTGGCCGCGAGCTGCGATGCCGCGGTCGAATCCAGGTAGTTCGCAATCGCGATGGTCGCCGCGGCCAGCGTCAGCAGCGATGCCGCAGCGGCGCGGACGCGGCGGTCGGCGAGTCTCGGATCGAGTTTCCGGTGCCATGCCGACGCGAAGTCCGCGCGGCCGAGTGCCTCGTCGAGGTTGTGAATCGCCAGGACGACCGGGAACAGCAGCATCAGGGCGGAAAATGTCACGGCCCCGCCACCCGCCTCAATCGGCATCGACGCCCAGTCGGGCGGCGGCGCGCAGGAGCTGGGCGGCGTTGCGTGCGCCCAGTTTCTGGCGGATCTGCGTCTGATAATTGGCCACCGTCTTCTCGCTCAGGTTCATCGCGGCAGCCACGTCCGCCAGGGACGCTCCCCGAACGAGTTGTCGCAGCACTTCCGTTTCGCGCGAGTTCAACGCCGCCAGCGCGTTGCGTCCACGCGCCTGCCAGCCCGCCAGCGCCGTGGCGGCGTCGTGGCTCAGGTAGCGTTCGCCCCGGGCTGCCGCCTTGATCGCCGCAATGAGCACCTCGGCGGCGCTGGCCTTGGTCACGTAGCCGTGGGCGCCGTTGTCGAACGCGCGCTCCACATAGATCGGATCCTCGTACATGCTGCACACGACGATCCGGGCCGCGGCGTCGCGCGCCAGCATGCGCCGCAGGGCGTCGAGGCCGCTCGCGCCCGGCATCGCGATGTCGAGGACGACGACGTCAGGGTGGACCTCGCAGAAGGCCCGGTAGGCCGAATCGGCAGTACTCGCTTCAGCGACGATCGAAAGGGTCGGGTCGCGCTCGAGCAGCCGCCGGTAGCCTTCGCGCACGACCCTGTGATCGTCGACCAGCAGCACGCTAAGCGGCATCAGACCCGCCCTCGTTGGCGTTCCGGCCGGCGCCCGGGCGGATCGTCGCCCGAACCCGGAATCCGGCGCCGGGGGCGCTGCCGACCAGAAACTCGCCACCGAGGGACTGGACTCGCTCGCGCATTCCGGCCAACCCGAAGCCGCCCCCGACCGGCGGGCCGGCCGCGCCGCGGCCATCGTCCTCGGCGCAGAAGGTGATCTTGCGTGTCCCGTCCGCTTCGCGTTCGCCGGTCAGCGCGATCTGCATCCGGCCGGCCGCGGCGTGCCGCGACACGTTGGTCAGGCACTCCTGCGTCAGTCGATACAACGCCAGGCTGATGTCCTCGCCCAGCCCGTCGAGATCGCCTTGCGGCAGAAGCTGGATCTCGACACCCGGCAGGCGGCGGCGCCAGCCTTCGACGCAGTTTTCCAGCGCCGCCACCAGCCCGAGCTCGTCCAGTCCGGCCGGCCGCAGGCGCCCGATGATGTCCCGCACGACGTTCTGCACACGGTCGACGTGTCGGATGATCGTGCCAGCGGCATCCAGCACCCGCCCACCGCTCGGATCGGCATCGTCCCGGATCGCGGCGGCGTCCAGGCGGATCGCGACCAGGTACTGGCCCAGCTCATCGTGCATCTCGCGGGCCAGCACGCGGCGCTCCGACTCCTGCACGTCGACGGCCTGGCGGCCCAGGCGGCGATTTTCCGCAAGCGCCGCGGCCAGCCGCTCTTCGGCCTGCCTGCGCCTGGCCAGTTCGGCCTTCAGCTCGCGCATGCGCCGCCACGCGAACCAGGAAAGCAGGCCTCCGAATACGAGCAGGATCTGCGGCAGTTCGTCCAGCTGCAGCCGCTCGCGGGCGTGGGCCCACCCGAACAGGCTTTCGCTCAGGTCCAGCCGCACCGACAGCAGCGCAAAGGCCGCGGTCAGACTTCCGACGACGATCAGATCCTGGCGCGCGCGGCTGTCGGAACGGCTCATTTCCCAGGTCGTTGCCCGTTTTCGGGAAAAACTCCCGAGATGTTGATGGGACACTGTAGGCGCCGCTGCGGTCCGACCCGGACCCCCCCATGCCCGCCGGGAATCCCGGATCGCGGCGGCGCTTTGCGGTCCACTCGCGCGGTCCGCGGACAAGAACGATAGAGCATTGCGGGAGAACATTCAGCATGAGGGCGGCGAAAGGCGAGGGGCGCGGCTGCGCCCGTTCGTGGGCCTGGGCGTGGGCGATCGGAGCGGTCCCCTGGATCGTCCATGCGCAAACCGCGACCCCGGCCGGGCAGACGGGCGCGCCGCCGACCAATGAGATCCAGACCATCGAGGTGATCGCGCCGGCTCCGCTGCCGGGGCTGGGCGTCAACATCAACCAGGTCCCGGCCAACGTCCAGACGATCGACGCCAGGCAGATCGACCGATCGCATCCGATGGATTCGTCGGAGGCGCTGGAGCGCAATCTGGGCAGCGTGAATATCAACGACACCCAGGGCGGGCCGCTGCAGGCCGACGTGAATTTTCGCGGCTTCACCGCTTCCCCCATCCTGGGCACCCCGCAGGGAATCTCGGTCTTCGTCGATGGCGTGCGCGTGAACGAAGCCTTCGGCGACACCGTCAACTGGGATCTGATCCCGCCGGCCGCGATCGCCCGCCTGACGGTCATTCCGGGATCGAACCCGGTGTTCGGGCTCAACACCCTCGGCGGGGCGCTCGCCATCTCGACCAAGAGCGGTTTCGATTTCCCGGGAACGACCGCCTCGCTCGAGGGCGGCTCGTTCGGCCGCAAGACGACCCAGATCGCCTCGGGCGGCCACGGCGAGGACACCGAGTACTTCGTGACGGGCCGCATCACGAACGACAGCGGATGGGCCGAGCACAATCCGTCCCGCCTGCGGCAGGTCTTCTCGAAGGCCGGCTACCAGACTGGCGACACGGACATCGACGGCAGCGTGACGTACGCGGACAACTACGCCGAAGGCAACCAGTCGCTGCCGCTGTCGTTTCTCGGGGATCCGCGCCAGATCTACTCCTTTCCCGACTGGCAGAAGAACCGGTTGTGGTTCGCCAACCTGCAGGCAACCCATGCGCTGGGACCGCAACAGGTGCTGTCGGCGGACGTGTACTTGCGGTCGATCCATACCTCGGTATTCAACAGCAACGTCAACAACAACTTCGACCCGGCGCAGCCCGTCGCCCCGGGCAACGACCCGGCCGGCAACGTGATCGACGGCCTCGACCAGGACCGCAGCGGCCTGTCGCTCCAGTTCAACGCCATCTCGGACCTGGGCGGACACCGCAACAACGCCACGGTCGGCTCTTCGATCGACCACGGCGTGATCGACTTCACCCAGTTCGATCAGGGCGCGCTGGTCGCGGCCGACCGCAGCACGTTCTCCAACCAGCCGCTGGTTGCGCAGACCCGGCTTCATTCCACCGAGAACAACGCGGGCCTGTACGCGACCGACCTGTTCGAAATCGGCAAGTCGCTCAGCCTGACGCTGGCGGGCCGCTTCAACCGCACGGTGCTGCACCTGCGGGACGAGCTGGGCACCTCCCTGAACGGCGATCACGGCTTCGGACGGTTCAATCCCGCAGCCGGCCTGAACTTCACGCCGGTACCGTCCGTCACGACCTACGTGTCATACAACCAGGGCATGCGGGTCCCCACCCCGGTGGAGCTGACGTGTGCCAATCCGAGCGCTCCCTGCAACCTGCCCAACGCGTTCAATTCCGACCCGGCGCTCAGGCCGGTGATCTCCAAGACCATGGAACTGGGCGCGCGCGGAAGCATCGGCCCGAGCCTGGCCTGGTCGTCGGCGGTGTACCGGAGCAACCTGGACGACGACATCCAGTTCATCAGCAGCGGAGGTGGGGCCACCAGCGCGGGATTCTTCCAGAACGTCGGCCAGACGCGCCGCCAGGGCTTCGAGTTCGGCTTGTCCGGCACCGTCCGGCCGGTCTCCTGGCGCCTGAACTACGCGTACATCGAGGCGACCTTCCAGTCGCCCCTGACCCTGAACAGCCCGGCCAACTCGACCGCCCAGCCGCTGACCTGCGCCACCTGCAGCGACATCCTGGTGCGGCCCGGCGACCGCATGCCCGGCATTCCGCGGCACGTGGCCAAGCTCGCCGTCGACTACGCGCCGGGGGCGCGCTGGAGCGCCGGCGTCAACCTGATCGCCCAGTCGTCGACGTTCGCGCGGGGCGACGAGAACAATCAGGACGTGAACGGGCCGGTGCCGGGCTTCGCCGTCGTGAACCTGAACGCGCAGTTCAATCTGACCCCGCGCCTGGAGCTTTTCGCCAAGGTCGACAACGTGTTCGACCGCCTGTATTCGACGTTCGGCACGCTGGGCGTGAACGCGTTTCACCTGCCGGGCCACGCGTTCGATCCGAACCCGGCGAACTGGACGCCGGAGCAGTTCAGGTCGATCGGTGCGGGACGTGGGGCCTGGATCGGGCTGACCTACCGGTTCGCCGATTGAACGCCGGCACGCCGGCTTCGCGGGCGCAGCCCGGCCTGTCCCGCGCGCGGCAGAGGCAGGACCCCGTCAGGTGCGGTGGATCTTCAGGCGATTGCCTTCGGCGTCGACTTCCTCCAGCACGACGTCGAACTTCCACAGTTCCTTGACGAACTTCAGCACGGCATCGGTGCTCTCGGTTTCCAGCAGCCGGCCGTGTTCCACGCGGTGCTGCAGCAGCAGCGCGCGCTCGGTGTCGTCGCCCGCGCGCGCCACCACGATGCTCGGGGTGTGGTATTCGAGCCGGTACTGCGCCGCCAGCGATTGCCGCAGCTTCAGGTAACCGCCCTCGTTGTGGATCACCTGAACGTGATAATTGCGGCGGTCGTCCTCGCCATCGTGCAGCAGGAACAGGCGCATCTCCCGCATCACCTTGGGCGACAGGTACTGCTCGATCAGGCTGTCGTCCTTGAAGTTGGACATCGCGAAATTGATCGCTTCGATCCAGTCGGAGCCGGCCAGCTGCGGGAACCACTGGCGGTCCTCGTCGGTAGGCTGCTCGCACACGCGCCGGATGTCGCGGTAGATCGAGAAGCCCAACGCGTACGGATTGATGCCGCGAAAGCCGCGCGAGTCGAACGGCGGCTGCGCGACGACGTCGCTGTGGTTGGACAGCCACTCCAGCATGAAGCCGTCGTCGACCTCGCCGGCGTCATACAGCTCGTGCAGCAGCGTGTAGTGCCAGAAGGTCGCCGCCCCTTCGTTGGCGACCTTGGTCAGCCGCTGGGGGTAGAAGTACTGGGCCACCTTTCTCACGATCCGCACCAGCTCGCGCTGCCAGGGCGCGAGCTTGGGCGCCCGCTTCTCGATGAAGTACAGCAGGTTCTCCTGCGGCTCGAAGGAGGTCGCCGACTCGTCCAGGGCCGGCGCGGGCGCGTCCAGGTGCGCGAAATCCGGCTTGTAGTGCTGCTCGGCGAAACGCAGCCGCTCGCGCACCCGATCCTGTTCGCGGCGCGGCGACAGCCGGCTCGGCCGCCGGTAGCGGTCCACCCCGTAGGCGGACAGCGCATGGCAGCTGTCGAGGATCTTCTCGACCTCGGGCCAGCCGTAGCGCTCCTCGCATTCCTGCACGAAGCCGCGCGCGAATTTCAGGTAGTCCAGGATCGCGTCGGGCTGGGTGAACTGGCGGAACAGGTAGTTGGCCTTGAAGAACGCGTTGTGCCCGTAGCCGGCGTGCGCCATCACCAGCACCTGCAGCGCGAGCGTGTTGGTCTCCATCAGGTAGGCGAGCGACGGATCGGTGTTGATCACGATCTCGTAGGCCAGCCCCGACATTCCCTTGCGATAGCCGCGCTCCTGCGACAGCAGCTGCTTGCCGAAACTCCAGTGCGCATAGTGAACCGGCATGCCGACCGTCGAGCACAGGTCGATCATCTGGTCGGCCGTGATCAGCTCGTACTGGGTCGGGAACGTGTCCATCTGGAGGCGCTGCGCATGGCGCGCCAGCGCGGCGTCGAACTTCTCCAGCGTGCTCAGCGTCCATTCGCTGCCGCGCGCGATCGGCTCGCGCGCGCGCTCCACGCCCGGGCGCGGCATCGGCACGCTGGGCCGCGCCAGCAGCTTGGGCCAGGGCCGCTCGCGGTCACGATCCCGTGCGCTGTCGGTCGTATCGCTCATCACGTTCCACGAAGGACGACCAGCCTCCCCTTCCCCTTTAGGGGGAGGGGTCGGGGGTGAGGGTCCCACGTGATCATTTCCACCTAACTTCACGCGGACTGCTTGCGGGTGAACAGTTCCCGGAACACCGGCCAGATGTCGCTGCGGCCGCGCACGCTGCGGCGCGCGAATCCCGGGTCCTCGATCGTATCGTAGCTCTGCCACAGGTCCGACGGGCGATTGAACCAGCCGCTGGAGCTCGGGATGTCGACGTAGGCGTAGTAACGCACCTTCGGCAGCAGCACGTCGTTGACGAAGGCGGCGCTCTGGCGGCCGTCCTCGGAGGTGCAGTCGCCGTCCGACGCCTGGGCCACGTACACGTTCCAGTCCGGGCCGCCGTAGCGGGTCTCGATCACGCGGTCGGCCAGTTCGAGGGCGGGGCGCACCAGCGTGCCGCCGGTCTGCGGATCGTTGAAGAAGCGCTCTTCGTCGACTTCCTCGGCGTGCTCGGTATGGCGGATGAACACCACGTCCACGCCGCCGTACTTGCGCTCCAGGAACAGGTACAGCAGCACGAAGAAGCGCTTGGCAAGGTCCTTCTTGCGCTCGTCCATCGAGCCGGACACGTCCATCAGGCACAGCATCACGGCACGCGCCGCGGGCGCCGGACGCGGAACCCGGGAGCGATAGCGGCGGTCGACATCCTCCAGGAAGGGCAGCGTCTCGCGACGCACGCGCAGCCGCGCGATCTCCTCGTCGATCTGCGCGCGGTGGTCGGCGCCGGCGTCCTCGCGCTCCTGCTCGAGCTCCTCGACGCGGTCGTCGATCGAGCCGCGCAGCGCGATCCGCCGCGCGATCGACATGCGCACCGTCATCGCCGGCAGCAGGCTCAGGGGCAGCCCGTCGCGGGTGTAGCCGGCGCGCTGGACGCGCTCCATCGTGACTTCACCGAAGCGCGTGCGCTCCAGGTTCGGCAGCTCCAGGTCGTCGAAGAACAGCGCCAGGAACTCCTCGCGGGACAGCACGAACGCGAACGAATCGCGGCCGTCGCCCTCGCCGGCCTGGTCGCCGTCGCCGTCGCCGGACCCGGACTCCTCGGGCCGGGGCAGCTTGTCGCCCGGCAGGAATTCGCGGTTGCCCGGCACCACGAAATCGCGGCTGCCGGTCTCGTCGTCGTGCGTCAGGTGCGGCTCGACCAGTCCGCGGCCGGGGATCGTGATGCGGCCGCCGCGGCCGACGTCGGTGATCGAGCGCCTGGAAAACTCCTCGTCGGCCGCCCGCTTGATCTCGCCCTTGAAGCGGCGGATGAAGCGCTCGCGGTTGACCGCTCCGCGCCCTTGCGGATCCACCCGGCGGTCGACGATTCGCATGAAGCGGCTGCCGACGCGATCGCCCATTTCCGGCGCGCTAGGACTGTGCGCTCTTCTTGAAGTGGAGGTACCAGTCGACCAGGCGCCGCACCTGCTTTTCCGTGTAGCCGCGCGCCACCATGCGGTCGACGAACGAGCGGTGGCGCTGGTCCAGCTCGTCCGAGCCCTTGGCCTCGAACGAGATCACCGGCAGGATGTCCTCGGTCTTGCTGAACATCCGCTTCTCGATCACGCTGCGCAGCTTCTCGTAGCTGGTCCACTGCGGGTTCTTGCCGTGGGCGCGCGCGCGCAGCACGAAGTTCACGACCTCGTTGCGGAAGTCCTTCGGGTTCGAGATGCCGGCCGGCTTCTCGATCTTCTCAAGCTCCATGTTCAGAGCGTCGCGCGAGTACTGCATGCCGGTCTCGGGATCGCGCCAGTCGTCATCGAGCAGCCACTTGTCCGCGTAGGTGACGTAGCGGTCGAACAGGTTCTGCCCGTACTCGGAGTACGCATCCAGGTAGCTCATCTGCAGTTCCTTTTCCAGGAACTCGGCAAAGCGCGGGATGATCCACTCCTTGATGTGCGAGCGCAGCCGGCGCTTGTACTCGTCCGGCAGATCCTCCTTGGACAGCCGCTCCTCGAGCACCACCAGCAGATTGACCGGGTCGGCCGCGATCTCGCTCGGGTCGCGGTTGAAGGCGGCCGAGATCGTCTTGAAGGCCCAGCGCGTCGACAGCCCGGAAAAGCCTTCCGCCCCGCCGGCGTCGTCCCGGTATTCCTTCACCGCCTTGGAGCGCGGATCGACGTCCTTCAGGTTCTCGCCGTTGTAGGCGCGCAACTTCGAGTACACCGACGAGTTCTCCGGCACGGTCAGCCGCGACAGCACGGTGAACTCGGCCAGCGTGTGCAGTGTCTGCGGTGCGCATGGCGACTCGGCCAGCGTGGAGGCGCGCAGCATCTTGTCGTAGATGCGGATTTCCTCGTCCGTGCGCAGGCAATAAGGCACCTTGGCGAGGTACACGCGGTCGATGAAGGCTTCGTTGTCCTTGTTGTTGCGGAACTTCAGCCACTCGGACTCATTGCTGTGCGCCATGATGAAGCCGTTGAACGGCATCGCCGGAAGCGCCTCGGTGCCCTTGAAATTTCCTTCCTGGGTCGCCGTCAGGATCGGGTTCAGCACCTTCAGCGGGGCCTTGAACATCTCGACGAACTCGACGCAGCGCGCCGAGCCCAGGCACAGGGCGCCGGAATAGCTGTAGGCGTCGGGGTCGTCCTGCGCGAAGCGCTCCAGCATCCGCAGGTCGATCTTGCCGACCAGGCTGGAGACGTCCTGCGTGTTCTCGTCGCCCGGCTCGGTCTTCACGATGCCGACCTGGTTCAGCACCGACGGCATCACGCGCACCACGCGGAACTTGGACAGGTCGCCGTTGTACTCGCGCAGGCGCTTCAACGCCCACGGGGTGGCGATCCCGGTCAACGCGCGGCGAGGGATCCCGTAACGGTCCTCCATGATGTGCCCGTACTTCTCCCGCTCGAACAGGCACAGCGGGTTCTCGAGCAGCGGCGACACGCGGCCGCTTTCGGCGTCCTTCAACGCGTACACGGGGTACTGCTCGCACAGCTTCTTGATCTTCTCGGCGAGCGACGACTTGCCCCCGCCGACCGGCCCCAGCAGGTACAGCACCTGCTTGCGCTCCTCCAGCCCCTGGGCCGCATGCAGGAAATAGGCATACAGCGACATCAGCGTCTCTTCCATCCCGTGGAACTCGGAGAACGTGTCCCACAGCTGGATCGAACGGTTCTGGAAGATGCGCGACAGCCGGGGATCCTCGGCCGTGTTCACCAGACGGGGCTTGCCGATCGCTTCGAGTACGCACTCGTGCGCGGACGCGTACGCCATCCGGTCGTTCTTGCAGAACCTGAGGAAGTCGTCCAACCCCATTTCCTCGTCCTGTGCACGGACAAAGGAATCCCGGTAGTCGGAGAACAAGGTGGAGGGTGAACTCATCTGAACCTCCTGCGCGGCCAGCGGCGGCCGCAACTTGCGATGCCTGAAATACTCTGCTGCGTCCACATTCCCGGACAATAGTTCAACTGGATCGAGTCGCAGCTCCCGTCGGAGGCGGACGCTTCCTGCAGCCGGTCCACCTGGATCGAGATGCTTTTAGCTTATGCCGCGTCATCAAGCGCTATCGCAGCAAAAGCAGGCGATTCACAGCCCAGAGCCCCCATCCGTCGCAGCAGCATGGAACCTTGCCGCATTCAACGGCCGGCCGTCGGAGGGGTTGACGCCCAAGGAGCATTATCGCGGATGATGCATCGCAATCATCCGATTGCAAAATCTTTTCGCAGGTTATTTGACATTGAACCCATGATTCGATTCCACCAGCCGGCGGGCCGCGCCTGCGCGCGGCTCCTGCTACTAGTATGCCTCGTCCTTGCGGCCTGTTCGAAGCCGCAGTTCAATAATATCGATATCAGTGGCGCCGACTACGGACGCGATTTCGCGCTGACCGACGTCACCGGGGCGCACCGCACCCTGGGCGACTACCACGGGCGGGCGGTGGTGCTGTTCTTCGGCTACACGCACTGCCCTGACGTGTGTCCGACCACGCTGGCCGGGCTTGCGCAGGCCCTGCATCAGCTGGGCGGGGACGCCAGCCGGGTCCAGGTGCTGTTCGTGACGCTCGACCCCGAGCGAGACACCCCACCGCTGCTGGAGCGCTACGTCCGGGCGTTCGATCCGAGTTTCGTCGCGCTGAGCGGTACGCAGCAGCAGGTCGAGGCGGCTGCGCGTCAATTCAAGGTCTTCTTCCAGAAAGTGGCCGGTCCGACGCCGGATTCCTACACGCTGGACCACTCCTCCAGCACCTTCGTGTTCGATCCGCAGGGTCACGTCCGGCTCCTCCTGCGCCGCGAGGCCGGTCCCGACCAGATCGCCTCCGACTTGAAGCGGCTGCTCGGCTAGGCGGCAGTCGGCGCCGTCAACGCACGATCGCGCCGGTTTCGGCGTTAACAGGGGTCGTGCTGCCGATCGCGAACGCGTTCGGATGGGCCGGGGCGATCCCGAATTGCTCACGCACCGCCTCGGTGAGTTCGAGCTCGAATCCGAGGTACAGGCTCGCCGGCGCGCCGGCATAACACGCTCGATCGTAGTGCACCTGGCCCGGATCCAGCACGGCATGGGGCTGAAACGGGTCGAACACGGCCAGATCGCCCGCTGGACACTCGATTCGCACGCCGCAGCCGGCGAAAACCAGGTCCCGAACCGGCCCTGCGAGACACCAGACCCCGAAGAGCACCGCTGGAAAGTGCGCGTCCGTGTGAAATCCGGCCCCGCGACAACCGTACCACTCGAACGGGCGGCGCAACGCCGCTGTCAGGGATTCGGGCAGGCAGGCGCCGAGTGCCTGCCAGACCGATTCGTCCTCGAAGCGGCCCAGCTCGTGCACGCGGCCCGGCACCTGCGGGGTTGTCTCGGCCAGCAGCGCGGCACGGCTCGCCAGGCCGGCCGGAACCGGCGCATGCCCGTGCCATACGCGCCGTGCCAGCGCGCGGCTGGCGCCGGCCGACATCCCCGGGTCCCCCGGGCGCGCGGACCGTTCCAGGAAGCCGCTCAAAAAAAACGCCCCGCGCTAGCGGGGCGAACAATCCGCCTCTTCGGAGGAGAGGGGGAGGAGGAGAGGCGGACGATACTGAACACCCAAGCCACCGGGATGCAGGGGCTCATGCATACGCAGACAACGTTCCCCGCATCTTCTGCAATGCTTTGGCCTCTATCTGCCGGATTCGTTCCGCAGACACTCCGAATTCCCTAGCCAATTCGTGTAGGGTGGCTGTGCCCACGCTTCCATCGGCGTCCTCGTCCAGCCAGCGCGCCTCGATGACGCGGCGACTGCGCGGATCCAGGCCGGCCAGCGCCTCCTGGATGCCTTCGCCCTGCAGCCGGTCGTGGCCCTGCCGCTCGATGACCGCGGCCGGTTCGCTGCTGCTGTCGGTCAGGTACTGGATCGGACTGAAATCCTCCGATCCGTCGTCGGACCGCCCTTCCAGCGCCACGTCCCCGCCGCTCATCCGGGTTTCCATCTCGGCGACTTCTTCCGGCTTCACGTTCAGTTCACGCGCGACGCCCTCGATTTCCTCGCGCGACATCGTCCCGGCACGCTGTTTCAGGCTTCGCAGGTTGAAGAACAGCTTGCGCTGCGCCTTGGTGGTCGCGACCCTGACCAGCCGCCAGTTGCGCAGAATGTATTCGTGCATCTCGGCCTTGATCCAGTGCAGCGCGAACGAAACCAGGCGCACGCCGCGGTCCGGATCGAACCGCTTGACCGCCTTCATCAAGCCGATGTTGCCTTCCTGGATCAGATCGGCGTGCGGCAGGCCGTAGCCCAGGTAGTTGCGGGCGACCGCCACCACCAGCCGCAGGTGCGACAGCACCAGTTTCCCCGCGCTGTTCAGGTCTCCCTGCTCGCGGTAGCCGCGCGCCAGCGCACGCTCCTCTTCGGCCGACAGCATCGGAATCCGGTTGACCGCCGTGATATAGGCGTCCAGATTCCCCAGGCTGCCGGGCACCAGCAGGGCGCCGCCTTGGGTGTTCAACGACGGAAGCATCGTTTCTGCCATATTTTTCCCCGTGCTCCTTTGTGAAAACTTTAGCACTCGACGACCGAGAGTGCTAGTTAGAGTGCCTACGGCCCGTTCAGTTCCGTCGTAGCGCCGACTGAAGAAGGTTGCCTGGCGGAGTATATACCGTCAGCGTGCGCTCACACTTATAAGAATCCCGATCCTGCCAGCTCGCGCCGGATGGCCCTGAGCCGGGATCGCGCGCGAATCGATCCGAGCACCGCACCCACCACGAAGGCGCCCAGGGCGAACGCCGCCAGCCAGGACGCCGGGGGCCACTGGAGACGGGCTGGGCTCGCGTAGAGCCGCGCGACCGATCCAAGCTCGCGGTCCAACCACAGCCAGCCGGCGCGCGCCGCCAGCAGCGCCACGGCAGCCACCGCCAGCGCGGTCAGCGCGCCCGCCGCCACCGGCGTGCGCCGCACCCCGCGATCGTCGGCGCCGAGCAGCCATAGCAGCTGCACCCGCCGTGCATCGATCGGCGCGCTCAGAGTCACCGCCACCATCAGCCATGCGACGGCGTGCACGACGAAGGCGGCCAACGCCACCCCCAACGCCAGCACGCCGATCCGCCCGGCCGCCCACAGCTTGCGATACCAGCCCAGATCGAGCTCGACCGCATCGACGTGCGCCATCTTCCTGATCAGGCCCGCGGTCGATTCGATCGCGTCCGGCGTGGCGTCCTGGCGGAACGTAACCACGAAGAGGTCCGGCAGCGGGTTCGCGCCCAGCTGACCGATCGCGTCCCGGTCCGCCGGACTGCGCGCGGCCAACTGGGCCAACGCGGCGTCGCGCGAGACGAATCGCACCGACGCCACCGGCGCCGGCAGGGACAGCGAGCCGCGCAACGCATCGACATCGCCCGACGTCGCACTCGCCGCCATCACCACCGAGGCCTGCGGCGCGATCGATACCTGGGCGGCCAGCGGGCGCAGGCTCCAGGCCGTGATCGCGAGCAGCGCGAGGACCCCGAGCGCGAGGCCGGCCACGACGACCGCCGCGAGCCACGCCATGGGCCGACGGCCGATCGCGCCCAGCGCCTGGCGCCAGCGGCCTGCGTTCGGGCACTCACTCATCGCGTCGCGTGGCTCATGTCTGCAGCCGTCCTTCGATCAGAGAGATGCGTCGCGGCGCCTGCTCGGCCGGCACCGGCTCGCGCGTGGCCACCACGGCGGTGACCCCGGCCTTGCAGAACTGCTCCAGGATTTCAAACAGAGGCCGGGTATCGCCGGGACCCGGGCCGATCCCGGTCGGCTCGTCGATCAGCAGCAGTGCCGGGCGATTGGCGAGCGCGCGTGCCAGCACGACCTGGCGCCGTTGGCCGGCCGACAGCCGGTCGCAGCGCAGCGGTCCGACCTGCGCTGCGTCCAACCCCACGCGCTGCAGCGCGAAGCGGGCGCGGTCGACCGCCTCCGCGCGGCGTTCACCCGCGATCAATGCCGGCGCGCTGACGTTGTCGATCACGCTGCAGTCCTCGAACAGCAGCGTCTCTTGCGACACGATGCCGATCCGGCGGCGCAGGTGCGCGCGCGCGCGCCGCGCCAGACGCGCCACGTCCTGGCCGGCGATCGTCACCCGCCCGGCCGTCGGCAGCTCGATGCCGGCCATCAGGCGCAACAGCGTGCTCTTGCCAGCGCCGGACGGACCAACCAGAGCCACCAGCTCGCCACGAGCGACCTTCAGGCTCAGGTCCGACAGAACCAGCCGGAACGCGCCGCGCCGGACCTCGATGCGGTCCAGGTCCAGCAGTGCTTCGGATTCAACCTGGTCTGTCACGTGGATTCGAGCCGCCCCGCCTACAATGCAGGCCGGTGCGGCCAGCAGCAGGCAAGGCCGCGGATTGTAAGACCCACCGATCCGGAAAGGTCATGGAACGGTCAGACCCCGTACCTACCGTCACGCCAGGCCGCCGCCCCCACAACGGCAAAGCGGAGCGGCCGGTGCGCGCCCGCGGCGCCCCGGTAGCCCGATTCCTCGATCGCGAGCTCTCGCACCTGGCGTTCAACGAGCGCGTGCTGGCGCTCACGGAGCGCGCGTCGGTTCCACTGGCGGAACGTCTGCGCTACGTGTGCATCGTGTCGTCGAACCTGGACGAGTTCTTCGAAATCCGCGCGTCGGGGCTGATGGGTGAGATGCGCGAGGCCGGCGGCCTGAACCCGGCCTCGCCGCTGTGGGAGTCGTTCGTGCAGATCGCCGAGCGGGCCCATGCACTGGTCGACGGTCAGTACCGCGTCTACAACGAGCAGATCATCCCGGCGCTGGCGCGCGCGCGCATCGTCGTGCTGAGCCACTCCAAGCGCACGCCGTCCCAGCGCGCCTGGGTCAAGGAGTACTTCGAGCGCGAAGTCAGGCCCCTGCTGTCGCCGATCGGACTGGACCCGGCGCACCCGTTCCCGCAGGTGATGAACAAGACGCTGAATTTCATCGTCCAGCTCAAAGGCAAGGACGCGTTCGGCCGTCCGGGCACGATCGCGATCGTCAAGGTGCCGCGTGCGCTGCCGCGTGTGATCCCGCTGCCCTCGCGGCTGACCCCCGGCCGCCAGGCGTTCGTGCTGCTGTCCTCGGTGATCCGCGCCCACCTGGCGGACCTGTTCCCGCGCCGCGGCCTGGCGGGCTTCTCGCAGTTCCGGGTCACCCGCGATTCGGAATTGTGGGTCGACGAACGGGAGGTATCCGACCTGCGCCAGGCGCTGCAGGTCGAGCTGACCCAGCGCCACTTCGGCAACGCCGTGCGGCTCGAAGTGCTGCGCAGCTGCCCCGACGAGCTCGAGCTCCTGCTGCGCGAGCAGTTCGAGCTGCCGCCCCAGGCGGTGTACCGGGTGGCCGGACCCGTCAACCTGGTGCGCCTGAACCAGCTGGTCGATCACCTGAACCGCCCCGAACACCGCTTTGCCCCGCTGGTGCCGGCCTGGCCCAGGAACCTGGCGCAGGGATCGGACCTGTTCGAGGCGATACGCCGCAACGACATCCTGCTGCATCACCCGTACGAGAGCTTCGAGCCGGTGGTCGAATTCCTCAGGCAGGCGGTGGCCGACCCGAAGGTGGTCGCGATCCGGATGACGCTGTACCGCACCGGCACGGGCTCGGTGCTGGTCGATCTGCTGGAGCAGGCGGCGCAACTGGGCAAGGAGGTCACCGTCGTGGTCGAGCTGAAGGCGCGCTTCGACGAGGAGGCCAATATCAACGTGGCCGAGCGCCTGGAGGCGGTCGGCGCGCAGATCGTGTACGGACTGGTGGGCCTGAAGACGCACGCCAAGCTGCTGCTGGTGCTGCGCCGGGAATCGGCGCGCGGACGCGAACGGCTGGTCCGCTACGCGCACCTGGGCACCGGCAACTATCACCCCACCACCACCAAGCTGTACACCGACTTCGGACTGCTGACCGCGCATTCCGGCATGTGCACCGACGTCGAACGCGTGTTCATGCATCTGACCAGCCTGACCCGCGTCGAGCGCCTGCGGCACCTGTGGCTGGCCCCGTTCACGCTGCACCAGCACAACCTGGCGGCGATCGCGAACGAGGCGCGCCTGGCTCGCGCCGGCAAGGGCGGCCGGGTGATCGTGAAGGTCAACGCGCTGGTCGACGAGCCGACCATCAACGCACTGTACGAGGCCTCGGCGGCCGGCGTGCGGATCGACCTGATCGTGCGGGGCGCCTGCTCGCTGCGCCCCGGCGTGAAGGGTCTGTCCGAGAACATCCGCGTGCGTTCGGTGGTCGGCCGTTTCCTGGAACATCACCGCATCTACTACTACGGCGCCGGCGGCTCCGAGCAGGTCTACCTGGCCAGCGCCGACTGGATGGGGCGCAACCTGTTCCGTCGCATCGAGGTGGCGTTCCCGGTGCTGGATCCGGAGCTGAAGCGGCGCGTGATCGACGAGGGGCTGCGCCCCTACCTGGAGGACACCGCCGAGGCCTGGACCCTGCTGGCGTCGGGAGAGTACGCGCCGCCTCGGCAGGTCGCGCACGGGTACAGCGCCCAGCGCGCGCTGCTGGCGATGCTGGCCAATCGCGAGGAAGAGCGCTAGCCATGGAGCTGATCCTGTGGCGCCATGCGGAGGCCGAACCGGGCGAGCCGGATCTGGGCCGGCACCTGAGCGCCAAGGGGGAGAAGCAGGCGCGGCGGATGGCCGAGTGGCTGCACGGCCGGCTGCCGGATTCGGCCCGGATCCTGACCAGTCCGGCCACCCGGGCGCAGCAGACCGCGCGCGCGCTGGCGGACCTGTCGCACCGGAAGTTCAAGACGCTCGAGCAGATCGCCCCCGGGGCGACCGCGGACGAGCTGCTGGCTGCGGTCGGCTGGCCCGGCGCGCGCTCGCCGATCGTCGCGGTGGGCCACCAGCCGACGCTGGGATTGGCGGCCAGCCGGCTGCTGGCCGGAGCCGAACGCCCCTGGCCGGTCAAGAAAGGCGCGGTCTGGTGGCTCAGCTCCAACGACAGCGACGGACTGGAGCAGGCGGTGCTGCGGGCGGTGATCAACCCGGACCTGGCGTGACCGGGCCGGAGTGATGCGCCGCACTGGCTTTGTGCGGCGATTCCGCGAAGTGCTGTCGGATCGCCGCACTTTTCCGGTGCGAGGCCCGGTCCCGGGCCGCTAACCTACCTGCGACGTGTCATATCGAATGGCCCGCGGAGTCGCTACATGCGTTTCAACGATTTGCCGATGGCCGCGCGCATCTGGAGCGCGGTCGGCGTCACGATGGCTTCGTTCTCGGCCGCCGCCGCGTTCGCGCTGTGGCAGATATCGCAGGCCGGGTCCGATCCGGCCAGCCAGGTCTGGGTGCTGGCCGCATCGCTCACGGGCGCCGCGCTGGTCAGCACCCTGGCCGGATGGGTCGTCGCGTCCAGCATCGTGAAGCCGTTCCACAAGGCCGTCGATGTCGCGGTGGCGATCGCGCGCGGGCAGCTGGACAACCAGATCACGGCCGACACGCGCGACGAGCTCGGATGGCTGCTGCACGAGCTCAAGCAGATGCAGAAGAGCCTGGCCAAGTCGGTCACCGGGATACGCGCGGCCGCCGTGGCGATCAACGCCGCCGCCGGCGAGATCGCCAGCGGCAGCGCCGACCTCTCATCGCGCGCCGAAACCCAGGCCGCCTCGCTGCAGCAGGCGTCCGACTCGATGGAAAGCCTCACGACGACCGTCCGGCACAACGCCGAGCAGGCACGCTCGGTCAACCAGCTGGTCAGCTCGGCGGCCGGTGTGGCCACGCGCGGCGGAAACGTGGTGTCGGAAGTGGTCCGCACGATGAGCGACATCAACGCGAGCGCCGGCCGCATCGTCGACATCATCAGCGTGATCGACGGCATCGCCTTCCAGACCAACATCCTGGCGCTGAACGCCGCGGTCGAGGCCGCGCGCGCCGGAGAACAGGGCCGCGGCTTCGCGGTGGTGGCGGCCGAGGTCCGCAGCCTGGCGCAGCGCAGCGCCACCGCCGCCAAGGAGATCAAGACGCTGATCAGCGATTCGGTCGAAAAGATCGGCGCCGGCGCGCGGCTGGTGGACGCGGCCGGGGAGACGATGGGCGAGATCGTCAACAGCGTGACCGAGGTGAGCCAGATCATGCGGGAGCTGGCGGACGCCGGAACCTCGCAAAGCAGCGGCATCGAGCAGATCAACGCCACGGTGACGCAGATGGAGCAGACAACCCAGCAGAACGCGGCCATGGCGGAGCAGGCCGCGGCTGCGGCAGCGTCGATGAGAGAGCAGGCCGCCAACCTGGCGGGGATCGTCGGGCAGTTCAAGCTGGCGGCCTGAGGCGGTACGCCCTCACCCCCCTCTCCTGCTGGCGCGGGCGAGGGGCGACCGGTCACCTCAGCACTCGGGTTGATGCTTAGAATCGGTTCGCCTGAGCGCCCCTCGCCCGCGCCAGCGGGAGAGGGGGGTGAGGGCGTACCGCCTCAGCCGATTTCCTTGATCAGGAACCGCAGGCCGACCTTCTGCCACTGCTCGGCTTCCTCCTCGATCAGGTGGCGCGTGAGCGGATGCTGGTCGAGCCAGCTGCGTTCCAGTCCGAGCTCGATCGAGCGGTTGTAGCGCAGCGTCCAGCGCTCGAACACGACATCGCGCCGGGCGTGGTGCAGGATCACGGCCAGCCGCAGGGCCAGCAGCGCCGCCGCCCGCTCGGGGTCCTCGAGCAGCGCGGACACCTTCCTCAGGTTGCCGCGCTGACCGAGCACGAGGTCCGAGATGTTCTTCTGGTCCAGGGTCGAAAAGCCAGGCAGGTCGCCGTACGCGATCAGGTAGGCCGAGTGCTTGTGGTAGTCGCCGTGCGACACGGCCGTGCCGACTTCGTGCAGCTGGGCGGCGATCAGCAGCCGCTTGACGGACTCCTCGGGGGCCGAGGGGGCGGCCGCCCGGAACAGGTTCAGCGCGGTCTGCGCGACGCGCTCGGACTGGGCGCGGTCGACGTTGAAGCGCAGCTGCCAGCGGTCGGTGGTGGCGTCGCGGATGTCGTGGCTTTCGCGCCGCCCCAGCAGGTCGTACAGCACGCCCAGCCGCAATCCGCCCTTGGCGGCGCGCAACTCCTGCAGTCCGAACGTTTCGAAGATCGCCAGCAGCACCGCCAGCCCTCCCGCCAGCACGGCGGCGCGTTCCTGCTTCAGGCCCTCGAAGCGGACCCGGCGCACGTCGCCGGCGGCCAGCAGCGCCTGACGCAGCCGCGCCAGCCCGGGCTGCGTGATCGCCCCGTCGGTCCACCCCTGGTCGCGTAACACCAGCGCAACGGCACCGACGGTCCCGCTGGTGCCGAACGCCTCGTCCCACCGGCCGCGCCCGAAAAAGGCCTCGGCCTCCTCGAATTCGGCCTGGCAGGCGACCTGGGCGCGCCGCAGCGACGCCCGGTCGATCACGCCGTCGGCGAAGAATTTCAGCGTCACGTTCAGGCAGCCGATCTTGAACGATTCGGCCTTGTCGGCTTCAAAGCCGCGCCCGACGATCACCTCGCTGGAAGCGCCGCCGATATCGACCACCAGCCGCCGCTTCGCGCTCGGGGTCAGCGAGTGCATGCAGCCCTCGAACACCAGCCGGGCCTCCTCGCGACCCGAGATGATCTCGATCGGGAATCCGAGCGCGTGCTGGCCTTCCAGCAGGAATTCGTCCGCGTTCAGCGCCTGGCGCAGCGTCTGCGTTCCGACCGCTCGCACATGCGAGGTCGACATCCCGCGCAACCGCTCGTTGATGCGCGCCAGGCACTCGGTGGCGGTGTCGATCGCCTTCTTGGACAGGCGGTTGTGCTCGTCCAGCCCCGCGGCGAGCCGCACGATCTCTTTCCAGTAGCCGCGCCGCTCGATGTGCGAGCCGTCGGCCCGCCCGATCTCGAGGCGGAAGCTGTTGGAGCCGACGTCGACCGCAGCCAGCAGCATCGTCGCCGCCCCTATGCGCCGACCAGCGCCTCGGCGAACTGCCCGGCCGAGAACGGTTGGAGGTCGCGCGGCTGCTCGCCCACGCCCAGGAACAGGATCGGCAGCGGCGGCTCGCGCGCCTCGCACGCCAGCGCCACGACCACCCCGCCCTTGGCGGTGCCGTCCAGCTTGGTGACGATCAACCCGGTCAATCCGATCGCCTGATCGAACGCCCGCACCTGCGCCAGCACATTCTGGCCGTTGGTTCCGTCGACCACCAGCAGCACCTCGTGGGGGGCGCCGTCCAGGCTCTTGGCGATCGCCCGCTTGATCCGCTTCAGCTCCTCCATCAGGTGCGCCTGGGTCGGAAGCCGACCGGCCGTGTCGGCGATCAGCACGTCCACCCCTCGAGCGCGCGCCGCCGCCACCGCGTCGAAGATCACCGCGGCCGGATCGCCGCTCGCCTGGGAAATGACCTCCACGCCGTTGCGCTCGCCCCAGATCTGAAGCTGCTCGCGGGCCGCGGCCCGGAACGTGTCTCCAGCGGCCAGCAGCACCTTGTGGCGTCCGGCCGCGAACCAGTGCGCCAGCTTGCCGATCGTGGTCGTCTTGCCACTGCCGTTGACTCCCGCGATCATCACCACGCAGGGCCGCTGCGCGGGCAGCGCCCACGTCCGTTCGCACGGTGCCAGCAGCGCGGCCAGCTCTTCGCGCAACGCGGTGCGGACCGCCTCCGCGGTGGCGGCCTCGCGCCGTCCCAGCCTTGCGCGCACACGCTGCAGCAGCCGTTGCGCGGCCGGCACGCCGGTGTCCGCGCTCACCAGAGCCTCCTCGAGCTCTTCGAACAGCGCCTCGTCGATGCGGGACGCCGACAGCAATCCGACGATGCCGGCCCGCGTCCTGGCCAGCCCCTGCTTCAGACGCGCCAGCCAGCCCTGATCCCCATCGCTCATTTTCTGCAATCATCCGGCTGCGGTCGCGTCCGGAGTGTAGTGGATCGGGGTGCGCGATCGAGCCCACGGACCCTGCTGAAGCACCTGGAACATTTGAAAACGACCGCGGCCGCGCCGGTTCGCCGGGCCGATGCACCAAACCGGGTCCGCATCATCGGCGGCCGCTACCGGCGCACGCCGATCCCGGTCGCGGATCGCGCGCAGCTCAGGCCGACCCCGGACCGGGTGCGCGAGACGCTGTTCAACTGGCTGTCGCACCTTCGCCACGATCTGCCGACCGTCCGCGGGCTGGACCTTTTCGCCGGAACCGGGGCGCTCGGCTTCGAGCTGGCCTCGCGCGGGGCGCGCGAAGTGGTGCTGGTCGAGCGCGACCCCAAACTGGTCGAGCGGCTGATCGCCCTGCGCGACCGTCTGGCCGCCAGCGAGATCCAGGTAGTGCGGGGCGACGCGATCGAGGTGGCACGGAGCCTGGACCCGGCCACGTTCGACCTGATCTTCGTCGACCCTCCGTACGGCGAGCCGCTGCTGCGGCCGGCGCTGGCGGCCACGTGCCGGCTGCTGGCACCGGGCGGATCGATCTACGCCGAAGCCGGAGCGCCGCTGGCGGATGCGGAGCTTCAGGCGCTCGGGCTGCAGGCGCTGCGCAGCGGCCGGGCCGGGCGCGTTCACTTTTATTTGCTGGGGGTGCAACAGTCCTGAAATAATGACGCGGGGAGAAGGTTTATTCGACGCGAGTACCGGAGCCGGTCGCATGTCCATCGTGATCGCCGTATACCCTGGAACGTTCGATCCGCTGACCCGTGGTCACGAGGACCTGGTGCGCCGCGCGGCGGGGCTGTTCGCCAAGCTGATCGTCGGGGTGGCGGACAGCGCGGCCAAGCGGCCCGTATTCACGCTGGATGAACGCATCGAGATCGCGCGGGAGGTGCTCGGTCACTACCCGAACGTCGAGGTGGTGGGCTTTCGCGGGCTGCTGAAGGATTTCGCGCGCGAGCAGAACGCGCGGGTGATCCTGCGCGGGCTGCGCGCGGTGTCCGACTTCGAATACGAATTCCAGATGGCTGGGATGAACCGCTACCTTCTGCCGGACGTCGAGACGATGTTCCTGACCCCGTCCGACCAGTACCAGTTCATCTCCGGCACGATCGTGCGGGAGATCGCGATGCTCGGCGGCGACGTCAGCAAGTTCGTGTTCCCGTCGGTCGAGCGCTGGCTGAAGAACAAGGTCACGCAGCTCGGCGGGCCGGGCGGAGCGCAGTAAGCCAGGCGGACCGCTTCGCGGCCGGCCCGGGGTCACTGGGGCGGCGCCTCCACCTTGATCCACAGGCCGGCGCGCGGCGCGCCCGTTTGGGCGGAATAGGGCGACGGCACCTCCGCACCCGCGTCCGCCAGCGTGATCCACTGGCCCACCTGGCCGTACACGGTCGCATGCCCGGAGGCGCTGTCCGCTGCGCCGCCGACCGTGCCAGCCGCGCGCGGCTGCACCTCGATCGCCACCGTCGTTCCGGCCAGCCAGATGCGCACGGTGAACTGCGAAACGGCGTCGAAATGCACCACACCGGCCAGATCCGGCGCGGCGCCGGCCGCCCCGCCGCGGGCGGCGGCCTTCGGGTTCGCGCGCCCGCCATTGACCTGGAACCACAGCGACTGGGGTGCCGGCATCGAGAACAGCAGCGGATCGCCCTCGAGAACCGCGGCCGGCGCCGGGCCGGAGTGGGTCGAAAGCATCTGGCCGTTGCCGTAGCGGTCCGGCGGCAGCGGACGCCCGGTGGACAGCGTGACCGCTCCGCCGCCGGCGGGCGGCTCGTCCGTGGCGCCGGTCGGCGGCTGATCGCTCAGCGTCACCAGCAGGGGCTGCAGGGGTCGGTCCGATTCCCGGATCAGCCGGACCACGCGCGCGGTTTCGTCGGGCGAGGCCCGTACCTGCATTCGCGATCCGGCGCCGGACAGGGCGGCGGCGCCGACCAGCGGTCGCAGCACCGTGATCAGCGATTCGGCGCTGCGATGGCGCAGCTCGACGGTGACCGGCGCCTGCGCCGATCCGATCGTCGCGACCAACGCGAACGGCACTGTGAACGCGATCCGCCACGCCATCATTTGCCGAGCAGGTTCTTCAGCGTGTCGCCCAGGTTCTGGCCGGACGTCTGGCCACCCTGCTTGAGCTTGCCGGAGATCACGCCCTTCAGCCTTTCGGCGGCCTGGGTCCTGGCGGCCTGGGCGGCGATCGAGCCCCAGTCGAGCTGGTACGACAGGGCGGTGAAGGGACCGTAGAGTCGAACCGGAACCGTGACCCCGTTCAGGCTCGACAGGTCGGCCCCGCCCTGGCCGGCCAGCGTTTCGACCACCGCCGCCCTCGCCGTGTAGTCGAGCGAGCCGGCGCCGATGTCGATGGTGCCGGCGCCGGTCACGCGCAGCAGCGGGGACTTGGCCTGCAGGTCGCTGTTGGTCGCCACGCCGTTCTTGATCGAAAAACTGCCCGTCAACTCGGAAAAGTCCGTCTTGTCGGACATGTTGGCGGCCTGCGCCTGCGGGGCGCCGCTGGAGATGACCGACTTCAGGTCGCGCAACTTCTGGGCGATGTTGATGCCGTGCACGGCGCCGTCGCGCAACGCGAGCGATGCGCTGCCTGCGAGCGCGCGGCGCATCGCGCCGACCGTCGGTCCGGCCGTCGTGACGTTCACCTTCACGCCGCCGTGACCTTCGAGCAGGTCCTTGTCGATCAGATCCTTCAGCAGCGGCTCGATCGAAATGCCGTCCAGCACCACGTTGATCGCGACCCGGTTGACGTCGGCATCCACTTTCGCGCTGCCGTTCAGCGTTCCCTGGTAAAGAGCGGCCGACAGCGGCGACACCTCCAGGTGGCCGCCGGCCGCGTGAACGCCGACTTTGACGTTGGCGGCCTTCATGTTGTGTACCTGCAGCGAACCGATCCGCACTTCGCCCGCCAGGTTCAACGGCTTCAGCGCCGACAGGTCGACCTTCGGATCTTCCGCGACCGCCTTCGCGCCCGGCGCCGAGGAGGCCGGCCCCTCCTTCGCGCTGCGCGCTTCGGAGGGCGGGGCGGAGGAGGGCAGGTATCGGTCCAGATTCAGCCGATCCAGCTCGGCATCCAGTCCGATGCGCGGCTGGGTGAAGCCGTGCACGTCGAGTCGGGTCGAGGCGCTGGTGTCGTCGAAATGAGCCCGCAAGCGCGCCGCGATCTCCTGCGCATGGGAGTCCACGGCGAGCGAGCCGTCCAGCTTCACCTTCAGCGACTTCTGCGGCAGCGCCGGCGACTCCAGATCCAATTCGCCGTTCAGCTGCGTCAGCTCGACCCTCTGCGCGACCACGCCGATCCGCAATGGGCTTACCAGATGGACCGAGACTCTTTGGGAGCTCTGCTCGGCCTTCAGATCCAGCGTCATCTTCCCAACGGAGATCTTCTCGCCGGTGCCGGATACGGTTTCCAGTGCCATCTCGACGCGGGCCTGCTGGCCCCCGCTGACGGTCGCCACCAGCTTCACCAGCTCGCCGGCCGCGTGCTCGGGGTCGAGCGCGAGCTTCGGCGCCGTCAGCGCGAGGTCGAACTGGTTCGCGCCGGCGTGGCCGCGCGCGTGCGCCTCCAGACCGCGCGCCCCGAAGGAATGGGCCGCCAGGTCGATATCGGCCGTCGTCTTGAGCGATACATCGACCGCGGTGGGCGGCTCGGTCGCGGCCACCGCGGCCGACAGGTCCACCGACGTGGTGGCGCGCGTCGCGATGCGGCCGGTCTTCAGGTTCAGCTTGGACACCGTGACCGTGTTGTGGGTACGGTCGTCACGATAGGTCACCTGCGCGTCGACCAGCTCGATCCCGCCCAGCTCGAACGCCAGCGGCGGCCCGCTGGCTCCTTGGGTGGGCGTCTGCGCAGTCTTCGCTGCCGGCTGCGGCCCGCCGGTCAGGTCGTCCACGCTGCTGGTGCCGTCGGCGCGCTGTTCGACCGAAGCGCGCAGTCCGTACAGCGATACCGTGCCGGCCTCCACCCGCCCCGACAGCAGCGGCAACAGTGCCAGGGATACGCGCGCGCGCTCCAGGCTGACGAACGGGGCGTCCGATCCGCGCGCGCTCAGGGTCGTGTGCGGCAGCGCCACCGCGATCGTCGGAAACACCGACAGCGACAGCTTGCCGTCGAACTTCAGCGTGCGGTCCAGCCTGTCGTGGACCTGTTGCTCGATCCGGGGCTTGAAATGGTCAACGTCAACCAGGGTCAGAAGCGCCACCGCGCCGCCGACCAGCAGCAGCACCAGCACCGCAACGGCAATCAGGACTTTCCTCAACATCGGGCCGCTCCTCCCCGCGCAAGGCGCTCAAACGTTGAAACGGAAGTGCACCACGTCGCCGTCGCGCACCACGTAGTCCTTGCCCTCCAGGCGCATCCGGCCGCCTTCCTTGGCGCCCGCCTCGCCCCGGTGCGCGACGAAGTCGTCGAAGGAGATCACCTCGGCGCGGATGAATCCGCGCTCGAAGTCGGTATGGATCACGCCGGCCGCCTGCGGCGCGGTGGCGCCGGCCGGGACCGTCCAGGCCCGCACCTCATTGGGACCCGCGGTGAAATAGGTGTGCAGCCCCAGCAGCGCGTAGCCGGCGCGGATCACGCGGTCCAGCCCAGGCTCCTGCATCCCCATGTCGTGCAGGAACATCGTCTTGTCTTCCTCCGGCAGATCGGCGATCTCCGATTCGATCTTGGCGCATACCGGCACCACCGGCGCCGACTCGCGCGCCGTGCAGGCCTGCACGGCGTCCAGCAGAGGGTTGCCGGCGAATCCGTGCTCGTCGACATTGGCCACGTACATGGTCGGCTTCATCGTCAGCAGAAACAGCGGCTTCAGCACCGCCCGCTCCTCGGCGGACAGATCGACCGAGCGGGCCGGCCGCGCCTGGTTCAGCGCGGGCCGGATCTTGTCCAGCGCCGCCACCAGCCGCACCGCCTCCTTCTTCTCATCGCCGGCCGCGCCCGTGCGCGCCACCTTCGAATAGCGCGCGAGCTGCTTGTCGACCGTCTGCAGGTCGGCCAGCGCGAGCTCGGTGTTCACCACCTCGATGTCGCCCACCGGGTCGATGCGTCCGGAAACGTGCACGATGTCCGGATGCTCGAAGCAGCGCACGATATGCGCGATCGCGTCGCATTCCCGAATGTTGGCCAGGAACTGGTTGCCCAGCCCCTCGCCCTTGCTGGCGCCGGCGACCAGTCCGGCGATGTCGACGAACTCGACCGCAGCCGGCACCACGCGCTCCGGCCTGGCGATCTGCGCCAGCCGCTGCAGCCGCGAGTCCGGCACCTCGACCACGCCGACGTTCGGCTCGATGGTGCAGAACGGATAGTTCTCGGCCGCGATCCCCGCTTTGGTGAGCGCGTTGAACAGGGTCGACTTGCCGACGTTCGGCAGGCCGACGATGCCGCATTTCAAGGCCATGGAGCGAACCGCGGTTCGAGGGAAGGCAGCGATTCTACGGGGTCGGCCCCACAAGACCGGATCGGCGGCGTAACGTAGCGCGGACAGGCCCAATCGCCCACCCATGTCTTCCTGGCCGTTCGAATTGAGCGACTGCGCGTTGGGGGCGTATCTCGGATTCGCCCTGGGTGACGCGCTCGGCGCCACCGTCGAGTTCATGACACCGGCTGAAATCCACCGTCAATACGGCACCCACCAGAACATCATCGGGGCGGGCTGGCTGAAACTGCCGCGCGGCTCGGTGACCGACGACACCACGATGTCGCTGGCGCTCGGCCAGGCGATCGTCGAGCACGCTGGATGGGACATGCGGTCGGTGGCCGATGCGTTCGTCTCGTGGCTGCGCGCGCGGCCGATCGATGTCGGCAACACCTGCCGGCGCGGTATCCAGCGCTACATCGCGGACGGCAGCCTTGCCGGCTGGCCCAATGAAGGCGATGCGGGAAACGGGGCCCTGATGCGCAATCTGCCGGTCGCACTGGCGACGCGGTCGGACGATGCCCGTTTCGAGCGCTGGACCCTGGAACAGTGCCGCTTCACGCACAACCACCCGCTGTCGGACGCCGCGACGCTCGCGTTCGGCCGCATCGTGCACTCGCTGCTGCGGGGCCAAGACGTCGATGCGCAGCGGGCGATCGCGCGGTCGCTGGTCGAGGCGCATCCCGTCTTCGAGTTCGAGCCCTACCCGGGGCGGGCCGGCGGCTACGTGGTCGAAACGGTACAGACCGTGCTGTACCACTTCTTTGCCGAAAGCGACTTCGAGGCGTGCCTGATCGCCGTGGTGAACCGCGGCGACGATGCCGACACGAACGGCGCGCTGCTCGGCATGCTGGCCGGGGCACGCTGTGGCGCTCGCGCGCTGCCCGAGCGATGGCTCAAGGTCCTCGATTCGGCCGTTCGGACCCGCATCCGCGAGCAGACCGCTGCGCTGCTGGCGATCGGCGGGCGTGATTCGTAGGCAAAGAGGCCGTCAGCGCCGGGCGCGCCAACCGGGAGCCAGCCCCGTTGCCAGATCGATTTCCCCCTCGGATTCGAACCGAAGCGCGCCGAACGGCGTAGTGGCCAGACGCCCGCGCAAGGCGTAGTCGACGACCGACCGCTCACTGGTGGCCAACCCGATCGCCTGGCGCACGGCAGCCAACGCCGGCACCGATACCGGCACGGAAATCACCGTTTCGCCGAAGCGCGGAACGCTTCCGCGCTCGTCGCTCACGCCGGTGGCAAACGGTGATCCGCCAACATCGAGTTCAATCGAAATGCCGTTGAAAGTCAGCGTCGCGTCATTCGGGTTTTGTATGCGCAGCTTGACGGCCATTCGCAACTCCATGCCTTCGCCGGACAGGGGTTCAATGCCAACCACGTTGACCCGTACCGGCTCGGGCAGCCCCAGCAGGGCACAGCCAGCCAGCATCCAGGCCGCGCACAACATGCCCGCCCGCTGCCCCGCAGTGCGTCGGCTCATCGGCCATCTCTTTGTGCAAGGGTGGGAAGTCTAGCCGGTACGCGGTGACCGGCCGACAGGATCCGGCGGTCCGGTGCGGCGCCGGGTCGCTGGCAGTGCGTCAAACCAGCTCGCAAGACGGCGCGTAGGATAATCGGCGATCCGATCACTCACGCGCCGATCCCCGTGGACCTGCTGCAGATTCTCGTTCTCGCGATCGTCCAAGGAGCCGCCGAGCTGCTGCCCGTATCGAGCTCGGCCCACGTGATCGTGGCGGAGAAGCTGATGGGGCTCGATCCGACCGCGCCCCGCATGACGCTGCTGCTCGTGATGCTGCACACCGGCACGATGTTCGCGGTCATCGTGTATTTCTGGAAGTCCTGGCGGGCCAGCTACTTCTCCTCGCTGCAGGCGTTCCGGTACAACGCGCTGCGCATCGCGCTCGCCACCGTCCTGACCGGGCTGGTGGGCCTGCTCCTGCTGCAGGCGATCAAGCACGCGGTCGCCGGCGCGTCGCCCGACTTCGAAATCGAGACCCTGTTCGGCAACTCCAGGTTGATGGCGGCCGCGCTGGCCGCGGCCGGGGTGCTGATCATCGTTTCGTCGCGCTTTCCCGCGGGCGACGCCGCGGTCTCGTTGCATGGCGCGGCGTGGATCGGTGCCGTGCAGGGTCTTTGCCTTCCGTTCCGGGGCTTCTCGCGCTCCGGCGCGACGATATCGACGGGCCTGGCGCTCGGAATCGGGCGGCGCAAGGCGGAGGAATTCAGCTTTGCGCTGGCGGTGGTGCTGACTCCTGCCGTGATCGCCAAGGAAGGCTATCGGCTGTACAAGTCGGCGGCGGCCCCCGCCGGGGCGCTGCCGGACGTGCTGCTGCACTCGGTCGACGCAAGCCTGCTCGGCATGGCCTTGAGTTTCGTGGCCGGTCTGGGTGCGTTGAGGTGGCTGTCGCGCTGGCTGGAACAGGGCCATTGGTACTACTTTGGCGCGTATTGCCTGTTCGCCTCGCTGGTCGTGCTCTGGGTCGGCTGATGGCCAAGACGCGCCAGGTCAAGGCACTGCTGTTCGACGTCTTCGGCACGCTGGTCGACTGGCGCACCTCGGTCGCGCGCGAGGCCGGCGCGCTGCTGTCCGCCTCGGGCTTTGCCGTCGAGTGGGAAGCCTTCGCCGACGCGTGGCGCGACCAGTATCAGCCGTCGCTCGACGAGGTGCGGACCGGGCGCAGGCCGTTCACCCTGCTCGATACGCTGCATCGACACAACCTCGACGTGGTATTGCACCGGTTTGGACTGGACCGGGTCGATGGTGCGACCCGCGCCGAGCTCAATCTGGCCTGGCACCGCCTCGATGCCTGGCCCGACGTGCCGGCGGCGCTGGCGCGGCTGCGGACCGGGTTCCGGATCGCCCCGTGCTCCAACGGCAACATTTCACTGATGGTCGACCTGGCGCGGCGCAACGGCTTCATCTGGGATGCGATCCTCGGGGCCGAAGTGGCGCGCGACTACAAGCCCAAGCCCGCCGTCTACCTGGACTCGGTGGCGGCCCTGGGCTGCGAACCGGAGCAGACCATGATGGTCGCGGCCCATTCTTACGACCTCGCGGCCGCGGCGGCGCTGGGGCTGCGAACCGCCTTCGTGGCACGGCCCGACGAACGCCCGGGCCGCAGCGAGCGCCTCCCCAGCGTACCGGTCGACATCTCCGTTGCCAGCATGACCGCGCTGGCCGACGAACTCGGCTGCGCCTGAACCGGCATCGGCGCGCGTGCCACCATCCGCAATGAATCGGTGAAACGCCGCCTTGTCCGTCCGGACGGCGGCGCGCACACTGGCTTCGTCGCGACGATTGAACGAAGTAGCCGGTTCGAAGGTCACACCGCGATGGACGCCCCCACCAAGCCCTCCCTGCTGCGCCGACTGCTCGGGTCGATCGCGCGCCCGCGCCACGGCGATGTGCCGCGCGCCGCGGTACGCGACGCGCGCCGCACGATCTGGCTGTGCCACGGGCTGCTGTCCGAACGCGGCGACGTGTCCGGTGCGCGGCTGGCACGCGACGCGCTGGCCGCGTACCAGGGGCTGGATGAAACGGCGCTCGGCGTCTTCTTCGACCTGCTGGTCAAGGAGTTCTCGCCCGATCCGCAGCAGGTCGGGCACGCCGCGGACGTCTACCGCCTGGATCCGTCCCAGGCCAATCTGGTCCGGCTGCAGCACGAGGTCGAGCCACGCCGCCAGGAGCTGTTCCGCCGGCTGAACATGGTGCCCGGCGGCACCGCGGTGCTGCTCGAGATGCGCCGCCGGGTCCTGAAGAAGCTGGCCGGGCAGCCGCATTACGCCGGCATCGACGCCGACCTGGCGCACCTGTTCAATTCCTGGTTCAACCGCGGCTTCCTGGTGCTGCAGCGGATCGACTGGCGCACCTCGGCGCTGGTGCTCGAGAAGCTGATCAAGTACGAGGCGGTGCACGAGATCCAGGGCTGGACCGATCTGCGCCGCAGGCTGCAGGCCGACCGCCGCTGCTACGCGTTCTTCCACCCGGCGCTGCCCGACGAGCCCGTGATCTTCATCGAGGTGGCGCTGACGCGGGGCGTGAGCACGCGCGTGCAGCCGCTGCTCGATCTGCACTCGGCGGTGACCGATCCGGCATCGGCCGACTGCGCGATCTTCTACTCGATCACCAACTGCCAGGAAGGCCTGCGCGGCGTTTCGTTCGGCAACCTGTTGATCAAGCAGGTGGCCGAGCACCTCGGGCGCGAATTCCCGCGGCTGAAGACGTTCGCCACGCTGTCCCCGATGCCGGGTTTCCGCAAGTGGCTGTCCGAGCAGGCCGGCGCCTCCCCGAAACTGGCTGCGCTGCTGGCGCGCATCGAAGCGCCCGGATGGCGGGACGACCAGTCCGCCGCGTCCGAAACGCAGCGCGATCTGATCCGGCTGGGCGCCCACTACCTTCTGCACGCCAAGCAGGGCCGCGACCCGCTCGATCCGGTGGCGCGTTTCCACCTGGGCAACGGGGCCCGGCTCGAACGGCTGAACTGGCTCGGCGACACGTCCGAAAGCGGAATGCGGCGTTCGGCCGGAATGATGGTGAACTACGTCTACCGCCTGGACGAGGTTGAACGCAATCACGAGGCGTATGCCCGGGACGGCCGGATCGTCGCTGCGCGGCGCTTCGAGATCCTGGCGCGCGAATCGGTGCTGGCGAATCAAAAGACCGAGCGGGCCGGCGCCGCCGCGCCACCCGAGGTCTCATCGTAAGACCGCCGCGCCCTTGATCTGGGCGTGCACCGCCTCGCCGGGCTGAAGGCCCAGCAGCGTCGCTGAGCGCCGCGTCACGCGCGCCAGCAGGCGCGTGCCGCCCAGGTCGAGCTGGATCAGGCTTCTGCCCCGCTCGTCGTCGTGCCGCGCGACCACGGTGGCGGCCATCACGTTCAGGATGCTGGTCGCACGCGGCGGCTCCAGCATCAGGCTGACGTCGCTTGCGGCCACCCGCACCCGCAACGCCTGCCCGATCCCGCAGGCAACGCGGGGCAGCCACAGCGTGCCGCCCTCGAATCGCACCTGCGTGAGCGCGAACTCGGCGTCGTGGGCTGCGCATTGCGCCAGCAGCACCACGCCGGCCTCGTCGTCCTGGCTGAACGCCAGATCGGCGCGCGCGGTGACTTCGGTGACTGCACCGGCCGCCTGCACACGGCCCCGGTCCAGCAGAACCAGATGGTCGGCCAGGCGCGCGACCTCGCGCATCGAGTGGCTGACATAGATCATCGGAATCGACAGGGCATCGCGCAGCTGCTCCAGGTACGGAAGCAGCTCGGCCTTGCGCGCTTCGTCCAGGGCCGCCAGGGGCTCGTCGAGCAGCAGCAGCCGCGGGCGGGTCAGCAGCGCGCGCGCGATCGCACACCGCTGGCGCTCGCCGCCGGACAGCCGGTCGGTGCGGCGCTCCAGCAGATCGGCGATGCCCAGCAGCCGCACGACTTCGTCGAAGCCGACCGCCTCGGGACCGCTGGCCCGTCGCATCGCGTAGCGCAGGTTGCCGCGCACCGTCAGGTGCGGGAACAGGCGCGCGTCCTGGAACACGAAGCCATACGGCCGGCGATGCGACGGCACGAAGCGGCCGCCGGCGCTGTCCTGCCAGACCTGGCCGCCCACGGCGATGCGCCCTTCACAGCCGTCCTCGAGCCCGGCGAAGCAGCGCAGGCACGTCGTCTTGCCTGAGCCGGACGGTCCGAACAGCGCGCTGACCCCGGCGGCGGGCAGGCGCAGGTCGACCTGCAGTTCGAATCCGGGATAACGCAGCGCGAAGCACGCCTCGATCGGCGCCGCCTCGCTCATCGGCGCGCCGCGCGCCCGGGCAGCGCGGTGCCGACCGGACCAAGCCAGTGCATCGCCAGCACGACCGCGAACGAGAAGACCAGCAGCCCTGCGGCCAGGCGCCCGGCCCCGGCGTAGTCCATCGCCTCGACCCGGTCGTAGATCGCCACCGAAAGAACCCGTGTTGCGCCCGGGATGTCGCCGCCGATCATCAGCACGATGCCGAATTCGCCCACCACGTGCGCGAATCCGAGCACGGCCGCCGCCAGGAAGCCCGGCGCCGCCAGCGGAATCGCGACCGTGGCGATCCGGTCCCACGGCCCGGCGCGCAGGCTGGCCGCCGCCTCCAGCGTCGCTTCGCCGACCGAGGCGAACGCGGCCTGCAGCGGCTGCACCACGAACGGCAGCGAGTAGATGATCGATGCGAGCACGAGTCCGCCGAAGCTGAAGGCGAGCGTTCCGAGCCCCAGCGCGGCGGTGGCCCGGCCGATCGCGCCGTTCGGCCCCAGCAGCAGCAGCAGGTAAAAACCCAGCACCGTGGGCGGCAGCACCAGCGGCATCGCGACCACCGCCGCCAGCACCGGCTGCCAGCGCGAACGCGTGCGCGCCAGCCACCACGCGATCGGGGTGCCGATCAGCAGCAGCAGCGCGGTCGTGACGAACGCGAGCTCGATCGTCAGGCGCAGCGCGGTAAGGTCGTCAGCATCCATCCGATCGCCAACCGGTCATCCGGGTCGATCCCACCGTTCGTAGCCGAAGCTTCGAATGATGGCTTTCGGCTTTTCCGATTTGAGGTACTTGATGAGTTCCGCCGCAGCGGATCGGCCGCGGCCCCTGGCGAGGATCACGGCGTCCTGCCGTATCGGGGAGTACAGGTTGGCGGGCAGGACCCAGGCCGAACCTTCGGCGATGCGGCCGTCCTTGAAGACTTGCGAAAGCGCGACGAAGCCGATCTCGGCGTTGCCCGACGCCACGAATTGATACGCCTGCGAGATGTTCTCGGCCTGAACCAGCTTGCGTTGAAGCGGCTCGAACACTCCGAGCGATTTCATCGCCTCCACCGCGGCGGCACCGTACGGCGCGAGCTTCGGATTGCAATAGGCCACATGCGCGATGCCGGAGTTCGAAAGCACCGCCCCCTTTTGATCGACCAGACCGGGGCTCGACGACCAGAGGACCAGTTTACCGACCGCATAGGTCATCTGGCTGCCCTCGACGGCGTCGCCCTCCCGGATCAATCTTGCCGGTGTCTCGTGGTCGGCCGCCAGCAGCACCTCGAAGGGGGCGCCGTTCTTGATCTGGGCGTAGAACTTGCCGGTCGCGCCGAATATGAGTTGAGCGGTGTGCCCGGTGTCCTTGTGGAACTCGGCCGCGATCTGCTGCATCGGCGCGGTGAAGTTGGCGGCCACGGCCACCTGGACCTCCTCGGCGAACAACCGATGCGCGGGCAGCCCGAGAAGCACGAGCAGCAGCAACAGCCTGGGCGGCATTGGCATCACGTGACGTCCGGCTGGACGGCGCCCAGCCTGGCTATATTCCAGGCAATATAACGGTAATCAGCTGCGTGCGGTCCGCGCCGCCCGTGGCGCGCCCGAATCCGGGAGCGACCGCACCAGCAGGCGGGAGCCGAGCTTGCGCGTCTGCAGGCTCTGCAGGCGCTCGCGTATCGCGGTGCCGACGAAGATCTGCGGCTGGGACGCCGGCAGCTTGGCGGCCGCTTCGCGCTGCGCGATCAGCTCGCGCGCGCGCTGCAGCGCGCCCTCGAAGGAGCCGGTCGCGGGCAGGGCCTCCTTGAAATACGCGCGGCCGAAATCGGTCCACTGCTCGCCGTCGCGGCAACCGAACGAGGCCCGATCGGCACTGGAGGCCGTGATCACCATCGTGTCCGGGTTGGCGAGGGCCTGCACGAAATCGCCCGAATAACAGGCCGAAACGACGACGACCCGGAAGCGGATGCCGGATTCGTCGAGCATCCCGCGCAACCGCGCCGGGGTCAGCGGCTCCAGCCGGTACGGCGCAAGCGACACATCCAGCGTGTGGTCGGGCGCGCCATGCGAGGTCAGGAACAGGAACAGGATGTCCTCGCCGTTGTCCATCCGCTCGGCCACCGTGGCCAGCGCCCTTTGCAGCGCGGTGACGGTGGCGAACGGAGTCTCGCCGGCGTGCTTGCGGCTGTTGGCCAGCACGATGCTGCGATCGCCGGCGTCGAACAGATCCGCCATCATCTCGTTGACGCCGAGCGCTTCGTTCAGGAACACGTCCTCCGACCCGCTGCCGGCGAACGCGATCGAATACAGCTCGGTCAGGCCAGGCCGTCCCGGCGCGATCCGGTCCAGCGAATCCTCCAGCAGATCGGCCTGCGCGTACACCACCTGCTCGGCCGCGGCCGCGCCGTCCGTGCCCGCATCGCTGCCCGTACCGGCGTCGGCCGCCACCCACAGGCGCGCCCCGGCATCGGCCGTCCACTGCGGGCCCAGCACCAGGGCCGCGGCCAGCGCCGCAGCCATCAGCCCGCGCCAGCCGCGCAGGCCCGCCAGGCCGGGTGCCGCGATGCTCCAAGCGATCGCCACCCACAGCACGGGCACCCAGACCAGCCACTGATAGAGTCGATCGACCGCGGCAGAGAAATCGGCCAGCACCGCCAGCGCCGTGCTGGCGCACGATCCGAGCGCGGCCAGCGCGAAGCCTGATATGGCCATCGGCAGCACGCGATCGCCGGCGTCGGGCTCGCGGCTCAGGTGCGCGATCAACCAGGCGCTCAGCAGCAGCGGCAGTGCCCAGAAGCTCGCCACCGGCAGCGCGTCCCAGTCGATCCGGCCCGGCCCCGGGTAGGCCGCGTACACGTCGTATGCGAGGGCGGCGGCCAGGTTCAGCGCGAACAGGGCGACCAGCTGCGTGCCGTCGCCGCGCCACGCCTCGACGCCGCGGCGCCGGAACGCCGCCAGCGCGAGCGCGCCGACCAGATTGCACGCCAGGTCGTGCACGAATCCGAAGCGCGACGGGCGCTGTTCAGCGGTGGAAGCCATCAGACGGGCCGCTCGGGTTGGCCGCTTGCTGGAGCGGACGGCGGTGCCGGCCGGCTGTGCAGCCGCATCATGGCGCGCTCGAACTGACCCTCCACCATCAGGTCGAGCACCGCGTCGACGCGCTCGATGGCATCTTCGATCGCGGCCCGTTCCTCGCGGCGCGGCACGTGCAGCACGAAATCGGCGACGTCCTGTTCCAGGCCGAGCGTGCGCGGATGCCCGATGCCGATGCGCGCGCGCCAGAACTCGGCCTGGGTCAGGCGCGCCTTGATGTCTTTGAGCCCGTTGTGGCCAGCGGTGCCTCCGCCCAGCTTCAGCCGGGCCTCCCCGGGCGGCAGATCGAGCTCGTCGTGGGCGACCAGGATCTGGTCCGGCAGGATCCGGAAAAACAGGGCCGCAGCGACCACGGCCTGGCCGGACCGGTTCATCAGGGTGGTCGGCTTCAGCAGCACGAGATCGTGCGGGCCGACTTTGGTGCGCGCCAGCTCACCGAAGAACTTGCGCTCGGGACGCAGCGTCGCGCCGGCCCGGACCGCGAAGCGGTCGACCAGCCAGAAGCCGGCGTTGTGCCGCGTGCGCTGGTATTCCGCTCCGACGTTGCCCAAGCCGACAATCATCCGGATGCGGGCGACCTCGGTTTCGTCGACCATCGTCATTCAGCGTGCGCGCGCCGACGGGTCCGACCGACCCGCCTCGGACTCCGGGTCGAAGCCGGTTCCGCCGCGGCTCCTTATTTCTTCTTGTCCGCACCCGCAGGTTTGGCCGCAGCGGCTGGCGCGGCGGCGGCCTTGCCGGCCGCCGGCGCGGGCGCGCCCTTGGCGGCCGGCGCCCCGGCCGCGGCGGCGGCCGGCGCGGCGGCGCCGGGAGCGGCGGCACCCGGGGTTGCGGCGGCGGCGGCTTCCTCGGCCGGCGCGACCTCCTCCACCTGCACCACCGGCAGCGTCACGCTCACCACCACCGGGTTCTCCTTGCCGCGCAGCACGGCCATCACGCCGGGCGGCAGCTTCAGGTCGCGCGCGTGCACCGTGTCCTGCGCCGTCAGGTGCGACAGGTCGACCTCGATGAATTCGGGCAGATCGCGCGGCAGACAGGAAATGTCCAGCTCGGAGCGCACGTGACCGATGATCGCACCCACCAGCTTGACGGCCGGGGAGTTCTCCCCGCCGACGAAGTGCAGCGGAACGCGCACGTGGATCTTCTGGTCCTCGGCCACCCGCTGGAAGTCGATGTGCAGCACCAGCGGCCGGAACGGGTGCATCTGGAAATCACGCAGCAGCACTTTCTCCGCCCGCCCGTCCAGCTCCATCTCCAGCACGGAAGCGTGGAACTTCTCGCGCTTGAGCGAGTGGAACAGGGGGTTGTGATCCACTTCGATGCGGATCGCGTCGGCCTTGCCCCCATACAGGATCCCGGGCACCTTGCCCTGGTGGCGCAAACGGCGGCTCGCACCCGTGCCTTGCGCCTGACGTGTCGTTGCCACAACTTTCATCTCGTCCCCTTTCGATGGGCCCGCGGGTCGCGACCAACCACGACGGCCCGTTTGAAAATCGCCTTCACTCGATGAACAGCGAGCTCACCGAGTCCCCGCGCGAAATGCGCGAAATCGTCTCTCCCAGCAGCGCCGCGCACGAAAGCTGCCGGATCTTGCGCGACGCGGCGGCGACCGGATCCAGCGGGATCGTGTCGGTCACCACCACCTCGTCCATCACCGATTGCTCGATCCGTTCCACCGCCTTGCCCGACAGCACCGGGTGGGTGCAATAGGCAAACACCTGGCGTGCGCCGCGATCGGCGAGCGCCTTGGCGGCCTGGCACAGCGTGTTCGCCGTGTCGATCATGTCGTCCATGATCACGCAGGTGCGGTCCTCGACCTCGCCGATGATGTTCATCACCTCGGCCACATTGGCGCGCGGACGGCGCTTGTCGATGATCGCCAGGTCCGATTCCATCCGCTTGGCGAGCGCTCTTGCCCGCACCACCCCGCCGATGTCCGGCGACACCACCACCAGCTTCTGGTAGTTGTGCTTCCACAGGTCGCCCAGCAGGATCGGGCTCGCGTACACGTTGTCGACCGGGATGTCGAAGAAGCCCTGGATCTGGTCCGCGTGCAGGTCCATCACGAGCACGCGGTTCACGCCGACCACCTGCAGCATGTTGGCCACCACCTTGGCGCTGATCGCGACGCGCGCCGAGTGCGGCCGGCGGTCCTGGCGGGCATAGCCGAAGTAGGGAATGGCCGCGGTGATCCGCCCGGCCGAGGCGCGCTTGAGCGCATCGACCATGATCACCAGTTCCATCAGGTTGTCGTTGGTGGGCGCGCAGGTCGACTGCAGGACGAACACGTCCTTGCCGCGGACGTTCTCGTTGATCTCGACCATCACCTCGCCGTCCGAGAAGCGCGACACCACCGCGCGACCCAGCGGAATGTTCAGGTGCTGCACGACGGCGTGCGCCAGCTTCGGGTTGGCGTTGCCCGAAAACACCATCAGGTTGTCCGAAACCAGCGATGAAACCATCAGCGGTCCTTGTTGCCCTTCGGGGGCGCTCCGGCAGCCGCAGCACGCCGGCGCGATCCCTCACCTCGACGTGAGCCCGTTCGTGAATGGCTGGGGAGGAAGGATTCGAACCCTCGAATGGCGGAATCAAAATCCGCTGCCTTAACCAGCTTGGCGACTCCCCAGCGCGAACCTCTCAGCAATCCGTTCCCGCCGCCCTCTGCCGCGCGCCGCCTGCGACGTCACCACGCTGCCAGCGGATGCTCGGCCAGTCCGGCGACCGCCCAGCAGGACCACCGGGCCGGCGCCTCGGCGATCGCACGCTGCGCCTGCGCTTCGGTTCCGAACGCGGCAAACACGGACGCCCCCGATCCGGTCATTCGTGCATCACCGAATCCCGCCAGGTATCGTAGCGCGGCGTCCACCTCGGGCACCCGGCCGCGGACGATCGGCTCCAGATCGTTGCCGCGTGCCCAGAACTCCATCTCTCCGCTCCCGGCCCGATCAGGGCCGCCCTCGGAAAAGCTTTGGATTTTCGCCCGTTCGAGATGCGCTGTCAATTCGGGCGACTTGAAGATTTCCGCCGTCGAAACATGCACTTGCGGATGAATCAGCGCGTACCAGCGGGGCGCCACCGCCAGCGGCGACAGCCGCTCGCCCACGCCCTGTCCCAGCGCCGGTCCCGCCTGCAGGAAGAACGGCACGTCGGCGCCCAGCCGCAGCGCCAGCTGCGCGAGCCGCTCGCGCGGCCAGTGAAGGCGCCACAGGCGATTGACGGCCAGCAGCGTGGTGGCCGCATCCGAAGAGCCGCCGCCCAGGCCGCCCCCGGTCGGGATCCGCTTTTCCACGTCGATCCGCGCGCCCAGGCCGCATCGCGATTCCTGCTGCAGCAGGCGCGCCGCCCGCACGGCCAGATCCTGCTCGAGCGGGCCGGTCAGGTCGCCGCCCCGCTCGATGCGGCCGTCTTCGAGCAGCTCGAAGTCCAGCGTGTCGCTCAGGCCGATTGCCACGAAGCCGGTGCGCAGCTCGTGAAAGCCGTCCGCACGGCGTCCGACCACGCGCAGGAACAGGTTCAGCTTGGCCGGTGCCGGCAGCCCCAACAGCAGCCGCGTCACGACCCGTCTCCCGCGGGATCGAGCACCACGCGCAGCGTCACGGCTGGTGCCTCGCCCTGTTGCGGCCGGCTCAGGTCCAGGCGGCGCACGCGCGCTTCGGCGCCGACCGTCTCGAACCGGATGGTCCAGCCGTCCTGTTCCAGTTGCGCCGTTCCGTCCTCGCCGCGTGCCAGGCGATAGGGGCGGTCCGGTGCCGGCCGGCCTTCGATCCAGTCGCCGATACCCGACACCGGCAGGGTCCAGCCGAGCACCTGCAGGCTGAGCGCGTCCGGATCCGGCCCCTGCTCGGTGCGAAGTCCGCCCGCGGTCGGCACGGTCAGGCGCGCTCCGCCGGGACCGGATTGCACGCGCGCGACCGTGGTGCCCAGCGGGGTGCTCAGATCCAGCGTCACGTCGGATCGGCCCACGGTCAGATCGAAACGCCCGCTCGCGGTCTCGTGCCGGTCGCTTCCGTTCACCACCAGCGCGAATCGGCCCGAGTAACGGGCGCCGCCGGTGGTGGTCGGCAGCGAAGCGCAGCCCGCGAGAACCAGCGCCAGTGCCGCGGCCAGGCGGCGCGGGCGCGCGAACCGCGTCGCCCCGCGCAGGCTCACGGCTTCACGTCCAGCCGCTGCAGCGTCTCCTTCAGGGTCTCGTTGTCGGCTTCGCGGCGGCTCGCATCCCGCCACACGGTGCGCGCGGAGTCGCGGTCGCCCTGCAACCACATCACTTCGCCCAGGTGCGCCGCCACATCGGCCTCGGGCTTGATCTTGTAGGCCCGCCCCAGGTAATCGCGCGCCGCGCTCAGGTTGCCGAGGCGGAACTGCACCCAGCCCATCGAATCCAGGATGAAGCCGTCGTCGGGCGCGAGCTGCAGCGCCTTGTCGATCAGCTCGTAGGCTTCCTTCAGGCGAATGTTGCGGTCGGCGAACGTGTAGCCGAGCGCGTTGTAGGCCTGCGCATAATCCGGTTTCAGCTTGACCAGGTGGCGCAGGTCGGTCTCCATCACGTCCAGCCGATCCAGCCGCTCGGCCGACATGGCCGTCTCGTACAGCAGGTTCGCATCGTCCGGCGAGGCCTTCAGCGCCGCCGTCAGCAGGTCGTAGGACTCCTGGTAGCGATGCGCATCCCGCAGGATCTGCCCCTGCGACATCGTCACCTGCACCCGATCGTCGGCGGACTCGACCGGGGCCTCGCGCAGCACTTTCATTGCGTCGTCCAGGCGGTTCAGCTTGGCCAGCAGGAACGCTTCCCGGATGCGCGCCGTCAGGACCTGCTCGGGGCTGTGCACGCGGTGCAGCCAGTCGAATGCCTCGTCGTACTTCTGCTCTTCCTCGGCGATGCGCGCCAGGTTCAGATAGGCGGGATCGGGCTCACGGTCTGCGCCGTCCTCGAGCGCCTTCAGATAGCGCTCGAAATAGTCCCGCGCCTGCGGGCGCAGCTCCGCCTGCATGGAAAGGACCCCGAGCGCGAACAGAGGATCGGGACTGCGCGGATCGCGCCGCAACAGCTCCTCGAACTGGGCCCGCGCGGCATCGTTGCGCCCGTCCCCGATCAGCAGGCGGGCGTACGCCAGGCGTGCCTCGGCCGCGCTCGGATTGCGTTTCAGGAAACCGTCCAGCAGCGCGATCGCATCGGCGCGGCCGGCCGCCTCGGGCCGGTTCTTGGTCTCGAGCATGAATTGCGCGGCCGCGATGACGGCCTGCTCCGAGTCGGGCTTGAGCGCCAGCGCGGCGCGCGCCTCTTCGGTGGCGCGCGCGGTCTGCCCGGCCGCACGGGCGCCGTGCGCGAGGATCAGGTGCACATCGAAGCCGCGCTTGCGATCCGCGCGGTAGGGTTCGGCCAGCGCGTCCAGCAGCGCGAGCGCCTGCGCCTGGTCGGCCGCACGCGCAAGAAGCCGCTGCACGCGCGCCAGCGCCGCCACCGGGTCCTCGTCCTCGCGGATCTGCTTCTGCAGCAGCGGCTTGGCCTCGTCGTAGCGGCCGTTGGCCACCAGCAGCGAGGTGTAGGCCTGCTCGGCCTCGGCCGATCCGCTGTCCAGCTCGCGCCACAACTGGGCCGCGTCCAGCGCCTGGGGCGCCTCGCGCGCGCCCAGCGCGATCTCGGTCGCGCGGCGCGCCAGGCGCGGATCGCGCGTATCGCGCGCCGCCTTCATCATCGTGGTGAAGGCGGCGTTGGGTTCGCCCCGCTGCACCGCGACTTCGGCCGCGACGATCTCGAACAGCAGCGGCCCGGTCAGTTCCACCTCGGGCAGCGGCCGGCCGGCCTCCGGCGCTTGGGCGGCCGGCGCTGCCGCAGGGGCCGCCTCGCCGCGCGCGGGGGGAGGTGCGCCCTGATTCGGGGCTGCACACCCTACAATCAGCGCACACAGCGCGGACCCCGTCGCCCACGCCCGCACCGGGTCCTGGGGTCTGACTCGCTTGAGCATCGTCGCTGCGCCCGACAAGGCGCCGAAAGATTGACAGGTTCACAGTTTAGCCGCGACCGCCGATGCCCGAATTGCCCGAGGTCGAAGTCACCCGGCGCAGCATGACCACCGTGCTGGCCGGGCAGCCGTTGCGCACGCTGCGCGTGTACGAGCCGCGCCTGCGGTGGCCGGTGCCGCGCACGCTGGGCGCGGCGCTGACCGGGCGCCGCCTGCAGCGCATCGACCGGCGCGGCAAGTACCTGCTGTGGCGCTTCGAACACGGCGTGCTGATCTCGCACCTGGGCATGACCGGCTCCTGGCACATCCATCCGGCCGGTCGCATTCCCGATCGCGGACCGCACGACCATGTCGACCTGGGCTTCGCCACGGCGGTGGCGCGCCTTACGGACCCGCGCCGATTCGGCGCGCTGCTGTGGCATCCGGCCGCGCAAGGGGACGTCGAACGGCACCCGCTGCTCGCTTCGCTGGGGGTCGAGCCGCTCGAGGCCGGCTTCGACGGCCCACAGCTGTATCGCGCCACGCGCGGCCGATCGGCATCGATCAAGCAGGTGCTGCTGGCCGGCGATGCGGTGGTCGGGGTGGGCAACATCTACGCCTCGGAAAGCCTGTTCGATGCCGGCATCGATCCGCGCCTCCCGGCGCTGCGCCTGGGGCCGCGGCGATGCGCGCGGCTCGCCGCGGCGATACGGCGCGTGCTGGCCGAAGCCATCGCGGCGGGGGGTTCGACGCTGCGCGACTACACGGCGGCCGACGGCGCCGAGGGCCGGTACGCCCAGAGCGCCCGCGTTTACGGGCGTGATGGCTCGGACTGCCCGGTGTGCGGCCGTCCAATTCGACGGATCGTGCAGGGTCAACGCGCCACATACTGGTGCGCGCGCTGTCAGCGGCACTGACCGGCGGCGTGGGAGAGCCGGGCCACATCCTTTACTGGCGGGGCTGCGGCTGTGTTAGATTGATTCCGGCTTCGGGGCCGGACGTCGGCCAATCGTCGAGCACTCGTACATGTCGCAGCTCGCCACCAGCTTCCAGCAGTACGGGGCCTGGCGCGATACTTTGGCGGTGTCGGTCGCCCGGTTGCGGCGCTGGCTGGAAGACGCACACCTGCTCGAACCCGACGCGGCACGGCGCCTGGACCTGGCGCTGGAGCGGCTCAACGGCGACCGGCTGGTGGTCGCCTTCATCGCCGAGTTCTCGCGCGGCAAGTCGGAGCTGATCAACGCGATCTTCTTCGCCGACTACGGACGCCGCATCCTTCCTTCCTCGGCCGGGCGCACCACGATGTGCCCGACCGAGCTGATGTACGACGAGTCGCTGCCGCCCTGCATCCGGGCGCTGCCGATCGAGACGCGCGCCCGGCTCGGGACCATGGCCGACTTCAAGAAGAGCGCCGGCGAGTGGCGCGTCTTTCCGGTCGACACGGCGTCGCCGGACGGAATGTTCAAGGCGTTCCAGCTGGTGGCCGAGACGATGCGGGTCGGTGTCGACGAGGCCCGCATGTACGGCCTGTTCGACCCCAACGATCCGGACCAGGTGATCGACGACGGCGGCCAGGGGCTGGTCGAAATCTCGCGCTGGCGCCATGCCGTGATCAATTTCCCGCACCCGCTGCTGAAGCAGGGGCTGGTGATCCTGGACACGCCGGGACTGAACGCGATCGGCACCGAACCGGAGCTGACGCTGTCGCTGGTGCCCAGCGCGCATGCGGTGCTGTTCGTGCTGGCGGCCGACACCGGCGTCACCAAGAGCGATCTGGACGTGTGGCGCCACATCATGGGCGATTCGCCCGAGACGGCCAATCACATCGCGGTCCTGAACAAGATCGACGGCCTGTGGGACTCGCTGAAGGCGACAAGCGAAATCGAGGCCGAGGTGCGCCGCCAGATCGTCAGCGTCAGCGAGACGCTGAAGATCAACCGCAAGCGCGTGTTCGCGGTTTCGGCGCAGAAGGGGCTGGTGGCCAAGGTCACCGGCGACGCCCAGCTGCTCGAGCGCAGCCGCCTGCCCGCGCTGGAGGCCGCGCTGGTCGAGCTGCTGGTGCCGCAGCGCCAGCAGATCATCCGCGAGCAGACGCTGGCGGTCAGCGCGCGCGTGGTGAGCGAGGTCCGCCAGGCGCTGGGAGCGCGCGAGCGGAGCCTGGTGGAACAGCTGTACGAGTTGCGCGCGCTGCAGGGCAAGAACCAGAGCGCGGTGGAGCGGATGCTGCTGCGCGCGCAGAGCGAGCAGCGCGAATTCGAGGACAACGTGCGCAAGGTGGTGGCGGCGCGCGTGGTGCTGGCCCGCCTGGCCGAGCAGGCCTATGCCAACCTGCGCATGCAGGCGCTGCGCGCGGCCGTGCTGGCCACGCGCGACCGGATGCGCAAGGTGCGGCTGACGCCGCAGTTCATGACCGCGGTGCGGGAGTACTTCGCCAACCTGCGCGAGATGATCCGGCGCGCCAACGCCTCGCTGGCCGAGATCGAGCGGATGGTGCTGGGCGTTCAGCGCCGCTTCTCGGAGGAAACCGGCTGGAGCATCGCGCCGCCGATGTCCTACGCGCTGGACACCTATCTGGCCGAGATCGACCGGGTCGAAGCGGCCTACGAGGGCCATTTCGGGACGCTGTCGGTGCTGACGCGCGACAAGTGGTCGCTGATCGAGCGGTTCTTCGAGACCGTCGTGGGCAAGTCGCGCACGATCTTCTCGGCCGCGGAACGCGACACCGAGGCCTGGATCCGCTCGCTGCTGCCGCCGCTGGAGACGCAGGTGCGCGAGCAGCGCCAGCAGCTGAAAAAGCGCGCCGATGCCGCCGCGCGCATCCGCGACGCGCAGGAATCGCTCGACGGGCGCATCGGTCAGCTGGAGGACGCGCTGCAGGACGTGCAGGCGCACCTGGACGAATTGAAGAAAGCCTCGGAAGCGATCGTGTCGCCGCATCCCGCGCCGCGCACCGCGGCCGAGGCGCCGCGCAACGAAGCGGCCGGCACGGCCCCGCCGTCCTACCTGCGTGTCGAGATCTGAACGCGCCGGCGGCGCGGGCGCTTCCCCGAAAACCGGTTTCGCGCGGCGCCTGCTGGCCTGGCACCGCAGGCACGGCCGGCGCGGCCTGCCATGGCTGGGCGAGCGCGACCCCTACCGCGTCTGGATCAGCGAAATCATGCTGCAGCAGACGCAGGTCGAGACCGCGCGGCCGTATTTCGAACGCTTCGTGCAGCGCTTTCCGGACGTGCGATCGCTGGCGCAGGCGCCGGTCGAGGACGTGCTGGCGGTCTGGTCGGGGCTGGGCTACTACGCGCGGGCCCGCAACCTGCACGCGTGCGCGCGCGCCGTGGCGGACCGTTTCGGCGGCGTCTTGCCGCGCAGGTCGGAAGCGCTGGTCTTACTGCCCGGAATCGGGCGATCCACCGCCGGCGCCATCGCGGCGTTCTGCTTCGACGAGCGCGCCGCCGTGCTGGACGGCAACGTCAGGCGCGTGCTGGCGCGCCACTGGGCGATCGAGGGTGATCCGAAATCGGCGCCGGTGGCCCGACGGCTGTGGCAGCGGGCCGATCGGGAGCTGCCGGCGGCCCGCGACATGGCCCGCTACACGCAGGCGATCATGGACCTGGGTGCCACGGTCTGCACCCGGATGCAGCCGGCGTGCGGCCGCTGTCCGGTCGGCACGAGCTGCCAGGCCCGCCAGCAGGGGCGCGCGACGCAGCTGCCGGCCGCGCAGCCGCGCCGCGCAAGACCGGTGCGCCCGTCGCACGTGCTGGTGGCGCTGGCCGGGGAAGCCGTGCTGTTGCAACGGCGCCCGGCCGACGGGATCTGGGGCGGTTTGATGTGCCTGCCCGAATTCGGATCCAGGACAGCGCTGGTGCGGCGCGCCCGCTCGCTCGCGACGGGCGAGGCGACGCTGGCACCGCTGGCGCCGCGCCGGCACGCGCTCACCCACCTGACGCTGGCGATCGAGCCGTACCTCGCGGTGGCCGCCTGGGCCACGCCCGCACGCGAGGCGGGCGCCGCACGCTGGGTCCCGCTCGATGCCATCGATCGGGCCGGCCTGCCGGCGCCGCACCGCACGCTGCTGATCGAAGTGCGGGACCGGCTGCGTGCCGGGAAAACCGGATCAGTCGAACCGGAATAGGACCACGCTGGATGCGGCGACCACGGCGCAGCAGGGCTTGCCGGTCTTGAGCCGCAGTTCGGCCAGGCGGTCGCGCGCCAGGATGGCCGTGATGTGGCGGCCGCCGCCCAGCGCGACATGGACCTCGGCATGGGCCGGCTTCTCGTGAACCCGCGCCACCGAGCCCCACAAGGCATTCCGAGGAAGGCGCCGGGGCGCCGGGCCGGTGCGCAGGCTCACCGACGCCGCCTTGAAAAGGGCTTGCACCTCGGTGCCGATTCGAAGGTCGAGCGTCTCGGCGCTTTCCTGGGTGATGAGCGACGAGATCTCGTTGCGGTCATCGATCCGCACGCGCGCCTCGACGCCGCGCGGGCCCTCGGCCAGGCCGGTGATCGGACCGACGAACTGGTTGCGGGCGCTGGTGCGCATCGACATCCTGCGCAACACGCCTTGAAAGTGCCGGGCGTCTCCGGCTTCGGCTTCGCCCAGACGGTCGGCCAGCCGGTCGAGCGCCTCCTGGTATTCGTGTTCGATGGCCCGGTACATCGCGATCAGGCGGCGGCCGTAATCGGTCAGCCGGGTTCCTCCGCCGTAACGCCCTCCGGCCGAACGTTCGACCAGCGTCTGCTCGGCGGTGTTGTTCATGTCGTCGACCGCGTCCCAGGCCGCCTTGTAGGATATCGGCACGACCTTGGCCGCCTGGGAGATGGATCCGTGACGGTCGATCGCCTCGAGCAGACGAATCCTGGTATCGCCCAGGAAGGCGCCGGACTCGGTATCGACGCTGATCTTTCCGATCAGGTGCTGGTGGATCGGGCGCTTTCTGATCATCGGGTGCCCCCCGCCTCGTGCAATGGCCGGCCCCATCGTACCGATCGTGGCGGCCCCTGCCGCAGCCACCCGGAGGGTGCCGTGCCGTGGGCACCTTGACATAGCGAATTACGCCTCGTTATAGTGTCCAGAATATAGCGATATCGGCTCCCGAACGCCGATCGCGGGTCAGAAGGGTCGGAGGGATTCCAAAGGCGAAGGAGCGCCTGCGCGCAAGCGCGGAGCCCGGTCGGGTCGTGTTCGTCAAACGTGTCGGGGGTGTCCGAAGTGAAGAACGTTCTTGCACGCGCCCTTGCGCTGACAGCACTGGCGGGCATCGGAAACACCGCTCGGGCGGCGGACGCCACGGACGACAGCCTGACCTGGTACGGGGTCACGCTCTACGGAACGGTCGACCTGGGCTACACCTACGCGACGCGCAGCGTTCCGCTGAACGACTACTTCACGACCGGCGAGGAGTACCTGATCCAGAAGAACAGCAACAAGAAGATCTCGACGATCTCCGAGAACGCCATGAGCCAGTCGAAGGTGGGGCTGCGGGGGAGCCACGAGTTCTATGAAGGCTGGTCCGGGGTGTTCAAGCTCGAAACGGCCTTCAATCCGCTGTCCGGGGAGATCACGGATGCGCTGCACTCGATGACGCAGAACAACGGGGTCGCGCTGGCGAACCAGAACAGCAACGCCGACTCCAGCCGCGCCGGGCAGGCGTTCCAGGCCGCGTATGCCGGTATCTCGTCGCGGACCTACGGCACACTGACCTTCGGGTTCCAGAACTCGCTGCTGCTGGATAACGTGCTGAAGTACGACCCCTTGGGCGGCTCGTATGCGTTTTCGGTGATCGGTTTTTCGGGAGCGGCGGGGGGCTCCGGTGATACGGAAGATGCGCGGCTGGAAAATTCGATCAAGTACGTCAACCAGATCGACTGGCTGCGGGTCGGCGCCCAGTTCCAGTCGGGCAACGGCACGGCTACCGGCGGAAACGCGTCCGAGTTCGGGCTGGGCGGCGATTACCGCGGCCTTTCGGTCGATGCGACCTACGCCAGCAAGCACGATGGGATCGCTTCGACCGCGCTGACTGCGGCGCAGGTCGCCGCTTTGCCCGCCACCGTTTCGTCCGATAACGCGTTGAGCGGCACGGTTTCGGACAACTGGACCGCGTCGCTCGATGCGAGTTACGTGTTTCAGAGCATCAAGGTCTCGGTGGGCTACGAGGACATCCACTTCCGAAGGCCGTCGCATCCGCTCGCGGTGGGTGCACAGAATATTGGCGGTTACGTGCTCGGAGCCGTCAACAACACAGCCTACAACGCCCACGCGCGGATCCAGCAGATCCCGTGGGCGGGCGTCAGGTACTCGGTCACCCCGCATCTGGACGTGTTCGCCGCCTGGTACGAATACATTCAGAACCAATACAGCCGGACGGCAACCTGCCCCGGCGGCAACCTGGCCCGGACGGCGAAGGAGTCGGGCACTTGCAGCGGGCGCCTCGAGGCCTATTCGCTGGTGGCCGACTACAAGTTCAACCGGCACTTCGATGTGTATGGCGGCGCCATGTGGTCCCATGTGGCCGACGGCCTCGCCGCCGGCTATCTGAACAGCGTGACCATCGACCCGACCATCGGCGGCCGCTTCAATTTCTAGGCCTCACGACCCCGGGGGTGCCGGTGAAGCGCGCGTCACCAGCACGGGCGGCGTATGGATCAGCGTCTGGTAGACGACGCAGTACCGTTCGGTAAGCTTCAACAGCGTCGCGAGCTGCTCGTCGGTGGCGTCGGTATCCAGGTCGAAGCGCAGGCGGATCTGCTGAAACCCGACCGGCACGTCCTTCGACAGGCCCAGTGTGCCCCGGAAATCCAGATCGCCTTCGGCATGCACCGTGGCGTCACGCAGCGGGATCGCGAGCGCGGTGGCCACGGCATTGAGCGTGACGCCCGCGCACGCGACGAGCGCTTCCAGCAGCATGTCGCCGGAGCAGGCGCTCAGGCCGCTTCCCCCGGTTGCCGGGTGCAGCCCGGCGGCGACCAGCGCTTTGCCGGTTTCTATGCTGCAGGTGACGTTCTCGCCCAGGCGGCCCTGCGCCCGAAGCGTGATCAGGGCGGATTCGGGTTGATCCCGATAGCGCGCTTTCAACGGCGCCTGAAGGTGCCGCATTCCTTCAGCGTTCATGGCCTGTGCCTCCGCGCCCCAGCGCGCCCGCTTACGGTGCCGCCTGGCGCAACGGCGCCACGACGACCCCATCCTTCATCACCATCACGACCCGGCGCACCGCGGAAATGTCGGCGGTGGGATCGCCCTGCACGGCCACAAGGTCGGCGAGCAGGCCACGGCGGATCCGGCCGATCTGATCGGACTGGCGCAGTATCTTCGCATCCACCGCGGTTGCAGCGAGCAGCGCATCGGCCGGCGCCATGCCGTCCCGGACCATCCACTCCAGCTCGCGGGCGTTGTCTCCATGACGGAACACGCCGACATCCGAACCGTTGCCGATCACCACGCCCGTCTTGATCGCCAGTCGAAATGCTTGAGCGGCTTGCGCCATTTCGGTCGTGGGAGGCTCGCCCCGGTGGTAGTTCTGGAAGTATTCTGAATAGGCTTCGGCCGCGGTCAACGTGGGCAGGAAGGCCACTGCCTTTTCCGCCATCAAACGAAACGTCGCCTCGGTTCCCCCGTAGCCGTGCTCGATCGAATCGACGCCCGCGACCGCGGCTCGGCGCATGCCTTCATCGGACATCGCGTGGGCCGCAACGGGCCGCGCCAGGTCGTGTGCCGCCTCGACCAGCGACTTCAGCTCCTCGGCTGAGAACGTCACTCGCGTCTCCCCGGCCGGCCCTGCCGAGTAATCCACATAGACCTTGATCCAGTCCGCCCCGTCGGCCGCCTGTTCGCGCACGGCGCGCACCAGATCCGCGACTCCGGACGCTTCCTGCGCGCCTTGGGGCAGGTCCCGGTTGCCGTTGTACTTGCGCCGGGCCGGTCCGTACGCGCCGACCGCCACGATCGCCCGCGTCGCGACCCACATGCGCGGCCCCGGTACCATCGCGTCGTCGATCGCTTTCTTCAGCGCCACGTCGGATGCGCCCGCGCCCTCCGTTCCCAGGTCACGCAGCGAGGTGAAGCCCGCCAGCAACGTGTCGCGCGCGTGGTTGGCAGCACGCAGGACCCGATAGGCGGTCGACTCCTTCAGGACCTGATCGTCCCACAGCGCCTCGTTATAGGGGTGAAGGAAGACGTGCGAATGTGCATCGATGAGCCCGGGCAGCAGAGTTGCCCCCGGCAGGTCGATCACGCGCGCCCCGGCCGGCATGGCGACCGCGGCGGACGAACCGACCTGCACGATCCGTTGGCCCTCGACCACCACCACCCAGCCCGCGTGAGCCTGGCGGTCTTCCGCAGTGAAAACGCGGTCCGCGCGAAGCACCACGGGTTGCGCCCGCGCCGGGTTCAGTGCGGGCAGCAGGAGCGCGGCGCAAACGGCGAAGAAGACCGGCTTTGCCATACGGGACGCGCAGGCGCAGCAGCGTTCAGCGGGGCTGGGTCTTCTGATACGTCCCGACCAGCTCGCCGCGGGCCAGCACGTGCCCTTCGATCGCCTTCATAAGCTGGTCCCTGGTCGGCTGCTTCAGGTCGGGCAGCGCCACATCCAGCGCGTACAGCTTGTGGAAATAGCGGTGCCGCCCGATCGGCGGGCAGGGGCCGCCATAGCCGGTGCGTTTCCAGTCGTTCCTGCCCTGCAGCGTTCCGTCCGGCAAAGCGGACGGCGCCACGCCCTGGACCAGGTGGGCGGTGTCGGGCGGGAGGTTGTACAGCACCCAATGCACCCAGGTCATCTTCGGGTTCGCCGGGTCCGGCGCATCCGGATCATCGACGATCAGCGCCAGGCTGCGCGCGCCGGCCGGAACGCCGGACCACGCGAGCGGCGGCGACGTGTCTTCGCCCTCGCACGTGTAACGCCTGGGAATGCCGGCGCCGTGCTCGAAAGCGCTCGAAACGACTTTCAGTTCTGCGGTCATGGTGGATCCTCCCACGAGGAGATCGACGGCCGGTCAGCGATCCAGCACCCGGTGGCGCACCAGCACCCGCTCCTTGCCGCCGAAGCGCCGCGCCAGCTGCTCGACCACGTACGGCGAGCGGTGGCGCCCACCCGTGCACCCGATTGCCACCGTGAGGTAGTTGCGGGCGTCCTGCTGGTAGCTTGGCAGCCAACGGGTGATGAAGCCCGCGATGTCCTCGATCATCGCGCCCGACTCGGGCAGGCTCGACAGCATCTGGGCCACCGGGGCATCCAGGCCCGTGAGCGGCCGCAGTGCCGGGTCGTAGTGGGGGTTGGTCAGGTTGCGCACGTCGAACACCAGGTCGGCTGCCACCGGAATGCCGTTCTTGAACGCGAACGATTCGAACGCGAGGGTCAGATCGCCGGGCGGCGCATCCACGAAGGATCGCACCCATTGCCGCAGCGTGCCGGGCGGCAGGTCGCTGGTGTCGATCACGTGCCCCAGCGCGTCGATCGGCGCCAGCAGCTCGCGCTCCTGCGTGATCGATTCCTCCAGGGTCGGCTCGCGCCCTCCGACGGTCAGGTCGCGCGACAGCGGGTGGCGGCGCCGCGTCTCGGAAAACCTCTGCACCAGGGCGTTGGGAGAGGCGGTCAGGAACAGCACGCGCACGTCGTAACCGAGCGACCGCAAAACGCTCAGAACGCCGGGCAGGTGCGCGATCGGCCCTTCGGAGCGCACGTCGACCGCCACCGCCACGGCCGGGTGGCCGGTGGCCGACAGGTAGGCGCAGACGTCGGTCAGGAACTGCGAGGGCAGATTGTCGATGCAGTAGTAGCCGATGTCCTCGAGGAGCCGGATCGCGACCGACTTGCCGGACCCGGACATACCCGTGACGAGAACAAGGCGCATGGCAATCGCCGGTCAGGGTACCAAGCCTGCCGCTCGCGCGCCACTCCAATCCTGTCCTGCGAAGCCCGGCTGGGCCGGGCGAAGCGGGATCAGCTCTTTGCCGGCCCTTTCAGGCACTCGGACATGAATTGCTTGCGTTCGTCGCCTTTCAGATCCTTGGCGCTGGCTTTCTTGTTGCAGGCCTTCATCCTGTCCTGCTGGCTCATCGAAAGGCAATGCGACATGAACTTCTCGCGCTCGTCGCCTTTGAGGTTCTTCTCGCCGGCTTCCTTGTTGCAATTGGCCATCTTTTCCTGTTGAGGCGTCTTGGCCTTGTCGTCGGCGACGGCACACAGGGGCGCCGCCAGAATCGCCGCGATCAGGATCCGCTCCAGCATGGTTTTCTCCTCTCAGCTCGGTAAAGTTGGAAATCCGGTGGATCAGCAACGCGATTGCATCACGGGACGTTGACCCCGGCTCTGCCGAAACCGGTAGACGCGACAGACGATCCGGTCCGGTCAGGACTCTTCTTCGTCCTCCATCGCCTCCCGCTGGCGCTGCTGGAAATCCTGCATGGTATCGATCCCGCGCAGCTTCAGGATCGTGTTGCGCACCGCGGCCTCCAGCAGGACCGCCAGGTTGCGGCCGGCGGCCACCGGGATGACGACCTTGTGGATCGGAAGTCCGAGCACCTCCTGCGTGGTGCCGGCCAGCGGCAGCCGCTCCAGGCTGTCGGCCGCGCTGCGCCGCATCAGCTCGACGATCAGGCGCAGTTTCATCTTGCGCCGCACCGCGGTCTCGCCGAAGATCGCCCGGATATCGAGCAGGCCCAGGCCGCGCACCTCCAGCAGGTTGGCCAGCAGCGGCGGGCAGCGGCCCTCGATCGTGTCCGGCGCGACGCGCGCGAAGTCGACCACGTCATCGGCCACCAACCCGTGTCCGCGGCTGATCAGCTCGAGCGCCAGCTCGCTCTTGCCCAGGCCCGACTGGCCCGATATCAGCACGCCCATGCCGAAGACGTCCATGAAGACACCGTGAATCGAGCAGTGGCGCGCCAGCTGCTTGGCGAGGTAGATGCGCAGCACGTCGATCACTTCGGCCGCGTCGCGCGAGCTGGCGAACATCGGTAATCCGGCCGTTTCGGCGATCGCGACCAGCTCGGGAGGCAGCGAGCGGCCCTCGCCGACGATCAGCCCCAGGGGAGCGCCCTCGATCAGCTCGCGCAGCACGTGCTCGCGCCGGCCCGGTGGGATGCGGCTGATGTAGTCGACCTCGGCCGCGCCCAGCACGTGGATGCGTTTCGGGTGGATCAGGTTCAGGTGGCCGACCAGCTCGGCCGCCTGCACGCTGCTGCCGCTGGCGTCCGGCAGCACGCGCTGGCCGGCGGCGGGCTCGCCGATCCAACGCAAATCCAGTGCCGTGCCGTTGTCCTCTAACAGCGACTCGAAGGTCAGCATTTCAGGCCGCGGGGCGGATCGGCTCCCAGGCGGCCACGGTCGCGAGCAATTCGGCGGGCTGCGCAACGGTCATCAGTTGTTCGCGCATCGAAGGCTCCGACAGCATCTGAGCCAGCTCGGACAGGATCTCCAGGTGCTGCTGGGTCGCGTGCTCCGGCACCAGCAGGACCACCAGCAGCCGGACCGGCTGCCCGTCGGGCGAGCCGAAGTCGATCGGGTTCCTGACCCGGATTATGGCAGCGGTCGCCCGCTTCAATCCACGCAGGCGTCCGTGCGGTATCGCGACGGCCTTGCCCAGCCCGGTCGAGCCGAACTCCTCGCGCGCCACCAGGCAATCGAGGACCCTGGCCGAACTCAGCCCCTGGTTCTTCTCGAACAGCAGCGCCGCATGCTCCAGCGCGACGCGCTTGTCATGGACGCTTGCGTCCAGCTCGACGTTCGACGGGGGAAGCAGGTTCGAGAGCAGATTCATGGGCGTCTGACGCCCTCACATCGCAGACCGATTGCACCCGACTTGAAAGCCTAGCCGCATTCCGGCCAGGCGAAACCCGGATGGGTCAAGGAAAAACCCCTCTCACTGCCGTTACAACGGTCGAAAGGCCGGGTGTAGCCGCTTACACCGAGCCGCTATTCGGCCCGGCCTGACCGGATTCGGCGCGCAGTATACGGCGCGGCTTCCGGCGCGGGAGCCGGTCGTTGCCCTGCAGCAACAGCCGGCTCCGCGGGAGCCGATCACTGCGGACCGGCGGCGGAGTGATGCTTCAGCGCCGTATGCGCGTGGTTCTTCAGCCGGTCCTTGTGGCGCAGCACCTGGCGGTCCAGCTTGTCCATCATCACGTCGATGGAGGCGTACAGGTCGGGCTCGATCGACTCGGCATGGAGCGACGACCCCCGCACCCGCAGCGTGATCTCGGCCTTCTGTTGAAGCTTTTCCACCGAAAGAACGACGTCGATATCGATCACGTGGTCAAAGTGCCTGCGGATTCGCGTCAGCTTGTCCAGCACATAGCTGCGCAGAGCCGGCGTGATCTCGAGGTGGTGGCCGTGGATGTTCAGGTTCATGCAACGCCCCTTCGACGAAGATTGACTGCTTCAGAGAGATTTGCGCAACGCGACCGGCGGGATGTGCAGCAGCTCGCGATACTTGGCGACCGTGCGGCGCGCCACCACGATTCCCTGGCCGCCCAGGAGCTCGGCGATCCGGCTGTCGGACAGCGGCTTGGTCGCATCCTCGGCCGCGATCAGCTGGCCGATCAGGGCCCGGATCGCGGTGCTCGAAGCCGCGCCGCCAGCGTCGGTGGCCACGTGGCTGCCGAAGAAATAGCGCAGCTCGAACACGCCGAACGGGGTGGCCATGTACTTGTTCGCCGTCACGCGCGACACGGTCGACTCGTGCAGCCCGACGGCATCGGCGATCTCGCGCAGCACCAGCGGCCGCATCGCGATCGCGCCATGTGAAAAGAAATGGCTCTGGCGATCGACGATCGCCTGCGACACCCGCTGGATGGTCTGGAACCGTTGGCGCAGGTTGCGGATCAGCCAGCGCGCCTCCTGCAGCCGGGCCGCCCACGACGAATGCGAAGGCTGGCCTTTGTCGCGCTTGAAGATCGTCGCGTACGCCTGGTTCACGCGCAGACGGGGCATCACTTCCGGATTCAGCTGTGCGGTCCAGCGGCCCTTCTGCCGCCGCACCAGAATGTCGGCTACCACATAGTCCGGCGCGTTTGTGGCAAAGCCTAACCCCGGCCGCGGATTCAGTCCATGGATCAGATGGTGGACCGCGCGCAACTGCTCGTCATTGGCCCCTGTTAGTTTCTTCAGCCTCGCAAAATCACGGTTGGCGAACAGGAGCAGGTGTTCACTGACAACCCTCTTCGCGAGCGAGAGGCATTCGGACTGCCCGTCGCCGCAGGGGGGCCCGAGCGCGCGAAGCCGGGCCTCGATCTGAACGGTCAGGCACTCGTCCAGCGAGCGTGCAGCGACCCCGACCGGATCGAAACTCTGCAGCAGCCGCAGCGCCGTCATCAGCTCGTCGAGCTCGACCACCTCGGACGCCGGGCACATCGCCTGGACCTCCTCCAGCGAGGTCCTCAGGTAGCCGTCCTCCTCGACCGCCTCGATCAGGAGCCCGATCAGGACGCGGTCGCGCGGCGAGGCCTGGGTCGAGCTCAATTGCTGGCGCAGATGGTCGCCCAGGGTCGTTTCGGCCGCCGCCCAGCCGAGCGCCGTCGGCTCGTCGTCGTCCTCGCGGAACTCGCGCGCGTTGCCCCACTCGAGCGTCGGCCCGCTCGGATCGGCCCGGTCGTCCGCCGCGCCGGCGGAGTCGGACGTGGGCGGCCCGCCTTCGGCATCGGAGCCGGCCTCGTTGCCGGCACCGGGGTCAGCCCCGCGTCCCGCGTCCAGGATCGAGCCGTCCGCCGCGAGTCGCGCGTGCCCGGCCAGCGGGTCGTCGTCGCGCTCGAGCAGCGGGTTGTCGATCAGGGCCTGCTCCAGCTCCTGGTTCAACTCCAGCGTCGACAGCTGCAGCAGCCGGATCGATTGCTGCAGCTGCGGGGTCAGCGCCAGGTGCTGCGCAAGTCGCAGCTGGATCGAAGGTTTCATCGTGCTTCGGGTGCGCGGCTTTCCGGGCAGCCCGGCCAGCGCGACACTGCTGCCGTCAGCATGCCGCTACATCCTGAAGTGTTCGCCCAGATAAACGCGCCGGACCGACTCGTTTTCCACGATTTCGTCGGGGCGGCCTTCGGCCAGCACCTGGCCTTCGTTGATGATGTAGGCGTGGTCGCAGATGCCCAGGGTCTCCCGCACGTTGTGGTCGGTGATCAGGACCCCGATGCCGCGCTGCTTCAGGAAGCGGACGATGCGCTGGATCTCGATCACCGCGATCGGATCGACGCCGGCGAACGGCTCGTCCAGCAGCACGTAGCGCGGCCGGGCCGCCAGCGCGCGCGCGATCTCGACCCGCCGGCGCTCTCCGCCCGACAGGCTCAACGCGGTGTTGGTGCGGATCTCCTCGATCTGCAGGTCCTTCAGCAGCTCGACCAGGCGCTGCTCGATCGCCTCCTCGGTCAGCGGCCGGCTACGCTCGTCGCGCTGCAGCTCGAGCACCGCGCGCACGTTCTGCTCGACCGTCAGCCGCCGGAACACCGAGGCTTCCTGCGGCAGGTACGACAGGCCCAGGCGGGCGCGCCGATGGATCGGCAGATGCGCGATCGAACGCCCATCGAGCCGGATCGCCCCTTCATCCAGCGGAACCAGGCCGACCACCATGTAGAAGCAGGTCGTCTTGCCCGCGCCGTTGGGCCCGAGCAGCCCGACCACCGCGCCGGGTTCGACCGATAGGGACACGTCCCGCACGACCGTGCGTCCGCCATAGCGCTTGGCGAGCCGCTCGACGATCAGCCCGCGCGGCTGCGGCGGCGCGTCGGCGTCGGCGCCCGTGCCGGTCTCGGCGGGCGCCGGCGCCAACGGCAGCGGCCTGGCGGCGTTCATTTCGAACCCGAACCGCCGGGCGCCGGCTTGTCCGGCTTGGGCGCTTCCGGTTTGGGCGGCGTTTCCTGCAGGCGCGGAGCGATGCGCGAGACCACGCGGCTGCCCGGCTTGGATTCGGAGCTGGTCAGGTCGTAGTGCGAGGTGCGCGCGTCGTAGACGATCTGGTCGGCGGTGAACTCGTCGCGCAGCACGCCGTTTTCGAAGCGCCGCACGATCGCGTCGATGAACAGCTTCACGGTGTCGGCGTGGTTGTCGTATTCGATCCGGTCGGCCACGCCGTCGAACGTTTCCTCGATGCCCGGTCGGGTCGGGTCGCGCCGTTCGTGGAAGGTGGCGACCGAGCCGGGCCCGGCCGTCACCACCGCGTACTGGTATCCCTCCGCGTCCTCGCGATACTCCATGCGCTCCCCGGTGACCCGGATCGTGCCCTTGGTCAGCACGACATGTCCGGTGAAGATGGATACCTGCTTCAGGTCGTCGACCGTCTGGTGATCGGCCACGATCAGCGTCGGCTGGTTGCGGTCGGCGTGTTCGCCCCACGCCGGCACGGCGGCCAGGCAAAGCGCCGGAAGCAGCAGCGGCCAGGCGGTCCGTTTCACGTCGTTCATTTGCGTTGCGGTTTGCGTTGCGGCGTGATCGTGTCCACGACGTCGGCCAGGAACTCGGCTCGCTGCGTGATGTTGTCCAGCTCCATGCCGATCGCCCGGATCGAATCGGCGCCGTGGTCGACCAGCACCGGCTGGTCGGTGGAGTAGCGGTCCAGGTCCGGAATCGCCACCAGCACCTGGGTGCTGACCCGCAACGGCGGCTGCCCGGAGGGCGAGGCCCGCGTCAGCAGCACGTCGCCCGTCATCCGGATGCGCTCGCCGCCGTTTTCCACGTGCGCCAGCTTCGCCACCGCTTCGGTCCTGGGCTGATCCGGCCGCAGACTCACCAGGCGCGGCTTGACCAGGTCCATGTCGTCGGTTCGGCCGAAGTGGGTCATCCGGTCCGCGAACAGCTTGTACTTGGCCCGGCCGAGCGGGTCGAACTGCACCAGCGTGATCTGGTCGGCATCGGCGTCCACGCTCGGCCGCGGCACCTCGGGGCCCGACGTTCCCATCTGCAGCGCGCGCGAGTACCAGTAGCTGATGCCAGCCACCAGCGCGAGCAGCGCGATCGCGATCACCGAGGCGATGCGGTCACGCATCGGTGCGCCCCGATGCCGGATGGCGCCGCCGGCAGCGCAGCACGTATTCGGCCAGCGCGCGCACCGCGCCGCGCCCGCCATCGGCCGGCGCGATCCAGTGGGCCGCGCGCCGCACCTCGGGGGCCGCATCCGCCACCGCTGCGGCGAATCCGACCTTCGCCATCACCGGCAGGTCGGGCCAGTCGTCTCCCATGTAGGCGCAGTCGGCCGCCGCAACGCCGGTCGACGCCAGCACGCGGTCCAGCCCGGCCAGCTTGTCGCGCTCGCCCTGCAGCACCGGCGCGATGTCGAGCTCGCCGGCCCGGCGCGCGACGATCGGCGAACTGCGCGACGACAGCAGCGCAACGGCCAGCCCGGCTTCGCGCAGCAGTCGCACGCCATGGCCGTCTCGCACGTCGAACACCTTCAACGCTTCGCCGTCGGGGCCGAAATACAGCCGGCCGTCGGTCAGAACGCCGTCCACATCCAGCACGATCAGCCGCACGCGGGCGGCGCGCAATGCGGCCCGGGCCGGGCGCCCCGAAGCACGCCGGGCCGATGCGGGCTGTGCGCGCAGCGCCATCAAAGAGGCGTTCCCCGGCGCGCCATGGCCAGGCCTGGACCGCGTGCCGTGTTTCGAGGCTTCACTTTCACTAGATGACACGCGCAGCCATCAGGTCGTGCATGTGCAGCGCGCCGACCAGGCGGTTGGCGGCATCGACCACCAGCAACTGGTTCTTGCGCCCGCTGTCCAGCAGCTGCGCCGCCTCGACCGCAAGGGCATTGGGTGCGATCGTCAGCGGGCTGCGCGTCATCACGTCGCGCACGCGCGTTGCGCGCGCATCGCCGCCGCGTTCCAGCAGCCTGCGCAGGTCGCCGTCCGTGAAGATGCCGGCCAGCGTGCCGTCGTCGGCGCGCACCGCGGTCATTCCCAGCCGCTTGCTGGAAATCTCGCGCAGCGCGGCCATCACGGTGTCGCCGGCCGCGACGACCGGGATGGCGTCGCCCGTATGCATCACGTCGGACACGCGCGTCAGCAGCCGCCGGCCCAGCGTACCGCCCGGGTGGGAGCGCGCGAAATCCTCCGATCCGAAGCCACGCGCATCCAGGCAGGCGATCGCCAGCGCGTCGCCCAGCGCCAGCATCGCCGCGGTGGATGATGTGGGCGCCAGGTTCAGCGGGCAGGCCTCGCGCTCGACCCGGCAATCCAGGTGCACGTCGGCATGGCCGGCCAGCGACGAGCCCACATGCCCGGTGATGGCGATCATCGGCGTGCCCCCCCGCTTCAGGATCGGAACGATGGTCAGCAGCTCGTCGGTCTCGCCCGAGTACGACATCGCGATGAACACGTCGCGCGTGGTAACCATCCCCAGGTCGCCGTGAGCCGCCTCGGCGGCATGGACGAACAGCGCCGGGGTGCCGGTCGACGCCAGCGTGGCGGCGATCTTGCGCGCGATATGGCCGCTTTTGCCGATCCCGCTGACGACCACCCGGCCCCGGCACGCCAGCACCAGTTCCACGGCGCGCACGAAGCGCCCGTCCAGCCGGTCGGCCAGCGCCGCCACCGCCTGCGATTCGGTGCGCAGTACGTCACGCGCCAGCGCCAGCGCCGGCGAGTCGGCCTGGGGGGTGACGCCGGCTGCGGTTACTTGGTCGACCAAATTCAAATGACTCCCTGAAGCCCGATCGGCCGTGATTCCCTCCGGGAGCGCCCTGGCCGCGCGGGTCGCGATCCCGACCGGTCGTAGCCCGATGATACTCTGGGGTTCATGCTGGCACAGGACTTGCTGCGGCACGCCCGACGATGCCTTCCGCCCTCGAACTGACCCTGCTGCTGCTGGCCGCCTCGGTGCTGGCGGTGACCGCGCTGCGGGTGGCGAACCTGCCGCCGGTGTTCGGTTACCTGCTGGTGGGCGTCGTGGTCGGGCCGCACGGCCTTGGGCTGGTGCCGGACAGCGCCGACACCTACGAGCTGGCCGAGTTCGGCGTGGTGTTCCTGATGTTCTCGATCGGGATCGAGTTCTCGCTGCCGCGCCTGCGCAGCCTGCGGGCGATCGTGTTCGGCGTGGGCCTGCCCCAGGTGCTGATCACGCTGGCCGCTCCACTGGCGGTCGGCCTGATGGTCGGCGAGCGGGTCGGCATCGGGACCGCCGGCGCGTTCGCGCTGGGCGCGGCGCTGGCGATGTCATCGACCGCGATCGTGATGAAGCTGCTGGCCGAGCGCCTGGAGCTGGACAGCGCGCAGGGACGCATGATCGTCGGCGTTCTGCTGTTCCAGGACCTGGCGGTGGTTCCCTTGCTGGTGATCCTGCCGGCTCTGGCGAACCGGCACGGGGACCTCGCGATCGAACTGGCGTGGGCAGCCGGCAAGGCGATCGCGCTGCTGGCGCTGCTGCTGGTCGGCGGGCAGTGGGTGCTGCGCCGCTGGCTCACGCTGGTGGCGCGGCGGCGCTCGCACGAGCTGTTCATGCTGAACCTGCTGCTGATCACGCTGGGCCTGGCGTGGCTCACGTCGAAAGCCGGGCTGTCGCTGGCGCTGGGCTCGTTCATCGCCGGGATGCTGATCTCGGAGACGGAGTTCCGCCACCAGGTGGAAGAGGACATCAAGCCGTTTCGCGACGTGCTGCTGGGCCTTTTCTTCGTGACGATCGGGATGCTGCTCGATCCGCGCGTCGTGATCGGCCACTTCGGCTGGGTGGCGGCGGCGCTGACGGTGCCGGTCGCGCTGAAGTTCGCGCTGGTGGCCCTGCTGGCGCACTGGGGCGGGGCCTCCGCGGGCACCGCGATCAAGGTGGCGATGCCGCTGGCCACCGCCGGCGAGTTCGCCTTCGTGATCCTGAACCAGGCCGGCCAGCTGCAGGTGCTTCCGCCGGCGCTGATGCAGATCGTGCTGGCGGCGATGGTGCTGTCCATGCTGGCCACGCCGGTTCTGATCCAGTACAGCCAGCGCATCGCGCTGCGTCTGGCCGGATCGGAGTGGATGCAGCAGGCGCTGCAGCTGCATCGGATCGCGACCCGCTCGATCGCCAACCAGAATCACGTGGTGATCGCCGGCTTCGGGCGCAGCGGCCAGCACCTGGCGCAGATGCTGGAGCAGGAAGGCATCGCTTACGTCGCACTGGACCTGGACCCGGACCGCGTGCGCGAGGCGGCCGCGGCCGGCAGCTCGGTCGTCTACGGCGATGCGGCGCGGCGCGAAACGCTCGCGGCGGCCGGGGTGTCGCGCGCCGCCGCGCTGGTGATCAGCTACAACGACGTCGCCTCTGCGCTGCGCGTGATCCACTTCGCGCACGAACTGCATCCCCACCTGCCGATCCTCGTCAGGACGCAGGACGACTCGGACCTGGATCGGCTGCTGCGGGCCGGCGCGACCGAGGTGGTGCCGGAGGTGTTCGAAGGCAGCCTGATGCTCGGCTCGCACGCGCTGGTGATGCTCGGCGTGCCGCTGGCGCGGGTGGTGCGGCGCGTGCGCGACGCCCGCGACACGCGCTACCGGCTGCTGCGCGGCTACTTCCACGGCGCCGACGATCCGGACGATGCGGTCGCCGAGCCGGAGCACGTGCGGCTGCACTCGGTGCCGTTGACCGCCGGGTCGGGGGCGATCGGCCGCAGCCTCGGATCGCTCGATCTGAAAGCCACCGGCGCCGAGGTCCGGGCGGTGCGGCGGCGCGGAATCCGCGGCGACGATCCGACCGACTCGCTGGTGCTCGAGGCCGGCGACGTGATCGTGCTGCGCGGCACCTCGGAGGCGATCGAGCTGGCGGACGCCCGCCTGCTGGGCGACGGATGACGATTGACCACTGCGGTCGCCTCTGACAGGATGCCTGGCCGGACGCCGCTGACCGACGCCGAAACGGAGGGAGCCGATGCAAGAGCCAAGCCCGCAGGTTCAGTCCCCCGCCTTCAGGCAAGTCGACGCGGGGCGTGGCGTCCAGTGGTGGAGCGCCGGCTGGCAGCTGCTGTTCCAAAAGGGCGCCGCCGGCGTCTGGATCGGGATGTACCTGATCGCCTTCGTCATCGGCCTGGTTCTGCATTTCGTGCCGCTGGTCGGGAGCATTGCCGGCCAGATCGGGATGTTCATATTCGCCGGGGGCTTGATGCTGGCGGCACGCAAGACCGATCAGGGTTCGATTCCTACGGTCGGCGACCTGTTCTCCGGCTTCGGGCCACCTTTGGGCTCGCTGGTGCTTGGGGCTGTGCTGGTGCTGGTCGGCTCGCTGCTGGTGTTCGCGGCCCTGACCATGGCCGGAATCAGCGCTTTCTTCGGGGGGCTGGTCGCCATCGCTTCCGGCCGACCCGGCGCGATCGTCGGGCTGGGAGCGACTTCGCTGCTGCTGGTTGCGGTCGGGCTGCTGCTGCTGGTTCCCCTCAGCATGGCCTGGTGGCTGGCGCCGGCGCTGATCGTGTTTCGACAGCAGCCGCCTTTCGAGGCGCTCAAGACCAGCCTGGCGGCGTGCTGGGCCAACCTGGGCGCGCTGGCGGTCTGCGGGCTGCTCGGTATCGGGTTCGCGATCATCGCCACGATCCCCTTCGGACTGGGCTGGCTGGTGCTTGGGCCGCTGGCCGTGCTGATGACGTACGCCGCCTACCGCGACCTGTTCGAGTCGCAGTAGACGACGCCGTACGCCCTCACCCCTTTCCGGCCTGCGGCCGGAAAGGGCAGGAGGAAGAGAACGAGGGGGCTGGGCTGGCCCCCTCGTCGCTCCCCCAGCCAATGTGAAGAAGTGGAAGTGGAGGTGACCGATCGCCCCTCGCCCGCGCAGCGGGAGAAGGGCCCGGGGCTGAGGGCGTTCAGGGTTCGTGTGGCATCGCCCGCTCGATGATGCGGGCGCAGTCGACGCCGGTGGGCAGCGCGCCGTACTGGTGGTGCGCCAGCGCCTCCAGGCGCGAACGGCAGAACGCATCGGCGAGCCAGCCGGGCGCGAACTGGATCAGCAGCGCCGCTTGAAGCCCCGTGGCCATGCGGTCGAGCAGGCCGCGCGCGCGATATTCGACATCGGGGCTGTCGCGCAGGTCGTCCTTCAGGCGGTCGACGTGACGGTCGAGCGAGTCGCTCCCGCCGCGCGCCCGCGCCACCTCGTCGAAATAGGCCTGCACCACGGCCGGCGTCTTGCGCATCGCGCGCAGCGCGTCCAGGCACTGGATGTTGCCGCTGCCTTCCCAGATCGCGTTGACCGGCGATTCGCGGAAAAGGCGCGGCATCGGCGAATCCTCCATCACGCCGCTGCCGCCGATGCACTCCATCGCTTCGACGGCGTGCTGGGGGGCTCGCTTGCAGATCCAGTACTTGCCGACCGCGGTGCACAGCCGGCCCAGCAGCTCCTCGTGCTCCTCGGCGCGACGATCGAGCGTGCGGGCGATGCGCATCGTCAAGGTGAGCGCGGCCTCGGACTCGAGCGCCAGATCGGCCAGCACGTTCTTCATCAGCGGCTGATCGACCAGCAGGTGCCCGAACGCGCTGCGCTGGCTGCAGTGGTGCAGCGCCTGCGAGGCCGCCATCCGCATGCCGGCGCTGGAACCGATCATGCAGTCGAAGCGGGTCATCGCCACCATCTCGATGATGGTGCGCACTCCGCGCCCCTCTTCCCCGACCATCCAGGCGAGCGCTCCTCGCAGCTCCGTCTCGGCCGAGGCGTTCGAGACGTTCCCCATCTTGCGCTTGAGCCGCTGCAGCTGCATCGGGTTCTTCGAGCCGTCCGGCCGCCAGCGCGGCAACAGGAAGCAGGTCAGCCCGCCCGGCGCCTGCGCCAGCACCAGGAACAGGTCGCACATCGGCGCCGACACGAAGTACTTGTGGCCGACCAGTTCGTACGGCTGGCCCGGTCCCGCCGCCGACACCGGATAGGCGCGCGTCGAATTGGCGCGCACGTCGGAGCCGCCCTGCTTCTCGGTCATCGCCATGCCGACCGTCAGGCCCTTCTTGTGCTCCGCGGGCTGGTTGTCGGGGTCGTAGATGCGCGAGCCGATCTTCGGCTCCCACATCGCGGCCAGGTCGGGCTGCAACCTCAGGCTCGGGATCGCGGCGAAGGTCATCGTGACCGGGCAGCCGTGGCCGGCCTCCACCTGGGCGTGCAGGTAATAGCGGGCGGCGCGCTCGGCGTGCGCGGCCGGGCCCGGGTCGGTCCATGGCGAGGCGTGCAGGCCCTCGGAGATCGCAGTCCGCATCAGCGCGTGGTAGGCGGGGTGGAACCGCACCAGGTCAGTCCGGCGCCCGAAGCGGTCGTTCGGCTCGAACTCCGGCGGGTGGTGATTGGCCAGGCGCCCGAGGTCCAGGTATTCGGCCGTGCCGATGCGCTGGCCGAAGTCCAGCAGGCTCGCCTCGGCCGCTGCCGCGCCCGCGCGCGCCACGGCCTCGCGCAATGCGCGGTCGACCGCATACAGGTTGTAGCCGGCCAGTTCGACCGGCTGGTTGACGACCTCGTGCGTCACCGCCAGGAAGCGATCCGGGGTCGCACTGTCGGAAGTTGGCGTTCCCATGAGCCGGTCCATTTTGCGCCTGCCTTATGCCTGCTGGAGCTTAAGGCGGGACACATTACTGCCGACATATCCAATAGCACGTATGGCGCTCAATCGGATGAGTTCAACGTCCTCCCTTCCCGAGACCGGGCCGGCGCTCGAAATGGCACCGGCCTGCCGCGTCGCAGCATCAGGGTTCACGCTGATCGAACTGATGCTGGCGGTGACCATTCTCAGCGTGCTGGCGCTGATCGCGATCCCCTCCTATTCGGAATACGTGGATCGCGCCAAGGTGACGCAGGCCGAGGGTGACATCGTTCAGATCGAGGTCGCCATCGCCCAGTACCTGTCGGACAACGGCTCTTTTCCGAACGCGCTCGCCGACCTGAACAAGGGCGCATTCATCGATCCCTGGGGCAACCCGTACCAGTACCTGAACCTGAGCGACACCAAAGGGCACGGCCAGGCACGCAAGGACAAGTCGCTGGTGCCGATCAACTCGGACTACGACCTGTACAGCATGGGCAAGGACGGCCAGAGCGTGCCGCCGCTGACGGCCAAGGTGAGCCGGGACGATGTCGTGCGCGGACGCAACGGCGGGTACGTGGGTCTGGGCGCCGATTTCTGAGCGGGCGGATGAAGGTCGACGGGGCGTTCCTGCGGGGCAAGGTCGCGCGACGGATCCTGGCGCTGTTCGTGCTGTCGGCGTTCGTGCCGGCGCTCGCATTGGCGGTGCTGTCGCTGAGCCAGGTGCGCGCGCTGCTCACCGAGCAGTCCAAGGCCCTTTTGGCGGAAACCAGCAAGGCGTACGCGCTGAACGTATACGAGCGGCTGCTGCTGGCACACCAGGGGCTGCAGCAGGTCGCGCTCGGTCTTCAGGACGGGGCCATTCCGCGCGCCCGGCTTCGCCAGGCGCTGCAGCAGACCTACTCCCGGCTCACGATCGTGGGACCGGCGGCGACGCCGGTCCCGATTCTGGGCGAGCCCCTTTCATGGCCGCAGGTCGGGCCGGCGGCGCAGGCACACCTGGCCGCTGACGAATCGGTGCTGATCGTGCAGCGCGACGGCCACGGCCGTGCGCGGATCATCCTGCTGCAGCTGATCGACGCTGCAAAGCCCGGGCGCTTTGCGCTGGCGGCGGAACTGAACCCCGAGCAGCTCTGGGGTGCGGCCGACAGCTTTGCGGAGAGCATCGATCTTTGCGTTCTGGCCGATACCGGCCTGATGCTGTTCTGCTCGAAGCACCTGTCCGAATCGGACACGGCCGCCATCGCGCGCAGTGCTTCCGCTTCGTGGCGCGAACCCGTCGCAGCCGGCGCCGGTGCGGCGACGATCGCCGGACAATGGCAGCTGTTCCTGAAGCCCAAGTTCCACGAGCCCTACTGGACGGTGGTCGCCGTCGAACCGGTTTCGGTGGCGCTGGCGCCGGTCGACCGGTTCACCCGGATATTCGTCGGCGTGATCGTGATCGCGGTGCTGATGGTGGCGCTTCTGAGCGTCGGCCAGATCCGCCGCACGATGGGGCCGCTCGAGAAACTGATCCAGGGCACGCGGCGGCTGGCCCGTGCCGACCTGGCGCATCGAGTCACGGTAACCGGCAGCGACGAGTTCCGGGAACTGGCCGACTCGTTCAACGACATGGCGGCGCGCCTGGGCCGCCAGCTGGACACGCTGAAGGTGCTGGCCAGAATCGATCGGGTGATCCTGTCCAAGCTCGACATCGATCCGGTGTTCGGCCTCGTGCTGAGCAAGATCCGCGAGCTGACGCCGGCCGGGCTGGTCGAAATCGTCGTTCTGGAGACGTCCGCTGCGGGCGAAGGGCAGATGTACACGCTGGCGGCCGGGCGTCAGGAGCATCCCGAGACCAACCGTATCTGCGTGGCGCCCCAACTTCTGGCGCGGATCTCCGAGCGGCCCGAAGGTTTCTGGCTGGACCACCTCGACCAGGCGTCGCTGCGCCCGCCAACGGCTTGCCCGCAGGTGTCCGAGGCACCGCAGCGCCTGTTCGTGCTGCCGATCATGGAGCGGGGCAGTCTGCGCGCGTTCGCGTGCCTGGGGCTGGAAGAGGGCGTGCGCCTGGCGGACGACGTGCTCGATCCGTTGCGGGACCTGTGCGACCGCATCGGCGTCGCGCTGTCGGCGGCGGCGCGCGATGAGCAGCTGATCTACCAGGCTCGCCACGACGACCTGACGGGGCTGCCGAACCGCCTGCTGTTCAAGGAGCGGCTGTCGCAGGAAATCGCGGGCGCGCAGCGCGCGGATCGCGGCCTGGCGCTGCTGTACATCGACCTGGACCGCTTCAAGAGCGTCAACGACAGCCTCGGCCACACGGCGGGCGACGCGCTGCTGGAACAGACGGCCCGGCGGATGCGCCAGTGCGTGCGCGAAAGCGACACGCTGGCTCGACTCGGCGGAGACGAGTTCGCGATCATCCTGCCCGGCCTGTCCGGCGTGAACGGCGTGAGCAAGGTCGCCGAGCAGATCGTCGGTTTGCTTTCGGAGCCGTTCGTGGTGGGCCATCATGAAAGCTATGTCAGCGCCAGCATCGGCATCGCGATCTACCCGGCCGACGGCGGCGACAGCGAGGAGCTGCTGAAGAGGGCCGATACCGCGATGTACCGCGCCAAGGACAGCGGCCGCGGGCGGTTCGTCTATTTCGAACAGCGGATGAACGCCGAGGCGGTCGAGCGCCTGGCCCTGGAACGGGAGCTGCGCCAGGCGCTGGTGCGCAACGAGTTCACGTTGCACTTTCAGCCCCAGGTCGATCTGCACACCGGCCGGATCAGCGGGGCCGAAGCCCTGTTGCGCTGGCAACATCCGGTGCGCGGGTTGGTTCTGCCGGGCGCGTTCATCGGGGTGGCGGAGGAGACCGGGCTGATCGAGGAGATCGGCCGCAGGGTGCTTCACGCCGCCTGCGCCCAGCACGCGGCGTGGCGCAACGCCGGCATCAAGGCGCCGCGGATCGCCGTCAACGTTTCCGGGCGCCAGTTCCGCCGCGGCGACCTGCTCCACGTGGTCGAGGATGCGCTGAGCAGGACCTCGACGCCCGCCGCCGCGCTGGAGGTCGAAGTCACCGAAAGCCTCTTCATGGACGAGAGCGCCAACGCGGTGGCCGTTCTGGCCCGTTTGCGGCAGATGGGAGTGAAGGTCGCGATCGACGATTTCGGCACCGGCTACTCGTCGATGTCCTACCTGAAGCGCCTGCCGGTCGATGTCCTGAAGATCGACCAGTCGTTCATCGCCGACATGACCGAGGACCACGATTCGCACGCGATCGCCGAGGCCATCGTCAAGCTGGCCCACACGTTGCACAAGTCCGTCGTAGCCGAAGGGGTGGAGACCGCCGAACAGGTCCGGGTGCTGCGCAGCTGGCGCTGCGACGCGATCCAGGGCTATTACATCAGCCGGCCGCTGCCGCCGGAGGATCTGGCCGAATTGCTGCAACGGCACGAACCGGCGCTCGCACCGCCCTGACCGCGCCGCCGCCACAGGGCGGCGGTCCGTGATCTGTTCTTCTTAGTTGCCGCTCGCCCTCACCCCCGCCCCTCTCCCGCTGCGCGGGCGAGGGGCGACTGGACGCGTGGTCAGGCCGCCTTCACCGCGCCGGCGCGAGGCGCCAGCACGCCGCGCAGGCAGCGTCCGGTGTGGCTGCCTTCGACCGAGGCCACCCGCTCGGGGGGGCCGGTGGCGACGATGCGCCCGCCGTCCTGGCCGCCGTCCGGCCCCAGGTCGACGATCCAGTCGGCCGTCTTGATCACTTCCAGGTTGTGCTCGATCACGATCACCGTGTTGCCGGCGTCGCGCAACCGGTGCAGCACCTTCAGAAGCAGCGAGACGTCGTGGAAGTGCAGTCCGGTGGTCGGCTCGTCCAGAACGTACAGCGTGCGTCCGGTGTCGCGCTTGGACAGCTCCAGCGCCAGCTTGATGCGCTGGGCCTCGCCGCCGGACAGCGTGGTGGCGCTCTGCCCCAGCCGCACGTAGCCCAGGCCGACCTCGGTCAGCGTCTGCAGGCGGCGGTGCAGCGACGGCACCGAGCTGAACATCTGCCCGGCCTGTTCGACGGTCAGGTCGAGCACCTCCGCGATGTTCAGCCCCCGGTACAGCACTTCGAGCGTTTCGCGGTTGTAGCGCCGCCCGTGACACACGTCGCACGGCACGTAGATGTCCGGCAGGAAGTGCATCTCCACCCGGATCAGCCCGTCGCCCTCGCACGCCTCGCACCGGCCGCCCTTGACGTTGAACGAAAAGCGCCCCGCCTCGTAACCGCGCTCGCGCGCCGCCGGGGTGGACGCAAACAGCTCCCGGATCGGCGCGAACAGGCCCGTGTACGTGGCCGGATTGCTGCGCGGGGTGCGCCCGATCGGGGCCTGGTCGACGCTGACCAGCTTGTCGAAATGCTCCAGCCCGACCATCGCGGCGTACGGCGCCGGCTGGGTGGTGGACCCGTACAGATGGCGTGCGATCGCGGCCGCCAGCGTATCGTTGATCAGCGTGGACTTGCCGGACCCCGACACCCCGGTCACGCAGGTCAGCAGCCCGACCGGGATGCGCAGGTCGACGTTCTGGAGGTTGTTGCCGCGCGCGCCGGACAGCTCCAGCCAGTGCAATCCCGGCTGCATCCGCGCCGCCGGCACTTCGATCCGCATCCGCCCGGACAGGTAGGCCCCGGTCAGCGACGCAGGCTGCAGCGCGATCTGTTCCGGCGTGCCCTGCGCCACCACCTGCCCGCCGTGCTCGCCGGCCCCCGGCCCCATGTCCACCACGTGGTCGGCGCTGCGGATCGTCTCTTCGTCATGCTCGACGACGATCAGCGTGTTGCCCAGATCGCGCAGCCGTTTCAGCGTGTCGACCAGCCGGCGGTTGTCGCGCGGGTGAAGCCCGATCGACGGCTCGTCGAGCACGTACAGCACGCCCGTCAGGCCCGATCCGATCTGCGAGGCGAGCCGGATCCGCTGCGCCTCGCCGCCCGACAGCGTGTCGGCCGCACGCTCCAGCGCGAGGTAGCTCAGCCCGACGTCGTTCAGGAAACGCAGCCGCGCGACGATCTCCTCGACGATGCGCCGGCCCACTTCGCGCCGGGCCCCGTCCAGCTGCAGCCGCTCCAGATAGCGCTGCGTCTGCGCCAGGTTCTGCCGCTCGATCTCGAAAATCGCCCTGCGGTCGTCGCCTTCGCCGATGAAAACGTGGCGCGCCTCGCGCCGCAGCCGCGTGCCCCCGCAGGAAGGACACGGCCGCACGCCGCGCAGCTTGGCGAGCTCCTCGCGCACCGCCGGCGAATCGGTTTCGCGCCAGCGCCGTTCCAGGTGGGGGATCACGCCTTCGAACGGGTGATGGCGCACGACGCGGCGGCCGCGCTCGCTGGTGGCGGCGAACGCGATCGCCTCGGCCCCGCTGCCATGGAGCACCTCGTTGCGGAACGCCGGGTCCAGCGCTTCCCACGGCACCGAGATGTCCACGCCCCGATGGCGCGCCAACGCCTCGACCATCTGGAAGGTGTGGCGGTTGCGCGCATCCCAGCCGCGCACCGCGCCGGCCTCCAGCGTCAGCTCCGGGTGGGCCACGACCCGCGTCTCGTCGAAGAACTCCTCGATTCCCAGCCCGTCGCAGGCCGGGCAGGCGCCCAGCGGGTTGTTGAACGAGAACAGGCGCGGCTCCAGCTCCGGGGCCGCGTATCCGCACACGGGGCACGCGAACCGGCTCGAGAACTGGGTTTCCTCGCCGTTGTCCAGGTCCAGCAGCAGCGCGCGGCCGTCCGCCACGCGCAGCGCCGTCTCGAACGATTCGGCCAGGCGCGAGCGGGCGTCCGCGCGCACCTTGAGCCGGTCGACCACGACGTCGATCGAATGGTGTCCTGCGCGCGCCAACGTCGTGATCTCGTCCGCCTCGATGATCGCGCCGTCGATCCGGAACCGTACGAAGCCGCGCGCCCGCAGATCGTCCAGCAGTTCGGCGAATTCGCCCTTGCGCTCGCGCACCAGCGGGGCGAGCACGATCACGCGCGTGTCGGGCGGGCGCGTCAGCGTCCAGTCGACCATCTGCGCCACGCTGTGCGCGCCCAGCGCGCGTTCCGGGTGGTCCGGGCAGTGCGGCTGGCCGGCGCGCGCGAACAGCAGCCGCAGGTAGTCGTGGATCTCGGTCACCGTGCCCACGGTCGAACGCGGGTTGTGGCCGCCCGATTTCTGGTCGATCGCGATCGCCGGCGACAGTCCCTCGATGCGGTCGACGTCGGGCTTCTGCATCAGCTGCAGGAACTGGCGCGCGTACGCCGACAGCGACTCGACATAGCGGCGCTGCCCCTCGGCGTACAGGGTATCGAACGCGAGCGAGCTCTTGCCCGAACCCGACAGTCCGGTGATCACGACCAGCCGGTTGCGCGGCAGGTCAAGATCGATGTTCTTCAGGTTGTGGGTGCGCGCGCCGCGCACCCGGATGCGTTCCATTCAGCGCGACGGCAACCGGCTCAGGGCAAACTAGTCACTATAGCCGTCCGCCGCACATTCCGCTCGGAAGCTGGTCGGCGTCCCTTTCAATCGCCCAGCGGCTCGGTCTCGTGATCGCGGGCCGCCGGGCCCGGCGAGCGCTCGGCCCCGATCGGGCGATCGGGGCGGCGCCCGCCGCGCGCCAGTTCCACCCCCAGCTGCTTGAGCTTGCGGTAAAGGTGGGTGCGCTCGAGTCCGGCCCGGTCCGCCACGCGGGTCATGCTGAAGTTCTCCCGCGCCAGGTGGTATTCGAAGTAAACGCGCTCGAACTGGTCGCGCGCTTCGCGCAGCGGCTGATCCAGGCTGACCGTCACGCCGGCCACGGCCGCCGACCCGAACGCCGATTGCGGCTTCGCATCGGGCGGCTCGCGCGCGTCGATCACGGGAACCGCGGTCACCGCGTTGCGCACCGTCTGCACCGTGCGGGCCAGCCGGCCGTGCTCCAGGCCGTGCCGGACGGAGGACAGCAGCCGCGTCATCGCGATCGGCTTTTCCAGGAAATCCAGCGCGCCGACGCGCGCCGCCTCGCTCGCGGTATCGATCGTCGCGTGCCCCGACATCATGATCACCGGCATCGTCAGCTGGCCGCCGGCGGCCCACTCCTTCAGCAGCGTGACGCCGTCGGTATCGGGCATCCAGATGTCGAGCAGCACCAGATCGGGCGGCTCGGCCTGGCGCATCGTGCGCGCCGAAGCGGCGCTGTCGGCCGTCATCACGACGTGCCCCTCGTCGGCCAGGATCTCCGAGAGCAGTTCCCGGATCCCGATCTCGTCATCAACGACCAGAATGTTGGCCATGGCGATCGCTTCGAGCCGTCGGGGGAAGGCTAGGCAGCCGGTGCGGCGGCCACGTGCCGGAACACGACCGTGACGGTCGCTCCGACGCCTCCGAGGCGGTTGATCAATTCGATCCTGGCGTCGTGTTCGTCTACGATTTTCTTCACCATCGCGAGTCCGAGGCCCGTTCCACGCGGCTTGGTGGTCACATAAGGCTCGAACGCGCGCCTAAGTATATTCGCCGGGAATCCCGGACCATTGTCCTCGACGGAAAGGCGCACCGCCCGGGACAGCGGGCCGGACCGGGCGGCCGCACCCTCGATGGCCACGTCCTCGGTGCGTATCAGGATGCGGCCCCCTTCGGCCCGGGCGCCGCCAGCGGCCTGCGCGCCCACGATCGACTCCTGCGCATTGGCCACCAGATTGTGGACCAGCTGGCGCAGGTGCGAGGAGTCGCCCTCGATCATCGGCAGTGCGGGCGACAGCTGCAGCTCGATGCGGACCGGACCGGCGCGCGCGGTTTCCCCGGGACGTGCGCGGTCGGACCGGGCCTCGGCGCCGTACAACGAGCCGATTTCTTCCACCAGCGCGTTCAGGTCGAGCGGCCCCAGCTGCGCCGGCGGCAGGCGAGCGTATTCGCGGAACTCGTCGACCATCCGCTTCATCGCGGCCACCTGATTGACGATGGTGGAGGCCCCCCGCACCAGCACGTCGGCGTGCTCGACGCTGAGCTCCCCCGCCAGCTTCATCTGCAGGCGCTCGGCCGCCAGCTGGATCGGCGTCAGCGGATTCTTGATCTCGTGCGCCAGGCGCCGCGCCACCTCGCCCCAGGCCACCGCGCGCTGCGCCGAGATCACCTGCGTGATGTCGTCGAACACGATCACGAACCCCGGCAGCGCATCCAGCGGCAGGCGCGAACCGCGCGCCAGCAGCGACAGCGGTTCGCCCACGGGCGGCCCGCCGGCCCGCTCCAGCTTCATCTGGCGCTGCCACGAATCCTTCGGCGTGGCGGCCAGCGAGTGGTCCCGGAACGCGCTCGCGACCTGCTCGGCGAGCTGTGGATGCACTTCGGACAGCGGGCGACCGACCTGGGTGCCCAGCGGCAGGCCCAGAATGCGCCCGGCGCCCAGGTTCGCCGTCACGATGCGCGATTCGGCGTCCAGCACGATGACCCCGGCCGACAGATTGGACAGCACGCGCTCCAGGAAGCCGCGCGCCGTCTCGAGCTCGCGCGATCGCGCCTCCACCGTCTCGCGTGCATCCGACAGCTGGCGCGTCATCTCGTTGAAGGATCGCGTCAGCACGTTCAGCTCGTCGTTGCCGCGGAACTCGCGCACCCGGCGGTAGTCGCCTTCGGCCACCGCGCGCGTGCCGGCCGCCAGCTCGATCAGCGGCGCGGTCATCGAGCCGGCCAGCATCACGCCGGAAGCGATCGCCGCGAAGATCGCCAGCAACAGCGTCAGGGTCAGCGTCAGCCGGTACATCTTCTGCAGCCCGACCCGCGACAACGACAGCTGCTGGTACTGGCCGAATCCGGAGCGCAGCGCCTGCGCGTTGGCGGCCACATCCGGTGCCACGTAGCGGATCAGCTGCAGGAAACTCGGCTCCTGCAGCCGGATCGTCGGCTGCGCGTCGGCCAGGCCCGCGCCGATCGACGACGACGGCGCAGCCGCGCGCAGCGCGGGCGGCGACGGCGAAGGCACCGGAACGATCACGCGCGTGCGCAGGCCGCCGCCGGGCTCGGTGGACAGTTCGTCGCCCTCGATCACGGCCAGGCCCCGGGATGCCTGCGCGGCGCGCAGCGCGCTGGCGCTCGGGAGCGCCGGCATCAGGCGGCCGGCGCGGCCGTTGCTCGCGCCGATCAGGGCGCCTGCGGGCGTCACCCACAGCGCCTCGTCGGCGCCGGTGCGTTCACGCAGTTGATCCAGGCGCCGGATCTGTTCCGACGGCGGGGTGTCGGCCAGTTCGGCCGCCATGGCACGCGCCCGGCTGTTCAACTCGTCGCGCTGCGCCTCCAGCACGGCGCGGCCGAGCTCGAGTCCGGAGTTCAGCGCGCCTTCGACCTGGACGTTGAACCACGACTCGATCGAACGCGAGATGAACAGCGACGACACCATGTACACCAGCACCCCGGGTGCCACGCCGATCAGCGCGAAGGCCAGCGCGAATCGCGTCATCAGCCGCGCCCCGAAGCGGCCCTTGCGGACCCGCCGCGCCAGCCGCAGCGACAGCGCCGTGACCACCACGAACAGCACCAGTGCGATCACGCCGTTCAGGGCCAGCAGCAGCGGGTAGTTGCGCTCGAACGCGCGGCTGTTGCCGCTCGCGAGCGCCAGCACCAGCAGCAGCACGCCCGCCAGCGCAAGCGCGCCGATCAGGCCGTAACGAGCGATGCGGGGCACGGTCGTGCGGCTTCAGTGTTGCGGATCGGCGACGATCCTGACCGGCTGCCAGTCCGACGCCAGCGCCCAGTCGCGATTGGTGAGCGAGTCGACCTGGAACGGCTTGGGCAGCATCGTCGTGTCCAGCCGCAGCCGAACGCGCGCCAGCAGATGCTCGCGCAGATCAGCCACCGGCCCGGCCACTCTCCAGCCCCGCACGGTGCGCACGGTCGCGAGCGCCTCGGCCAGCGTGTCGAACGGCTGGGCCAGCGAGCCGCGCGACAGCCGGAACTGGCGGGTGAGCGGACTGTAACTCAGCCGGTAGGCGAGCGTGCCCGAGGCCACCTGCTTGTTGAACCAGTACCAGCGCGTGCGGACCAGTTCGAAGTCGATCGCGAAGTAGACGGGGATGCCGCGTATCACCGCGTCCTCGATCGCCGGCGACGGCTCGAAATCGAACTGCGTATTCAGATACAGGCCGGGCTCGGGATCGTCGCGCGCCTCGAGCTGGGCCGACGCGACCACAACCGAGGGCTGCGCGCGCAGGCGCTGCGGCAGCGCCAGCGTCAGGCCGGCTGCCAGCAGCCCCGCCAGCCAGATCCTGCGCGACGCGACCGACACGCAGATGCCGGCGGAGGAAGGCCGGTCTGTTTCGTTCAGCAAAGCCTAAACCTTCTCGAACAGCGCGAAGAAGAAGCCGTCATGCTCGGTCGGCAGCACGTCCTGCGGACCAGGCTCGACCGGATCGGCGCCGGCGGGAAGCAATTGCAGCGAACCGTGTTGTGTGCCCGGCAGCGGCGTCAGTCGAGCGTCCGGGTGGCGTCCGAGAAACGACCCTACCGACTGGTCCGTCTCCTCGCGAAAAACCGAACAGACCACGTAAAGCAATCTACCAGCCGGTGCGAGCAGGGGCCACAAAGCGGTCAGCAAACCGGTCTGAATCGTTGCTAATTGCGCAACATCCCCGGAGCGACGCAACCATGGGATGTCCGGGTGGCGTCGCACAATCCCGGAGCCGGTGCACGGCGCATCGAGCAGGATGCGGTGATACGGCTGCCCGTCCCAGAAGGAGCCGGTATCGCGCGCGTCGGCGGTCAGGACCCGCACGCGCGGGCCGGCCAAACCCAGGCGGCCCAGATTGTCCGTGATGCGCCCGGCGCGCTGCGGATCGAGCTCGAGCGCGTCGATGCGCGCATCCGACAGCTCGGCCAGGTGGCCGGTCTTTCCGCCCGGAGCCGCGCACGCGTCCAGCACCCGCATCCCATCGCCGGCCTGCAGCCACGGCGCAGCCAGCTGCGCACCCGCATCCTGAACCGAGACCAGTGCCTCCATGAAACCGGGTATCCGCTCCACCGGACGCGGCCGATGAAGTCGCACCGCGTCCGCGCCAACCCGGGTGGCGGCGACCGCCTCCGCCCGCAGCCGGGCCAGGTAGTCCTCGACGCTGCCGCGCCGCCGATTGACCCGCAACACCAGCGCAGGAGCCACGGCGCCAGCGGCCAGCACGCTCTCCCACCGGTCCGGATGATCGCCCTGGATGCGCTGCAGCCACCAGCGCGGGACGTTCAGGCGGGTCGCCGGGTCGACCAGCAGCTGCGGCACCAGCACCGAGCGCCGTCGAAGAAACGAACGCAACACGGCGTTCACGAAACCGGGCGGCACGCGCTGGCGGCGGTCCGCACGGGCGGCCGCCACCGCCTGGTCGACCAGCACGTGGTCCCGATAGGTGCCCTCGAGCAGCTGGGACAGGGCGGCGGCCAGCAGGCCGGCGACCTCGGGTTGCGGCTCGCGCGGGACCAGCCGCTCGAGCAGCGCCTCGATCAGCGCGCGATGCCTGAGCGCGCCGTAGCTCACATCGCGCAGTGCCGCCTGAACCTGCGGTGTGCGGTCCGTGCGCACGGCCGGATCCTGCAATGCACGATCGAGCGAGTGGCCCTGGCCCACCTGCGACCACACCCGGGCGGCGGCCCGCAGCACTTCGGCCAGCGGCGCCCCGGTCGTTGCTGCGGGCTTCAACCCGTACTGCCTGGCGCTGCCGGCATCTGCCAGCGGCTGCCGGCGGGCACCTTCGTGCCCGCCAGGAACTCGCGCGCCGGCAGGCGCCGTCCGCCCGCGCGCTGCAGCTCGTGGATCACCAGGACCCCGCCGCCGCATGCCACCCGGATGCCGTCCGACTTCGCCGAGATCACTGTCCCGGGGTCGGCGGTTCCGGTTCCTTGCACAGTTTCGGCTTCGGCGGACCAGATCTTCACGATGCTCCCGCCCAGGTGTCCGCAGGCACCCGGCTCCGGATCGAACGCGCGCACGCGCCGCGCCAGCACGTGCGCCGGCTCGGCCCAGTCGAGCCATGCCTCGTGCCGCTCGATCTTGCGGGCGTAGGTGGCTCCCTCGAGCGGCTGCGGCACCGGCGCCCAGCGGGCCCCCGGCGCCTCGGCCAGCAGCGACACGATCAAGCGGCCGCCCAGTTCCGCCAGCCGCCCGGTCAGGGCCGCGGCGGTGTCGGCCGGCGCGATCGGCATGGCCTCGGACCGCAGGATGGGCCCGGTGTCCAGTCCGGCTTCCATCTGCATCAAAGTGATTCCGGTGACGGTGTCGCCGGCCTCGATCGCGCGCGCGACCGGCGCGGCGCCGCGCCAGCGCGGCAGCAGCGAAGCGTGGATGTTCACCGCGCGCGCCGGCGCGCTGCGCCCCGCCACGCCGCGCGGAATGTCGAGCACGGCCTGCGGCAGGATCAGGCCGTACGCGGCCACCACCAGCAGATCGGGGGCGGTCGCACGCAGCCGCTGGACGGCTTCGCCCGCTTCGGACGCGCCCGCCTGCTCGCGCAACGTGGGCGGCGACGCGATCGGCAGGCCCCGCGCGCTCGCCAGTTCGCTCACCGCGCTCGCGCGCGGCTTCAGACCCCGTCCGGCCGGACGATCCGGCTGCGTCAGCACCAGCGCGACCACGTGACCGGCATCGAGGATCGCCGCCAACGCGACCGCGGCGAAGCGGGGGGTGCCGGCGAAAGCGATTCGCATGGGGCGCAGCGAGCCGTGCAGGTCGGAGCGCGCAGCTATGCGCGCCGCGCGTGCCGCTTGCGCATCCGGGTGCGGATCCGGTCCTGCTTCAGCGACGAAAGGTACTCGACGAACATGCGGCCCTCCAGGTGATCGATCTCGTGCTGTACGCACACCGCCAGGGGGCCGTCGCAATCGAGCTCGAACGGCTGGCCGTGCGTGTCCACCGCGCGCACCCGCACCCGCGCGGGCCGGCGCACCATGTCGTAGACGCCGGGCACCGACAGGCAGCCTTCCTCGCACAGCGCCGTCTCTTCCGAGGCCCACGTCAGCTCGGGGTTGATGAACACATTCAGCGCGTCCTTGGTCTCGGACACGTCGATCACGATCACCCGCTCGTGCACGTCGACCTGGGTCGCTGCCAGGCCGACCCCCGGCGCCGCATACATCGTTTCGGCCATGTCGGCGACCAGCTGGCGCAGCCGCTCATCGAAGGCGCTGACGGGCCGCGCGACCCGCTTCAGGCGCGGATCGGGGAATTCGAGTATCGAGAGTTGGCTCAATCGGGGTCTCCGACCTGGAATATCGGGGCGAGCGCCGTCTTTTTCATCGTTTCGCTGGCTCCCTTCGCGCGATACTGATGCGCCATCACGTGCGGCCGTTAGGGAGCCATCCGGCCGGATCCGTTGCGATATCAATGGTTTGGGCGGACAATTTTAGGCGTTCACTGTGCAGTCAGCTAATCAAGGACTCAGCATGTCCAATTTTCCGGTAATTGCGCCCGCAGCACGCGGCCCCGTCGGGCCGGCGGCCCGGCCGGCGCTGCTCGCATTGCTGATCGTGTCGCTGGCCGCCCCGGCCGGGGCCGAGCAGCCGGGCCGGTCCCGATTCCCGGTTACCGACGAGCAAAAGCAGACCGCCGAAAAGGTGTCCCAAGCCGGCGTGGCGCTGTCCGAACTGGCTCCCGGAGCGCCCGAGCGTTACACGATCAAGAAGGGCGACACGCTGTGGGCCATTTCGGTCCTGTACCTGAAGTCGCCCTGGCGCTGGCCGGAACTGTGGGGCATGAACCGACAGCAGATCACCAATCCGCACCTGATCTATCCAGGTCAGTTGCTGCTGCTGGTGAAGACCCCGGAAGGCCGGGCCCAGCTGGTGCTGGCCGGTACGGCCCCCGCGACCGCGCCCGCGACCGCACCTGCGCCGGCCGCTCCGGCCGGGCCACCGCCGCTGCCGGGGGTCAAGCTGGAGCCGCGCGTGCGCGATCTGGGAGACGTCGGATCGGCACCGATTCCGAGCATTCCGAATCAACTGATCGAACCGTTCCTGACCCAACCGCTGGTGATCTCCACCGAGGAGCTGGCCAAGTATCCGCGCATCGTCGCGACCCCCGAGGACCGGGTGTACCTGGGCCGTGGCGACATCGCGTACGCGCGCGGCATCGAGGACCGTACCCAGACCGACTTTCACGTATTCCGCCCGGCGCGGCCGCTGTACGACCCGGACAACGAGGCGCGCAAGGAGCCGCTCGCCTATGAGGCCTTCTTCCTGGGCAGCGCCAGCGTGATCAAGCGCGGCGAGGTCGCCACGCTGTCGATCACCGACAGCCGGCGCGAAATCGGCGTGGACGACCGTCTGATACCGATCCAGCGCGAGCCTTTGATCAACTATGCGCCCCACCGGCCGTCGCGTGCGGTCGAAGGCCGGCTGATCTCGGTGTACGGCGGCATCGGCGAGGCCGGCGCGGAAAGCGTGGTGACGCTGAACCGGGGCTCGCGCGACGGCCTCGATATCGGCGCCGTGCTGGCGGTGAACCGCAGCGGCCAGACCGTGCGCGACCAGACAGTGTCCAGCAGCCAGTTCATCAAGCTGCCGGACGAGCGCATTGGCCAGATGTTCGTGTTCCGCGTGTTCGACAACATCGCCTATGCGCTGGTGCTGACGGCCAGCGGCCCGATAAAGATCGGTGACCGCTTCAGCCTGCCGGACCAGCTGCCGGACCACGCCTCGTCCGACCAGGCCGTGCCGGCCTCGGGCCGGGTCGCCGCCGCGCACTGACCGAGGCCGGATCGGCGCCGCGCCCCGGCGCGCCTGGCGCGATGGACGCCAGAGAACAGCGCGCCTGGCTGCGTCTCTCATTGACCGAAGGCCTGGGCCCGCGCGCTGCGCGCGGGCTGCTGTCCGCGTTCGGCCTGCCGGGAGCGATCTTCGATGCGGGCCGCGCCGCGGTGGCGCGGGTCGCCGGCGAGGCGGCCGCGGGCGCGCTGCTGGCTCCCGAGCCCGCCGGCGCGATCGACCGGGCGCTGGCATGGCTCGAATCGGGATCGGCCCGGTCGTTGATCACACTGGCCGACCCGGACTACCCGCCGCTTCTGCTGCAACTGTCCGATCCGCCGCCGATGCTGTACCTGCAGGGCCGACGCGAACTGCTGGGCCGGACGGCGCTGGCGATTGTCGGCAGCCGCAGCGCCAGTCGCCAGGGCGAGGCCAACGCGGAGGCGTTCGCCTCGCTCCTGGCCGCTTGGGGTCTGACCATCGTCAGCGGGCTGGCTCGCGGAATCGATGCGGCCGCGCACCGCGGCGCGCTCGCGGCCGAGCCGGCGACGATCGCGCTGCTCGGCACCGGCGCCGACGTCGTCTATCCGTCCTCGAACCGGGCGCTGGCCGAACGGATCGCGCAGCACGGACTGCTGGTGTCGGAATGTCCGCTCGGCACCAAAGCGCTCGCGCACAATTTCCCGCGCCGCAACCGGCTGATCGCGGCGCTCGCCCGCGGGGTGCTGGTGGTGGAGGCCGCGCTGCACTCCGGGTCGCTGATCACGGCGCGCCTGGCGGCCGAGCTCGGACGGGACGTGATGGCGATTCCCGGCTCGATCCACTCACCGGTCGCGCGCGGCTGCCATCGCCTGATACGCGACGGCGCGCGGCTGGTCGAATCGGCGCAGGACGTTCTCGAGGAGCTGCGCATCTGTGCCTTCGCGCCTGGCGGCGCTTCGGCGGACAGGTCCTCCGCGGCGCCGCCAGGCGCGAAGGAGGGCGACGACGCGCTGCTGCAGTCGATCGGGTACGACCCGGTCGATCTGGACACGCTGGCGCAACGCACGGGCGTCGAGCCGGGCGCGCTGGCCGCGCGCCTGCTGGAGCTCGAACTGACACAAGATGTTGAGCGTCTGCCGGGCAACCGCTACCAAAGGTTGAGGCCCCACTAGAGCCTTCCTATTGCGCTGGCGCGGCCGGCTGCGTTAAAGTGGCGAGGTCCATGTTCGACGTGCTGGTCTTCCTCTACGAGAACTACAGCGCGCTGTCCGCCTGCCCGGACTTCGAAGCGCTCACGCAGCGGCTTGCCGACGCCGGCTTCGACGAGGATGAAATCGCCGACGCCATGGTCTGGCTGCACGGGCTGGCCAGCGTCACGCTGTCGTCACGCACCCCGCACGGCGCCGACCCGCAGGCCTTCCGCGTGTACACGTCCCAGGAGTACGCCTCGCTCGGCGCCTCCGCGATCGGGTTCATCGCTTCACTCGATCGGGGCGGGCAGCTCGATCCGGCGCAGCGCGAAATCGTGATCGAACGGGCCGCCGCGCTGGCCGAGACGCCGATCACGCTCGAGCGCCTGAAGATCATCGTGCTGATGGTGCTGTGGAGCCAGTCGGTCGACGTCGACCTGATGCTGCTGCAGGAGCTGCTCGACGACGATCCGCGGCCGGCATTGCACTGACGCCGGCGAGGTCGGGTCTCTCGAATCCCCCGGCGTGGTAGTTGCGCGGCGGCCGGGTGGGTTATCCTGAAAAAAGGGGGCGCCGTCCGGCGCCGTTCGAATCCACCTGCTGCAATGTCGAAAAAGACGCTGATCATCGCGGAAAAGCCTTCGGTGGCCGCCGACATCGCGCGCGCGCTCGGCGGGTTCGACCGCAAGCCCGACTTCTTCGAAAACGACGAGTACGTGCTGTCCTCGGCGGTCGGCCACCTGCTCGAACTGCACGAGCCGGAGCAATACGAGGTCAAGCGCGGCAAGTGGAGCTTCACGCACCTGCCGGTGATACCGCCGCATTTCGACCTGCGCCCCATCGAGAAGTCGCACACGCGCCTGAAGCTGCTCGAGAAGCTGATCAAGCGCAAGGATGTGGGCCACCTGATCAATGCCTGCGATGCCGGCCGCGAGGGCGAGCTGATCTTCCGCTACATCGTGCAGCACACCGAGGCGCGCCAGCCGATCGAGCGCCTGTGGCTGCAGTCGATGACGCCAGCGGCGATCCGCGAGGCCTTCGCCGGGCTGCGTGGCGACGCCGAGATGCAGCCGCTGGCCGATGCCGCGCGCTGCCGTTCCGAGGCCGACTGGCTGGTCGGAATCAACGGCACGCGCGCGATGACGGCGTTCAACAGCCGCGACGGGGGCTTCTTCCTCACCACCGTCGGCCGGGTACAGACGCCGACCCTGACGATCGTGGTCGTACGCGAGGAGCAGATCCGCAAGTTCGTCGCACGCGACTACTGGGAGGTGCGCGCCACGTTCGCCTGCGCGGCCGGAACGTACGAGGGCCGATGGTTCGATCCGGCCTTCAAGCGCAGCGAGGAGGATCCCGAGGCACGCGCCGAGCGCCTGTGGGACGGGCAGCGCGCGCACCAGATCGTGGCGGACTGCGCAGGCCGGCCCGGCACCGTCAGCGAGGAATCCAAGCCGAGCTCGCAGTTGTCGCCGCTGCTGTTCGACCTGACCTCGCTGCAGCGCGAAGCCAACTCGCGCTTCGGCTTCTCGGCCAAGACGACGCTGTCGATCGCGCAGGCCCTGTACGAGCGGCACAAGGTGCTGACCTATCCGCGCACCGACTCGCGCGCGCTGCCCGAGGACTACCTGAGCGTGGTCACCAAGACGATGCAGATGCTGGCGGGCAAGAGCTCCGCCAAGCGCCCGCACGAGGTCGCCGCGCTGCAGCCGCTGGCTCCCCACGCGAGGCAGGTCCTCGATCAGGGCTGGGTGCGGCCCAACCGCAGGATCTTCGACAACTCGAAGATCTCGGACCACTTCGCGATCGTGCCGACGCTGCAGGAACCCGGCCACCTGTCCGAGATCGAGCTGAAACTGTACGACCTGGTGGTGCGCCGCTTCCTGGCCGTGTTCTTTCCGGCCGCCGAGTACCTGGTGACCACGCGCATCACCGAGGTCCAGGCCCACTCGTTCAAGACCGACGGGCGGATCCTGGTCCAGCCGGGCTGGCTGGCCGTGTACGGACGGGAGGCCCAGGAGGGGCAGACCTCGTTGGTGCCGGTCCAGCCCAACGAGACGGTGAAGACCGAAGCGATCGAGGCCGCCGCGCTGCAGACGCGGGCGCCGGCTCGCTACACGGAGGCGACGCTGCTGTCGGCGATGGAGGGCGCTGGCAAGCTTCTCGACGACGACGACCTGCGCGCGGCGATGGCCGGCAAGGGTCTGGGCACGCCGGCCACGCGCGCGGCCATCATCGAAGGCCTGATCGCCGAACGCTACCTGGTGCGCGACGGCCGCGACCTGCACCCGACCGCCAAGGCGTTCCAGCTGCTGACGCTGCTGCGCGGGCTGGGCGTGGACGAGCTGACTGCGCCGGAGCTCACCGGCGAGTGGGAATACAAGCTGGCGCAGATGGAACACGGCGCCCTGAAGCGCACCGCGTTCATGCGCGAGATCGCGCAGATCGCGCGCCGCATCGTCGAGCGCGCCAAGAGCTACGAATCCGACACGGTGCCGGGCGACTACGCGACCCTTAAGACGCCCTGCCCGAAGTGCAGCAGCGTCGTCCAGGAGAACTACCGGCGCTTCGCCTGCACGAAGTGCGATTTTTCCCTGCCCAAGCACCCGGCCAGCCGCACGTTCGAATACGAGGAGGTCGAGCAGTTGCTGCGCGACCGGCAGATCGGCCCGCTCACCGGATTCCGCAGCAAGATGGGGCGGCCCTTCGCCGCCGTGCTGAAGATCTCCCCCGAGTTCAAGATCGAGTTCGATTTCGGCAACGCCGACGGATCGGACGATCTGTCCGGCCAGGCTCCCGATTTCAGCGACCAGACGCCGCTGGGCGCATGCCCGAAATGCGGCGCGCGCGTGTTCGAGTTGCCGATGGCGTACGTGTGCGAGCGCGCCGTGGGTGCGGGCAGGACCTGCGACTTCCGCACCGGCCGCGTGATCCTGCAGCAGACCGTGCAACCCGAGCAGATCCGCAAGCTCCTGGCCGAAGGCCGCACCGACCTGCTGCGCGATTTCGTTTCCAACCGCACGCGCCGCAAGTTCGCTGCGCGGCTGATGCGCAAACCGGACGGGACCATCGGATTCGAGTTCGAACCCAGGCCGGCCCGCGCCGCCAAGGCCGGCGCGCCGGCGCCGGCTCCCGCGACGGGCGCCGAGGAGCCGGCGCGGCCGACTCGTGCGCGCAAGAAGGCGGCCGCAGCAGCGCCGCCGGCACCGGAGCCGGTCCGCGCGGCCGCCAAGGCCCCGCTCAAAGCACCCGAACCGGCGGCCAAAGGGACGGCGGCGCCACGGGTCGCCGCAAAGCCGGCCTTAAGCCCCGCATCCCGCAAGGTGGCAAAAGCCGCGCCGGCGCGCAAGACGGCGGGCCGCAAGACCGCCAAGAAAACTGAGAGGAAGCGGTCGGGTAAGCACGCGTCTTGAGCATGGTTAAGAAACCGACGCCCGTTTCAGAAATCCGAAGAAATCCGATCCGAGTGTCGCTTTGGTTGCTCGGATTGCGTCTATGCCAAAAGGATCCAGGCGCGATTGCCAGTTCGTACACAAAAGTCGAGAATGAGGGACGGCAACAGTCGATTCGCGCTGCGCGGTTGTAGGTCTTGGTGCATCATCCGAATCGGCTAGCGCATGCGCAGTGAGGGAGCGCGGTGCAGAACGGATCAACAGGTCCGGCGCCGCGAGTCAGTGCGGCAAAAAAACGAATTGCCAATCATGCAACGACCGGACGCCGTGATGGCGGACCCGCCGCCAACGAGCAGAGAGCCCGGCGCCGCAGTTTCGAGTGAGCCCCGGCCCCTGGTGATGGCGCTTGAGGAATTTGCGCGCCAGATGCCTTTGGTGCATCCGCCCTGCGCATATCGCTTGAGCCTGGACAGCGGGGTCGAATTCAACAACGTGAAGCACGCGTTCGAACAGCCCCTGGCGGTCCGGCTGGACACGTGGCTGCGCCTGCTCAGAAGTCTGGGTGTCAGCCTGGTCGCAGCGGCGCGCGGCGAGGACGTTGCGTCGGACGAGCTTTCGGTGGCGCGCGTGCTGCTCGGGGCGAGGCCGGACGACTCCGGACCGCGCCTGGCTCCGTCCAGGCAGTCGACGTTGCAGGACTGCCGGCGCGCGCGCAACTTGAGCATGGCGACGCTGGCCCACCAGATCGGCGTGTCGATCGACACGGTGACGTCGGTCGAACGGGGCCGCGGCCTGCTGCGCAACGTCGCCAGGGTGTGCCAGCAGTTCGATCTGAATCTTTTCGTCGCGCTGCCCGGCCGCTTCCGCTCGGTCGACGAGCTGTGGGCGGCCCATGCGGAGCGTTACCTGCTGGCGCCGTCCCAGTTTCCGCTGCGCCGTCCCACGCGCAAGTTCGAGGCGCAGCTGGCAGCGGCGGCGCTGGCGCCGCGCCGGCGCACCGGACCGCCGCGCAAGCAGCGCGTGAACGAAGAGGGCTAAGCGGCCGGCGGCTGCATCAGTACAGCAGCAACTGGAGCGAATCGGCCGCGGACAGCGCGCGCAGCAGCGCCCGGTTGACGTCGACCGCATCCACATTCAACTCGGCCTTGGCAAGCGCCAGCGCCAACGGGTCGGCCGCTTCCAGGCCCCGCGCGATGTCGAGCAGCGGCGCATACGGCCCGGTGCCCGCCAGCAACGCGTCCGCGATCGGCGCGGACAGTCGTATGTCCCGCAGCAGGTCGCTCAACGGCTGGCCGGTGATCGCGTCGAGCAGTGAAAACGTGCCCGTCACGAAGGCGTCATCGCGCTCGGCCGGCGAGCGCCCGGCCGCAGCGGCCAGGTTCTCCAGCAGATGCCCGCGCACGACCGCAACGAAGACCAGCGGCGCCGTGCCCTGGTACTTGCCGGCAATCGCCAGCAACAGCACCAGCCACTTGATCAGCCTCTGGTAGCCCAGCAGCGAGATCGCGTGCCCCAGCGATGACACCGGGTTCGGGCGGCGGAACGCCGCGCTGTTGGCGAGCGTCAGCAGCAGATAGGCGAGCAGCGGCTCGCCCTTGAACACGCGCTCCAGGTCGCGCACGTCGGCATCGGCCTGTACCAGCCGGATCAACTCGAAGACCGCGGTCTGCGCCGGTGACAGACCTCTGGGCTCGGACCGCGGCAGCGTGGCGAGCGGCCAGCCGGCGGTTGCGTGCACGCCGGCCGCAAAGCCCGCGTCGATGTCTTCGTGGGTCGAATCCGCCAGCGTCACGATCGTGGCGTCGCCAGGGTCGACCCCCGCGGGCACGGCGTGTCGCGACTGGGCCACCAGGTACTGGAAGTACTTCAGGCGCTCCGGCGGAGCGGCGGCCGGCTGATCCAGGCGCAGCGCGAAGCGCACGCCCTGCTTCTGCATCTCGAACATCTGCCGCAGCCGGGACTCGTCGTCCAGGTCGGACTGTCCGAACTCCAGCAGCACATTGTGGGGAGCCTGCCAGCCCGACATCGTGACATCGGCATCGAACCCGCGCGGCGACAGCACGATCAGCCCCTGCGGGAACACCGGTTGTCCGTCGGATTCGAACGTCAGGCCCGCCAGCACGCTGTCGAGCAGCGCCCCCAGCGCCGGGACGGCCGCGTCGGTGGCGGCCCGGTTCAGGGTCAGGCGCACGCCGATCGGTCGACGGTCGCGACCGACCAGCACGCGCCAGCCCGATTGGATCGCGGCCAGCGCGGCGGGATCCGCATCGCGCGTCGGACTCGGCTCGCTGAACTCGAACAAGCGCACTTCGGTGAGGTCCGTCTTCCGGAAACGACTGCGCGCACCCACGTCGCGCCATCTCCGGTACGGTAAAGCGTGGGCGCCGGCGGGAACCGGGCGGTAAGGGGCGGTTCGGCGTGTCACTTGCGGCGATCGGGCCACCGGCCGTGCGAGAATCGCGCGCCGCCCGCCGACCGTTTTTCATGCCGCTTTACGTCGCTTCGATCGCGCTTTCCGCGCTGCTGCTGTTCCTGGTCCAGCCGATCATCGCCAAGCAGATCCTGCCCTGGTTCGGGGGC
>Ga0209698_10000050_pt1 | contig 100200 bp, 80 predicted proteins | sample LitLauG_LLR_2012_FD_187203 | JGI IMG/M metagenome (GOLD analysis project Ga0209698, IMG submission 187203) | Freshwater sediment microbial communities from Pennsylvania, USA - Little Laurel Run_MetaG_LLR_2012 (SPAdes) (version 2) | ecosystem: Environmental > Aquatic > Freshwater > Creek >... | reverse complement strand
GTCTGAATCGCGTCGAAGCCCTCGCCGCTTCGCCCCTCGGCGAGGTAGGCGGCGAGCGTGAACGGCGCGCCGCAGAAGCCAATCACCGGCGCGCGGCCCGCCAGCTCGCGCGCGAGCAGCTCGATCGTGCGGGCGACGAACGGCACCTCCTCCTCCATGTCGGGGACGTGGAGCCGCCTCACCTGCTCGAGCGTGCGCACCGGATGCTCGAAGCGCGGACCGGGCTCGAACGTGAGCGCGCAGCCCATCGGCACGATCGGAATCATGATGTCCGAGAACACGATCGCGGCATCGAGCGGAAAGCGCTTCATCGGCATCAGGCTCGCCTCGGCCGCGAGCTCCGGCGAGCGGCACATCTCGAGGAAGCTCGCGCGCTGCCGGAGGGCGCGGTACTCCGGCAGATAGCGCCCGGCCTGCCGCATGATCCAGAGCGGCGGCCGGTCCACGGGCTCTCTGCGGCATGCGCGCATGAAGCGATCGTTCATCGGCTCAGCTCCTGCATCGCGGCGCGCGCGGCCTGCAGCGTGATCTCGACCTCGATCTCGCCGTGCGCGGCCGAGATGAACGCGGCCTCGAGCGCCGAGGGCGGCATCAGAACACCGCGCGCGAGCAGCGCGCGGAAGAACGTGGCGTAGGCCTCGCGATTCACGGTGCGCGCCTCGTCCCACGAGCGCACCGGCTGATCCGTGAAGAACGCGGTCCACATCGAGCCCACGCGCTGAACCCGGATCGGCACGCCGGCCGCGCGCGCGATCTCGGCGAGCCCGCGCTCGAGACGCTCGCCGGTGCGCTCCAGGCGATCGTAGAGATCCGGCCGCGCATCGAGCGCGGAGAGCGTGGCCAGCGCGGCGGCGACCGAGAGCGGATGCGCGGCGTACGTGCCGGCCTGATAGACCGGCCCGACCGGGGCGAGGCGCGACATCAGATCGCGCGGCCCGGCGAGCGCGGCGAGCGGCATGCCGCCGCCGAGCGCCTTTCCCATCACGGTGAGATCCGGCGTCACGCCGAAGTGCCCCGCCGCGCCGCGCGGCGAGAGACGCAGCCCCGTGATCACCTCATCGAAGATGAGGAGCGCGCCGTGTCGCCGCGTGATCTCGCGCAGCCCCTCGAGGAATCCCGGCGCGGACGGAATGCAGCCCATGTTGCCCGCCACCGGCTCCACGATCACCGCGGCCACCCCGCCCGGGCGAGACGCGAACGCTTCTTCCACGCTCGCGAGATCGTTGTAGCGCGCGATCAGCGAGTTCGCGAGCGCGCCGGCCGTGACGCCGGGCGTCGCGGAGAGTCCGAGCGTCGCGATCCCGGAGCCGCCCGAGGCCAGCAGCCCGTCGGCGTGTCCGTGATAGCCGCCCGCGAACTGGACGATCGCGGGCCGCGCCGTCGCCGCGCGCGCGAGGCGCACCGCGGTCATTGCCGCCTCGGTGCCGCTCACGAGCAGGCGCACCATCTCGGCGCCTGGAATCCGCGGGATCAGCCGCTCCGCCAGCTCGAGCTCGGCGGGCGACGCAAAGCCGAACAAGAGGCCGCTCCGCGCCGCGCGCTCCACCGCTTCCACGACCTCGGCGGGCGCGTGGCCGAGCAGCGCCGGGCCCCACGCTCCGACCCAGTCCACGAACGTGCGGCCTTCGGAATCCGTGACGCGCGCGCCCGCGGCCGAGCGGATCGAAAGCGGCACCGCGCCGACCGCGAGAAACGCGCGGACCGGCGAGTGCACACCGCCGGGCGCGACGCTCACCGCGCGCTCGAGCCACGAGGCGGGCGCAGCGCCGCAGGGATGGGCCGCGCTCATCGCCACACCTCCGCATCGTGCGCGCTCGAGGCGCGAGCGGAAAGCGCGCGGGCCCCGAGCCGCTGCGCCAGCCGGCGCGCGAAGTAGGTGATCACGAGATCCGCGCCCGCGCGCCGGATGCCGAGCACGCTCTCCTCCATCGCGGCATCGAGATCGAGCCAGCCGCGGTCCGCGGCGGCATGGAGCGCCGCGTACTCGCCCGAGACCTGATACGCCACGAGCGGCGCGTTGACCGCGCGGCGCACCGCGCGCACCACGTCGAGATAGGGGCCCGCCGGCTTCACGATCAGGGCGTCCGCTCCCTCGGCGACGTCGGCGCGCGCCTCGCGCAGCGCTTCGCGCACGTTGCCGGCGTCCATCTGGTAGCCGCGCCGATCGCCCCGCATCGGGCGCGAGCCCGCCGCTTCGCGAAACGGGCCGTAGAACGCCGAGGCGTACTTGACCGCGTACGAGACGATCGCGGTGGACCCGCATCCCGCGGCGTCCAGCTCGCGGCGAATCGCCGCGACGCGGCCGTCCATCATGTCGGAGGGCGCCACGGCGTCGGCGCCGGCGCGCGCGTAGGCAAGCGCCGCGCGCGCGAGCAGCGGCAGCGACGCGTCGTTGTCCACCTCGTCGCCCTCGAGCACCCCGCAATGGCCGTGATCGGTGTACTCGCACAGGCACACGTCGGCCCACACCACCATCCCGGGAGCCGCGCGCCGGATGGCGCGAATCGCGGAGGGCACCGGCCCCTCGTCGTCCCACGCCGCGCTTCCGGTGGCGTCCTTCGTGCCTGGAATTCCGAACAGCAGCACGGCGCCTACGCCGAGCGCGGCGAGCTCCGCGGCCTCCTCGCCCGCGCGCTCGGCCGAGATGCGCGCATAGCCGGGGAGCGATGCGATCGGCTGGGGCGCGCGCACGCCCTCGCCGATGAAAAGCGGCGCGATCAGCTGGCCGCTCTCGAGCGTGGTCTCGCGCACCAGATTGCGGAGCGCTGGCGTGCGGCGCCAGCGGCGGCCGCGATAGAAGTCCTTCTTCATGGGTTCCCTCCCGGCCGCGCGAGGCCATCGCGCAGCGCTTCCGCGGCCGCTTCGAACGTGGCGTGAGGCGCCATCAGCGATGGAACGTCGAGCTCGCGCAGCGCCGCCGCCGTCGTGGGTCCGATCGCGACCACGCCCTTCAGCTCGCGCAGCGCACGCGCGCCGAGCGCCCCGACGAGCGAGCGGGCGGCCGAAGGGCTCGCGATCACCGCCGCCTCGGGACGCGCCGCCAGCCAGCGCTCGCGCAGGATCGGCGCCGGCACCGCGGCGGTCGCATACGCCACGATCTCGTCCACCTCGGCGCCCGCGGCGCGCAGCCCGAGCTCGGCCACGCGGCGACCCTCCGCCGCGCGCGGCGCGAGCACGCGCCGTCCCGGCCACACGTCGGCCTCTCGCAGCGCCTCGAGGAGCGATTCCGCGCCGTCTTCGCGGCCGGTCACGACGCTCCTCAGCCCGCAATCGCGCAGCGCCTGAGCGGTGCGCGCACCGGCCGCGCCGCCGCGCAGCCGCGCGGGCCACGCGCCGTTGCCGCGGGCGTTCGCGATCGCACTTACGGCGCGCGCGCCCGCCACCACGATCCAGTCGTAGGTCTCGAGCCGCGCCGCGGCGCTCGTCAACGCGTTGTCGTCCGCGGCCGGCTCCTCACGGATCGCGGCGCACGCGACCGGCGAGAAACCGCGCTCCCTCAAGGCGCGCGTCATCGCGCCGTCCTCCCGCTCATCGCGCGTCACCGCCACGCGCAGGCCGACGGCATTCATGCGACCTCCGGAGCCGGACGCAGCGTGCGGTTCTCGACGCCCAGGATCTCGAGCGCGCCCTGCGCGATCAGCTCGCGGGCCGCCGTGGCCGCGACCGCTTCGGGCGCGCGCCCAAAGTCCGCGGCGCGGATCGCGCGGCGGCCATCGAGCGCGAACACGCCGGCTGAGAGCCGCACGCCTTCTTCGCTCGCGACCGCGTGGGCGCCGACCGGCACCGAGCATCCGCCGCCCAGCGCGTGCAGGAGGCCGCGCTCCGCCTCGACCGCCGCGCGCGTCCAGCCATGATCGAGCGCGGCGAGGCGCGCGAGCAGCGCCTCCTCGCCGGCGCGCGCCTGAATCGCGAGCGCGCCCTGCGCCGGCGCCGGCAGCACCTCGTCGGCGCCGAAGATTTCGGTGATCGACGAGCCGAGCCCGAGCCGCGTGAGGCCAGCGCGCGCGAGCACGATGCCGTCGAGATCGCCCTCGCGCACGCGGCCCACGCGTGTGGGCACGTTGCCGCGCAGCGGCACGAGCGCGAGGTCGGGCCGCCGCGCGCGCAGCTGCGCCGTGCGCCGCGCGCTCGAGGTGCCGACGCGCGCACCGGCAGGCAGCGCCGCGAGCTGCGCGTGATGGAGCGAGCACAGCACATCCTCGATCGGGCCGCGCGCGGGCACCGCCGCGATCACGAGCGCGGGGTGAACACTCACCGGCAGGTCCTTGTAACTGTGCACCGCGACATCGATCTCGCCCGCGAGCAGCGCGCGCTCGAGCGCCGAGGTGAAGAAGCCGGTGCCCTCGAAATCCGCGAGCAGCGCTTCCGGCAGCTCGTCGCCCTCGGTCGAGATCGGCACCACGTCGCATTCGAAGCCGGGGTCGCGCTCGCGCAGCGCGTCCATGACGAATTGCGTCTGCCAGCGCGCAAGAGCGCTCGCGCGCGTGCCGATCCGAAGCGGCGCCGCGCGACTCATGCCGCGCTCCCGTCCGCCTCGCTCTGGAGCACGTCGGCGTGCGCCGCGACCATGAGGTCGACCAGGCGCTGGGTCGCCGCCTCGAGGCGCTCGGGATCGAGCGGACCGCTCGCGAGCGCGCGCTCGAGCTCCGTGCGGCAGATGCGCTCGGCGCGCTCGCGCATCGCGTTCACCATCGGCCGCAGGCTCTGCTGCTTCGCCCACTGCGTGAACGCCTTGAGCTCGCGCTCGATCAACGCCTCGACGCGCGGCACCTCGCCGGCGCGGCGCGCGTGATTCTCGGACGCCACGCGCTCGAGGTCCGAGAGATCCCACAGCCTCACGCCCTTCATGTGACGCAGCGCGGGCTCGGCGGCACGCGGCATCGAGAGATCGACGATCGCGAGCGGGCGTGAGCGCCGGCGCGCGGCCGCTCCCACGCTCGTCGGATCGAGCAGCGGCGCGGACGCGGCAACCGAGGCCACGACCGCATCCGAGGCCGCGAGCTGCTCCGCCAGCGAATCGAGCGGCGCCCACTCGCAGCCGAGATTGCGCGCCACCTCGCGCGCGCGCGAGGCCGTGCGATTCACGATCACCAGGTGCTTGACGCCCTCGGCCTTGAGATGCCGCGCCGCGGTGCGGCCAGTCGCGCCGGCGCCGAGCACGACCACGCGCAGGTCCGCCGGGTTCTTCGATTCCGCGAGCAGGCGCCGCGCCGCGAGGGAGGCAATCGAGAGCGCGCCCTCGCCGATCGCGGTCTCCGCGCGGGCGCGGCCGCCGCAGCGAATCGCGGCCGTCACGAGCCCCGCGATCAGCGTGCCGGCGCGCGCGCGCGCGCCCGGCTCATCCAGCGTCTCGCGCAGCTGGCCGAGCACCTCCGGCTCGCCCAGCACCATCGATTCCAGCCCCGAGCCGACGCGGAAGAGATGGCGCGCCGCCTCTCTCCCCACGAGCCGGTCGAACATCGGATCCGCGCAGTCGGTCACCTCGCGCCACGCCGATTCGATCAGCGCGAGATCGCGAGAATCCCGCGAGTGCCAGTAGATCTCGGAGCGATTGCACGTCATGAGGAGCAAGCACTCGAGGCCGGCGTTCGCCAGCGCTTCCGCAAGCTGAGCACGGCGCTCGGGCCCGAGCGCGAGCGCATCCAGCGTTTCGATCGGGACGTTGCGGTGGCTCGCCGTGAGCGCGCGCAGGGTGCCGATCGATCCCGGCCGGGCAGCGCCAAGCGGGCACACTCCCGCCCCGCACGCGATCTCCTCGCGCGCAACGGTGAGCGGGCTCGCCGCGAGGCCCGGCCGCGGCTGGCCGTAGGAAGGGGCGCGTGCTCGCGCGCGGGATCTCTCCCGCGCCACTTTCGGTCGCAATGCCATGCATCGAGTATCGGCCCCGGCCGACAAGTGGAACCATTCGCAAAAGTGCGGAAGCCGCATCCGTGGGACTACGGAGCGCGCGCGAGGGCGTGCAAATTGCAACGCGCGCCTCTGGCGCGGGGCGCCACCTTATATATGGGCCCGGCCGCGTGCGGACACCTCACGCCGCCGCGCGGGCCGAGATCTAGGGCGGCCCGATCAACCCCTCGCGCATCGCGAGCTGCGTGAGCAGGGCGACCGAGTGGACGCCGAGCTTGCGCATCAGGTTGCCGCGGTGGGTCTCGACCGTGCGCGTGCTGATCTCGAGGCGGCCCGCGATCTCCTTGGTCGAGAGCCCGAGCGCCACGAGGCGCAGCACCTCGAGCTCGCGCGCCGAGAGCACGTCGGTGGGGCGCGGCGTGGCGTCGCGGCCGCGCACGTGTTCCGCGAGCGCGCGCTGGACGTCGGCGCTGTAAAACACGCGGTTCTCGCGCACGGTTCGGATCGCGGCCACCAGGTCAGCCACCGCCGAGTCCTTGAACAGATAGCCGTCCGCGCCCAGCTCGATCGCGCGAGAGACGTATTCCGGGCTCGCGTGCATGCTCAGCACCAGCAGCTTGAGCGCGGGATGCGTGGCGTGCGCGCGCCGGATCAGCTCGAAGCCGTCCATTCCGGGCATCGTGAGATCGAGCACCAGCACGTCGGCCTCCATCGTGCCGAGCGCCTCGAGCGCGGCGGCGCCATCCGCGACCTCCGCGACCACCTCGAGACCGGGCTCGGCCTCGAGAATGCGGCGCACGCCGGTGCGCACCAGCGAGTGATCGTCCGCCAGCATCACGCGCACGCGATCCTCGGCGTTCATGGTGCCGCCGCGCCGCGCGCGTTCATGAGCTCGCCCCCGATGGCGCGCGCACCTGAATGCGGAATCCGCGCTGCGGCTGGGTCTCGAACGCGATCGCGCCGCCGAGCTCGGTGACGCGCTCGCGCATCCCGAGCAGTCCCAGGTGCGCGACCGGATTGCCGGCAACGCCGCGCCCGTCGTCCTGGATCGCGAGGCGCACCTCGCCGTTCGTGGCCTCGAGCGCGACGTAGACGTGCTGGGCCTCGGCGTGGCGCGCGACGTTCGTGAGCGCCTCCTGAACCACGCGATAGATCATGACCTTGATCTCGTTGCCGAGCGGCACGAGCGGCTCACGCACGTCGAGCGCCGCGGGCGTGCGCGTGCGGCGGGAGAAGTCATCGACGAGGTCGCGCAGCGCGGGCACGAGGCCGAGATCGTCGAGATCGGTCGGCCGCAGCAGGTGGCTCAAGTCGCGCACCTCGGCGAGCGCCTTGCCCACCAGCGCGCTGGCCTCGCGCTTGCCCTCGAGGTCGAGCTCGATCTTGACCGCCGTCAGCACCTGGCCGGCCTGATCGTGCAGCTCGCGCGAAATGCGGCGGCGCTCGTCCTCCTGCGCACGCATCAGCTGCCGCGTCATCTGCTCGAGCTGCGCGCTGCGCGCGGCCATCGCGCGGCGCTCGTCGCCGAGCACGAGGAACAGCGTGCCGAGCGAGACGGCCACGATCAGGAGCACGTCCGCGAACACGCCGAACAGGACGCCGTGTCCAAGCGCGCGCAGCAGCGGGTAATCGAGATGGTGGAGCCCCCACAATAGGAATGTCCAGGCCAGCACCGTCGCGCCGCCCGACGGCACGCGCTGGCGGTGCCGCGCGAACACCAGACTCGTCCAGAGCGTCACGGCCGAAAGGATCACCGCCGAGGTCAGGCCGCCGACGCGCAGATCGCGGATCACGAACACGCTCACCGCCGCCCAGATCACGGCCGCGGCCGCGAGCCACAGATAGCGCCAGCGCCATTTCAGGCCGCGCGAGAACTGGAGCGCCGCGCACAGCAAGAGGAGCGCCACGAGCAGCGTCGCGGCCTGGTGGAGGAACAGCCAGATGTCGTGCCGGTTCTTGACGTAGGCGGAGATCGCCGCCAGGCGCAGCGCGTAGATCGACCACGCCGCGGCCCACGAGAGAAAATAAGGACCGCGCTGCCGGCGCCACAGTCCGAACGCCGCCACGGCCAGGAGCGCCGTGAGCACCGCCTGAAACGCGAGCGCGTAGAGATCGATCGATTGTCCGCTCATGCGGCCGGACTTTACCGCAATCGCGCTTCGCCGCGCGCCGCCGCGTCCGCGTGCGCGCGCCGCCGCCCCCGCACGCCCCAAGCGCCGACGACGTCTTGACCGGCCGCAGGCATTCGGCTATTGACTCCACCGTGTTCCTCAGGCGCTGGCTCGAGCCATGGATGGTGTGCGCCGCGATCGGCGTGAGCCTCGCCACGCCCGCGGCGGCGGCGCGCAAGCATCCCGGCGAGCACGACGTGCGCATCACGGTTCAACGCATGCGCGTGCTGATGGGGACGCCCTGCACGATCGTGGCGGAAGGGATCGACAGCGTGTGGACGTCCGCCACAGTGGACAGCGCGTTCGAGCTGATCGCCTCGCTCGATGATGTGATGACGCTCTGGCGTCCCGGCAGCGAGCTCGCGGCGCTCGACTCCGCGCAAGCCGAGGTGCGCACGCAGGTTTCGCCCGAGCTCTTCGCGGTGATCGACTCCGCGCTCACGATCGCGGCCGAGACCGAGGGCGCGTTCGATCCCACGATCGAGCCGCTCTCCCGCGCGTGGGATCTGCGCGGCGAGGGGCGCACGCCGGATCCGCTCGAGATCGCGGACGCGCGCCACAGCGTGGGCTGGTACATGGCGCAGATTCAGCCCGCGTATCGCACGGTGCGCTTCCGGCGCGAGCACATGGGATTCGATCTCGACGGCATCGGCAAGGGCTACGCGCTCGACCTCGCGATCGACTTCCTGCGCCGGCGGCAGATGAAGCGCGTGCTGATCGATTTCGGCAGCGACCTCGAGGGCTACACCGACGGCGAGGCGTGGACGATCGACATCGGCGATCCCGACGATCGCAATACGTCGGCCGTCCGCCTCGTGACGCGGCAGGCGGGGGTCTCGACCTCGGGCCAGAGCGCCCGCTTCTTCACCAAGAGCGGCGGTCACGTGGATCGCGTGATCGATCCCGAGACCGGCCGGCCGGTGAGCGTCGGCGCGACCGTGACCGTCGTCGCGCCCTCGGGGACGCGCTCGGATGCGCTCGCGACCGCGTTCCTGGTGATGGGGCGCGAGAAGATCGGGGAATTTCTGGCGACTCGGCCGGAGCTCGGCGTGCTGTGGCTCGAGCGGCAGGGACGCACGCTCCGGGCTTGGCGCTGGAATCTTCCGACCGCGACCGCCGAGCCGAATGTGAACATCGAATGGGCTCAGTAGTTACACGTACCTAAACTTCGCTCGATCAGATTGAAATTCCCCTGCATCCTTTCGAGGTCTATCGTATCCACTGCACATGGGCTCGCGCGCCGAAGACCGGCGGCGGCGCGACCTCGAGACAGGGGGGTGCATGTCCAGGCAAGTGGCAGGCTGGCTGATCTTGGCAGTGGTGGCGGTCATGGCATTCGCGCTTTCGTGCAGCAGCGGCAGCAAGGGCTATCCGACCGCTCCAGGTGGCGGCGGAGCGCTTGAGCTGAACTCGGGCAACATTGCTTCCGGCGGAGTCTTCTCACACACATTCCTGAGCACGGGAACGTTCAACTACCACTGCACGATTCATCCCAGCACGATGATCGGATCGGTGACGGTGAACAACGGGGCCTTTCAGGTCGATACGGTCGTCACCGCCGTCAACATGAACACGGCGTACGGAAATCAGACCATCCAGGTCGGGCAGACGATCCACTGGCACAATGGGGATGCAATCGCGCACACGGTGACGAGCTTCTGATCCATTCGCGGCCGGCGCTCGCGTCCCGACGTACGAGCCCGGCCGCCCGACGCACCGCGCCAGGAGGGCGCGGGTCACTTCACAAGGAGGACGGCATGTCGAGGTGGTGGGCGAATACGTTCATGGCGGCAGCGCTGATCGGCGCGGCCCTTACGCTTTCATGCGGGGGGAAGAGCAGCTCGCCAACGAGTGCGGCGGCCCCGGAGCTCAACTCAGGAAACATCGCGAACGGCGCGAATTTCTCGCACACGTTCAATACGGCCGGGAGTTTTTCGTACCATTGCTCGATCCACGCGAATATGACCGGGACCGTTGTGGTCGCGTCCTCCGGCGCGCCATCGAATACCAACCTCATCATGGCGACCGGCATGCCGTACAACACGGTGAACTGCGCCGTGGGCAGCACAGTTCAGTGGATCAACTCGTCGGGAACGACCCACACCGTCACGAGCGACTGAAGCGCGCGGCGCAGGCGGCGCCAGGATCCACGCGCGAGTGAAGCAGGGAGGCTTCCATGTCGAGGAGCTGCCTGAAGTGGTTCACCGCGGCCGTGCTCGTGGGCGGAGCGCTCACGATGTCGTGCGGGGGGAAGAGCAGCTCCCCCACCAGTCCTGCGCCGGCGAACCTGGAGCTCAACTCGGGGAACATCGCCGGCAACGGCGGGGTGTATCAGCACACCTTCCGGACGGCCGGGACCTACAACTACTACTGCGTATTCCACGACATGCCCGGCTCGGTCACCGTGGTCACGAGCGGCTCTCCGACGATCGACACCATCGTGGTCGTGAATTACGGCTTCAACCCGTTGGCGACCCAGATCGACACCGGTGGCACCGTCACCTGGACGAACAATTCCGGCACCATCCACACCGTCACGAGCCATTGACGCGGGGACGGCCGGGCGTCGCGACGCCGCGGCGCATCACGCCGCCACACGCGCAGGCGACTACGCCGCCAGCAGATCGTTGGTCTTGAACGTGCGCTCTTCGGGCTTGATGACGCGCACCACGGATTCCGTGGCCGGCATCGGCTCCCAGAACTCGGGCGCCTCCTCGGGCACCGTCGAGCCGTCGGCCCGCACGAGCACGCGGCAGGTGGGCCGCCGCAGATCCTCGGGATTCGGGCTCATCGATAGCCCGATCGCGCCCGATTCGGTCTGCATCACGGATCCGGCGGGATAGAGCCCGAGCGTGCGCACCAGCGCCCACAGCACGGCGGGATCGAACTGCACGCGCGTCGGTCCCATCAGGTACTGGAGCGCCTCGAACGACGTGCGCGCGCGCCGGTTGTACGAGCGGTGCGCCGTGATCGCGTCGAAGCAGTCCGCGAGCGCGACGATGCGCGACAGCGTGGACTGCCCCCACTCGACCTCGACGTCGGGATAGCCGGTGCGATCGAAGTTCATGTGGTGCTCGAGACACACGCGCATCGAATCGAGCGTGAGCGACGAGAGCCCCGGCATGCGCGTCAGCATCTTCGTGCCCTCGACGGGATGCCGTCGCATGAGGTTCCACTCCTCGGGCGTCAGCGCGGCCGGCTTGCGCAGCACCTCGCCCGGCACGGCGACCTTGCCCATGTCGTGCAGCAGCGCCGCGACGCCGAGATCCGCGAGCGTCTGACGCGAGAGCCCGAGGCTCTGCCCCATGTTCACCGACAGGATCGCGACGTTGACGCAGTGCGCGTAGGTGTACTCGTCGTGATCCTTGAGCGCGGTCAGACCCACGATTGAGTACTCGTGCTTCATGACGCTGTCCACGAGCGGCTGCACGAGGCGCTTCGCGTGGCGCAGGTCCGGGCGTCCGTTCTGCATCGCGCGCACCAGTACGCGCTTCGTTCCCATCACGGTGCGGAAGAACACGCGCTTCGCGCGCCGGCGTTCCGAAGCCTTGTCCTGCGCGTCCTCCAGCTCCTTCGCGAGATCACCCTCGTCGATCTCGGAAGCCGGCACCGGCACGATGTGCTCGATGCTGGCCTCGATGGCAGCCTCGCTGAAGCGCTCGGCGAGCATCGGATCCTCGGCCGCGATGAAGAGCTGGATGAAGCGCTCGAGCTCGGGCCCGGCGACGCCGTGCAGAATGCGCACGCCACCGAGCTTGCGGCGCTCGAACTCCGAGGTCAGGCCGTGATAGATGCTGAGCAGCGACGCCTGCGCGCGGATGCGCACGCCGTTCAGGTAGAAGTAGTCCGAGACCGCGATCAACGCGACCTCGTCCTCGTTCTCCTGCAGCGTGACGATCAGGTTCAGCAGCTCCTGCACCTGGCGCTGGAACGCCTGATTCGACGCGTCGTAGGTGCGCGCGGTGCGCAGCATGGCGGCGAGCCGCACGAGCAGCGTCGCGCCCATCTCGGCGAGACGCGCCGGATCGGTGTAATCGGGCGGATCGGGCTGGCCCGGCGCCCCGGCGAGCCCGGGTCGGTCACTCACGATGGATCGCTCCCGTCAGCGCGTCCTCACACGCCTTGCGCACCGGCGCGCGCTTCGAGGTGAGGCCGCGCTCCAGCACCTTGCGGGCGAGCGGCGTGCCGATGCGCGCGATCACGCGCGCCACGGCCTGCCGATGCACTTCCTGATTGCGCGAGAACCAGTTGCCACGGTGCACCTCGGCTTCGAGATCGGGGATCACCTCGTCGCCGCCGATCGACGAGAGCGCGGAGTAGATCGCGCGCCGTTCCTCCTCCGGGCGCTCCTCGAACGTCTCGGCCTGCAGGTAGCTGAGCAGCAGCCGCGCGACGCCGGAATCGCGATTTGCCGACAGCTGGTGCAGCACCATCGACAGCATGCGCGTGTCCGCGCCATCCAGCATGCGCAGCAGCAGCGGGCGCGCCATGCGCGCGTCGACCTGGCCGAGCGCGGTCACGACCTCCTGCCGCACGCGCGCATCGGAGTGGCGGATCGCGCCCTGCAGCATCGGAATGATCGCGTTGCCGCCGATCCAGCCCAGGATGTGCACGACGTTGCGCACCACGAACCAGCGCGGATCGCTGATCCACGGCGCGAGCCGCTCCGGATTGTCGCGGCACAGGTGCGCGATCGCCTCGGCGAACAGGCGCCGGTTGCGGCGATTCTGGCTCTCGGCGAGCACGAGGTTCAGCCAATCCACGCCCGGATCGCCGAGCTCGGCGGCGAGCGCAATGAAGTCCACGACCGGTTGCTGTTCCTGATGATCGAGCCGCTCGATCGCGCTCGTGATCGAGATCGGCTGCAGCAGCTCCTGCGCGAACGCGAGGACGGTGCGGCCTTCCGCGTCGCAGATCTTCAGCATGCGCAGCGCCTCGTAAGCTTCGAGCCACATGCCGCTCGTGACGCCGATGCGCATCACGCGCGGCAGGAAGCGCGCCATCTCGCTGCGATCGTCCTGGTTCGGGTTCGCGCCCAGGTACGCGGTCGCGATCGCGATGCTCACCGTGACGTTCGGCACCTGATGCTCGGCCTCGTACTCGCGGCGGAAGCGCAGCACCTCGGTGGGCGCGAGCGCCTCGAGCTCCTCGAAGCCGGCCTCGATCTCGATGCTGGCCTCGCCCGTGGTCCAATCGTCGGAGCGCGAGCCCTGCGGGTTCGTGACGCCGGACTCGGCGGGCGGCTGCGCCTCGTCGTCGGGATTGCGCGGCCACGGAATCAGGTCGGTATCGAGCGACTTGTCGGTGAGCCCCGCGCCGACGTCGCCCTCGCCGGGAACGTAGTCCAGCGCGAGGTGCGTGAGCTCGGCCTCCCACAACAGCGTCACGAGGTCGTCGTCGCCTTGATTCTGCCCCGTCACCTGCAGCACGGCCGCGAGCACCAGGTCCAGCTCCCGCGCGTCGAAGCCCGGCTCGAACGTCATCGAGCGGATGCCGTCGCGATAGAACGCGAGCGCGAGGTTGTCGTCGCGCGAGCGCGCGGGATAGAGCGACACCTCGTGGTAGAACACGTCGTCGGAGGTGAAGTCGAGCTGGAGCTCGCCAAAGTCCTCGAGCACGCGGCGGAGCGCGGACGCCAGCTCCTCGCGGAAGCGCACGACCGTCGGATTGTTCGAGTCGTAGAGCCGGCAATTCTTGAGCGTGCGGGCGAGCTGCTGAACGAGCGCGCTCACCGCCTTCACCGCGGCCGGGTTGGGAGCGGTGGGATCGGGCTCCACCGCTTCCGCTGCCGCCGGGTTTTCCGCCGCTGGATCTTCCGCCGCTGGATCTGCCGCCGCTTGATCCGCGCGACCCGCATTCGCACTCATGGAAATCGCGTCCCGCTCCCTGGGTTCGAGAATCGGTGGGGTTCCGATCCGTTATCGGCCCGGGCGCTGCGCGACTTGACCCACAATTGCGGCTAGTGGCCTGATGCGGCAACGAGTTAGCCGCGCGCCGCGGGGCGCGTGTGGGTGCGGACGAATCCCGCGACCCTCAATCCTCGAGCGTGCTGAGATCGCCGACCGGCAGACCCTGGTCCCAGGCCTTCAAGACGCGGCGCATGATCTTCCCCGAGCGCGTCTTCGGGAGCTTGTCGCGGAACTCGATCTCGCGCGGCGCGGCGTGCGCGGCGAGGTTCTTCTTCACGTGCGCCGCGATTTCCTTCTTCAGCTCCTCGCTCGGCGTGTAGCCGGTGCGCAGCGAGATGAACGCCTTGATGATCTGGCCGCGGATTTCATCCGGTTTACCGATCACGCCGGCCTCGGCGACGGCGGGATGCGACACGAGCGCGCTCTCGACCTCGAACGGCCCGACGCGCTCGCCCGCGGTGTTGATCACGTCGTCCGCGCGGCCCTGGAACCAGAAATATCCGTCCTCGTCCACGTATGCGGTGTCGCCGGTGAAGTAATAGCCCGGGAAGCGGAAGTATTCCTGGTACTTCGCGGGATTGTTCCAGATCTGGCGCATCATTCCCGGCCAGCCGGCCTTGATGCACAGCAAGCCGAGCGTGTTCGGCGGCACCGGATTTCCGCGCTCATCGAGGATCGCGGCCTCGACGCCGGGCAGCGGCTTGCCCATCGAGCCGGGCCGGATTTCCATGCACGGATAATTCGAGATCAGCTGGTGGCCGGTCTCGGTCATCCACCAGTTGTCGTGGATGCGGCGCTCGAACGCGCGCCATCCCCAGCGGACGACCTCGGGATTCAGCGGCTCGCCGACGGACAGCACGTGGCGCAGCGATGAGAGATCGAATCGGCTCGCGACCTGCTCGCCCGCCGCCATCAGCATGCGGAACGCGGTCGGGGCGGAGTACCACACCGTCACGCGATGATCCTCGATCGTGCGATACCACGCTTCCGCGTCGAAGCGCCCGCCGCGGATGAGATTCGTCGCGCCGTTCAGCCAGGGCGCGAAGATGCCGTAAGACGTGCCCGTGACCCAGCCGGGATCCGCGGTGCACCAGTACGTGTCGTCCTCTTGCAGATCCAGCACCCAGCGCCCGGTCTGGTAATGGCCGATCATCGCGTTCTGGACGTGCAGCGCGCCCTTCGGCTTGCCGGTCGAGCCCGACGTGTAATGCAGGATCAGCGGGTCCTCGCGGTCCATCCACACCGGCTCGAAGCGGTCGCTCGAGCGCTCCATCTCCTCGTCGAAAGAGCGCACGATCCCGCCCTTCTCGCCGTGCGCGCCGACGAGAACGACGTGCTTGAGATCCGGCAGATCGCTGACCGGCACGCGCTCGAGCAGGTGGCGGTTCGTGAGCAGCGCGATCGCGCCGGCGTCCTGCATGCGGTCGCGCACCGCGTCCGTCATGAACGCCTCGAACAACGGGCTCGGAATCGCGCCGACCTTGAGGATGCCGAGGATGCCGATGTAGGTCTCGGCGAGACGCGGCAGGAACACGAACACGCGATCGCCGCGCGTGACGCCGATGCGCGTCAGCGCGTTCGCGAAGCGGTTCGAGAGCCGCATCAGGTCCTCGAACGTGAACTTCTGCACGTGCTCGCCGTCCGTGTAGATCAGGGCGAGCTTGTTCTTGCGCGGGCCCTTGACGTGGCGATCGATCGCTTCGTGCGCCATGTTCACGCGGCCCGTGCGATGCCAGTCGAACGCCGGCTCGACGCTCTTCCAGTCGAACGAGGCGGCCGTGCTCGGGTAATCCGCGAGATTCGGGTTGCCGCCGGGTACCGGGGCCAGCGTTTCCTTCGTCATCGGCATTGGGACCTCCACGTCACGCGATCAGCCACGGAAAAGGCTAGCGAACCGCCGCCGCCGGCGCAATGGCGGCTCTGCTACCCTCCCGCGATGCGCTTCGCCGCCCCGACGCTCGCCGTGCTGTGCCTGCTCGTGCTGTTCACGGCGCTGGATCGCCCGGGCTTCACGGATGAGCACGAATCGCGCGATGCTCGCGTGGCCCACGACAGCCTGAAGCATCACGAATGGCTGACGCCGCAGGCGGGCGGCGATCCGGTGTTCGAGAAGCCGATGCTGGCGTACATCCCGGAGATCGCGGTGTGGGTGATCTCGGGCGGCGTGAGGGCGGCTCCCGCGCCGCTGCGGTCGCGGCAGGTGCGCGCGCTCGGCGCGCTCGCGCTCGTGCTGCTCACCGGCTCGATCGCGAGCCGGCAGTTCGGCACGCGCGCGGGATGGTGCTCCGCGATCGCGCTCGTCACGACGCTCGGCGTGCCGCTCGCGGCGCGCACGGACGGCACGCAGATCTTCGCGACGATCCTCGGCTGGTGCGCGGCGGGCGTGTTGAGCGCGACCGCGCTCGAGTCGCGGCCGGGCCGCGATCGCGGGCTCGTGCTCGCGTACGCCGCGCTCGCGGGAGCGCTGCTCGTGGGCGGACCGCTGTGCGCGCTGTGGCCGCCGGGCGGCGTCGCGCTTTATTGCGCGCTCGTGCGCGACCGGGCGGCGTGGTCGCGAACGCGGCCGCTCGCGGGGCTCGCGATCGTGCTCGGCATCGCGATCCCGTGGTACGGCTCACAGCTGTACCTCCACGGCGCCGCGTGGCTCGCGCGGGCGCTGTGGTTCCCGTATGGGCTGGATCCGCACGCGGCGTGGTTCACCGGACCGCTCGTCGCGTTGTCGGTGCTCGTGCTCGCGTGTTTTCCGTGGAGCGTGCTGATGCCGGAGGCGACGCGTTACGCCGCGATCGAGCCGGATGCGCACGCGGCGCATCTTGCCATCGCGCTGATGGCGTGCGCGCTGGTTCCGGTCGCGATCCATCCCGGCGTGCCGTTGTCCGCGGCGCTGCCGGCGCTGCCGGCGGCCGCGATGTTGTGCGGGCGTTTCATCGATCACGTCCTCGAGGATCCGCCGCCGCTCGCGCCGGCGGTCGCGCGCGCGGCGCGCACGCTCGCGCTGCTCGGCACGGGCGGCGCGTTGTTGCTCGCGGTCGCCGCCGCGCGCGTTCCGGAGGCCGCGAGCGACGTCCGCCTGCTCGCGGCGGTGACGTTTCTGACGGCGTGGCTGCCGCTGCTCGCGGTGTGGCGCTCGCTTCACCGCGTCGCGGTCGCGTTCATCGCGCTACCGATCGCGGTCGGCGCGCCGCTCGCCTCGGTGTTCGCGTTGCCGCACCTCGAGGGGTATCTGAACGCGCGCAGCGTGGCGATCGCGATGAACGAGCGCTCCCCGTCGGATGCGCCGCTCGCGGTGTTCGGGCCGCCGCCGCCATCGCTGAATCTGTACGCGCGCCGCAACGTGCTGGAGATCCCGGCGGAGCGCGCTGCGCTCACGGCGGTGCGGGCGGAGGACGGCTTCGCGTACGCCGCGTTTCCACCCGGGCTCGCCAGCGACGTCACGCGCCGCCTCGGCGAGGCGCCCGAAGTGTTATGGAGCACGCCGAGCTTGATGCTCACGCGCATTCACATCTGACGCCGCTCCGGGCCGCGCGGACGTCGCCCCGCGCCGGCCGGGCCGCGCGCCGACCCCGCCGGCCCCCTTCGCGGGCCGCGCGTCCTGGCCGCCGCGCTGGGGCCCGATGCTTGGTCCGAAAACGTCCAATTCGCCGGCCCGATCTGGCGTATAACTCCGGTCATGACGCTCGATCCCGAAACCTGCTACCGCGCCTTCGCGAGCCGCGACCGGCGCTTCGAAGGCCGCTTCGTGACCGCGGTCGTGACGACCGGAATCTACTGCCGTCCCGGCTGCCCCGCGCGCCTGCCGCGCCGGCGCAACATGAGATTCTTCGCGTGCGCCGCAGCCGCCGAGGAAGCGGGCTTTCGCGCCTGCCTGCGCTGCCGGCCGGAAAGCGCGCCGGGCTCTCCGGCATGGTCGGGAACGTCCGCGACGGTGAATCGCGCGCTACGCCTGATCGAGGGCGGCGCGCTGGATGAAGCGCATGTCGAGCTGCTCGCGGAACGCCTCGGCATCACGGATCGCCATTTGCGCCGGCTATTCGCGGAACATCTCGGCGCCTCACCGCACGCGGTCGCGCGCACGAGGCGCATCCATTTCGCGCGGCGGTTGATCGACGAGACGCGGCTGCCGTTCGGGGAGATCGCGCTGAGCGCGGGCTTCGCGAACGTGCGCCGATTCAATCACGCGGTGCGCGCGACGTTCGGCCGCCCGCCGCGCGAGCTGAGGCGCCGCGCATCGCCGGGCCGCGCCCTGGCGCGGCGTGATCCTCCGGCCGTGGATGACGGGCTGCGGCTTTCGCTGCGCGCGCGAGCGCCATTCGATGGCGGCGCCGTGCTCGCGTTTCTCGCGGCGCGTGCCGTGCCGGGGCTGGAGTCCGTGGAACGCGGCCGGTATCACCGCGCGATCGAATCCGAGGACGGTCCGACCGTGCTGAGCGTGACGCCGATCCTGAGCGGCATCGAGGTGTCGATCGCGAGCCCCGTGCCGCGTGATCTCATCGTCGTCGCGTCGCGCGTCGCGCGGGTGTTCGACCTCGATGCGGACACCGCGACGATCCTGCCCTGCTTGAGGCGCGATCCGCTGCTCCGTCGCGCGCTGCGGGGCCGGCGCGACGTGCGCGTGCCGGGAGCATGGCTGCCATTCGAGCTCGCGGTGCGCGCAATCCTCGGGCAGCAGATTTCCGTGAAGGGCGCGGCGACGCTCGCGGGGCGGATCGTGGGCGCGCTCGGCGAGCCGTTGAAGGATTCGGCGCACGGCATCACGCATGCTTTCCCAACCGCCGCCCGCCTCGCGCACGCGGACTTGGGCGCGATCGGCCTCACACGTGCCCGTGCCGCCTCGCTCACCGCGCTCGCGCGCGCGGTTGCGGAGCGGCGCCTCGTGCTGGATCGCCTCGGCACGTTGGACGATGCGGTGCGCGCGCTCGTCGAGCTGCCTGGAATCGGCGAGTGGACGGCGCATTACATCGCGATGCGGGCGCTCGGCGAGCCGGATGCGTTCCCGGCCGCGGATCTCGGCCTGCTTCGTGCCATGGAAAACCCGCGAAGCCGGGCGCGCTCGCGTTCGAAGCGGCGCGGGGAGACCCGTCCGGCGCTCGCGGCGCAGGCGCTCGCGCGGCGCTCGGAGGCGTGGAGGCCGTGGCGGGCGTACGCCGTGATGGCGCTGTGGACTTCGACGAACCCGAACCCGAGGAGCGAGAAATGAAGATCCTGGAATCGCAGCTCGAGACGCGGCTCGGCCGCGTGCTGCTGTTCACTCACGACGATGCGGTGTGCGCGCTCGGCTTCCGCGGACAGCGCGGTGCGTTGCTGCGCTCGCTCGCGCGGCGCTTCGGCGCATTCGAGCTGGAGCGCTCGAGCGGCGTGGGCCGCCCGGGCGCCGCATTGCGCGCGTATTTCGCGGGCGATCTCGGCGCGATCACGTCCGTCCCGCTCGAGCTTGCGGGCACGCCGTTTCAGCGCCGCGTATGGCACGCGCTGCGCACGATTCCCGCGGGCGAGACGCTCACGTACGCCGCGCTCGCGCGTGCCGTCGGGCGACCGCGCGCGGTGCGCGCGGTGGCGCGCGCCAACGCGACGAATCCCGCCTGCATCCTCGTGCCGTGCCACCGCGTGATCGGCGCGGACGGCGGGCTGCGCGGCTACGCGGGCGGCATCCAACGCAAACGCCGGCTGCTCGAGCACGAGCGCGCGCACTCGCGACGCGCGGCGTGACGGGGAGGGCGGCGCGCACGGGCTCGCCCCGGGCCGCGCGCCGCCAGCGTGAACGCTGTGGCGACGCGGTTGCCACATGCGGCACGCGGAGGCCATTCGCGTCGCCCGTTCGCGGCGCGGCAGATTTTCGAAGAACCCTGCCCCCGAGGTGAGGAAGGGAGGTGGAAGGACATGAGGCAGGGATGGAAGTGGATGGCGGTGCCGGTGCTCGCCGGATGCTGCGCGTTCGCTCCGCTCGCGATCGCGGCGGGCGGGGGCGCGGCGGCGCCGGCGCCCGCGAAGGCGTCGCGCCCCGCGCTCCATCAGTTCAGCGGGGTCGTGACGGCGCTCGACAAGGCGAGTGTGACCGTCGAGAAGACCGGCCGCTCGGCCCGCAGCATGCAGTTCGTGCGCGGATCGGGCATGATCACGCAAGGCGAGATCGGCACGCACGCACGTGTCACGGTGTATTACCGTGACGTGGACGGCAAGCCGACCGCCGAGCGCGTCGTCGTGCGCGAGAGCGGAGAGCACGTTTCCTGATTTTAGCCGCCCGGGCCCCGACGGTCCTGCCGCTGCCGCGCCCCGATCGCGGCGGCGGACCCGCCGGCACGAGGACCCCGGGCCAAGCTCGCCGCGGCGCTTCGCAGCGGGACTTTGAGCCGCGTCGCGAAATTGTCAATTCGGACTCGAGCGGATCCCATTCCGCCCGGCAGCATCGTATCCCGGGAGCAAGCCGGCGCATCCCGCCCGGCCTTAAAACGTGGAGTGCCCTCATGATGGTCCGCTCATATTCACTTCCGTTCGCCATCGCGGTGTGGATTGGCGCCTCCCTCGCCACGACCCTCCATGCCCGAGCGGCGCACGCGGACGACGCCGGCAACATCCCCGCGAAGACCGCCGAGGCGGCAGCGGGGCTGCCGATCCAGAAGACGGACGATGGCATCGGCCGGGTCACGCTGAGCGAAGCGGATTGGAAGAAGCGGCTCACGCCCGAGCAGTTCAAAGTCCTGCGCCAGAAGGGCACCGAGCTCGCGTTCACCGGCAAGTATTGGAACGAGCACCGCCACGGCATTTATCGCTGCGCCGCATGCGGGCTCGAGTTGTTCAGCTCGGAGACGAAATTCGAATCCGGAACCGGCTGGCCGAGCTTCTGGAAGCCGATCGCGCCGAACCGCGTCCACGTCGCGACCGACAGCAGCTTCTTCATGGTGCGGGACGAGGTGTCGTGCCCGCGCTGCGGCGGTCATCTCGGGCACGTGTTCGATGATGGGCCGCCGCCCACGGGGCTGCGTTACTGCATGAACTCGGTTTCTCTCGAGTTCGTGCCCGCGCACTGATCTCGGCAGGGCGAGCGCCGTAGTCGCGGGCGGCGCGCGGCAGCCGGCGCCGCGCGCTTGGCGGTTTCCGACGCGTTCGCTAATCTCGGGCGCCGTTCGCCGCCTGTCCTGATTCCGGAGCCCGGATGCCACTTCGCCCTCGAGACCCGGCCGTGCTGCTGTGCGCCGCGGCCGCGCTGCTCGCGCTTGCGGGCGCTGCCTTGCTCGCGGCCGGAAAGTCCGAGGCGGCCGGGAGGCCGTCGGGCTCGCCGCACGGCGGCTCTTCCTACCGGCTCGAGGACGCGCTCACCCTCGCGAGCGTCTCGGATCCGGTGTGGAGCGCGGATGGGCGTCGCGTCACGTTCGTCGTGAATCAGCCCGACACCGCCGAGGACTCCAACAACCTCGACGTGTGGCTCGCGGACCTCGCGCGCGGCGAAGTCTTCCAGCTCACGCGGCATCCCAAGAACGACCTGAGCCCGACGTTCTCGCCGGGTGGCGACACCGTGGCATTCGTGGGCACGCGCGCCACCGGCGACGACGCGAAGAGCGCGATCTATCTGATGTCGCTGCACGGCGGCGATCCGTGGCCGCTCCGATCCTTCGATGAATCGATCGGCGAGGTGGCGTGGTCTCCCGACGGCCGCTGGATCGCGTACGTCAAGCAGGACACGCTGCCGCGCGCCGTTCGCGATCTGCGCAAGAAGAAGTGGGGCGGCGTGGTCGAGGACGAGCGGCTCCAGCACCCGCGCCTCTGGGTCGTCGGCACGGCGCCCGGCAGCGAGCCGCGAGCCTTGAGCGCGGGCACCGACTTCATCTGGTGGGTGCGCTGGTCACCGGACTCGAAGTCGCTCGCGTACATCACGAGCCCGACCGGCAAGCCCGACGATGGCAACGCCCAGGACATCGCGGTGGCCTCGGTGTCGGGCGGCGAGCCGCGCCGTCTCGGCGTGATCGGCACCGCGTTCGTGTGGTCGCCCGACAGCCGCTGGATCGCGCTCGCGACCGGCGCGAAGCGCGATTCGTGGGTGCAGAAGACCGACGTGTGGGTGGCGCCCGCCGGCGGCGGCACGGCGATGAACGTGACCGCGTCGCTCGACGAGGACGCGTCACTGCCATGCTGGGGCGCGAATTCCGACACGCTGTTCTTCCACGTCGCGCAAGGCGTGGACACGCGCGTCGCGAGCGTGCCGCGCGCGGGCGGTCCAGTCACGCTCGGCCTCGCGCGCGGCGGTCAGTGCGGCGATCTCGTCGCGGGGCCGCTCGGGCGCGTGGTGTGGACGGAGTCGCGGCCCGCGGAGCCGCAGGAGCTGTGGATCGCGGATCACCCGCTGCTCGCGGGCCGCCGGCTGTCCTCCGTGAACGCCGCGGCCGCGGCGCACTCCTTTGGCGAGACGCGCACGGTGCGCTGGACGAGCAGCGATGGCACGCGCATCGAGGGACTGCTGCTGCGCCCGGGCGGCGCGACGGCGCGCGCTGCGCTCCCGACGCTGGTGCTGCTCCACGGCGGGCCGTACGGCGAGCGCTACGCGCTGGGATTCCAATCCGTGCCTCAATTCTTCGCGGCGAGCGGCTATCAGGTGTTCATGCCGAATTTCCGCTCGAGCGTCGGTTACGGCACCGCATTCATGGTGCGCGAGCGCGCCGACTGGGGCGGGCAGGACTGGCGCGACGTCGAGAGCGGCCTCGATTCACTGGTGCGCTCCGGGCTCGCCGACAGCACCCGGCTCGGCGTCTACGGCGGCTCGTACGGCGGTTACCTGAGCGCGTGGGCCATCACTCAGACGCGACGTTTCAAAGCCGCCGCCGTCCTGGCAGGTGCGGTGGACGTCGCCGCGCTGTATGGTCAGAGCGATCTTCAGAAGTATCGCGCGTACGAGTTCCGCGGGCCGCCGTGGGTGACCCCGGAAGACTGGCGGCGGGTATCCCCGATGGCCTACATCCAGAACGCGAGGACACCGACGTTGATCATGGTGGGAGAGGCGGACGCGCGCGTGCCGTACCCGCAGGCACAGGAGCTGTATCGCGCGCTCACCGCGCTCGGGGTGCCGGCCGAGTTCGTGCACTACCCGCGCGAGGGTCATGGGCTGCGCGAGCCGCGCCACCGCGCGGATCAGCTCGAGCGCATGCGGTCGTGGTTCGACCGCTGGGTGCGCAAGTGATCACCTGGCGCCGCGCGCTGGGCTGGGTGCGCATGCTCGTGATCTTGCTCGTGCTCGCGGCGCTGGCGGTGTACGTGTGGCCAACGCGCTTTCGCTACGACCACGTGAGCGTGGACGGCAACACTTATCCCGTGCGCATCGATCGCTTCAGCGGCGACAGCGACATGCTGGTGCCGGATCAGGGCTGGGTGCCGGTCGAGGGTGATTCCGAGGGCGGCGACTCCGGGACGCAGCCCGCCGCGCGCCGCTCCTGAAGGGCAGCCGCCGTTTGCCGTCCACCCCGCGCGGCCCGCGCAGCACGAGGCGCCTCGCGCCGGCCGCGGCGCTCGCGGGCCTCGCCCGCACGCGGCTCGAATTCGGCGTCGAGGCGGCCGCGCTCAAGCGCGCGTGCTTCGAGGCGCTCGCGCGCGCGCCGCTGCCGCACGCTTCCCAGGTCGCGGCGCTGCACGAGGCGCTGTGCTTCGCGCGCGCCTACCCCGACGACGAGCGCATGCTCGCGCTCGTGCTCGGCATGCTCGAGGGCTTCGCGCGGCGTCCGGATCTCGCGCGGCATCGGAGCGCGCTCGCGGACTCTGGAATCGCCGGCACCGCGATCCGCTTTCGCTTCTTCGCCGAGACCGCGAAGTGGCTCGCCGAGCGCTGGCCGCGGCGGCTGAAGCTCGACTGGGCCGCGTTCGACGACCCCGCGCTCATCGAGGCGCTGCTGCCGCTGCTGGTCGCGTCCGCCGAGGGCCCGGGGCTCGAAGAATACGATTACGGTCTCAAGGGCTGGATCGCGCGCCTGAAGGGGCCGCGTGAGACCGATGCCGCGTTCCTGATCCGGCGGCTCGCGCACCACGTTCCGGATGAGTTCCTGCACGAGAAACTGAGCGACGCCATCGACGCGCCGCTCGTACTCTCCGCGGGGCCCGGGACGCCGTCGCGCACGCTCGCGTTCACGCCGCTCGCGCCGCAAGGATTCGTCCGCCGCGCCCCCGCTTCCGACCGGCCCGACCTCGCGCGCGCGATCCGGCGCGCACCGCACTCGATCCGGCAACTCGGCGAGCGCGAGGGCCAGACACTGATCGATCTCGCGCGCGCCGCGATGGTCACGCGCAGCCGCGATCTCGATGCGTTCGCCTACGGCGATGCGCGCGACGTGCGCCTCGCCGATGCCGGCGACGGTCTCGCGTTCGCGGTCATCGGTGTGCGCCCCGAGCGCCGGCTGCTGCTCGAGGGCGTGTACGCCTACCTCACGCTCAAGCACGGCGTGCCGGTCGGGTACGTGCTGACGAGCGCGCTCTACAACTCGTCGGAGATCGCGTACAACGTGTTCGAGACGTTTCGCGGCGCCGAGGCCGCGCCGATTTACGCGCGGGCGCTCGCGCTCACGCGACGCCTGTTCGGCTCCGAGCGCTTCACGATCTTTCCCTACCAGTTGGGCCAGGGCAACGACGAGGCGCTGCGCTCGGGCGCATGGTGGTTCTACCGCAAGCTCGGCTTCGCACCCGCGGACGCTCCGGCGCGCCGGCTGATGCGCGCGGAGGAAAAGCGCATGCGATCGGATCCCCGGCATCGCTCGAGCCGCGGCGTGCTCGAGCGGCTGGCGCGGCACAACCTCCACTGGCCCGCGGGCGCACGCGCGGATGGAATCGGGCACCTGCCGCTCGCGCGCGCGGGCCTCGCCGTGACGCACGCGCTCGCGAAGCGCTTCGGCTCGAGCCGGGAGCGTGGCGAGGCGGTGATGCGCGAGGAAGCGCTCGCGCGGCTCTCGCCCGCCCGCCCGCCGCGCGGCTCGGCGTCCGAGTTCGCGGCGTTCGAGCGTTGGTCGCCGCTGATCGCGATCCTTCCCGGAATCGAGTCGTGGAGCGCCGCGGAGCGGCGCGCGCTCGCCGCCGTGGCGCTCGCGAAGGGCGGGCGGCGTGAGAGCGATTTCGTGCGCGCGTTCGACCGCCACGCGAAATTGCGGCGCGCGCTGCGCCTCCTCATCCAGCGCACGCGCGAGTAGCGCGCGGCGCGCCGCCGCGGGCGCTAGAGGATGCGCTTGCCGAGCAGGCTCTGCGCGAGCTCGGCGGCGAGGATCCCGGTCATGTTCTGCGTATCGAGCACCGGGTTCACCTCGACGAGATCGATCGCCACGATCTGGGCGCGGTCCGCGAGCATCTCCATCGCGAGGTGCGCCTCACGGTACGTGATGCCGCCCCACACCGGCGTTCCCGTGCCGGGCGCGTCCTCGGGATCCACGACGTCGAGATCGAACGACAGGTGGACGCCGGCGGTGCCGTCGCCCGCGAGCCGGATGGCCTCGTCCACGACGTCCCGCATGCCGCGCTCGTCGAGATCGCGCATCGTGTAGACGGTCACGCCCGACTTCTTCAGCGTCTCGCGCTCGCCGGGATCGAGATCGCGGATCCCGATCAGCACGGTGTTGCGCGCGAACACCTTCGGACTGCGCGCGCCGAGCTGGACGAGATCCGGATCGCCGAGCCCGAGCGCGATCGCGAGGGACATGCCGTGAATGTTGCCGGAAGGCGTGGTGTCCGGCGTGTTCGCGTCCCCGTGGGCGTCGAACCAGATGAGGCCGAGCGACTCGCCCTGGCGCGCGAAGAAGTTCGTCGAGCCCGCGACCGAGCCGATCGCGATGCTGTGGTCGCCGCCGAGCACGAGCGGCATGCGGCCCTTCTCGAGGCTCTTGTCCACCGCCTCGCACAGCGACTGGCAGGCCGCGAGGATCGGCGCCTTGTAGCGCAGCTTCCCCTCGCCCACCTTCTGGGTCTCGGGGATCATCACGTCGAGATCGCCGATGTCCTGGACCTTGTGGCCGAGCTGTTCCAGGCGCGGCTCCAGATCCGCGATGCGGATCGCCGAGGGGCCCATGTCCACCCCCCGGCGGCCGGCGCCGAGGTCGACAGGGACGCCGATGACATCGATCGATCGCTTGCGGATGACCATAGAGGGCGCGGAGCTTAACAGCGGCCCCGCGAGGCCGGCAAACTTTGGAAAGTCTTCACGAATTCAGGGCCGCTTTCGTTTGCGATTCGATCGCGGGCGGCTTACGTTCGGGGGTGTTGGCGCCCCCCGGCATCGCGGCGGGCACCCGCGCGCCGGGCCCGAGCGCCCGCTGGAGCCCCTCGAACGCGGGTTCGATCCGTCGCTCAGGCCGGGCCCGATGCTTCGGGTCGGATTGTAGAAGTCGCCCAAACGGTGGGGGGCTTCCCCCAGTTCTCCCCGCCACACGTGCCTTGCGGAATGCAGCGTTCGGCGGTGTAGCCTATGGTCCCCCAAGCGCTTCATTCGTCGGAAACCATTTCATGACAATCGGGTAGCCCCTCTGAGAGGGGTGGCACCGCTCTTGCGGATTCAAGACCGGCCGGACCCACTGACAGCCGGGTTTCGGGTTGGTTGACATGTGATTGACATCTAGAGCCCAGGAGTGGCCTTTGAACTCATCTCGCACGACATCCGCCGCCGACGTGGCCGGCAGCCCCGGCTCGCTCGGCATTCCGATCACTGAGGGCGCGGCTCCCCGCGCGGCGCCCGCGCGCGGCGCGGGCGGCGATGCCAGCGGCGCGCCGCCGGCCCCCAAGCCTTCCCTCGCGCGCAAGGCGGAGCCACCGCACAAGGCTCCGTGGCTCGACGATCGCTGGATTCTCGCCGCGCTCTTCGCGCTCCCACTCGGCGTGTGCGTGCGCGGATTCGGCTACTACTCGGCGCCGCTCGGCGAACGGTTGCGCGATCCGCTCCATCCCTGGCTCAAGCCGGGCGGTCCGATGGGTCTCGCCTTCGGGCTCGCGGGCTTTCTCATGTTCGTCTTCATGTGGCTCTACCCGCTGCGCAAAAAGGTTCGCTGGCTGGCCTGGACCGGCAAGCTCGGCGGCTGGCTCCGCATCCACATCATTGCCGGACTCTGGATCCCGCTGGTGGTGGCGGTGCACGCCGCATGGCGCTTCGAGGGCATGATCGGCCTCGGCTACTGGGCGATGCTGATCGTGACGTTGAGCGGTGTCGTGGGCCGCTATCTCTACGTGCGCATTCCTCACACTTACAACGGAATCGAGCTGAGCCTCGAGGACGTCGCGGCGGAGCGCGCCGCGCTGGTGACGCGCATTTCGAGCGCGCTGGGCGTCACGCCCGCGGACGTCCATGAAATGCTCGCGCTCGAGCCCCCCTCGGAGCAGAAGCTCAGCTGGATTCAGACGCTGATGAAGCTCTACAAGGACGATCGCGCACGAGCGCGCGCGATGCAGCGCCTGCGCCGCGAGTGGCTGCACTCGGGCCCCGGCCGCCGGCACCTCGATTCGCGCACGATGAAGCAGGTGCTGAGCCTCGCGCGCCGCGAGATGGGGCTCCAGCAACAGGCCCGCATGCTCGATGCCACGCGGGTCGTGTTCGGCTACTGGCACGTCGCGCACCGGCCGGTGGCCGTCACCGCGCTCGTGGCCGTCACGGTTCACGTGATCGTCGCCGTCATGATCGGCGGCGTAGCCAGCGGCCACATTCGCTGATGTTCCTGTTCCGCGTGAAATCCCCCAGGCGCGGTCAACCCAAAAATGAAGCACCGTATTTCTACTGAATCCCCGGCCAGGACGCGCCGATAAAGAAAGAGAAGGAGCACCGGGTAGCGATGTCACGGAAGGCCAGCGTAGGATGGCGAGGTCTTGAGCGAACGTGATCGCAAATCTGTATTCGCGTTCATTTTTCTGGCAGTCGTGGCGCTTCCAGCCGCGGCTCGTGCGCAAGTGTCGCCGGGCCCGCTTGCCGAGGCCCACAAGGAGCTCGACTCCACACTCAAGTGCCTGCAATGCCACCCCGCAGCCGGCGGCTCAATGGACCTGCGCTGCCTCGACTGCCACACCGAGGTCGCCGCGATGAGAACCCAGAACCGTGGACTCCACGCGCACGTCAAGGACGCCTGCGCCAAGTGCCATCCGGATCATGGCGGCCGCGACTTCAAGCTGATCGCCTTCGACGAAGGCTCGCCCGAGAAGTTCGACCATCGGCGCACCGGCTGGCCGCTCGAGGGTAAGCACGACTCGCTGACCTGCAACAAGTGCCACACACCGGAATTCCAGAAGGATCCGGTGCTGGCGAAGCTGCAGCGCAAGGACCACTCGAAGAGCTGGTTCGGACTCGAGACCTCCTGCAACTCGTGCCATGCGGACTATCACCATGGGCAGCTGAGCCTGCAGTGCGAGAACTGCCACAACACCACCGCGTTCAAGCCGGCGAGCAAATTCGATCACAACAAGGCGCGCTTTCCCCTGACCGGCAAGCACACCACGGTCGAGTGCGCGAAATGCCACCTGGCGGCGGATCGCCTGACCATCGCGATGGACGACAAGGGCAAGCCCATTCCGGTCTACAAGCCGCTGCACTTCGAGGACTGCAACGTCTGCCACAAGGACGTTCACGACGGGCGCTTCGGCAAGACCTGCGCGGGCTGCCACGGCACCGAGAGCTGGCACGTGATCCGGAAGTCGGCCTTCAATCACGACTCGACCAAGTACCCGCTGCGCGGCAAGCACGCGACCGTGGATTGCGCCAAGTGCCACGACCCCAAGACCGCGTTCGGCAAGAAACCGCCGTTCGAGCACTGCCAGCCCTGCCACAAGGACGCGCACAACGGCCAGGCCACCATCGTCGGCAAGCCGGCGGACTGCGAGGTCTGCCATCGCGTCGAGGGGTGGAAGCCCTCGATCTTCACGGTCGAGAAGCACCAGCTCTCGAAGTACCCGCTCGAGGGCGGGCACACGACCGCGGACTGCTCGGGCTGCCATCGCCAGCTCGAGGACTCGCCGGCGGTCGTGGCGAAGTACGGGCCCTCGCGGGTGCAGATGAGGCCGACCTACGCGCAATGTACGGACTGCCATAACGATCCGCACGATGGGCGCTTCTCGCCCGGCGGCGAGCGCGCGCAGACCAAGCGCTGCCTCGCCTGCCACACGGTAGCGGAATTCAGGCCATCGCTTTACGACGCGGCCATGCATGCGCATGCGCGGTTCGTGCTGGACGGCGCTCACCGCGCCACCCCGTGCCAGAACTGCCACGACGAGCTCAAGCAAACGCCTGCAAGTTCGACGCTTCGCGGCGCCACGGGCGCGCGCAAGCTCAAGTTCTCCGACTCGCGCGTGAAGTGCGCCGCGTGCCACGAGAGTCCGCATGGCGATCAGTTCGCCAAGCGGAAGGACAAGGGCGCCTGCGAGGGCTGCCACGACTCCGACTCGTTCAAGCCGGCTTCGAAGTTCGATCACCAGAAGGATTCACAATTCCCGCTGGACGGTGTTCATATTCGGGTGGCATGCTCCGGCTGTCATCGCACCGAGATCCTCGGCTCAGGGAAGACCCGTGTGATCTACCGTCCGGTTCCTCACCACTGCGAGGATTGTCACGGCGCGAATGTGCCGCCTGTGAACCGCGGCTCGTCGTTGCGGATTCCGTCGACCCCGTCGGGCTTCGCCACGGCTGTCTTGCTGAACATGGAGGTGCCACTTGCGCTCGCCGCTCATTGACGCTCGGCGCGCCCCGAAGTGGTCGCGCTGGGCGCTAATTTCCGTCATCTCGATCACGGCCGCAGTCGCCTTCACGGCGGCTGGCACCAGGGCCGATGATCTGCCCAAGGTCGAGAACCCGCACGGCAAGTTCAAGGCCGATTGCGGCCTCTGCCACGGCGCGGAGGGCTGGAAGCCCGCCAAGATCAGCAAGCAATTCAACCACGCCTCGTACGGCTTCGCGCTGGTCGGCGCCCACGCGGCGGCTCAGTGCATGTCGTGTCACTCGTCGCTCGACTTTTCCCAGGGCAAGCAGTTGTGCGTCTCCTGCCACAAGGACCCGCACCGGGGCGAAATGGGCACCGACTGCGCGCGCTGCCACTCGTCACGCAGCTTCGTGGATCGCAGCGCGATGGTGCGCCAGCACCAGCAGACCAGCTTCCCGCTGACCGGCAGCCACGCGCAGATCGACTGTGAGCAGTGCCACAAGCCGAGCGCTCAGGGCCAGATGCAGTTCGTCGGCACGAAGGCCGAGTGCCAGGCCTGCCACCTGGCCGACTACCAGAACGCGAAGAGCCCCGACCACGCCGCCGGCGGGTTCCCGCTCGACTGCACGAGCTGCCACTCGACGCTGACGTGGACGACCAAGACCTTCGATCACAGCAAGACCGCGTTCCCGCTCACCGGCGCGCACGTGGCCGTGCCGTGCGCCGGCTGCCATGGCGACGGCGTCTACAAGGGCAAGACCACGGACTGCTACGGCTGCCACCAGACCGACTACAACGGCACCACCTCGCCGCCGCACGCGTCCGCGGGTTACTCGACCACGTGCTTGCAGTGTCACACCACGGCGTCGTGGACGACCGCGACGTTCAACCACAACACGATGACGACGTTCCCGCTGACCGGCGCTCACCAGTCGGTGGCGTGCAGCGGGTGCCACAGCGACGGCGTCTACAAGGGCAAGAGCACGCTGTGCTACTCGTGCCACACCGCGGACTACAACGCCACGACGAACCCGCCGCATGCCGCGGCCGGCTTCGCGACGACGTGCGAGACCTGCCACAGCACCACCGACTTCACCAGCGCCACGTTCAATCACAACACTCAGACCACGTTCCCCTTGACCGGAGCGCACGTGGCGGTGGCGTGCAGCGGCTGCCACGCGAGCGGCGTGTACAAGGGCCTGAGCACGCTCTGCTATTCGTGCCATACGGCGGATTTCACCGGCACCACGGATCCCAAGCACAGCTCGGCGGCGTTCGCCACCACGTGTGACAACTGCCACACGACCGCCGCGTGGACGGGCGCGACGTTCGACCACACCGCGAACACCACGTTCCCCTTGACCGGCGGTCACGTGGGCCTGGACTGCAACGCCTGCCACTCGAGCAACGTCTTCAAGGGCCTGAGCATGTTGTGCTACTCGTGCCACCAGGCGGACTACACCGGCGCCACGAACCCGCCGCACCAGACCGCCGGCTTCCCGACCACCTGCGAGACCTGCCACAGCACCGCGAACTGGACGAGCTCGACGTTCAATCACAACACGTCGACCACGTTCCCGCTGACCGGCGCTCACCAGGCGGTCTCGTGCAACGGCTGTCACTCGAGCGGCGTCTACAAGGGCCTGAGCACGCTGTGCTACTCGTGTCACACGACGGACTTCCAGACCACGGTGGTGAACCACACCGCGGCCGGCTTCGCCACGACCTGCGAGAATTGCCACACCACGACCGCGTGGAACCCCGGCACGTTCAACCACACCACCGGGACGACGTTCCCCCTGACGGGCGCCCACATCCCGCTGCTGTGCAACCAATGCCATTCGACCGTGTTCAAGGGCTTGAGCACGCTGTGCTACTCGTGCCACCAGGCGAACTACACCGGCACGACGCAGCCGCCGCACGCCTCGGCCGGCTTCCCGACCACGTGCGATCAGTGCCACACGACGACCGACTGGGGCAGCGGCACGTTCGACCACAATACCAACACCACGTTCCCGCTGACCGGGGCGCACATCGCCGTCGCCTGCAACGGCTGTCACGCGAGCGGGGTCTACAAGGGCCTGAGCACGTTGTGCTACTCGTGCCACGCGTCCAGCTACCAGACCACGGTGCTGAACCACACCGCGGCCGGCTTCGCCACCACGTGCGAGAACTGCCACAACACCACGGCGTGGAACCCCGGCACGTTCAACCACACCACCGGCACGACGTTCCCGCTGACGGGCGCGCACACGACGCTGCTGTGCAGCCAGTGCCACTCGACGGTGTTCAAGGGCCTGAGCACGCTGTGCTACTCGTGCCACCAGACCGACTACCAGACCACGGTGGTGAGCCACTCTGCGGCCGGCTTCGGCACCGCGTGCGATCAGTGCCACACGACGACCGCCTGGAGCGGCGGCAAGTACACGGCGCACGACACGCAGTTCCCGATCTACTCGGGCACGCACAACGGCAAGTGGTCGGCATGCACCGACTGTCACACCAACACCACGAACTACCTGGTGTTCGCCTGCTACGGCTCGTGTCACCCGGTGGCGACGATCGACAAGTCGCACTCCGGCCGGAACGGGTACGTCGTCGGCGCGGGCGACAGCAACAAGTGTTATTCGTGCCACCCGAAGGGCTCGGGCGGCTAGAATAGGCGAAGGGAGCGCGGCGCCGGGGCCGCGGACAAGGCCGTGATGGATTCGACTGCACGGCGCGCAGCCAGAAATTGGGCAGCTGCCGCCGACCAACGGATGGGGTGCCAGCATGACAACCTGCACGACAACCCCCGCTGAGCTTCGGCGTCATCTCGGGAGGCGTTGGGCTCTCGCCTCCGTGGTAGTGGCTGCTTGCGCGTGGCTCATGGCCTGGGCCCCGTCGGCAGCTGCGGACTCCAGCGCCCCGGGCAGCGGCGCCGCGGGAATCGTCCCGGCCGCCACACCGAAGCCTGCCGCCCCGGCGCCCACCCCGATCGTCCCGGCCACGGTGGCGCAGCCCTCGTCGAGCGCGCCGCGCGACGTCAAGGATCTCGTGACCAAGATCACGTACATCACCGGCACCACGATCTACCTCGAATCGGGTCGCGAGGACGGTCTCAAGGAAGGCGACACGCTGTCGGTGCGCCGCGCGGACGCCGAGATCGGGCGCATCAAGGTGACGTTCCTCTCGTCGCATCGTGCGGCCTGCGACACCATCAAGGTCGCGACCGAATTGCACGTCGGCGACACCATCAAGTTCGTGGCGCACGATCACGTGCTCGAGGCGGCGGCCGCGAAGCAGGCGCAGCAACAGAAGATCGCGCTCATCTCCTCGCCCAACGCCTCGGTGCCGATGGCCAGGCGGCCCAAGACGGAAGCCTCGCCGGTCCACGGCCGTGTCGGCGCCCGCTTCCTCGCGGTTCAGGACAATGGAGCGGGAACGAGCGGCGGATTCTCGCAGCCCGCGCTCGACGTGCTGATGAACGGCAGCAATATGGATGGCGTCCCGATCGACCTGGCGCTGGACGCGCGCACGCGCCGCACCACCACGACGATCTCGGGCGGCGGCATCACGACCGACGCCTCGACCCGCATCTACCAGGCCTCGCTGGCCCTCCACGACCGGCAGGGCCACTTCCGCATGACGATCGGCCGTCAGACCAGCCCGACGCTCGCCAGCGTCAGCATCTTCGACGGCGTGCTGGCGGAGTACGGCGGTCCCCGCTACAGCGCCGGCCTCTTCAGCGGCACCCAGCCCGATCCGGTGCAGGACAACATCTCGAGCTCGATCTTCGAGCACGGCGCCTACGTCGAGATGCACCAGAGGCCGATGGCCGTGCGGCACTGGTCGATGGCGCTGGGCGGTGTCACCTCGACGCAGGACGGGCAGGTGAACCGCGACTTCATGTTCACGCAGGGCTACTACCAGACGCCGAACTTCTCGGCCTCGATCAACCAGGAGATCGACGTCAATCGCGGCTGGAAGCTGGCGGTCGGCGAGCATCCGCTGTCGCTCACGAGCACGTTCGCCATGGTCCGCTGGCAGGCCGCGAAGCCGCTGTCGTTCAACCTCGGCTACGACGACCGGCGCAACGTGCGGCTCTACCGCGACTACATCTCGCCGGTCACGGAGTTCGACGATCTCTACCGCAGCGGCGGCTGGATCGGCATGTCGCTCGAGGCGGGCCCGCACCTGCGCCTCGACAGCGATTTCCGCCAGCGCGCCGGCGCGCCCACGGATCGCTCGACCGCGTGGTCTTCGGGCGCCCAGTTCCTGCGCATGGGAATCTGGAACCTCACGTTCCGCGGCCGGTACTCGCAGTACGTCAGCTCCACGCTGATCAGCCGCCTCACGTCGTTCGGCTCCAGCATCGATCCGATCGGCTTCGTCCACCTCGAGGGCGCGGGCGGTACCCGCTCGTCCGTCAACACGAGCTTTGCCGCCGCGTCGGAGAACGTGGTGTGGATTTCGGGCGATCTCGACCTGACGCTGGCGCGGCGCTGGTACGTCAACGCGAACGTCGAGCACGATCGCGGCTCGGTCAGCAACATCACGCAGGAATACGCCGGTCTGAGCTGGCGGTTCTAGACCGCCGTGCGATGGCCCCGCGGGGCCATTGACAAACTCCCGGGATGCGTCAATTTCATTCCCCGTGAGAACGCGCCTCGGCCTGATGTCCCGCCTCTCGCGCCCCCTGTTCGGGGTGGCGCTGATCCTCGCGCTCGGCCTGCTGATGGGCGCCACGCCCGATCCGGAGCGCGAATCCGTGCCGCCCTCTCCACCCAAGCGCAAGCCCCACCCTGACGCGCTGTTTGCCGACGACTTCAACGACGGCAAGCTCGACGGCTGGACCCCGGATCATCCCGGCGTGTGGAGCGTGTGGCACGGCGTGCTGCGCGCCGACCTGCCGGATGGCCGGCAGCAGCGCTCGTTCCTGTACGCCGGCTCGCCGTCGTGGACCGACATCGCCGTCGACCTCGACGTGTGCGGCATGCGCGGCGTCGACAAGGGCGTGGCGGTCCGCGTCACCGGCAAGCGCGGGATTGGTGTGGATCTGCGCGGGCCCGGGTATCAGGACGTCGTGGTGTACCGCGGCGACTGGCCGCTCGGCAAGGCGCGGACCCTGAACGCGAACGGCGTGTGGCATCACCTGCGCGTCGAGGCGCGCGGCAATCACTATCGCGTATTCGTGAACGGCGAGCTGCTGATCGATCGCGTCGACAGCCACAAGAGCTTCACCGCCGGCCGGATCGCGCTCCCCGCCTACACCGGCGGCGTCGGGCAGTGCACGGTCTACTACGACAACATCGTCGTGACGCCGCTCGGCGAGAGCTCGGCATCGAATCAGTGACGCGGGGGAATGCCGGGCCGGCCCGGCTCGCCGGTCTTCCCGGGGCCGCCGGCCCTCGCCCGGCCGCTAGCTCGTGCGGCGCACTCCGAGGAGCCGCAGGCCGTTCAGGATCACGACCACCGTGCTGCCCTCGTGGCCCGAGACGGCCACCGGGAGCTTGAGCGCCCCCATCGGCGTGTGCTGGCCGAGGAACACCCACGTCACGAGCAGCATCATGACGCCGGAGGCGATCGAAACGTTCTGGATCACGACGCGCCGCGCCTGCTGGCAGAGCTGCACGGCGAACGGCAGCGCGGAGAGATCGTCGCCCATCAGCACGACGTCGGCGCTCTCGAGCGCGGCGTCGCTGCCGATGCCGCCCATGACGACGCCGACCGTGGCGCGCGCGAGCGCGGGCGCGTCGTTGATGCCATCACCCACCATGGCCACCACGCCGTAGCGCCGCTCGAGATCCGCGATGCGCGCCACCTTGTCCTCGGGCAGCAGCGCGCCGTACGGCTCGCTCACGCCGACGCGCCTTCCGATTGCCTCCACCGTGCGGGGGTGATCGCCCGAGAGCAGCACGACGGAGCGCACGCCCTTCTCGCGTAGCCGGGCCACCGTCGCGGCCGCGGTCGCGCGCGGTTCGTCGGCGGCCGCGAGGACGCCCCACGCCGCGCCGAAATTCACGATCATGGCGGTGCGCGCCGCGTCGTTGAGCCGTTCGACCTCATGTAGCGCCGCGCTCGGCACCTCGAGGCCGAGCTTGGTGAACAAATCCGGCGTTCCGATGCGCACGGTCTCGCCGTCCACGCGCGCCACCAGCCCCTTGCCGAGGTGGTTCGTCAGCTGGTCCGCGACGCCGTAGCTCAACCCCCGCGTGTCGGCCGCACGCACCACGGCCTGCGCCAGCGGGTGCGGCGAGCGCTTCTCGGCCGCGGCCGCGGCCGACAGGATCTGCGCCTCGCTCGCGCCCGCGATCGCGACCACGTCGGTGACCTCGAAGCGGCCGCCGGTCAGGGTGCCGGTCTTGTCGAACGCTACGGCGCGCACGCGCCCCATCGCCTCGATGAAGCGGCCGCCCTTGAACAGCACGCCGTGGCGCGCCGCGTTCGCGATCGCCGAGAGAATGGTGGCCGGCGTCGCGATCACCAGCGCACAGGGCGAGGCGACCACGAGCAGCGTCATCGCGCGATAAAACGAGGTCAGAAAATCGTGGTGCAGGAACACGAGCGGGATCACGATCATCGCTGCGGCCGCCACCATGACGACCATGGTGTAGTAGCGGCCCACCCACTCCGCGATCTCCTCGGTGCGCGACTTCTGCTCCTGCGCCTCGCGCACCAGCGCCACGATGCGCGCCAGCGTCGTGTCGCCGGCCGCGCGCGTTGCGCGCACCTCGAGCGCGCCCTGCTGGTTCAGCGTGCCCGCGAACACCTTGTCTCCGACGCCCCGCAGCACTGGGACGGATTCGCCGGTCAGGCTGCTCTGATCCACCAGCGATTCGCCGGTGGTCACGACACCATCGGCCGCCACCGCCTCGCCGGGCTTCACGATCACGCGCTCGCCGATGCGCACCGACTCCGCGTCCACCTCGATCTCGCGGCCGTCGCGGATCACGCGCGCCATCGAAGGCCGCAGCTTGAGCAGCGCGTGCAGCGCGCGTCGCGTACGGCCCATGGTGTAGACCTCGAGCGTGTTGCTGAGCGAGAACAGGAACATCAGCACCGCGGCTTCGAACAGGTAGCCGATGATGCCGGCGCCCACGGCCGCGAGGATCATCAGCAGGTTGACGTCGAAGCGCAGCTGAAGCAGGGCGCGGGTCGTCGAGCGCACGGCGAACCAGCCGCCCGCGAACGCGGAGAGGAAGAACGCCCCCTGGTGCCAGATCGGCGGCAGCGACAGGCGATCGAGCACCATGCCGACGATGAGGAGCGCGAGCCCTGCGCCGCTCATGGCCGCCATCGCGCGACCACGCGCGAGGTGTTCGAGCTCCTCCAGCGAGAGCGTCGCGCCCCACGGCTTGCGCGCCTCGAGCGGGCGCCGCAGCTCCAGGCTGCCGGACGGAATCACGCGGCGCGAGAGGCCGACCGCCGAGGGGCTCGCGGTCACCGAAAAGTTGCCGGTCTCACCCGCCGGCAGGCGACCGAGCCGGAGCGCGCACTCATGGCAGGCGTCGGGGTTCGAGCGCTGCTCGCAGGTCGTGACGCGGTGCGCGAACAGCGTGGCGATCTCGTCCGCGAACTCGGTGAGCTGGCGCGGGTCGATCCTCGCCGGCTCGTAGCGGACGCTCACCATCGAGGCGCCGAAGTCCACCTCGACCGCGAGGATGCCGGGAGTGACGCGCAGCCGCTCGGCGAGGATCTCGAGGCAGCCCTCACCGTCGCGCGGAAACGGCAGGTGGCGATTCGGCGTCTCGGCGGAGGCGGGAGGCGCACTGGGCGCGGGAATGGTCATGCCGATGAAATCTATCACGCCCCGATGACCGCACGGGCGGCCGGGCGTGCGGCGCTACTGGATGCGGACGACCGCGCGCGACCAGTGCCCCGCTTCGGTCTCGAGCCGGACGAAGTAGACGCCCGCGGAAACCGCGGCGCCGGACTCCGAGCGGCCGTCCCAGCGCAGGCTCTGCGGGCCGGGCTCGAGCCACAGTCCGCGCGCCAGCGAGCGGACCTGCCGGCCCATGATGTCGTAGACCCCGAGGCTCACGCGGCTGCGGCGGCCGACGCTGAAGTCCACCGTCGCGCCCTCGCGGAACGGATTCGGCCGCACGGCGCGCAGGCCGAAGGCGAAGGCGTGTGTGGAGGCGCTCAGCACCGCGGGCGTGCTGAGCGGATTGCCGGGATCGCTGCCCGCCAACAGCTCGTCGGCGTCCAGATAACCGTCACGATCGCGGTCCACGCCCATCCGATGTCCGCTGCCAGGCGGCACGCCGGTCACGGTGATCTCGGTCCCCGGTCCCGCGAGCGCCCGCAGCTGCGCGCTCGAGAGCACCGCGTCGCCGGTGAGATCGGGATTCCACGTGCCACCCACGAACTCCCAGCCGCGCGGCATGCCGTTCAGCCGGCCCTTCGCGATGAGGTCGCAATTCCCGGCTGCCGCCTGCGCCACGAGCGTGTCCATCTTGGAGGTCGTCGCGGGGTCGACGTTGTTGGTGCCGTCGAACGTGATCTGCACGCCGACCGCCGGCGCGGTTCCGGTGTCGAACGCCATCAGGTAGGCGACCATGTCATTGCGCTGGTTGTCGCTGCTGAAGGTGAAGCGGGGGAAGTGGAGGAAGTCGAACAGGTTGTCCTGCGAGCCGTCGTGGGTGTACCCAAAGCCGCGGCGGTTGACCGCGCCCGCCGACGCATTGAAGCCGGTCTTCTTGTACTCGTTGCGAAGCTGCGGAACCTTGAGATCCTGCGACTCGCTGAGCACGGCCGCGGGAATCATCAGCCGGTTCGTCCCGGGGCCGAAGTTCGCGTCGGTGTGGCAGTCGGCGCAATTCAGCGGTCCATCGAGCTGCGCGTTCGCGAAATCGTTGTCGCCGCGCAGCGCGCTGGGCTGCCCGGCTGGCGCGTCCGGCTCGGTGCGGTCGAGGTTCTCGTTCGGATTGGGCGGGAACACCAGCGGCGTCACGAAGTCACTGAACGCCGACATCTCGCTGTCCGGAAGCGTGGTCGCGCGGCCCATCAGGGTCACGAACGCGGCGTTGAACGCGGCCAGATTCGCGCGATCGCCACGCCAGTGGAACGGCTCGGTGCCGCCGATCCCGCGCAGCGTCTGCGTCAGCATCGGGCCCTTCATGGGGTCGAAGCCCTGCAGTCCGAGCGGATTTTGACTGGGCGGCGGAACGTAGCCGCCAAACGGATCGCCGAGGTCCCACACCAGGTTGTCGTTGTCGCCGAACAGGTGGCACGAGGCGCACGACTGCTCGCCGTGCGCGGAAGTGAAGCCGCCGTAGAAGAACTTGCGACCGTCCACGATCGCGTCGGGCGTCGGGTTCATGCCGATGCGCTGAAGCGCGACCTGGCTGAAGTCGGTGCTCGAGAGGGTCTGCAGCTGGTTGTAGTAGCGGCCCACGACGTAGAGGCGCCCCCGAGTGTCGTCCACGACGATCCCGGTCGGCCCGGCCACGCACGCGACGCGCGCGACCACGAACGGATTGAGTCCCGGCCCCGGGCTGTTGGGGTTGCAGACGCCGATCTTGTTGGTCGCGAGCGAGGTCACGTACAGGCGATCGCCCGCCGCGGAGAACGCCACCCCGCTCGGCGTGCCGATCGCCGAGTCGGCCTCCGCCTGAGTGCCGGGCACGGTCGTGTAGTCGACCTGCGGGTTCAGCACGCGGAAGTCGGTCGTGCCGGTCTGGAACACCAGCCCGAGCCGGGTCTCGACCACGTAGCCCTGCACGCGCTCCTCGAAGCGGTTGATGTTGCGCGACTGCAACGTGGGCACCGCGATGCGGCCGTCGGCGGGGCTCACCGCGAGATTCAGGTTCGAGCTGCCGAGCGCGCCGAAGTTGCGCGTCACCGTGTTGGACGCCGTCTCGATCTCGGCCACGTCCACGTCCTTCAACGAGTACTTGATCTTCGAGTTCCACATGTTGCCGTACATGTCGAACCAGCGGCCGAAGCGGTCCTGTTGGACGATCTGGCCCGTGACCGGCATGCCGTGGCCGGGGATCGAGTCGCGTGGCATCTGGACGTCGAGCGGGATCGAGTCGGGCGGAATCTGCGCCGCGGTCAGCAGCGACGTCAGGTTGTGGCCGTGGAAGATCGCGACGTAGACGTGCGTGCGGCTCGCGTCCACAGCGAGCGCCCGCGGGCTGCGGCCCTCGATCGGCACGGTGGCGACCAGCGCGAGCGTGTTCGGATCGTAGACCTTGACGACGTCCTCGTTCGAGACGCTGACATAGGCGAGTGGCGGCGTGCCGGCGAACACCACGTCGTTCGGCTCGTCACCGACGTGGAGCGACGCGCGCGTGTTCATCGTATTGAGGTTCACGATGCTGACGTCGTCGGAAAGATTGTTCACCACCCAGGCGGTGGTGTCGTTGGGGCAGGCGACCGAGACCGGCTCCATCCCGACGGCGATGTCGGCGATCGGATGGGGCGAGGCGCCGGTGATGTCGAACTCGACGAGGTGGGCGTCCGGCGTGTTGACGACCAGCAGCCGGCCACCGGAGGGCGTCATGACGGCCGGATGAACCTGCTGCGATTCGAAGTGGACGAAATCGTTGGTCGTCGAGGTTCTCGAAACCAGGTGCCGCGGCAACGCGGCGATTCCGAAGACCAGCGCGAGCGCTGCGATCACGAGGGAAGCGCGACGCATGGACATGGATGGGCGAACCCGGCCCCCACTTGAAGTTCGATGGGAAACTCAGACGCGAAAGAGGGCGGCCCTGCCCTCACGATACGGAGATCGCTCCGAGTCTATCATGCCCACCGCGGAAAGGGGCCGCCGTTCGCTCCCCCGGAGATTTTTCCGAGGTGCCGGCAGCACGGGGCGGGGGGTCCGCCCAACCCCCATCCCCGCAGCGGCTTGGGTCCCTACCTGCGGCTTGGGAGTGCCCGAAAGCCGGGCCCGGCCCGCGCGACGGCCCCGGTGAGGAGGCTGTCGGCGATCGAGCGGCGGCAGACCACCTGGACCTCGCCCTGATCGAGCCTGACCGACGCGGTGGTCACGCCCGGCACGCGCTCGATCTCCCGTTCCACCTTGTCGGAACACTTGGGGCACGTCATCCCCACGACCTGGAAGGTCACGACGCGCTGATCGGCACGATGCGAAAGTCCCGCGATCACGCGCGGCAGCTTGCGCGCGGCGTGCCAGGCGGCGGGCGCGGCGATCAGCGCCACCACGACCAGCGCCGCGAGAGCGAGACCGATTCCCATCTCACGCCGCATCGCGATCCTCCCTCGAAACCGACCGAGTCTCGCACATCATGGGGGTCCTGCGCGCGCACGGCATCCGTCAGTGCGCTTCGGCTCCGCCACCGCCCGCGAAACCGCGGCCCTTTCGCATCAGCAGAAGGAGCGGCAACCCGAGCGCGAACGACCAGCCGAACAGGATGAAGATGCGCTCGAAGGACAGCATCATCGCCTGGCCCGTCGCCTGGCCATTGAGGATCGCGAGCGCGCGCGTCCCGGCCTCGCCCGGCGAGAGGCCGCGCGTGATCATCGAGCCCGTGATCGCCGCGAGGCGCACCCGGGCCTCGGAGGTGTAAGGCGTCAGGTGCTCGGCGAGGATCGCCCGGTTGTGCGCCTCGAACCGCGGCAGCACGGTGGCCGAGAGCGCGATGCCGATCGAGCCGCCGAGCTGTCGCATGAGATTGAAGAGCCCGGTGCCGTTCGGGATCTTCGACATCGGCAGGTCGGCGAGCGCGAGGTTCGTGAGCGGGACGAACACCAGTCCCAGGCCGATGCCGCGCAGCACCAGCGGCCAGAAAAAATCGGCCTGGCCGCTCACGGTCGTGAAGTGCGACATCTGCCACATCGCGACCATGAAGATGGCGACGCCCGCCACGACCAGGAGGCGGCCGTCCATCATGCCCCGCGTGCGGCCCATGGCCGCCATGGTGAACGCGCTGGCGAGCGCGCCGGGCAGGATCACCATGCCGGTCTGATTCGCGGTGAAACCCTGGAGCACCTGGAGATACACCGGCAGCACGAACACGGTGGCGTAGAGGCAGAGGCCGAGCGCGCCGCCGAACGCCACGCCGGCGGTAAACTGCATGCTCTTGAGGATCCGCAGGTCCACCACCGGATGCTCGGTCCTCAGCTCGTGCAGGACGAATCCGATCAGCGACGCCGCGCTCACCAGGCCGAGCGCGATGATCGTCCGGGACGAGAACCAGTCGAGGCGCTCGCCGCGCTCGAGCATGGTCTGGAGCGTGCCGATGCCGGTCGCGAGCAGCCCGAGTCCGAGCCAGTCGACGCTCGCGACGCGCTGCGCGAAGCGCGAATCGCGCAGGTACTGGAGCGTGAGCAGCAGTGCCAGCAGGCCGAACGGGATGTTGATGTAGAAGATCCACGGCCACGAGAACGTGTCCGTGATCCAGCCGCCGAACGTCGGCCCCAGCGTGGGGCCGACCATCACGCCCATGCCGAAGATCGCCATGGCGACGCCGTACTCCGCGGGCGGGAACACCTCGTAGAGCACGGCCTGCGCGGTCGAGAGCAGCGCGCCGCCGCCCAGGCCCTGGATGATGCGCCAGGCCACGAGCTCCACCAGCGTGTGCGAGTTGCCGCAGAAGAACGACGCCAGCATGAACAGCGCGATCGAGCCCGCGAAGTAGCGGCGCCGCCCGAAGTAGGACGACAGCCAGCCGGTGATCGGCAGCACGATGACGTTCGCGACGATGTAGCCGGTCGAGACCCACGCGATCTCGTCGAGCGTCGCGCCCAGGGTGCCCATCATGTGCGGGATCGCGACGTTGACGATGCTGGTGTCGAGCAGTTCCATCACCGCCGCCAGCGTCACGGTGATCGCGATGATGTAGCGGTTCGCGTACGGATCGACCACGGCCCTCAGGCGCGGCGCCGCGGGATTCATCAGGATGGCGCTCACGCCCGGCTCAGGAATGGGTCCAGATGCGTACGAACGCGCTCATCCCCGGACGCAGCGGGTGCGCGGGATCGGGTGGACCATCGAGGCGCAGCCGCACCGGAATGCGCTGCACGATTTTCGTGAAGTTGCCGGTGGCGTTGTCGGGCGGCAGCATCGAGAACGTCGCGCCGGTCGCCGGGCTCAGGCTCGTGACGTGGCCGCGGAAGCGCCGGCCGGGATACGAGTCGACCGTGATCTCGGCGCGCGCACCGGGTTGGACGCCGCGAATCTCGGTCTCCTTGAGATTCGCAACGATCCACACGTCGTCGAGCGGCACCACCGCGAGCAGCGGCTGGCCGGCCTGCACCATCTGCCCGATCTCGACGTTCTTCTTGCTCACGATGCCGGAGGCCGGAGCGACGAGCGTGGTGAAGGAGAGCTGGAGATCGGCCGCGTCGCGCGAGGCGCGTGCCGACGCCACGCGCGCATCCGCGCCACGCAGCGCGGCCTCGGAAGCCAGCACCTGCTCCTCGCCGGCCTGCACCTGCGCCGCGCTCGCGCGGGCGGAAGCCTGCGCCTCGTCGAGCTGCTGAACGCTCACGATGTTGCGCGCCGCGAGCGTCTGCATGCGCTGGAGATCGGCCTGCGCGCGCGCGTCGCTCGCGCGGGCCTGCTCGAGGTTCGCGCGGGCGCCGGCGAGCTGCGCCATCGACTGCCCGACGCGGCCGTTCGAGCCGGCGTTCGCGACCTCCTTCTGCAGCTCGGCCTCGGCCTGCGCGAGATGCACCTCGTAGTCGCGGTCGTCGATCTTGACCAGCACGTCGCCCTCGTGCACCGGCTGATTCTCGATGACGCGGACGTCCGTGACCATGCCGGTGACCCGCGGGATCAGCGGAACCACGTGCCCGGCGACCTCCGCGTTGTCGGTGCTCACCGTGCCGCGGCTCACCAGCCACTGGCGCACGAACACCGCAATCACGACCAGCGCCGCGCCCGCGACGATGCGTGGCACCATCGATGAGCGGCGCGCCGAAGCCGGCGCCGGCTCGGCCGCCGGTCGCGCGGCGGACAACACGGGTGCGGCCGGGGCGGCTGCGGTACGGGGTTCGACCTGGGTGCTCATGAACGGCTCCTTTCGCCGCCGGGCAGGCTGCCGCGGCGCGCGCTCAGTGCAGGGTCCTCACCACGCCGACGGCACGAGCCAGCTCGACGCGGGCGACCGCGGTGGCGAAGCGCGCGTCGATTTCGGTCTCGCGCGCCCGCACCAGTGACGACTGCGCATTGATGACGTCGATGTTTCCCGCCACGCCGTTCGAGAACCGCTCACGCGCCTGGCTCACTTCTTCCAGCGCGAGCTCGAGGCGATCGTGGGCGAGTCGCACCTGCTCGCGTCCACCCTCGAGGTCGAGCCGCGCGGTCTCGATCTCGCCCGTCACCTGATCGCGCAAATCGCGCGCGTGTTCCTCTTCACCCGCCAGCTCGGCGGTCTGTTCGGCGACGCGGCCTTCGCGGCGCAGTCCATCCATGATCGGCATCGTGACGGCGACGCCGACGTCGCGCGTCGGGATCGCGCTGTCCCAGCTGTCGCCGCTCGCGCCCCAGTCCGCGAGGAAGTCGAGCCGCGGCAGCCGCTCGCCCTGCGTCGCGCGGCGTCCGGTGATCGTGCTCTGCACTCGCGCATCGGCCGCGACCAGCTCGGGACGCTGGGTGGCCGCGACCTTCAGCGCGCCCGCCGAATCCTCGGGCGCCGCGGATTCCCCGAGCGCGATCGACAGCGTGTCTGCCGGCTCGAAGCGTGTGGTGGGATCGACGCCCAGCGAGCGCGCCACCTCGACCTGCGCCCGGCCTTCCTCGGTGCGCGCGAGAACGACGGTCGCGTGCGCGGACGCGAGCTCGGTGCGCGCGCGCGTGACGTCGATCCCGGGCGCGACGCCGGCCTTCTGCTGCGACTGGGCGAGATCCAGCAGCTCGGCGGCCAGCTGCTCGTCCGCGCCGCGTGCCTCGAGCAGCGCGCGCGCCCGCAGCAGCCGCAGGTAAGCGATTGCCGCATCCTGCGCCGCCTCCTCGCGGCTGACGTCGAGGTCGGCGCGGCTCGCCGCGGCGCTGGTGCGCGAGGCCTGCCACGATTCCCAGCCGGCGTAGTCGAACAACGTCTGCGAGACGTGCAGGCGCGCATCCACGATGTCGTAGGGTCCGATGAGGTCAGGAAGCGAGAAGCCGGGCGCCGGCGGGAACGTGATGCCGAGCGTGCTCTTCGCGAACGTGCGCGAGGTCTGGCTCGCGGAGCCGGAGAGATCCGGCAGCAGCACCGAGCGCGACTGCGTGACGCGCGCCTCGGCGCCCTGCGTCCGCGACTCGGCGATCGTGACCGGCGGCGCCTGGCCGCCGGCGAAGGTCACCGCCTCGGCCAGCGAGATCCGGTGCGGCGCGCCGGGCGCGGCCGATGCCGCGGGCTGCGCCACGGTGCTCAGCGCCGGCGCCAGGTCGGCGACGTGATCGGCGGCGAACGCGATCGCGGCCGCCGCAACGCTCAAGGCCGCGACGACACCCGGGAACGCGACCGCGAGCGCCGCGAGCTTCACGAGTAGACGCTCACGCATGGGCGGGCTCCTCCTGCGGCGCGGCAAGCAGGCCGCGCATCATCATCTCGAGGTAGGTGTCCACGAACCGGCGCTCGTCGAGCCGGCTCGACTCCAGCTTGTTCATCGAGTGCTTCCAGATCGCCGCCAGGATGAGCGGCGCCCGCAGCACGAAGGTCGCGGCGTCGACGTCGATCGCGCGGAACTCGCCGCGCTCCATGCCGCGCTCGAGCACGCGCTTGACGGCGCGCACCGCGCGCTCGATCACCTCGGTCTGATAAAAGCGGGCGAGCTCGGGAAAGTTCGACGCCTCCGCCGTCACGAGCTTCGCGAGCCCGCAGATCGGGGTGCGGTAGATGCGGTCCATCCAGCCCTCGGCGAACTGAACCAGCAGCTCGCGCGAGGGACCCTCGGAGCTCGCGATCGCGCGCTCGAACGCCTCGATCTCGGGCACCACGCTGCCGCGGACGACCGCGCGGAAGAGGTCGGTCTTGCTGCTGAAGTAGCGGTACATCGTTCCCTTGGTGACGCCGGCGCGGCGCGCCACGTCCTCGAGGCGGGTGGCCGCATAGCCGCGCTCGACGAACTGCTCGAGCGCAGCGGCGAGGATCTCGCCCGGGCGCTGCTCCTTGCGGCGATGCCAGCGCGGCGCGTGCGCGGGGACGGGGCTCGAGCGGCGTGCGGGCGGCTTGGGCGCGCGGGCGCCGTGCGGGCGCTTGCCGGCCGCGGCGCCGCGGATGGGCGCCGCGCTCGCGCGGGCCGCCCTGCCGCCCGCCGCGCGCTTTTCGCCGCGCTTTTGGCCACTCAATAGTGAGGACTTGCGAACGCTCAAGGGACCTCCCTTAAGGACCAGATGAATCGAGATGAACGTCGTCTTCCTGAGATTCGGCATAAATGACTCTCGGGTCAATAGAATGCCGGTCCAAGATCCGACAAAACTCACAATTCATGTTGCCGCAATCCATTGCCGGCGAAGGCTCGGGCGCCCGAACCCGGGCGGCGGGCCGTTCTGCGCGGCCCGGGCACGCGGCGTGCAATTTGCCGCGCACTGCGCGCCCGCCTAGACTCCGCCAGCCGCCCGCGCCCCAAGGAAAGGCAGCCGAATGCCGAGAACGCCCCCCGCCGCCGCCCGCCGCGACTCCGAAGCGCCCGCTCTCTCGCTCCCTCGCGAGCGGGTGGAGCGGCTGCTCGCCCTCGTGCGCTCGAGCGGCGCGGAGTTTGCGGAAGTCTATGCCGAGCGCACCCTGCATACGACGTTCGCGCTCGATGAGCGTCAGCTCAAGCGCTCGAGCATCTCGATCCTCGAGGGCGTCGGGGTGCGGGCGATCCGGGGCGCCGAGACCGGATACGCCTACGCGGACGGCTTCGCCGACGCCGACCTCGAGACGGCAGCGCGCGCCGCCGCCGCCATTGCGCGGGGGGGCTCACCGGGCCCGATCGCGCCGCTGCGGGTCAGCGATCCCGCCGCGCCCTTCGTGCTCCGTCATCCCGCGCCGCTCGGGCTCGATGAGGGGGCGAAGGTCGCGCTGCTGAGGCGCGCGGATGACGCTGCGCGCTCCTACGATCCGCGCATCCGGGAGGCCGAGATCGGGCTGATCGATTCCACCAAGCAGTTCGTGGTCGCGAACAGCGACGGCCTGTGGGCCGAGGAGCGCCAGTACCTGACGCGCTTCGCGGTCACGACGCTCGCGCTCGAGGGCGATCAGCGCCAGCAGGGCTTCGCCGCCGCGGGCGGATGCGTCGAGACCGAGTACTTCGAAACCGTGCGAACGCCGGAGGCGGTGGCGAGCGAGGCGGCGGCGACCGCGATCACGCTGTTGTCGGCCCGCGAGCCGGAGGCCGGCTCCTATCCGGTCGTGGTCGCGCCCGGCTGGGGCGGCGTCATGGTGCACGAGTGCTTCGGGCACAGCATGGAGGGCGACGGCATCAGGCGGCGCACCTCGATCCGCGCCGATCAGCGCGGCCAGCACGTCGCCTCGCGCGGCGTCACCATCGTGGACAGCGGCATCGTGCCCTACAGCCGCGGCTCGTTCCGCATCGACGACGAGGGCACGGCGGCGCAGCGCACTGTGCTGGTCGAAGACGGCGTGCTGGTGGGCTACCTGTGGGATCTCTTGAACGCGCGCCTCATGAGCGAGCGCGCGACCGGCAACGGAAGGCGCGCTTCGTATCGCGACGTGCCGCTCTGCCGCATGACGAACACCTACATCGAGGCCGGCCCCGAGACGCCCGAGGCCCTGATCGCATCGGTCAGGAAGGGGCTCTACTGCAAGAGCATGGGCGGCGGCTCCGTCAACCCCGCCGACGGCAACTTCTCGTTCCAGGTCACCGAGGCGCGCGCGATCGAGAACGGCAGGCTCACCCACCCGGTGCGAAACGCCACGCTCGCCGGCAACGGCAACGACGCGATGCTCAAGATCGACGGCGTCGCGAACGATCTGTCGGTGGACGGCACCACCGGATCGTGCGGCAAGAACGGGCAGTGGAAGCCGTGCGGCGTGGGGCAGCCCACGGTGCGCTTCAGCGCCATCACCGTCGGCGGGACGGCGACGTGAGCACACCCGCGAAGGCCGCGCGCCTCGCGCGCGAAGCGGGCGCGCCGCGCGATCTCGCGGCGCATGGGCCCGCGCCCGCCGAGCTGCTCGAGATTGCCGGACGCGCGATCGAGCACGCCCGGGCCGCGGGCGCCGCGCAGGCGGAGGCGTGCCTCGACAGCGTGGTGTCGTTCAGCGTCACCGTGAGCGACGGCGAGATCGAGACGCTGAAGCAGAGCTCGATGCGGGGCCTGGGATTGCGGGTGCTGGTGGACGACGCGGTCGCATTCGTCACCTCCAACGATCTCTCCGACGCGACGCTCGCCGATCTCGCCCGGCGCGCGGTCGCGCTCGCGCGCTTTTCATCGCCCGATCCCTGCAACGCGTTCGTCAGTCCCGAGGAGGCGGGCGCGGACGCCGGGAACGGCGCCTCGAACGATCTCGATCTCTACGATCCCGCGGTGCTCGAGCTCACGCCGGATCGGAAGATCGCGTGGGCGCTCGAGCTCGAGCGCCTCGCGCTGGCGCACGATCCGCGCATCCGCCGCACCGAGGGCGCCGCCTTCACGACGCGCGTGGGCGCGAGCGCGATCGCGAACTCACAGGGTATCGCGCGCGCGTGGGACGGCACCTCAGTCTCGACCTACGTCGTGCCGCTCGCGGCCGACGAGGGCGGTCGGCAGCAGACCGGCTCCTACGGCGTGACGAAGCGCTGGCTCTCCGAGGTTCCGGAGGCGGCGGCCATCGCGCGCGAGGCCGCGAGCCGCGCGGTGGCGCGCATCGGCGCGCGGCCGGTGGCCTCGGCGCGGGTGCCGGTGATCCTGCATCCCGACGTGGCGGAGAACTGGATCGCGGAGATGTTCGACGCGCTCTCGGGAGAATCGCTGCTCAAGAAGTCGTCGTGGCTGACCGGCAAGCTCGGCGAGATGATCGCGCCCGCGCACTTCAGCCTGGTGGACGACGGCCGCATGCGGCGCGGCATCGGCTCCGATCCCTGGGACGGCGAGGGCGTCGCGACGCGGAGGAACCGGCTCATCGATCGCGGCAGGCTCGAGCGCTTCGTCTACGACGTCTATCACGCGCGGCGCGCCGGGACGCGCTCCACCGGGAGCGCGGTGCGCTCGTGGTCTTCGCAGCCCGGCATCGGATCGAGCAACCTCTACCTCGAGCCCGGCACGCGCAGCCCGGAGGAGATTCTGGCGGGCGTCGCGCGCGGCTTCTACATGGACGATCAGGGCTCGTTCGGCTTCAACAGCGTGACCGGCGATTACTCGTATCAGGCGCAGGGCTTCTGGATCGAGCGCGGCGAGAAGGCGTTCCCGGTGGACGGCATCACGATCGCGTCGAACTCGCTCGAGATGCTGAAGAACGTGGCCGCCATCGGCAACGACCTCAAGTTCGACGGCTCGGTGGCCTCTCCCACGCTGCTGATCGCGGAGATGACGCTGAGCGGAACGTAGGCGCGCGGACTCGAGGGGCCCTGGCTACGTGGTCCGGAAGCTCGCCACCAGCGCCACGCCACGCCGCACCGCGGGATCGGGCTGCGAGGCGTGGCCGAGCCGGACGAGCAGCGCGGGTTCCTCGCCCACGGCATCGAAGTGGCCGAGCAGCGGCGCGCGCGCACGCTCGACCTCGAGCGGGGCGCTGAGCGGCTGAAGGGAAATACCGAGCTGAGTCGCCCGGAGGGCGAAGCGCTGGCAGGTCTGCCCGGCCGCGAGCCATGCGCTCGCGCCGCCGCGCGCGGTGGTGATGAGCGCCGCCGCGCCCGATGAGCGCACGCCGTCGCGCGCCTGACGGGCGGCGCTCTCCACGCCGAAGCGATGGAACCAGCTGTCGGGATCGAACGCGCGGCCCGGCATCCAGTGCGCGAGCCCGGGATACTCGAGCGCGCCCACGATGACGCCGTCGCCGTGCCGGCGCGCCTCGTCATCGGCACGCATCCACGCGGCCTGTTCCTTCGCCGCGCGGCGATCCTCGCCCTCCTCGCGGGTGGCGTCGTGCGCGAGATCCGCGAGCTCGCGCAGCCGGACGTGGTCGTCCAGCCAGTGGATGTGTGTGTCCTCCGAAAATTGCGCCATCAGCTGCGCGCGATTCTGCGGGTAGATGCCGCGTCCGTCGTACCCGCGCCGGTTCGTGCGGCGTTCGGGAATCATCTCGAACAGCGCCTCGTCGCGCCGCGGGCCGCCGCGCGCGAGCGTGACGCGCGCGACCACGTCATACGCGAGCGCGCTCGGGAAGTACTCGACCGTGGGCTGAAGACCCCACGCGCGGGCCGCGATCAGCAGGTTTTCAAGCGCGGCGCCCAGGCCCAGCATCATGGAGCGACGGTCGGGATCGATGGCGGGGAGCGCGCGCGCGCCCTCGGCCAGCAGGCGGATCTCGTCGCCCTCGGCCTCGAAGCGCCACGGCTGGGCGTTCCAGTGACTCGGCGCCAGCACCGCCACCCCGATCAGCGCGCGGGCGCGATCGAGCGGGTTGCCGGAGGGCTCGGCGGGGAGCGTCCAGGGCTGGAGACCGCCGTCCAGTTGCGCGGCGCGATTCGCGAGCGCGAGCGAGGGCCGCAGCGCGGTGTAGATCGCGACGCCGCCGGCGAGCGCCAGAAATTCGCGGCGCCTCATGCGCGCGGATTTCGGCAACGGGTGCTCCGAAATCCTTCTCGGCGATCCCGTGTCGAGGGGCGGCCGCTCGCGGCGCGCTGCCACGCGCCGGGTGGGCTCTTCCATAGGCGGGTACTCTGCGACCGGCGGGGTCCGCCGTCAACCTCCCGGGTCTGGGCGCGGCTCGGGGAAGACGTCCGCGGCAGGCGGCGCGCCGGGCGAGGGCGATTCGCGCCAGCTCGGCGACGAAACCCCGGCCTCCTCTTGCCGTCGCAAGCTCGCCCCGATACGGTCGCACCGTGAGCGCAAATGCTTTTCTCACCGACGATTCGCTGGCCTTGGTGGCGCGCAGGCTGCGCGCGCTCGGCTACGACGTCCAGCTGGCGCGTGGCGCGCGGCTCGAGGAACTGTTCGAGGCGGCGCGCTCTTCGGGAAGGACCGTGCTCACGCTGAGCACGCGGCGGCCGGGCCGAAAGGCGAGCGTCCCGGTGATCACGTTGCCGCGTGGCGACGCGCGAGGCGCGGTGCGCGAGCTGGCCGCGCGATTCGAGCCCGCGGGTCCTCCCTTCGGGCGCTGCCTCGAGTGCAATCAACCGCTCCAGAGCCGCTTCGCGGCCGAAGCGATCGGCGAGGTGCCGGCCGCCGTCGCGCGCTCGGCCGCGAGCCTCCATCACTGCCCGGAGTGCGGCCGCTGGTATTGGGAGGGCTCCCACACCGCGAGGCTGCGCGAATGGCTGGAGGCGGCGCTCGGCCGCCCGCTCGCGGAGCGGGGAAAATCCGGCTAGGCTTGAGGGCCGCGCCGTGCGCTCGGGCGCCCCGCGCGCCCCGAGTGTTCGCACGCGCATCGAGCGGAGAATCGACGTGACGTTGATTGAAGCCCAGCCCTCCATTGCGCCGAGCGCGCACGCCGCGATTCGCACGCGTGCGCTGCGCAAGGTCTATCCGCTCGCGCCGGCGCGCAAGGGCGCGCCGCGTCCGGGCGCCTCCGCCGCGGCGCGTCCCGGCGCGGCGCCGGCAACCGCGACCGGAGCGCCATCCACAGGGGTGGTCGCCCTCGAAGCGCTCGATCTCGAGATCCGTGCCGGCGAGTTCTTCGGCGTGCTGGGGCCCAATGGCGCCGGCAAGACCACGACGCTCGGCATCCTCACCACGCGCGTGCTGCCGACCGCGGGCGAGGCGCAGGTCGCGGGCCTCGACGTGGTGAAGGAGAGCGTCGGCGTGCGGCGCGTGATCGGCGTCGTGCCGCAGCGTCCGAATCCGGATCGCCAGCTCACCGTGCGCGAGAACCTCGTTTTTCACGCGTCCTACTTCGGCATCCCGCGCGCGATCGCGGAGGCGCGTACGAGCGAGCTGCTCGCCACCTTCGAGATCGCGGATCGCGCGGATTCCAAGGTGGATCAGCTCTCGGGCGGCCAGCAGCAGCGCCTCATGATCGCGCGCGCGCTGATCCACGATCCGCACATCATCTTCCTCGACGAGCCCACCGGCGGACTCGATCCGCATGCGCGGCTCGCGCTGTGGGAGACGCTCAAGCGCATTCATCGCGAGGGCCGCACGATCGTGCTCACCACGCACTACATGGAAGAGGCCGATCGTCTGTGCGAGCGCGTCGCAATCATCGATCGCGGCAAGCTGCTGGCGCTCGATACGCCCGCGAACCTCAAGGCCAGCGCGCCGGGCGGCACGTTGATCGAGTTGACGCTGGATGGCGATGCCGCGGCGGCGCTCGATGCCGCGCGCGCGCTGCCCGGCATCCTGCGCGCGGAGGCCGAGCGTACGCGGCTGCGCGCGTTCGCCGAGCGCGGTGGCGAGAGCATCGCGGGACTGATCCGCGCCGCCGAGCAGGCGGGGCGGACGGTCGTGGACGTTCACTTCGCGCCGCCGAGCCTCGAGACGCTGTTCGTCTCGATGACGGGCCGGAGGCTCGAGTGACGAGCGCCCCGCCCGCCGCGCCCGCGATGGAGGCCAGCGCCTCGCCCGCGCCACCGGCGCGCTCCGGGCCGGCGGCCGCGCTCCCGCCGCCGCGGCCGGTCGCGGCCATGACGGTGTTCTTCGCGTTGCTGCGGCGTGATCTGATCGTCGCGCGGCGCGAGATCGTCTCGTTCCTGATCCGCACCGCGCTTCAGCCGCTGCTGACCGTGATGGTGTTCGGCTATCTGCTCCCCAGCATGGGATTCACCTCGCGTGGCTACGTCGGCGTGCTGCTGCCCGGCATCCTCGCGATCAGCCTCGCGTTCGCGAGCCTCCAATCGGTGGCGCTGCCGATGATGACGGACTTCGGCTTCACGCGGGAGATCGACGATCGCCTGCTCGCGCCGGTGCCGATCGGCCTCGTACCGCTCGAAAAGGTGGTTTCGGGGATGATCCAGGGCATGATCTCGGCTTTGGTCGTGCTGCCGATGGCGCGGCTCATCATGGGGCCGATTCCGGGGCTCTCGGTGGACAACATCGCGGTGGTGCTCGGGGTCACGCTGCTCGGCTCGGCCACGTTCGCTTCGCTCGGGCTCTGGCTCGGCACGGCGATTCCGCCCCAGCAAATCGGCCTCATGTTCAGCGTGATCCTCGCGCCCATGATCTTCTTCGGCTGCGCGTACTACCCGTGGGCCGGCCTGCACAAGGTGCCGGTGCTCCAGTACGCGGTGCTCGCCAATCCCCTCGTGTACGTCGCCGAGAGCCTGCGCGGAGCGGTCACGCCCTCGCTCCCGCACATGCCGCTCGCCGCCTCGTGCGGCGCGATGGTGGTGATCGCGCTGCTGCTGTGGCTCGCCGGGCATCGCAGCTTCTGGAAGCGCGCGATGAGCTGACGCCGCGGAAGAAGGCGCGATCCACCCCGCGGTCGCCCGCTCATCCCAACTGCCCATGGAACTGTCCGTCGTCATCGTCAATTACCGCTCGACCGATCTGCTGCTGTCCTGCCTCGCCACGATTCCCGAGGCCGCGCGCGGGCTCGAAACCGAGGTCGTCGTCATCGACAACGCCTCCGGCGACGGCGCGCTCGAAGCGGTCGCCCAGTGGCATCCGCACGTGCGCCGCATCCAGAATCTCGACAACGTGGGTTTCTCGCGCGCCGTCAATCAGGGCCTGCGCGCGACCAGCGGCGAGTTCGTTCTGTTGCTGAACCCGGATTGCATGCTGCACGCCGGCGCCGCCCGCCGGCTGGTGGACTACCTGCGCACGCACCCGCGCTGCGGCATCGCCGCGCCGCGCCTGCTCTATCCGGATGGATCGCTGCAGTACTCCGCGCGGCATTATCCGGATCAGTCCACGCTGCTGTTCAATCGATACTCCCTGCTCACCTACCTGCTTCCGCACAACCGCTGGTCGCGCCGCTACCTGATGAGCGACTGGGACCACGCCTCGGTGCGCGACGTGGACTGGGTGGTGGGCGCATGCCTGGTGGCGCGGCGCGAGGCGATTCGGGAGGTGGGCGAGCTCGACGAGACGTTCTTCATGTTCAACGAGGACGTCGACTGGTGCCGGCGCATGAACCAGGCGGGCTGGGCGGTTACGTACATTCCGGACGCGGTGTGCGTGCACCACGTGGGGGTGAGCCGCAAGCGCAGCACGACGTACGTGATCCTCGAGCGGCACAAGGGGATGGTGTACTACTTCCACAAGCACCATCCGACCCCGCCGCCGATATCGTGGGCGGTCGACGCCTACCTGATGACGCGTGGCTGGTTGATGGTGATTCAGAACTGGCTGCGCCGCGACTGAACGTGCGCCTGCCCTATTCGCTCGGCCTCACGCTCGCCGCGGCGGTGGTCGCCTGTGCCGGCACGCCGCTGGCGCGCGCGGCGGCGGTGCGCACCGGATCGCTCGATCGGCCGGGGCCGCGTCGCGTGCACCGCGAGCCGGTGCCGACGCTCGGCGGCCTGGCGATCGTGGCGGCGGTGCTGGGGGTCGCGTGGGCCGCGCGGCTCCTGCCCGGGCCGGCGCGCGCGCTCGATCTCGCGCCGCTCGTGGGACTCACGCTCGCCTCGCTTCCGATCGTGGCGCTCGGCATCGTCGATGACGTGCGCGGCGTTCCGCCGCTCTCCAAGCTCGGAGTTCAGGCGTGTGCGGCGCTCGCGCTCTCGCTGTTCGGCTTTCGCGTCGCCGAGATCACGAACCCGCTCGGCGGCACGCTGGTCGCGCACGCTCTGAGCGCGCCCCTCACGGTGGCGTGGGTGCTGCTGGTCACGAACGCCATCAACCTGATCGACGGCCTGGATGGACTCGCCGCCGGCGTCGTCGCGCTGGTGGCCGCCACGCTGTGGTGGGTCGGCCACTCGCATGGCGATTTCTACGTGATGTTCTTCTCGGCCATCGTGCTGGGCGCGACCCTCGGTTTCCTGCCGTTCAACTTCCCGGTGGCTCGCGTGTTCATGGGCGACACCGGCAGCCAGTTCCTGGGGTTCACGCTGGCCGCGCTCGCGCTGCTCGAGAATCGCAAGGGAACCACCGCGCTCACGCTGCTCTTCCCGATCGTCGCGCTCGGCCTGCCGCTGATCGACAGCGCGACGGCGTTCGCGCGCCGGGCGCTCGCCGGCCAGCCGGTGTTCCGCGCCGATCGCGAGCACATCCACCACCGCCTGCTGACGATCGGTCTCTCGCCGCGCGCGGCAGTGCTGGCGCTGTGGAGCCTAAGCGCGGGGCTCGCGCTGGCGGCGGTGCTGCTCGAGCCGCTGCCGCGGCGCACCGCGGGAGGGCTCGCGATGGTGCTCGCCCTGATCGTGCTCGCGGCCTTCGAGCTCGTGAGCCTCGGCGCCGCGCGTCGCCAGCGGAGCCCGGTGCGTTAGCCGGCGTTGCCCTTGAAGGGGGGCGCTGCGCCGCACACGTTCCTGAAATCCGCACCCTTCCACACCCCACGGCCCCGAGCGGATTCCTTTAGAAGCGCGCGATTCCGGATCTCGCCCGCACGGAAGCGGGCGGCGCGACGACGCCCAATGCACGCGGCGTGCCGATTCCCTACCGATTGGCGCATCGAGCCAATGGTCGCGCGCCGCGTCAGGCGCCGGGCGCCCGCCGTCCCAGCGGGGACGCGAGCACGGACGCGGCGAAGCTCACGCGCACGGCGCGCGCCTCAGTACGTGACGGACCAGGTCGCCTTGACGCTCCAGCGCATCGTCGTGGACTTCTGGGGGCCGAACACGGGGTTCGACGTCGGCACGCCGGACTTGGCGCCGACGAACGACATGCGACCATCCAGGCCGAACAGTTGGTGCGGTGAGACCACGGCGTTGCCACCGATGCAGATCAGGCCGCCGTTGCGCACGTCGCTGTAGTCGGCCGTGGTGTTGCTGAACTTGTGGTAGTAGACGCCGCCGCCCAGGCCCCAGTAGAGACGGAACGCCTCGCTCACGTGAATGTGCCGGTCGAGCTCGAGCGTGAACGGGATCTCGGACTCGCGGGCGTTGCCGAACTGCCCGATCACGTTGTTCTCGGCGAGACCGCCAAACGACCACGCCGGTCCCAGCATGCGCGTGAATCCGAATCCGGCGCCCACACCGCCGTTCCCCGCGGTGTTGTAGCTCACCTGGTTGTAGCCCGCGCGCACGGTGATCCAGAGCGCGCCCCGATCCCACGGTCCGGCATCGGGGTTGTGAACGTACGCCGGAGTCTTCGGCTTTGAAGTCTTAGGGGCCTTCGTCTTCTTCGCCGGTGCGCTCGGCGCCACCGGCTGGGCGTCCGCGGCGAGAACCTGCGGCAACGCCTGCGCGTGCGCGGGAGCCGGCTGGAAACGCGACACGGCGAGGGCCCCAATTGCCGCGGCCCGCATGGTTCTCAGCGTCCGCGCGATCCTCGATCCATTGGTGCGACCACGGCTCACTCGGCCACTCCTTTCCCAGCCACCCACATCACCGCCCGGTCGTGCTCGAGAAATCGACCCGCGAAGAAGGCTGGCGCGGGTGGAAGGCAGGTCGCGGAGCCTACTCCAGCCGGCCGGCGCGGCTCAAGCGCGGCCATTCATCGGCGCGAACGGCTCCCTCGCGCCCCGCCGCGAATTCCTTCGTGCTTCCCACGCGAGCCGCGCTTGGTTACTTTGTGGCCGCATGAGGCGTGCCTGGGTGCTGGCCGTGGCATTGGCTGCGGTTGCGGCGTGCGGCCGCGCCGGGGAGCGCCGCAACAACACCTCGCTCAGCTTCGAGACGCTGCCGGCGGACACGGCCGGCCTCGCGAACGGAGCGCCCATCCTGACCTCGTTCGAGCCCTATCGCCTGGCGAACGGGCTGGTGCGCGCCCGCGGCACCGCGCGGCTTCCCGACGGCACGCGGCTCGAGATCTCGATCCTGCACGAGGGTGATCCATCGCCGGTGATGCGCTTGCAGGTGCCGATCGAGGCCGGGCGATTCGATTCGCCGCCGGTGCTGGGCGAGCACGGGCCGATCGCCGAAGGAGACTACATGTTCGACGTGCTGGCGCGCTTCGACGACGTTTCGCAGCCGCCGCAGGTGCTGAGCGCGACCGATGAAGGTCGCTCCCTGCGCGGGCCCGGCATGGGTCGCGATCGCGCCGGCGTCGCGGTGTTCCACGTCGTGCGCCGGGGGCGCGTGTGAGCCCGCGCGGCGCACGCGCGCCCGCGATCCGCTATCGCCCGGCGCGGCGCACCGACGTCGAGACGCTCGCCGAGCTCGGGTACCGCGCGTACCGCGTCTCGAGCCTCGAGAAGCGGCGCGAGTTCTACACCGATCACCCGCGCTTCGGCCTGCGCGACGTGCGGGTCGCCGAGCTCGATGGACAGATCGTCGGCTCGCTCGTGCTCTACCCGTTCTCGGCCTGGGTGCGCGGCGCGCGTGTGCCGCTCACCGGCATCGGCTCGGTCGCGGTCTCGCCGGAGCATCGGCGCCGCGGCATCGGCGAGGCGCTGCTCAAGGCGGCGCTGCGCGAGATGCGCCAGCGCGGCGACGCGATGAGCGTGCTCTTTCCGTTCCGCGATTCGTTCTATCGCAAGCTCGGCTACGGCGTGATCGAGGTGGCTCGCCAGCTGGCGTTCTCGCCCGCCCTGCTGCCCGCCTCGGACGAGGCGCGCCGCGTGCGGCGGCTCATGCTGCCCGACCGGCCATCGGTCGAGGCGCTGTACGAGAAGATCGCGAGCGCCGGCCACTTCGCGCTGGTGAGGCGCCGCGAGTGGTGGACCGAGCGGCTGTGGACTCAGCCGCGCGACTGGGTGGTGTGCGAGGGCCGGCGGCGCGGCCAGATCGAGGGGTACCTGTGCTATGAGGCGGACGCCGAGGCGGGCCCCTTCAAGCTCTCGCTCACCGTGAGCGAGCTCGTGGCGGCGACGCCGGAAGCGCATCGCGGCCTCGCGGGCTACCTCGCGTCGCTCTCCGATCAGGTGGCGGAGATCCACCTGATCGCGCCCGGCGACAACGCGTGGACCGCGCTCCTTTCGACCTCGCAGAATCTGCGACCGGGGCTCGAGCTCAGCGTCTATCACGACACCGGCAACGTCGTGAACGGAATGATGCTGCGCCTGAACGACGTGAAGGCGGCGCTCGAGCGTTTGCCGGTCGCCTCCCACGCGCGCGGTGAGATCGTGCTCGAAGTGGAGGACGGGGTGCTGCCCGCGAACGCGCGCGCGTGGCGCGTGCGTGCCTCCGATGGCCGGCTCTCGGTGCGTCCCGAGCCCGCGCGCACCGGCAAATCGCGCCTGCCGCGTCTCGGCGCCGCGCCCGACGTGCTCGCGACGATCGTGGGCGGCGCGCTCGCGCCGCTGCGCGCGGCCGAGATGGGATTGATCGAGGGCGCGCCGGCCGCCGAGACGATCGAGAGCTGGTTCCGCGCCGCGCCCGCCTACCTCCACCCCCTCAACGCGTTCTAGGGAGGAGCCGCTTGAGCGTCCCCGGCTTTCGAGTGACCCACGAGCTGCGCCCGCGCTTTCGCGACACTGACGCGATGGGCCACATCAACAACGCGGTGTACGTGACCTACATCGAGGTGGCGCGCCAGGAATACTGGCGCGCGTTCAGCCGCGAGCAGGACTACCGGCGCGTGCCGTTCATCCTGGCGCACGTCAGCATCGATTTTCGATCCGAGGCGCTGGTGAGCGAGGTGCTGGTGCTCGCGATCCGCTGCGGCTCGATCGGCACGAAATCGTTCCGGTTCGAGTACGAGATCCGCGAGGCCGAGACCCGCCGGTTGGTGGTCGAGGCCTCGTCGGTGCAGGTGTGCTACGACTACCCGACGAAGCAGAGTCTTCCCGTTCCCGACGAGCTGCGCACGCGGCTCGAGGCATTCGAGGGCCGGCCGCTCACGCGTCCGGCGCCTCGCTGAGGAGGGCGAATGAAATCGCGTCGTGACTTCCTGAAGCTGATGGCGGCCGGATCGGCCGCCGCCTCGCTGGGCCGCGCGGGCCGCGTCGCCGCCGCGACCGCCACGAAGTCCGCCGGCGCGAACGCCGGCGCGGCGAAGGGCGCCGCCACGAAGCACTCCGCGCCGCGCACGGCCGCGCTCGAGACCGAGCTCAAGAACGAAAAGAAGAGCACCGCCGACACGCTGAAGAAGATCCGCGACTACGAGCTGTCCACCTCGGCGCCGCTCGCGTTCGTGTTCAAGCCGATGAAGCCGCGCAAGGGAGGCCGCTCATGATCGGGGAGGACGTCCTCTTTCAAAGTGTCACGCAGCTCTCGGATCAGATTCGCGCGCGCAAGCTCTCGCCGGTCGAGCTCACGCAGGCCTACCTCGATCGGATTCAGAAACTCTCGCCACGCCTGAACGCGTTCCAGACCGTGACCGCCGATCTCGCGCTCGAGCAGGCGCGCACCGCCGAGAAGGAGCTGAACGCGAACAAGTATCGCGGGCCCCTGCACGGCATTCCCTACGGCGCGAAGGACCTGCTCGCGACCCGCGGTATTCCGACGTCGTGGGGCGCGAAGCCTTGCCAGGGACAGATGTTCGACGCTGACGCGACCGTCATTCGGAAGCTCTCGGACGCGGGCGCGGTGCTGCTCGGCAAGTGCGCGATGATCGAGTTCGCCGGCGGGCTCGGATATCGCTACGCCGATTCGTCCATTAGCGGCCCGGGCCGCAATCCCTGGGACACCTCGCGCTGGACCGGCGGCTCGTCCTCGGGCTCGGGCGCGACCGTTGCGGCCGCGCTCGCCGCCTTCGCGATCGGCACCGAGACCTGGGGCTCGATCCTCTGCCCCTCGGCGTTCTGCGGCATCACCGGCCTGCGCCCGACTTACGGACGCGTCAGCCGCGCGGGCGCGATGGCGTGCGCGTACACGTTCGACAAGATCGGGCCGCTCGCGCGTTCGGCCTCCGATCTGCGCCTCGTGCTGGATGCGATCGCGGGGCCCGATCCCGACGATCCCAGCGCCTCGAACGAGGCGGTGGACCTCGCTCCCGGGCGTAAGAACCTCACGAAGCTGCGCGGCGCGCTGATCACGCAGGATTACACGCAAAAGGGCGTCGAGCCCGAGGCTCGAGCGGCGTTCGATCACGCGGTCGCCGAGCTGCGTGGCGCCGGGCTCAAACTCGAGGACGCGAAGTGGCCGGATTATCCGGCGTCCGAGGTGGCGGGCACGCTCATCACGGTTGAGGCGCTGTCGGCATTCGAGAAGTTCTACAAGGACGGCAGCGTTTCCCAGCTGCGCGATCCCTACGCGCCGTATCAGCTCGAGGTCAACGAGGGCGTGACCGGCGCCGATGTGGTGAAGCTGTGGCGGATGCGGCTCGAGCTGCAGCAAAAGGTGGCGGATTTCTTCGCGAGCTACGACTACGTGGTGACTGCGAATTTCCTGTCGGTGGCGCCGCCGATCGCTGGCGATCTCAATCAATCGCTGTCGTATGTGGATCCGGCGGGCGCGATCGGCAACGGGTGCGGGCTGCCCGCGATCGCGCTGCCGATCGAGCATGGCAAGCTGGACATGCCGCTCAGCATGCAGATCATGGCGCCGCCGTTCGAGGAGGCCCGCCTGATCGAGCTCGGCGAGCTGTGGCAGTCGCGTACGACGTTCCACAAACGCCGGCCGCCGATCGCCTGAGCGGAGACCCGGCGCCGCGCTAGATCAAGTCTCTCAGCTTGACCTTCACCTCGCGCGTCTTGCCGTCGCGCGAGATCTCCATGCGCACGACCGTGCCGGGATCGCCGTCGTCCAGCATGCGGTCGACGTCGCTCATCGTGTAATCGAGGATTGGCTTGCCCTCGAGCGAGATCACGACGTCGCCGCTCTCGATGCCGGCGTGCTCGGCCGGCGAGTGCCGCACGACCTGCCCGACGCGCACCTCGTCGCCGTAGCGCCCGAGCTGGAGCCCGCTGCGCGTGAAGTGGTCGCGGCTCGCGTACTTGTCGCCGGGTTCGAGATAGACCGCGTGCCGGTCGTAGTCGAACGTGCACTTGAACCGCTCGAGGATGTGATTGCCGACGTTGCCGGCGTAGTCCTCGCTCGCGAGCGCGCCGGTGGTGGCTCCCGAGAGCGAGACCAGCGGGTCGTCCCAGCCGAAGGGACCGACGTCGATGCGCTTCATGCGCACGTACTTGGTGCTGAACTCGCCGCCGAAACCGGCGCCGCTCACCTCGATCGTGCCGTGCTTGCCCGGATCGAGCCGGTTCGCGCGTACGAACGGACCATGCAGGTCCACCGTGGAGTTGCTGCCGACGTCGAGCCGGAACTCGCCGGCGAGCTTGTCGTCGAGCCGCATGCTCACCACCGGCACCGTACCCGAGAGCGTCATGGGCAGCCGCGCGCCCGAGCCCTGGTAGTTGAACGTGTGCGGATCGTAGAGGGTGAGCACGGAGTGGTCGTAGTCGATCTCGTTCACGAACCGGCTGATGAAGCTGTAGCCGATCACACCCGCGCAATCGCGCCAAAAGTAGGGGCCGAGCGCGGCGTTGACCGCGAGCACGCCCACGCGCTGATCCGCGAGCTCGACGCCGTCCGAATCCGCGCTCTCGACGCGCAGCGATTTCAGGAGCGCGAACGACGCCGCGCCCGATGAGCCCGCGCCCAGCGCCTCGACCTTGCCCTCGCTGACGAGCCCCAGCTTCACCGCGTAGGCGCTGTCGATCACGGTGATGCTGGCGCCGGTGTCGTACAGAAAATCCGCCGGCGGCGCGCCGTTGACCGAGGCGCGCACCCACACGTGTCGACCGCGGTACTCGAACGGCAGGCGCGCGACACCGTCGTGCTTGAGCCATTGCGCCGGCAGCGAAGGCGGGGGGGGCGGTGAGAAGTGCGCCGGGTCGATGTCCACGTTGACCTGCACGGTGTCGATCTGGAGCGCGAGCGTGTTCGCCGGCATGCCGACGATGCGGGAGCGCATGTCGAACGCGACACGCCGGCCGCCCGCCACCGATCTCCAGTCCCCGAGCGAGCTGACGATGGTCTGCTGATCGTCGCGCACCGTCTCGCGCACCGGAAGCCCGGTGGTGGTGTCGAACGCGTACTCGCGCGGCGCGCCGCCCGGCGGCGCGATCTCGAGGAGGTCGAGCACGCGCGCGGAATCCGCCGCGGTGCCGAGCCAGCGCAGCGTACCGCCGCCGTGCCCGGGGAGCAGGAAATTGTCGTTCTCGAACCACGCGTTGTCGCGCGCGAGCGCGAGATCGCGGCCATCGAGGATCGTGAGCTTGCCGCTGGGATCGGTGCGCCAGCCGGTCGCGCCGTCGTAGCCCTCGAGCAGCGTGAACGGCCCGAGCTGGGAGGCGCTGGCGCTCAGATCGGGACGCTGGGTCCACGACTCCGCGGTGCCGGTGAGCCCGTACGCCTGGATGTGCCCGACCGAGCGCGTGCTGCGCTGCGAGCCGATCACATCCGCGCCGCCGAGCGCGGCCACGCAGCGCGCGATGACGCGCTCGGCGATCGCAGCGCTATCGGCCGACGCGGCGCCGGAGGCGCCGCCCGCGAGCTGGGACTCGGCCGCGCACGATCCGAGCCCGAGAAGGGCGAGCGCGGCGAGCGCGACGCCGCATGAAGCGCGGCGGAATTTCGTCACGCCGGCTTCACCGCTCCTGAGACGGAAGCGTGGGGGCGGCGCACCGCGATTTGCGGCCGCCGCTGCCCTCCCCCTATTCTGCGGGGAATCGGGAGTCCACATCGACCAGGAGGGTCCCATGTCCATCCGAACCTTCGCGCGCGCCGCGCTCTTGCTTGCCGCGACCGCGCTCCTTGCATCGTCCGCATCCGCGGCCAACGAGACCGCCGCGGCCGCGAGCTCCGAGCGCCCCACCTTTGGACCTCGCATCGGCATCAGCTCCTCACCCGATCAACTCGTGCTGGGCGGCCAGGTGACGTTTCCGGACTTCGCTCCCCATCTCTCGGTTTCGCCGAACGTGGAGCTGGGTTTTCTCGACAACGAGACGACGGTCGCCATCAACGCCGACTTCGACTACCACTTCGAGGTGAAATCGCAGTGGAAGCCGTACGCGGGCGCGGGCGCCGCCCTCGTGGTGACGCAGCCCTCATCCGGCAGCTCCTCGACCGACGCCGGCCTCAACCTGATCGGCGGCGCCGCGGTGCCGACGCGCACCGGCAACCAGTTCTTCGGCGAGCTGCGCATCGGCCTCGGCGACATTGCCTCGGTCAAGCTCATCGCGGGGTGGAACTTCTCGATGTAGGGTCCGCGCCCGCGGCGGAGCGCACGAGGTCGATCTTCTCGAGCAGCTCCTTCGGCGTGAGGAAGCCCTCGACGCGCGCCCCGCGCACCTCGCGGCCGTCGGCGAGCGCGAACACCAGAGTCGGGACGCCGCCGATCTCGTAGCGCTTGCGCCACGCTTCGGCCTCCGGTGAATCGTAGCGGGTGAGATCCACGCGCAGCCGCTTGAAATCCCCCAATGCCCGCATCACGCGGCCGTCCGTGAACGTCAGGTTGTCGAGCTCGTGGCAGGGCTGGCACCAGTCGGCCGAAAAATCGATCAGCGTGAGCTGGCCGGTCACCGGGGTCGCCGCGTTCTCGGCCGCGAGCGGCTCGAACGTGACGCGCGCGCGCGGCGCGAGCGAGAGCAGCATCACGCCCGCGAGGATCGCGACGCCGCCCGCGAGGCGCTGGAACCAGCGGAAGGCGGGCCGCCTCACGCGGCGGTACGCAAAGCCGAGCCATACGCCCGCGACGATGAGCGCGGCCGGCAGCACCCACGAGGCGAACGCCGGCGCGAGCGCGAGCAGGATGTAATTGAGCCCGACCCCGAACAGGACCACGCCGAACACCTTCTCGACCCAGATCATCCACTCGCCCGAGCGCGGCAGCTTCTGCAGCAGGTTCGAGAACGTCGCGAGCACGAGATACGGCGCGCCGAGCCCCATCGCGAGCGTGAAGAACGCGCGGAAGCCGAACCACGGATCGGCCTTCTGCCCCACCACCGCGAGCAGCGCCACCACCGGCGGGCCCACGCACGGCGCCGCGATCACGCCCACCACGAGACCGGAGGCGAAGATCTGAAGCGCGCTCGTGGCGCCCGAGCCGCCGAGACGCGCGAGCACCGCGGGCGGAAGATTGAGCTGGTAGAGGCCGAACATCGAGAACGAGAGCGCGACGAGGAGCAGGCCGATGCCGATGGTCACGATCGGATTGGAGAGCCAGCCGCCGAAGAGGCTCCCGGTCAGCGCCGCGATCACGCCGAGCGCGCTGTACATGGTGGCCATGCCGAGCACGTAGAGCACCGCGGCGCCGACGGCCTGCGCGGGCGAGGCCGCGCGGCGCGCGCCGAAAATGGAGACCGTGACGCTGAGCATCGGATAGACGCACGGCGTGAGGTTGAGACCGAGCCCGATCAGGAAGAGCGTGAGAAACGCGAGCCAGCCGCCCGCGAGCAGCACCCCGGCGAGCGGCGACTGGATCGCGCCGCCCGACGAAGCACCCGAGCCGGCCGGGGGCGCGGACGTGACGAGACCCGCGCCCGGCGAAGCGCCCGGCGAGCCCGCCGAGCCGTTTGAAGACGAGCCGTTTCCAGACACCTCGACCGCGACCTGGAAGTCCTTCGTCGCCGGCGGCAGGCAGATCTGATCGTTGCAGGCCTGAAAGCGCAGCTTGCCCGCGATCGTGTGCGCGCCGGCCGGGGCGCTCGCCGCCGCGGACACCGGTACCTCGATCGCGAACATGCCGTCGTAAACGCTGAGCGGTTGATCATCGATCGGAAGCTTGACGCGGCGCCCGGGCGGATACTCCGGCGCGCCCATCGAAAGCCCGGCATCGCCGCTCGCCGCGATCGTGGTGGGAATCGAGTTCTCGTTCGCGGCGGGATTCGCCTGGACGTGCCATCCAGCACGCACCATCACCACCACCCGCGCGGCGCCCCGCGCGCCAGGCGCGAGGCGAACCGGCGCGGCCTTGATCGTGACGAGATCCTGCGCCTTCGGAATCTCGCCCATTTGCGCGCGGACCGGCAGCGCGCGGCCCGCCATGAGCAGCGCGGCAAGCGCGAGGACGAGGTGCGGCCGAATCGCGGGCATCAGCGCTCCTTCTGGCCCACGGCCGCGCGGCGATCGAGCTGCGCGCCGAAGGCTCCGGGCTCGGTGGTGGGAAGCTGGCAGGCGTACTTCACGCACACGTACGCGGTTGCCCGGCCACCCTGCTCGGGCAGCTCGGCCGCGAACGGCGCCCACGCCTTCAGCAACTCGGCCCGCGCGCCGGGCGTCGTGACGATGAGGAGATCGGCCGGCAGGAAGCGGCGGTCGAACTCGCGGATGAGCGCGCGCGCATCGGCGCGCGCCGGATCTCCGGCGATCACGATGTGGCGGGTCGCTGCGCGCTCGAGCATCATCGCCGCGAGCATGCGCGGCATCGCCGCGGGATGCGTAGCCAGGCGCCGCGCGTAGGTCGCGAACGTCGCGTGCGCCTTGAGGCGCCAATCGGCGCGGTCGAGCAGCTCGGCAAGCCTTGCCAGCACCTCGGCGGCCACCGAGTTGCCGGCGATCTCGGCGCCATCGAAGTCGTCCTTGAGGCGCAGCCGCACCGAGGGATCCCCCGCCGGCGATTCGAAGAAGCCGCCGCCCTTCGCGTCGTAGAAGCGGCTCACCATCTGATCCGCGAGCCGAACGGAGCGCACGAGCCACACCGGATCGTAGCTCGCCTGATAGAGGTCGAGATAGCCGAGCGCGAGATCCGCGTAATCGTCGAGCTGGCCGGCCCCGCCCGCCTCGCCGTCCCGCCAGCGGCGCGCCAGCGATGCGTGCTGCGCATCCCAGAGGTGCGTCCACACGAATTCCGCGGCGAGTCGTGCGCGCGAGGTGAGCGCGGGATCGTCGAGCGCGCGGCCGCCGCGCGCGAACGCCGAGATCATGAGCCCGTTCCAGCACGCCAGCACCTTGTCGTCCCGGTGCGGCCGCACGCGCCGCGAACGGACCTCGAGCAGCGCGACGCGCGCTTGCGCGAGCCGCTTCTCGGCCTGGGCGGGCTCGAGGCCGTGCTGGCGCGCGGTCTCGGCGATCGGCCGCGCGAGGTGGAGGATGCTCGCGCCGTTCTCGAAGTTCCCGGCGACGGTCACGCCATAGGCGTCGCAGAAGAGCGCCGCGTCGGCGGCCGGCAGCGCGGCTTCGATCTCGCGCGGCGTCCACACGTAGAAGCGCCCCTCTTCACCCTCGCTGTCGGCGTCCTCGGCCGAATCGAAGCCACCCTGCGGATCGCTGAGATCGCGCACCACGTACTCGAGCACGTCGCGCGCGGCCGCGGCGTAGCGCGCCCTGCCGGTCGCGAGCCAGGCGTCGAGGTACGCGCTCGCGAGCTGCGCCTGGTCGTACAGCATCTTCTCGAAGTGCGGCACCAGCCAGTCGCGATCGGTGGAGTAGCGATGGAATCCGCCGCCCAGATGATCGTGGATGCCGCCCGCGATCATCGCGTCGAGCTGGCGCTCGGCCATCTCGCGCGCCGGCGCGCGCGCGCCGGGATCGGCCGCCCACCAGCGCCACAGGAAATCGAGATTCACGACCGTGGGGAACTTGGGCGCGCCGCCGAAGCCGCCGCGCCCCTCGTCGTAGGAGGCGGCGAGCGAGCGCTCGCACGCGGTGAAGAGCGACTCGGCCGCCTGCTCGTGCGCGCCCGCTTCGCCGTCGGCGCTCGCGGCCAGCGCCTCGAACACCTGGGAGCCGGTCTTTTCGATCTGCTCGCGCTGCGTCACCCAGGCCTCGTGGACGCGCGGCAGGAGCTCCATCATGCCGATGCGGCCGGGAATCGAGCGCGGCGGGAAGTAGGTGCCGCCGAAGAACGGCTTCAGGTCGGGGGTGAGGAACGCGTTGAGCGGCCAGCCGCCGCCCACGCCCATCGCCTGCAGCGAGGACATGTACAGGCGATCCACGTCGGGGCGCTCTTCACGATCCACCTTGATCGCCACGAAGTCACGATTGAGCAGTGCCGCCACCGAGTCGTTCTCGAACGACTCGCGCTCCATGACGTGGCACCAGTGGCAGGTCGAGTAGCCGATCGAGAGGAAGATCGGACGGTTTTCGATGCGCGCCTTCTCGAACGCCGCCTCGCCCCACGGATACCAGTCGACGGGGTTATAGGCGTGCTGGAGAAGATACGGGCTCTTCTCGTGGATCAGATGATTCGGTTTGCGCCGCTCGCTCGCGGCCTGCCCGTGGACGTTGGCCGTCACCTGCTTCTCCGGATGTGGCGCGCCGCCCCGCGCGCCGGTCGCGAGACCCGGAACCAGCGCGAGCGCCAGGGACGCGGCGCGAACGAGCCTCCCATGACGAAGCGGCGGCCGGGTGGATGCGGTCACGAACGATCAGGGTACCCGATTGCCCGGCGAGCGGGTGTCAGTGTTGTGTCAGCGGCGGGCGGCGGGCGCCGTGGGCTGGCTCGTGCGCTCGAGCCATTGGCACAGCCGCCACGAGCCCCAGATCACCGCCGGCAGCAGCGCGAGCCCGAGCGCGAGCGTGGTTTCGCCCTGCGAGGCGGCGCGGCCGAGGGCGACGAGTGGCGCCGGCGCGGGAACACGGAGGGCGGACATCAGCCCGCCGAGCGCGGCCTGAAGGGCGCTCGAGAGCACATCGGCGCGCCACAGCAGCAGCGCCGCGAGCGAGAGCGCGAGCACGCTGGCGGGATCCGCCGCCGCGCGCACCCACCATTCGAGCGCCGGGGCGCCCGACCAGCGGACCGCGAGCGTCGCGTTCTCCTCGCGCCGGGCGTCCGCGACGCGCGCCATCACGCGATCCGCGAAGGACGCGGGTGCGCGAGGCGGCCACGAGAGCGCGCGCTCGATCTCGCCCCAGTCATCCCCGTGGTTCGTCATGCTCGGATCTCCGCCAGGCTTCGCGCAGCGCCGCGCGCGCGCGGCTCAGATGCGTCTTCACGGTGTTCTCCGGAATCTCGAGCGCGCTCGCGACCTCCTCCACCGAACGATCGCCCCAATAATAGAGCGTGACGGCCGCGCGCTGCACGGGATTCAGCACGTCCATGAGACGCTCGAGGCGCCGCGTGAGCGCGCGCGCGCCCGGATCGTCCGCCTCGTTCGCCGGCTCGGCGACGCTCTCGATCGGGGTCTCGCGCTCGCGCCGGCGCTTCAAGGGCCCGAGCCGATCGAAGCTCTGCCGCGCCACGATGCGATAGAGCCAGGTCGAAAATCCCGCCTCGCCGCGAAACTCGCTCAAGCCCCGCCACGCCCGCACGAACGCCTCCTGCGCCGCGTCCTCGGCCTCCGCCGCGTTGCGCAGGATGCGCAGCGCCAGCCCGTAGGCGCGCGCCTGATGACGCTCGACCAGCATGCGAAACGCCCGCTCGTCGCCCGAGCGCGCACGCTCGATCCATTCGTGCTCCTCCCGCCGCTCTGGGCTGGCGTGCCCTCGCGACACCGGATTGGACGGCCGCTCCTCGTCCTCGGGTTTCAAGAAAGGAATCTCCCTGGGGGGGGCGTTTCTTTTGAAACCGGGCGGCTCTCCCGTACCGTCTGATCTCGCAGAACCGGAGTGCGGCCCGCCCGATGCTCGAAGGACGGCGGCGCTCCGGACCGACGGAAAGGAGCGAGCCCCGCCATGCTACACATTGATTCCGAGACTTTCGTCCCCTTCTTGATCTTCTCGATCCCGATCGTCGCCATCGTGGGAGGCGTCACCGCCGGAATCGTGCGCACGCTCGGACAGCAGCGCATCATGGAGCTGGCGCAGCGCGAGCGGATCGCCGCGATCGAGCGGGGCATCGATCCCAGCAAGCTGCCGCCGATGCCCTCGTACGTTCCCATGCGCGGCATGGGTGGCGGCATGATGGGCCCGTACGGCTCGTACTCGGATTACGCGCGCCACCGCGCGCAGGGTCTCGTGATCGGCGGTCTGGTGTGCCTGTTCGTGGGGGCCGCGCTGACCGTGTTCTTCCTCACCGTGGGAGAGGGCGAGGCCCACAGCGCATGGGCCATCGGCTTGATCCCGGGCGGGGTCGGCGTGGCGCTCCTGCTGGGCGCCGCGATCACCCACCCGCGGGACGGCGGCACCGCCTCGAGCCCTCCCTCGGCGTGAGGATCGCGCGCGCGACGGCCGCCGCGCTGTGCGTGGTGGTGATGGCGGCGGGCTGCCGCTCCAGCGGTCCGCCGCCTCGCGCGTGGGATCCGGATTCCGCTCTCGACGCGTTCGCGCGCCCGAGTGGCGCGCTCGTCTGGCCCGGCCTCACGCGCTCGTTCCTCGTGACGCCCGCGGGCGCGCTCGAGAACGGACTGTGGCGGGTGCGCTTCGATTTCTCCGCGGGTCTGGGGCAGCTCGCGCCCGCTGGGTCTCCGGTCCGCATCGCGAGCGAGGGGCGCTGGCGTCCGCCGCTGCGCTGGAACCGCGTCGCGAACGGCGTGCGCGCGGAGTTCGAGGCGGCCGCGTTTCCGGCGCGCTCGAGCATGGATTCGGTGCTCGCGGTCACGTTGCGCGTGCGGCTCGTCAACACGGCCGATGCGCCGCGCGAGGCGCGGCTGACCGCCGCGCTCGTGCCGGGCGACGACGCGATGCTGTTCGTCGCGACGAGCGGCGAGACGCCGGCGCCGCGGCTCACGCGCTGGGCGGCAGGCGCGCTGCGCGATTCGTGCCTGGGATGGAGCGATCTCTCGCCGCGCGACTCGCTCGCGCAAGGCGCCTGGCGGCTCGCGCCCCACGAGGCACGCGCGGTGCGGTTCGTCCTGGTTGCGGCGCCGCTTTCGGGCGCCGAGGTCGCGGAGGTGGCCCGTGTTCCACACGCCCGCCGCGTTGAGGACGCACGTCGCTACTGGTCGGACGAGATCGCGCGCGGCACACAGCTCGAGCTCGGCGATCCGGAGGCCGAGGCCGCGTATCGGGCGGCCCAGGTCATCCTGCTCGCCTGCCGCGAGCACGTCCGGAATCGCTGGCTGCCGATCGGAAATCCGTTTCAGTATCGTGACCTCTGGATTCGCGACGGCGCGCGGTTGATCTCGGCGCTCGCGGTGAGCGGGCACGAGCACGAGGCGCTCGCGCTCGCGAACGGAATGGCCGAGCTGCAATGGCGTCAGGGACCCTACCTCTCGCAGCGCGGGCAGCTCGATGGCACCGGCCAGGCGCTGTGGGCGATCGAACAGGCCGACTCGCGCCTGCACGAGACCGGCGCGAGCGCCGCGTTCGCCCGCCACGCGCTCGACGCGATCAGCTGGTTCGAGGCGCAGCGCCAGCTCGGGCGACAGGCGGGATGGCCGCTCGCGCGGCTCCTGCCGTTCGCCGAGCCGCGCGACGGCGAGCTCGCGACCGCGCCGCTCGTCGGCAACGATTTGTGGGCGCTGGCCGGCTATCGCGCGGCCGCCCGCGTGTGCGGCGCGGCGGGCCGCCCGGCCGACAGCCTTGCGATCGAGCGCGCGCGTTCGGCGTATCTCGCGGATTTTCTCGGCGGGCTCTCACGCGCTCGCTCGAGCGACATCCCGCCGTGCTGGATGGGCGCTGGCCGCGATTGGGGGAACCTCGTCGCGGCCTGGCCCGCAGGCGTGCTGGCGCCCGGCGATCCCCGTTGCGCGCGGCTCGCGCGCCGGCTTTGGGCGCGCGCCGGCGGCGCGGGCCTGCTCTGCTATGGCAGCGACGATTCGCTCCAAACCTATGTCGGCGCCGATCTCGGCGTGTGGGCGATGCTGGACGACCGGCCGCTTGCCGCCGACAGCGTGCTCGCCGCGATGCTCGCCTGGCGCGATGCCAGCGGCGCGGGCGCCGAGCTGTTCTCGCGCGCGCACCGCGACTTCGGCCAGAACCTCCCGCCGCATCCAACGTCGGCGGCCGCGCTCATCGCGGTGATGCGCAACGCGCTCATCTTCGATGACTCCGACACGCTCTCGCTCACGCTCGCGCCGCTCGCTTCGTGGTGGCGCGGTGCGCGGGTTAGCCGCGCCCCCACACGCTGGGGCGATCTCGATCTCTCGTTCTCGCGGGACGCGAACCGCGCGCGCTGGTCGTGGACGCCGGTGCCGGTGTGGACGCGCCTGCGCGTACCGCCCGGCACCACGCTCGCCGGCGCTCCCGCCGCGCCGCTCGCCGCGGACGGACCGCACTTCGTGCTCGCGCCGCCCGGCGTCCGGACCGCCGAGGCGTCGCTCTCGCCCGAGAGGCTCCCGCGTTGAGCGCACGCACCCGGAAGCGGCGGGCCGCCGGGCCCACGCGCGCGAGCGCGCGCGCGCGGTCTCGAGCCGAGGGCGCCGTGACGCTGCTCGTCGCGATCGTGCTCGGCCTCGGCTTCGCGCTCGCGATCGCGAGCGGACGGCGCTCCGCGCCGATCTCGCGGCCCGACCCCGCGGCCATGGATCCCGAGGCCGCGTATCGGCACGCCGTGGAGCTCAGCCTCGGGAACGAGCGGCGCGAGAGCCTCCCCTACTTCCGCCGCGGGCTCGAAGGCGAGCCGGGGCGCGAATGGCGGCCGCACTTCAATTACGGCATCGTGCTCAACGATCTCACGCTCCAGTTCGTGCGCCGCGCCGGGCGCCAGGTGCCGGCCTCGCGCTCGAGCGCGGAGCGCATCGAGCTGGGATGCGCGGCGCTCGATGAATTCGGGGCGGCCGTCAAGCTCGCGCCCGACGGCGCGACGCGGGCAAAGATCCTCTCGCTGCGCGCGAACATGCTGCTGCTGTGGGGATTTCCATGGGAAGCGCTCGCGTGCTTCCGCGCCGCCCAGCAGGCGGACACGACGCGCGCCGATCTCGCCATCCGCGCGGATCAGTTCTTCGCGCTGATGCGCGACCCCGCCAGCTTCAGGTTCGTCCAACCCGACTCGTCGACCCGCCTCGCGATGCCCTGAATCTTGATGCCGTCCTGATGCCGGAGCGCGACATCTCTACGCCCGCTTGACGCGCTTTCCTGCTTTTCTCTGCGGACGCCCGATTCCGGGCCGCGGAGGACTCATGCGGGATCTCGTCGTCATCGCCGTCGTCATCGCGTTTTTCGCGATTTCCGGCGCGCTGATCCGGTTCGCGGACGCGCTCTCTCGCACCGACCGATGAACGTGCTCTACCTCGTCGGCGCGCTGATCGCGCTCATCCTGTTCGTCTACCTGCTGGTGGCGATGTTCCGGCCGGAGCGCTTCGGATGAGCCCGAACGGCTGGCTCCAGCTCGCCTGCTACATGCTCGCGCTTACCGCGCTCGGCGTTCCGCTCGGCGGATGGATGGCGAGGGTGCTGGGCGGACGCCGCACCGGGCTCGATCGCGTGCTCGGCCCCATCGAGCGGACGCTCTATCGCTTCGCCGGCGTCGATGCGAGCGCGGAGATGGCGTGGCCGCGCTACGCGATGGCGATGCTGACCTTCAACCTGATCGGCCTGATGCTCACATACGCGATCCAGCGCCTGCAGGCCGCGCTGCCGCTCAACCCCATGCACTTCGGCGGCGTTCCCTGGCACCTCGCGTTCAACACCGCGGCGAGCTTCGCCACCAACACCAACTGGCAGAGCTACTCGGGCGAGACCACTCTCTCGCTGCTCGTGCAGATGCTGGCGCTCACGGTCCAGAACTTCGTCTCGGCCGCGACCGGGATCGCCGTCCTGGCCGCGCTGATCCGCGGCCTCGCGCGCCGTTCGGCCGCGACCATCGGCAACTTCTGGGTGGACCTCACCCGCTCGACGCTCCACATCCTGCTGCCGCTCTCGCTCGCGCTCGCCGTGATCCTCGTGTCGCAGGGCGTGGTGCAGACCCTGCACGCCAGCGAGTCCGTGGTCCCGCTCGAGCCGGCCCACGGGCACGCGAGCGCGGCGCAGACGATCGCCGTCGGCCCGGTGGCCTCCCAGGTCGCGATCAAGCAGCTCGGCACGAACGGCGGCGGCTACTTCAACGTCAACTCGGCGCACCCATTCGAGAATCCAAACCCGCTCTCCAATTTCCTCGAGATGCTCGCGATCCTGCTGATCCCGGGCGCGCTCTGCTTCACGTTCGGCGAGATGGTGGGCGACCGCCGGCAGGGCTGGGCGATGTACGCCGCGATGAGCCTGCTGCTGCTCGCGTTCGCGATTCCCTGCATGCTCGCGGAGCAGTCCGGCAATCCCCGGCTCGCCGCCCTCGGCGCCGACGCGCGCGCGTCCGATCAGCAGCCGGGCGGCAACATGGAGGGCAAGGAGGCGCGCTTCGGCATCGTCAATTCGGCGCTGTGGGCCACCGCCACCACCGCGGCGTCGAACGGATCGATCAACGCCATGCACGACTCGTTCACGCCGCTCGGCGGCCTGGTTCCGATGGTGATGATCCAGCTCGGCGAGGTCGTGTTTGGCGGCGTGGGCTCGGGTCTCTACGGCATGCTGATGTTCGCGATCGCGGCCGTCTTTCTCGCCGGCCTCATGGTGGGGCGGACGCCCGAGTACCTCGGCAAGAAGATCGAGGCCTTCGAGATGAAGATGGCCTCGCTGGTGATCCTGCTGCCGCCCATCACCGTCAAGCTCGGGACCGCGCTCGCGGTCGCCACCGCCGCCGGCCGCGCCGGGATCTTCAATCCGGGCGCGCACGGCTTCAGCGAGGTCTTGTACGCGTTCTCCTCGGCCGCGAACAATAACGGCAGCGCGTTCGCGGGATTCGACGCGAACCATCCGTTCCCGAACCTCGCGCTCGGGGTCGCGATGCTGATCGGACGCTATTGGCTCGCGATTCCCACGCTCGCGATCGCGGGCGCGCTGGCCGCGAAGAAGAAGGTGCCGCCGGGCGCCGGGACGCTCCCCACGCACACGCCGCTCTTCGTCGCGCTCCTCGTCGCCACCGTGCTGGTGGTGGGCGCGCTCGCGTTCTTCCCCGCGCTCGCGCTCGGACCGATCGCCGAGCACCTGATCCTGCACGGCGGCTGATCCATGCGCGCCCGCCCCACCCTCGCGAGGACCCGCTAGCCATGCCCAAGCTCTCGGCGCGGCCGCTGTTCGAGCCCGCGATCGTGCGCGCGGCCGCGATCGACTCGTTTCGGAAGCTCGACCCGCGCATCCAGCTCCGCAATCCCGTGATGTTCGTGGTGCTCGTCACGGCGGCGCTCACCAGCGTGCTCGCGGTTCAGGCCCTGCGCGGCCACGGCGAGGCGCCGGCGAGCTTCATCCTCGCGATCTCGATCTGGCTGTGGTTCACCGTGCTGTTCGCGAACTTCGCCGAGGCGATGGCGGAGGGCCGCGGCAAGGCGCAGGCCGAGGCGCTGCGCCGCGCGCGCAGCGACGTCATGGCGAAGAAGCTCGCGGATCCCGCCGACCGGATGGCGATCTCCACGGTCCCCGCGCACACCCTGCGCAAGGGCGATCACGTGGTGGTGGCGGCCGGCGACGTCATCCCGTGCGACGCCGAGGTGATCGAGGGCGTCGCCTCGGTGGACGAGAGCGTGATCACGGGCGAGAGCGCGCCCGTGATTCGCGAGAGCGGCGGCGATCGCAGCGCGGTCACCGGGGGGACGCGCATCCTGTCGGACTGGCTGGTGCTGCGGGTGAGCGCGAATCCCGGCGAGACGTTTCTCGACCGCATGATCGCGCTGGTCGAGGGCGCGCGCCGGCAAAAGACGCCCAACGAGATCGCGCTCGGCATCCTGCTCGCGGCGCTGTCGCTGATCTTCCTCGTCACGAGCGCGACGCTGCTCCCCTACTCGCTCTTCAGCGTGCGCGTCGCCGGCGCCGGCGAGCCCATCACCGTCACCGCGTTGAGCGCGCTCCTCGTGTGCCTGATTCCGACCACGATCGGCGGACTGCTCTCGGCGATCGGCATCGCGGGCATGGACCGGCTGACCCAGGACAACGTGGTGGCGATGTCGGGGCGCGCGGTCGAGGCGGCGGGCGACGTTGACGTGCTGCTGCTCGACAAGACCGGCACCATCACGCTCGGCAACCGCCAGGCCACCGAGTTCGTGCCCGCTCCGGGCGTGCCGCTCGAGCGCCTCGCGGACGTCGCGCAGCTCGCCTCGCTCTCCGACGAGACGCCGGAGGGTCGCAGCATCGTCGTGCTCGCGAAGGACCGCCATGGGCTGCGCGAGCGCGACCTCAACGCGCTCGGCGCGACGTTCGTTCCCTTCAGCGCACAGACGCGCATGAGCGGCGTGGATCTCGACGGCCGGCGCGTGCGCAAGGGAGCGTCCGACGCGATCGAGGGGTTCGTGCGTGAGCAGGGCGGAGCGTTCCCGCTGCAGGTGCGAGCCGCGGTGGACACCATCGCGCGCGCCGGCGCGACGCCGCTGGTGGTGGCCGAGAACGCGACGGTGCTGGGGGCGATCCAGCTCAAGGACATCGTGAAGGGCGGCATCCGCGAGCGCTTCGCGCACTTGCGCCGGATGGGAATTCAGACCGTGATGATCACAGGCGACAACCCGCTCACCGCCGCCGCGATCGCCGCCGAGGCCGGTGTCGACGATTTCCTCGCCGAGGCCACACCGGAGGCCAAGCTGCGCCTGATCCGCGAGCAGCAGGCCGGCGGCCGCCTGGTCGCGATGACGGGCGACGGCACCAACGACGCGCCGGCGCTCGCGCAGGCCGACGTCGCGGTGGCGATGAACTCCGGCACCCAGGCCGCGAAGGAGGCCGGCAACATGGTGGATCTCGACTCCAATCCCACGAAGCTGATCGAGATCGTCGAGACCGGAAAGCAGCTGCTGATGACGCGCGGCGCGCTCACCACGTTCTCGGTCGCGAACGACGTCGCGAAGTACTTCGCCATCATCCCCGCGGCGTTCGTCGGCACCTATCCGGCGCTCAAGGCGCTCAACGTCATGCACCTCGCGACGCCGCAAAGCGCCATCCTGTCGGCGGTGATCTTCAACGCGCTCATCATCGTCGCGCTCATCCCGCTCGCCCTGCGCGGCGTGCGTTATCGGCCGCTGGGCGCGGCCGCCGTGCTCTCCAATCACCTGCTCATTTACGGGGTGGGCGGCCTGATCGCGCCGTTCGTCGGCATCAAGGCCATCGACCTGCTGCTCTCGGCGCTTCACCTGGTCTAGGAGGATTCATGCGTTCCGAACTGCGTCCCGCGCTCGTGATGATGCTGGCGATGACGTTGATCACCGGAATCGCGTACCCGCTGCTCGTCACCGGGATCGCGCGGCTCGCGTTCCCGACAAAGGCCCAGGGCAGCCTGATCCGCGTGGAGGGTCGCGCCGTGGGCTCGCGGCTGATCGGGCAGGAGTTCAGCGATCCCAGGTACTTCTGGGGCCGGCTCTCCGCCACCTCGCCCGGGCCGTACGACGCCTCGGCGTCGTCGGGATCGAACCTCGGCCCCTCGAATCCCGCGCTCCTCGTGGCGGCGCGCGCGCGCATCGCCGCGCTGCGCTCGGCCGACCCCGGGGCGCCGGCGAGGGTGCCGGTGGATCTCGTCACCGCCTCGGCGAGCGGCCTCGATCCCGACATCAGCCTCGCGGCCGCCGAGTTCCAGGTGGCGCGTGTGGCGAGGGCGCGCTCGCGCTCGCTCGAAGACGTGCGGCAGCTCGTCCGCCGCGCGAGCACTGGCCGAGGGTTCGGGCTGCTCGGCGAGCCGGTCGTGAACGTGCTCGAGCTCAATCTCGCGCTCGATCACGCGCGCGCGGGTGAAGTCCGATGAGCGCGCCGCGCCTGTACGGGGCGGGCGCGGCCCGTGGCGCTTGCGCGCTGCTCGCGCTGGCCGCGATCGCGATCGCGGCGCCGGGCGCGGCACGCGCCGCCACACCCGATTCCAGCGCGGCCGCTCCCGCCGCGCCGTTCACGTTCGCGGACTTCTCGTGGGTTCCCGGCAACGCCGGCGCGAGCGAGCGCCCGCTCACCGCCGGGCCCCTGACCGGCGAATTTCGCGTGGACGACGCGTACCACTACAGCTTCTCGAATCCGGTGGACGGCACCATCTCGGGCTCGAGCGAGGCGTTCCGTCACGCCGAATTCCAGCTCACGCAGCTCGGCATCGGCGGCGACTACTACTACAAGAACGTGATGGGCCGGTTGATGACGCAGTTCGGACTCTATTCGACCGCGACGCCGCGCAACGACGCGAGCCCTGCTCGCGGCCAGTGGCAGCTCGCCGACGCGTATCGCTACCTCTCGGAGGCGTACGGCGGGATCCACTTCAACGCGCTCCACGGCGTCAACGTGCAGGCCGGAATCTTCATGTCGTACATCGGCCTCTGGAGCTACTACAACGCCGACAACTGGACGTATCAGCCCTCGTACGTCTCGTCCAACACGCCGTGGTTCTTCAACGGCGTGCGGGTCCAGATCTTCACCAGCGACAAGCTCAAGATCGAGCCCTGGCTCGTGAACGGATGGCAGTCGTATGGCCGCTTCAGCGACGCGCCCGGCGGCGGCGGCCAGATCCTGTGGCGGCCGAACGGATCGTTCTCGGTGGTCGGCAATCAGTACATCGGCAAGGATGCGCTCTCGAACCTGAATCGCGTGCGCGTCCACACCGACGACAGCGTGATGGGCAAGTACCTCGACCGCCCCGAGCACTGGATCGACAAGGCGGCTTGGTCGCTGACGATGGACGCGGGCGGCGAGAGCGGCGGCGGCGCGACGTTCCAGGATCAGTATTTCCTCGGTTTCATGGCGTACAACCGCCTCTGGTTCGCGCACGACCGTTACGGCTTCACGATCGGCGGCGGAGGGATCAACAATCCCGGGCGCTATCTGGTGCTGATGCCGCCGATCAACGGCGCCACCGCGTTCTCGGGCACGCCGTACTTCAGCGAGAATCCCGGCGATCCCTTCAAGGCGTGGGACATGCAGGTGACGACCGATTGGGCGCCCAGCCCGTTCGTGACCATTCGCCTCGAGTACAACCATCGCCACGCGAACGTGCCGTACTTCGCGGGACGCGGCGGCGTCACGCCGCCCGGGGGCAATCAGGGCGCACCCGGCTCGGCCGTGAGCGGCTGGAGCCCCGACCTCGTGCGCGACGAGAACCGGCTCACGGCCGCCATGCTCATCAAGGTGTGAGGTTCGCCTCGGCCTGCGAGCCGGGGCGCGCGGCCGTGCCCGCACGCTGTGCTAAATTCGTGGGATTCGCCCTCCTCCGGAGGCCGCCTCTGAGCGCCCCATGAAGCTCCCCGAGCGTCCCAATCCCGATCAGCTCCTCGAGCGCCTGCACGAGACCGAGGTCCGCGCGCAGCGTGCTCAGCTCAAGATCTTCCTCGGCATGAGCGCGGGCGTCGGCAAGACCTACGCCATGCTGACCGAGGCGCACGAGCGTCGCGGCGCCGGCGAGGACGTCGTGGTGGGCCTGGTCGAGACGCACGGCCGGCGCGAGACCGAGGCGCTGCTCCAGGGCCTCAAGGTGCTGCCGCGCGCCGCGCGCGAGCACCGGGGCGTCACGCTCGAGGAGTTCGACCTCGATGCCGCGCTCGCGCTCCACCCGCAGCTCCTGCTGCTCGACGAGCTCGCGCACACCAACGCGCCCGGCTCGCGCCATCGCCGCCGCTGGCAGGATGTCGAGGAGCTGCTGGGCGCGGGGATTCACGTCTACACCGCGCTCAACGTGCAGCACGTCGAGAGCCTGGTGGATGTGGTCGCGCAGATCACGGGCGTGACCGTGCGCGAGACGGTGCCGGATTCGATCCTCGATCGCGCCGATGAGATCGAGCTGGTGGATCTGCCGCCCGACGATCTCCTGGTGCGTCTCAAGGAGGGCAAGGTCTACCTCCCGGAGCGCGCGGAGCGCGCGCTCGAGAACTTCTTCCAGAAGGGCAATCTCATCGCGCTGCGCGAGCTGGCGCTGCGGCAGACGGCGCTGCGCGTGGGCGCGCAGATGGAGACCTACCGCCGCACTCAGGGTCTCGGCCGCGCCGGCGCGGCGCGCGAGCGGCTGCTGCTCGCGATCGGCGATCCCGCCGAGGGACCGCGGCTCGTGCGCGCGGCGCGGCGCATGGCGGCCGCATTGAACTCCGAGTGGATCGTCGCGCACGTCGAGCTGCCGGGACGGCTGCGCGAGGACCCGCGCGTGCGCGATCACGTCGTGGATGTGCTGGGGCTCGCGGAGGAGCTGGGCGCGGAAACCGCGATGCTGAGCGGGCTCGCGGCGGCGGACGAGCTGCTGGAGTTCGCGCGCGAGCGCGGCATCACGCGAATCATGCTCGGCAAATCGCGCACGCCGAGGTGGCGCGAGCGACTCTTCGGCTCGCCGCTCACGCGCGTGCTGCAGGGCAGCCGCGATCTCGACGTCTACGTCGTACGCGGCGAGGGCGACGATCGTGCGCCCACGGCCGCGCCACCCTCGACGCCGACGCGCCGCCGCGACTTCCTCGGCGCGGCGGGCGTGGTCGCGCTCTGCACGCTGCTCGGCTGGGCGATGCTGAGCGTGTTCGACCGCGCGAACATCTCGATGATCTATCTGCTCGGCGTCGCCGTCAGCGCTCTGGCGTTCGGCCGGCGGCCCGGGATCCTGGCCGCGGTCCTGGCGGTGGCGGCGTTCGACTTCTTCTTCGTTCCCCCGCGTTTCACGTTCGCGGTCTCCGACAGCCAGTACCTCGTGACGTTCGGCGTGATGCTGGCGGTCGGAATGATGGTGGGAACGCTGACCGCGCGGCTGCGCGATCAGGCGGCGGCCGCGAGGTCGCGCGAGGCCCGGACCCGCGCGCTGTTCCGCCTGAGCCGTGAGCTCGCGGAGCGGCGGGACACGCAGGGCATGCTGGACGTGGCGGTCGAGCGCATCGCCGACGTTTTCGAATCGCGGGTCGCAGTGCTGCTCGCGGACGCGACCGGCCGGCTCACGCCGGTGGCGGGCGACACCAGCCTGTTCGGCGACTACGAGCACGAGCGCGGCGTCGCGCAGTGGGCGTTCGACAGCCATCAGCCGGCGGGCGCGGGCACGGACACGCTGCCGCTCTCGCGCGGACTCTATTTGCCGCTCACGGCCAGCGCCGGCGCCCTCGGCGTGCTGGCGCTCTCGCCCGCCGATCCCAAGCGGCTGCAATCGCCTGATCGCTTTCAGCTCCTGCAGACGTTCGCGAATCAGACCGCGCTCGCCCTCGAGCGCACGCAGCTGGCGGCCGACCGCGAGCGGGCGCGGGTCGACATCGAGACCGAACGCGCGCGCAACGCGCTGCTGAGCTCGGTGTCGCACGATCTGCGCACACCGCTCGCCGCGATCACCGGCGCGGCCAGCAGCCTGCGTGACGGCGCCGCGCTCGAGCCCGCCACCCACCGCGAGCTGGCCGACACGATCGTGGACGAGGCGCAGCGGCTGGGGCGACTGGTCGGCGATCTGCTCGATCTCACGCGGCTCGAATCGGGCGCGCTGCGCGCGCGCAAGGAATGGCACAGCGTCGAGGAGGTCGTGGGCGCCGCGCTCACGCGGCTCGAGCCCGAGCTCGCGCGTCATCCGGTCGAGCTCTCGCTGCCGGACGATCTGCCGCTCGTGCCACTCGACGACGTGCTGATGGAGCAGGCCCTGTTCAATCTCATCGACAACGCGATCAAGTACTCGCCGGCCGGCAGCCCGATCGAGATCTCGGCCGCGGTTGCGGACGGGCGCTTGAAGCTCGAGGTCGCGGATCGTGGGCCGGGACTGCCGCCCGGGCAGGAAGCGCAGATCTTCGAGAAGTTCCATCGCGGCGAGCCGCACGCCGAGCGCCGCGGCGTGGGGCTCGGGCTCACCATTTGCCGCGGGATCGCTCAGGCGCATGGCGGAACCATCGCGGCGCGCAATCGGCCGGGCGGCGGCGCCGTGCTGACGATCGAGCTGCCGCTCGAGGGCGAGCCGCCGCGGATCGAGCCCGAGGCCTCCGAGCCGCCCGCGGCCGCGCCGGCCGCGGCGAAATCCGAGGGCGCGCGCCCCGGCGGGGCTCCGCCGGCGGTGCGTCAGCCGTCATGAGCGAGAGCGCGGCCGCCACGCGCCGGCGCGTGCTCGTGATCGAGGACGAGGTCCCGATCCGGCGCTTTCTGCGCGCCGCGTTCGAGAGCGCCGGCTTCGAGTTCGACGAGGCGGCGAGCGCGCGCGACGGCATGGCAAGCGCCTCCTCGCGCGCGCCCGATCTCATCGTGCTCGATCTCGGGCTTCCGGATCTCGACGGCATCGAGGTGACGCAGCGGCTGCGCGAGTGGTACAGCGCGCCGATCCTGGTGCTGTCGGCGCGCGGCCAGGAGCGCGACAAGATCCGCGCGCTCGATGCCGGCGCGGACGACTACGTCACGAAGCCGTTCTCGGTGGGCGAGCTGATGGCGCGCGTGCGCGTTGCGCTGCGCCATCGCTCACGTGACGGCGGCGCGCCCGAGAGCGAGGTCGTCGAGGTCGGCGAGCTCAAGATCGACCACGGCCGCCGGGCGGTGACGATGGCCGGCCAGCCGGTCAAGCTCACGCCGATCGAGTTCCGTCTGCTGCTCGCGCTCGCGCGCCATCCCGGCCGCGTGCTCACGCACGACCACTTGTTGCGCGAGGCGTGGGGCCCTGCGCACGCGCACCAGCACCATTACCTGCGCGTGTACATGGCGCAGCTTCGGCACAAGCTCGAGCGCGAGCCCTCGCGCCCCAAGCTGCTCCTCACCGAGCCCGGCGTCGGCTACCGGCTGCGCGAGGATTGAGGCGCCGCGAAGCGGGCGGGGCCGCGCGTTCCGTCCCCCGCCTCGCTATGGCGCGCCGATTTTCGCGAGCGCCGCGCTCGCGCGATCGAGCGCGTCCGCGATCGGCTTCGCCCCGGCCGCGAATGCGGCGCGGTCCTTGTCGAGCAGCGCCTGGCCGAGGCGCGGCAGCGTCACCGGCGCGTAGCCCGTGTTGAGCCCGGGCGCGTAGAGCTCGTGGCGGAACCACGGCCGATTCGGCAGGCCCTGTCCCAGGAATTGACGCTCGACCGAGATCAGCGCGGCGTCGGCCGCCGCCGCCTGGGCGCTCGTGAGCGAGCCCGCGGCGAGCGCATCCGCCAGCGACTTCTCGAGCGCGGCGGCGCGATCGCGCAGCCGCTCCGCCGCGTGGCGCACCAGGGCGAGATCGCCCTTCAGCAGCAGCGAATCGGGCTGCCCGGCGTTCGCGTCCTGCGCTCGCTCATCGAGCGCTTCTAGCTCATCGAGCACGTACGTTGCGGTGGCGCTGTAGTGCAGCGGCAGCACCTCGGCTTCGGCGAGCCGCGTCGTCACGCGCGTCCACAGATCGCTCATCGCCACGTGGTACGCATAGCCCGGATCGATGACGCGATCGAGGTACTCGAAGTCGTCGTACATCGAGTGGTAGCTGCCCTGCAGGCCCTCGAAGCGCAGATCGGCGCTCGCGATGCCCAGGTGATCGAGGAACGCGGTGTAGTCGGAGCCGCTGCCGAGCGCAGGCAGGCCGAGCGCGAACGGCCGCTCGAGCTCACCGCGCCAGCGCCGCTCGCGATTGAGCCGCGCCCAGTCCGCGCGGCCCTCGGCGAACGCGTGCGCCTTGGTCACCGCGTACACGCTGCCGGCGTGTGAGGGATCTGGAACGTCGCTCGTGGCCTCGAGCAGCACGTCGGCGAGCGACTGCGATCCGTTCACGCGGAAGCTCCTGCCCGCCACCGCGACGTCCACGTTGAGATAGACCGCGGCCTTCGCGCCCAGCTCCTCCGCCGCGCCCTCGGCGTACTCCGTCGAGCCCAGCAGGCCGTACTCCTCGCCATCCCACGAGCACAGCTGGATGGTGCGGCGCGGCCGCCACCCGCTCTTCGCGAGGCCTCCAAGCGCGCGCGCCATCTCCAGCAGGCAGATCGTGCCGCTGTTGGGATCCACCGCGCCGTACGTCCAGGCGTCGCGGTGATTGCCGCAGATCACCCACTCGTCGGGATGATCGCGACCCTTGAGCGTCGCGATCACGTTCCAGATCGGACGCACCGCGTAGTCCTGCCCCACCTTCATGTGGATCTTCGCGGGCCCCGGTCCGACGTGATACGTGAGCGGGACCGCGCCCTGCCAGGCCGGCGGCGATTGCGGCCCGTCGAGCGTCGCGAGGATCTTCCGCGCCTCGCCCCACGCGATCGGAAGCGACGGAATGCGCGGAATGCCCTTCACCTCGGAGGGCTTGAGGCGCCGGCCCCCCTCGCGCGAGCCCCAGCCCGGCGTGGTGGGGTCCCCGGGGCCCTCCGAGAGGTACTGCACGCTGCCGCGCTGGATCGCGTCCTCGGGCCGCGCCGGCCCGCGCGGGTAGGGATCGCCCTTCGCGAATCCATCGTCGGCGGGATCGCTGTAAATGAGCACGCCCGCGGCGCCCGCGCGCTCGGCGTTTCGAACCTTCAAGCCCCGGAAGATCTTACCGTAGCGCGTGAGCACGACCCGGCCGCGGACATCGATCCCCAGCTCGGCGAGCTTCTGAAAATCCTCGACATCGCCGTAATTCGCGTACACCACCTGCGCCGTGACCTCGCCGGCGGCGCCGTAGCCGTGAAACCCCTCGAACGCGGTCGAATCGTAGGCATCCTTGTCCCAGATTGCGCCGTGCTCGCGCAGCGACAGCTCCTCGCGGCGCGGCTCCAGCAGCTCGAGGTCGGATTTCGTCGGGTAGTTGAGGTAGACCGGCACCGCCTCGATGCGCGCATCCCAGCCGTAACGCTTGAAGCGCTCGAGCACCATCTCGGCGGTGGCGCGATCGCCGGGCGTCCCGGCGACGTGCGGCTCCTCGGTGAGCACGCGCAGGTTCCGCTGCAGCGAGTCGGGGCGCATCATCATCGCGAGCCGCGCCTCGCGCGAGCGCTCGCTGTCCGCGTCGGCGGGACGGAAGCCCGAGATCGGCGCGGCGCCGGCACGCACCGCGAGAGACAGCAGCACCAGCATCACGAGCGAGCGCCACGACGATTTCATGGGGGATCCTCCGGACGGCCGCCGCGCGGGCGTCCGTGAAAGGGCGCGGGGGCTAGGGGGTCAGCCGGCCACGCCAGCCGAGTGCAGGTGGAGCCAGGTCACATGCTGCGCGTACAGCTCGGGATCGAGCGCGGCCAGGGCCTCACAGCGCTTGCGGTGGCACGTCGCCACCACGATCTGGTGGCGCTTCGCGAAGTGTTCGAGCAGCAGCTTCATGCCGGCGCGCGCGCGCTCGTCGTCGCTGGTCGCGAACGGGTCGTCCATGAGCAGCGGCATCGCGACGCGCCCGCGCGAGAGATATTCCGAGATCGCGAGCCTCACGGCGAGGTGGAGCTGGTCGCTCGCGCCGCTCGAGAGCTGCAGCACCGCCTTGCCGCGCGGCGTGAGCGCTTCGCCGTTCCAGGTGCGCACCGAGAAGTCGAGATCCTCGCCGAAGCGCAGCTCGGTCACCTTGGTGCCCATCGAGCGCAGGAGGTCGGTGACGCGCTGATTGAGATGATCCGCCCAGCGCTTGTGGGTCTCCTGCGCCACCTTCTGGATCGTCTCCTTTGCCAGCTCGACCGACTGTTTGAAGCGTTTCGCGCGCGCCAACGCCTGCGTGAGCCGCTCCTTCTGCGCGAGCTTGTCGGGCTGTTCGCCGTGATAGCGCCGCCAGGTCTGCTCGATCGAGAGCCGCAGCTCGCCCTCGCGGCCGCGCAGCTTGTCGAGCTGGTTCTGCAGCGCCTCGCGCTCCTGATCGATCTCGAACGCCGAGCGGCCGGCGGGGCGGCCTTCGGCCTGCGCCGTGATCTCTTCGGAGGTCGCTTTTTTCGCGTCCTCGGCCTCCACCATCGAGAGTTGCGCGCGCAGCCCGTCGATCTCGCTCTCGGGCCTCAGCTGCGCGACCGATTGCGGGATGAGCTGCTCGGTGAGCGTCGCGTAGCGCGTGCGGTCCTTGCTGCGCGTCGCGAGCTCGGCGAAGTGCTCCGTCCACGAGCGCTCCGGATCGAACGTGAGGCCGGCGCTTCGCAGCATGGTGGTGGCGCGCTCCTTCAAGCCGTTGGCGAGCGCTTCCGCCACGCGCTTCTCCTCGTCGATCCACGACCAGCCGCGCTCGAGATCGCCCAGCCGCCGGTGCACTTCGTGATAGCGGCGGATGCCGCCCGCGATGTTCTCGAGCCGCCCCGGATCGGGCTCGCCGCCGCCCACGCGATCGAGGATGGCGCGCACCTCGCTGAGCGCCTTCAAGCGCCGCTGCTGAAGCGCTTCGAGATGCTCTTCGGGGCGCAGCATGGAGCCGAACTCCTCGGCGAGCCGCGCGTACTCGCCCCACTCGCGCATCAGCTCGACCGGATCACGATAGTTGAAGCGGGTCGAAAGCTCGGTTAGCGCGACCTCGGTTTCGGCGCGCTGGTTGCGAAGCTGATTCAGCCGGCGCTGCGCCTCGCTCAGACGCTTGAGCGCGTCCTCGCGCTCGGCCTGCCGCGCGCGCGCGGCGATGAACAGCATGATCGCCCCGAACAGGATGCACACCGAGCCGCCCGCGACCAGCATGCCGCCGAGCGGCGCTGAGCCGTGCATGCCGAGGATCACCGCGCCCGCGGCCGCGCCGCCCAGTCCGAGCGCGACCAGGAACCAGCCCGGCATGCGCTGGGCGTTGCGCTGCGCGTCGATCGCGCGCAGGGTTTCGGTGCTCTCGGTGCGCACCTGCTCGAGCCCGGCCACCTCGGTCTGATACGCGAGCGCCGAGGTCGCCTGATTGCGCAGCAGGGTCTGCTGGCGCTCGGGCAGCTCGCCGAAGCGCGTGGTCAGGAACTGAATCCGCTCGGGCTCGTAGCCCTTGCCGGCCAGCGTGTCGCGGTACGAGAACTGCTCGTGCCGCACCTTCTGCTCTTCCTCCGTCACGCGGCGGATCTCGGCCGCCAGCGCCACCAGGCGGTCGGCGTCGCCCTCCTCGCCCTTCGAGTACGCCTGCAGCGTGGCGTGCTCGGTCTCGAGCGCGCCGCGCTCCTTCTGCACCTCGTCGCGCCGGCGCGATTCCAGCGTCTCGAGGTTGCGCTGCGCCTCCTCGTAGCGCGCCACCGTCTCGCGCAGCTCGGCCTCGGCGTTCGCGGGCAGGTGGGCGCTGCTCTCGAGCACGCGCACCTCTTCGCGCAGCTTGGTGAGCGCGGCGCGCTGCTCCTCGTCGGCCTTGATCTGCCGGCGCAGATCGAACGCCAGCGACGCGCGGCGCTCGCCGTCGAGCCGCGTGAACCGCGTGCGCGTCGCGCGCTCGTGCTCGGCCAGCGTCGCGAGCTCGTCGAGCGGGCCCGAGATCTTCCCGCGCTCGTGCTCGAGCGCCGCGAGATCGGATTCGAGCATGCCGAGCTTCGCCTCGAGCGCCTTGATGGCGTTGTCGATCGTGCCGGTGGTCTCGAGCTCAGCGCTGGTGAAGCGCCGCAGCGCGCCATCCAGCACCTGCACCGCCTCGCTCGCGTTCGTGTCGCCCACCTGGCTGTCGGCGGCGTTCTCGAGACGCGAGTGTAGCGTGGAAGCGCGCCGCGCCTTCTCGTCGCCCGGCACCACCTGATCGAGCTCGCCCTGGCGCACGAGCGCGCACTTCTCGAATTCCACCGCGTCAACGCCCAGCAGCTTCTGGCCCACCGGGTATTCATCCTTGCCTTGGCGGAACTCCTGCGTGACGTCCTGGCCGCGGCCGTTCATCACCTGCACCGACTGGGCCTCGAAATCGCGCCGGATCGTGTAGCGCTCGTCGCCCACCTGGATCTCGATCTCGACGCGGTACGGTCCGCCCTGCCACGGCCGCCAGCGTTCGATCGGCGTCATCATGCGATGCGATCGCTTGTCGGCGTCGAGCCCGTAGAGCGCCGCGACCATCGCGGCGAGCAGGCTCGACTTGCCGCGCTCGTTGTCGTCCACCACCAGCGCGACGCGATCGGGCGGGAACTCCCATTGGCCCTTGAGCGGTCCGAACCCGTCGGCCATCAGGCGCTGGATTCTCACGCGCCCATCTCCTCGTAGGCGGGCGCAACCTCGCGCAGCCGGAACGCGTCGAGGCCGTAATAAATGGCGCTGTAGAGCACGGCACGGCGTTCGGGGTTCTTCTCGGTCACGAGCTGCTCGAGCAGCGCGCAGGCGAAGCGCTCCTCGGTAGTGCGCGGCCCGCGCATCATGAACGCCTCGAGATCGTAGTCCGGCCGCACGCCCTTGAGATCGAGGCGCAGGTGAAACGCCCGCCCGCGCAGCTCCTGCCCCGGTCCCGAGTAGCGCACCCCGGTCGCGATGCGCCCCTGAAGCTTGACGAGCGCCATGTCGGTGTCGGACACGCCGGCCTGATCGCAGGCCTTCTGCACGCGGCGATCCACTTCTTCGGCGCTGCTCGAGCCGTTCACGTCGGCGACGAGGTCGAACACCTTGCGGCGATCGAGCTCGACGAACTCGGCGGTCACGTCGGGAACGCCGCTGCCGGACTCGAGGCGCACGTCGAGGGCGCCGTGACGGCCGGTTTCACGCAGGTCGAGCGCGAGGGTCGAGCCCGCGTAGGCGAGCCTGAGGCCACTGCCGCGCGGACCGGCGGCCGGAAGCTGCAGGCCCGCTCCGCCGTGGTAGTGCCCGGCGGCGAGGTAGGTGAACGGCGAGGCCTGCGCTTCGGCGTCCGAGAACGGCGCCGTCACCTTCTGGTGCGGGGGGCACTGGCCCTCGCGCGAGCCGTGGAAGATCCCGATCTCGAGAAGCGGTGGATCGGCGGGCCGCACGGGGCCGAGCGCGGCGCTCGAGACCGGGCGCTCGTTCGAGATCCCGCTGGTCGAGAAGCAGCGTCCCCAGAAGCGAATGCCGGGCAGGCTGTCGAGCGTCTTCGGCGTCCACTCTGGGGTGCGGAAGATGTGGACGTGCTCGGGCCACGACTGGCCGCGCACGCTCAGCACACGCGCGCTCCAGTTGGGGCTCGCGTCCCAATAGGGATCATGGTTGCCGGGCGCGATCAGCACCGGCGGGCAGCCGGCGACCCGGAACGCTCCGAGCGCGAAGGACAGCGTGTCGGCGTCGGTGCCGTCCTGATCGAAGAGATCGCCGGGAATCAGGATCGCGGCGACTCCGCGCTCGATCGCCTCACGCACGATCCGCTCGAGGGCGTGGCGCTGATCGCTGCGGCGCTCCGCCCGACGCTCCGGCGGCAGCCAACCGAATGGGCGGCCGAGGTGGAGATCGGAGACCTGCAGGAATCGGGCGACGGCCATTGAGCTCGAACGCTCCATTCATGTGGGGCGAATCGGCCGATGCGGGGCCGAGGGCTGTGGCGCGATGGCGCGAACATAACCCAAAGGCCCATGCGCGACAACGTTTTGGGCTTCGCCTCGAGCGTTGGCGGACCGCGGGGCCCGCGCTAGGATGGCGCCCGCCATGAATCGCGATCCCGATTCCACGAGACGGAAGGAGCGCCGCGCGCCGCGCGCCGATGCGCGCACGCTTCCCGCGCCGGTTTTTCCAGCCGTGCTGGCCGTGCTGCTCGCGCTCGCGATCCTCTCGACGTTCGTGCCGACGCGCGAGGTCGAAGGGCTGCCGCCCGATCCGAGCGCGCGCGCGGCGCGCGATCTGCTCTACGGCCACATCTCGCTCGCGGCCGGGGATCTGCGCTTCGGCTCGGTGTTCCTCGGCGATTCGGCCGGCGTGACCCATGCGGGGAGCGCGGATCCCGCGCTGCTGGCGCGCGCCCGTGCCCTGCTCGAGCGCGCGCGCAAGGCGCACCCCTTCGAGCCGCGCGTTGTGGCGGCGCTCGGGCACCTCGAGCTCGCCGCGCGCGAGTTCGGGCGCGCCGAGGCGCTCTATCAGACCGCCATCGACCTGCGCGCGCACTGCACGGAAGCGCGGCTCGGCCTGGGCGTGGCACTTGCCCTTCAGGCGGACGCCACCGGCGATCTGTTCGCGCGACGCGCGCTTCAGCTGCGCTCGCTCGCCCAGTTCCTCGCAATCGGGCCGCGGTCCGCGCGCGCGCGCGAGGCGCTCTACGATCGCGCGTTGCTCGAGGAGCGTGTCGGCCGGCATCGCGACGCGCTCCAATCGGGGCGCGAATTTCTGGCCGCGGAGCCGGACGATGCGTGGTCCGCCCGGCTGCGCGGCGCGCTCGCCCTCGCGGGCGCGGGCGGGGCCGCGCCGCCGGCCGGCGCGCGCGCCGGCGCCACCGTCACGGATGCGTCGGGTAGGTCTTCCTCAGGTAATCCATGAGCTGCCGGCCATTGGGGTTGTCCGGAGCGAGCGCGAGCAGCTGATTCGCGGCGCGAAACGCGTCGTCAACGTCCGGGATCCGCGTCGCCACCGCGCCCAGGCCGAGCCACGCGCTCACGTTCTTGGGATCCTTCTCGATCAGGCGGTGATAGACCTGCTGCGCCTCGCGCAGCTGGCCGGCCATGGTTTCCGCCATCGCCCACTCCTGCAGCATGCGCGGGCTGGGCGCGCTTTCTGCGGCGTGTGAGAACGCCTCGGCGGATTCGCTCCAGCGTCCGAGCCTGAAGTAACGCACGCCCATGTAGTCCCAGACTCCCGCGCGCTCGTTCTCCTCGCGCGCCGGCGGCTCGGTGACGATGGCGCGCGCGCGCGCCAGTCCCTCGTCGGCATCCGAGTGAAGCGCGAGCCACTGCGCGCTGGCGCTGAAGGCGGCGAGCGCCGCCGGCACGCAGACCCATCGCCACGGGCCCGCCCGCGACACCAGCCGGGCGAGCGCGAACGCCGCAAGCAGTGAGATCGTCATTCCGGTGGCAGCGAAATCGTCCCAGTCTCGAAACAGCCCCTGCGCGGGATGAATGAAGGGCGCGATCAGGACGAGCGGCAGCGCGAGGGCGAGCAGCACCGCGAGGGCCGGCCCCGCGCGCGCCGCATCGTCGGACGAGTCGCGCGGCGAGCGGCCCGCGGCGAGCGCGGCCGCGATCACGGCGAGCGCCACGGGCGAGAGCATGACCACGAGGTTCAGAAAATCGACGCCGCGCGGACCCGCGAGCGCCGCGGCGAGCACGCCGGTCCGGCGCACGCCGCCGGGCGCGAGGTGCACAGCTGCATCCACGTGCAGCACGGTGGCGACGATGCGCGGCGCGCTCACGGCGATGGCTGCGAGCGGCAGTCCCACGGCGAGCCACGTCGCCGGCCGGCGCCAGTCCGCGGCGCTGATCTTGCGGGCTCCGAGCGCCCAGGCGACGGCGGCTGGGATCAGGAAGCTCACCGCGGCGCGATGCAGCGAGATGGCGATCGCGAGCGTCACGCCGAGCGCGAGCGCGCCGCGGCCCGCCCGCGCGAGACGCACGCCGAACGCCGCGACCGCGACGGCGAGCACCACCAGCTCGGCGAGCGACTTGTCGTAGCCCGTGAACATGCCGAGGTAGCCGCCCAACACGACCACTGCCCAGGCCGCCAGAGCCGCGGCCCCGCGCAGCTCGAGCGCGCGGACGAACTCGAGCGCGAGCAGCGTGAGCAGCGCCGCCTCGAGCACGCCGAGCGCGCGCGCCGTGCTGTTCGCCGAGGCGATGCCGGCCTTCTGAATCGCGGACGGGACGGAGTAGTGGAGGAACACGTCGAGCGGCAGCGCCTGCGGGAACAACTCGGCCGGCTTGCCCGACACCTCGACCGTGCCCTGGCGCAGCAGAAAATCGCCGACGAAGCGGGCGTTGTCGGGACTGCCGAGCACCCACGCGGCGATCAGCACCGTCGCGATCAGTGTGGGCCACGCGCGACCGGCCGCGAACGCGTCTCCCGCACGCGCGAGCGGCGGCTCGAGCGCGCGCGCCGCCGCTGGAATCAGCGCCGCCGCGGCGATCCCCCACAGGCCCCAGCCGAGCGGCGGAAGCATGAAGCGCTGAAGGTTGAGCGCCCACGCCCACATGCCGGGAGCGAACGCGAGCGCGGCGCGTGCCACGGCGAGCGCCGCGAGCGCGATCCACAGCGTGAGCGCCGCCCGCGCGGCCGCCGGATCCGCGAGCGGGATCGCGGTTGCCGGCGCCGCGCCGGCCACGCGGCGGCGGCGCGGCTCGCCGCGCCCGTGCCGGCCGGGGCCCGAGCCCCTCACTCGGACGCGCTCACGCCGACTTGCGGGCAATGCGGGCGGAGCGGGCAGATCGAGCAGCGCGGCTTGCGCGCGATGCAGACCCGGCGGCCGTGCAGGATCAGCCAGTGTGAAAACGCCGTCCACTTCTCGCGCGGCACGAGCGGCATGAGCGCGAACTCGATCTTGACCGCGTCGCGCTCGCGCGTGAGGCCGAGCCGATTCGAGAGTCGCGTCACGTGCGTGTCCACCACGAGGCCGGGAATTCCGTAGGCGTTGCCGAGCACGACGTTCGCGGTCTTTCGTCCCACGCCGCGCAACGCGGTCAGCTCCTCGAGGGTGCGCGGCACCACGCCGCCGTGCTGGGTGACGATGTCGCCGCAGCACTCGCGGATGGCTCGCGCCTTGTTGTGATAGAAGCCGGTCGAGCGAATCAGCGCTTCGAGCTCGGCCGTCTGGGCCGCTGCGAACGCCGCGGCGTCCGGATAGCGCGCGAACAGCGCGGGCGTCACCTGATTGACGCGCTCATCGGTGCACTGCGCCGAGAGGATCGTAGCCACCAGGAGCTCGAGCGCGTTGCGATGACGGAGCGCGGTGTGTGGATCGGGATAGCTCCGCTCGAGGATCTCGAGCACCGCCGCCATGCGCGCGGGATCGACGCGCGGCGCGCGCGGACGTGCGGCGCCGCGGCGGGCCCGCCGTGCGAGGGCGGCCCGTCCGGATCGCGGGCGCGCGAGAGAGCGGCGGGGCGATCCGGCGCGCGCGCGTTCGTGCTTGGCCTGCGCGGTGCGGGCGCGCTTGCGGGCGGCCGCACGCGTGCGCCCCGGGGTCGGGCGCGGCCGGCCGGGTCCGGGCACGCGGGGCGGCCGCTCCGGCTTGCGGCGTGAGCGCGGCGAGCGACGAGCCATGTGCGCGAGACTACGCGACCATCCAGGGCCCATCAAGGATCGTGGCGATGGCGCTGCCGAGCGCGCCCCTGCAGTCTAGAAAATTCCCCAGCTCAATCCGAAGCGGGCACCGAAGCCGTCGAGGCCCACGCTCTCACGCAGCGTCACGCCATAGTAGGGATCGTAGACGTCGCGATACGCGGTGGCCTGATTCGTGTACACCTCCGCGAGGATCCCCGAGTGCGGCGAGAATGGAACGCGAACGCCCGCCCACGACTGCCAGCCCCAGCCGCCGTAGGTGGCGCTGAAGTACGACGAGGTGGCGTAGTCGGTGGCGACCAGCGAGACGATCTCGTAGCCGCCCGCGATTCCGAGGTAGGGCACGACGGCGCGCTTCTCGCTGCCCGAGAGCTGCAGATAGGCCATGAGCGGGAACGTGTTTTCCGAGGAGCTCGTGATCTCGCGCGTCACGATCACGGTGCCGCCCGGCCCGGCCGAGCTTCCAACCACCGTCCCGTAGGTGCTGCTGCGATGCTCCCAGTCGAACGCGGCGCCAATCTGGAGATTGGGCGAGAGCTTGGGGCCGCCGCGAATGCCGAGCACGAATCCCTGTTGATTTCCGGTGCTGGGCTCGAAGACTCCGGCGTAGATCTGACTCTGGCTCCCGAAGCCGGGCGCTCGCCCGTAGTGCGGATGGGCGTATCCGCCGTGGAAGCCGACGGTCTCGAGCGTGACGGGGTTCTCCCCCAGGCTGACGAGCGCGTTGAGCCGAAGCGGCTCGAGCGGCAACGTGAATGGCGAGACGGCGGCGGGAGCGGCATCCGCCCGCGCGCACGTCGCCCACAGCGACAGAGCCGCGATGGAAAGCAGCCATGGTCTCTTCATGATGTCCTCCACTGCGGGGATGATCCCCCATCAAGCATACCCATCGTGAGCCGCACCGGTTCCGCAACCCGGGGCGGCGCTTCTTCGTAACCTTGACCGTGCCGTGACGGCCGGGGCGTGCTAGCGTTCCGCGCTTCCGATCCCCTGGAGACCGCATGCCGCGAACGCGCGCCGCCGTGATGCTGAGCTTCCTTGTCGCCTGCGCGGCAATCGCTCGCGCTGGCGCCGCGGAGGCACAAGCCACGCCGGCACCGGGTGCGAGCGCCCCCAGCACTCCGACGCTCGCGCGTGAGGACACGCTCAGCACGTCGGTGAGCGAGGTCCTGGTCAGGGCGCCGCGCGTCACGCTCTCCGAGATCCTCGACCGCGTCGCCCGGGGCGAAGCGCATCGCGATTCGATGCTCCACGACGCGGCGTTTCGCGTCACGCTCCGCGTGCTGCGCAACACCAAGGCCAAGACGCCGCCGACGCTGATGCGCGAGACGGTGTATCAGGTCTACCGCAAGCGCCCCGATCGCGTGCGCGCCGTTCTGCTGCGCGACTACAGCGAGCACGCCGACAAGAACGACGACCTCAAGCTGGACTTTGGCTCGGACTTCGGCGAAGAGATCGTGAACTTCGCGTTCCGGCCCGAGGCGCGGCGCGATTTCACCTATCAGATCGTGGGTCGCGACGTCATCGGCGGCCATCTGATCTACCGCATTGCGTTCCGACCGCGCTCGCTGCTCGATCCCAGCATGCCGAGTGGCCTGGTGTGGATCGACACCAACGAATTCGTGATCGTGCGCCAGGAGGTCAGCTTCGATCGCTCGCCGGTCGCGGCGTTCCTCAAGGGTGTCGATCGCATGGTGGTCGAGCGCCAGCGCGTGGGCGATCTGTGGATGCTGAGCCGCGTGCTGGTGCGCATCGAGCTGACGATCAGCATCCCGCGGGTGGGGCGCTCGTTCGACGCGGGCATCCTGTTCGACGACTACCACGTCAACGAGGGCCTTCCCGACAGCGTGTTCGCGAAGGCGGGCCACGGAGACTTGAGGTGAGCGGGGCGAGCGCGCGTGCGCTCCGATTCGCTCCGCTGTTGATCCTGGCCGCATGGGCTCATCCCGCCGCCGCCGACTCATGGGGCGCCTCCCGCCGCGCGGCGGAGCCCGACTCGACGCTCGAGCAGTTCCTGGGCGGACTCTCGGATTCCACCGACCGCTACTTCGGGCAGACGGCGGCGCCGCTCGACACCGCCGGGCTCGATAGCGCGCGGGTGGCGAACTTCGGCCGCTCTCATCCGCATGGTCGCCGCGGGCGTCCGCACGTCGATGCGGTTCCGCTCTTCCGCTTCAACCGCGTGGATGGTCCGGTGTACGGGGGCGCGCTCGGCATCGAAGCCGCCGAGCCGCTCGGGCGCCTGAGCGGGCGCGCACTCTACGTGGTTGGCCCCAACGTGTGGCAGTGGGCCGCGGGATGGCGCCGCCATTGGGGCGGCTTCGAGAGCGGCACCACGTTCGAGGTCCAGGGTGGCGAGGAAACCTCGACCATGGACCGGTTGCTTCCGGTCCCCGTTGGTGATCCGCTCGCGACGCTGGGCGCGCTGGTGCGCGGATACGATGCACGCGATTTCCTGAGGCGCGACGGCTGGAGCGCCGCGCTCTCCTACCAGCGCGGCGAGTGGCGCGGAGCGCTTGGCTGGCGCGACGCGTTCGAGTATGCGCTCACGACGACCACGTCCTGGAATCTCGTGAATCGCGCGCTCGATCCGTTCGACAACGCGTCCGCCGACCGCGGCCGGGCGCGCGAAGCGCTGGCCACGCTGGGGGGGCGCGTCGGCACGCTGCCGCTCTACTTCGACGCCTCCTACCGGCTTGCGAGTCCCAAGCTCGGGAGCGGCTTCGACTACACGATGGCGCGCTTCGCCCTCGGCTCCGAGGTCGCGCTCGGCCGCAGCTCGTCGCTGGTGCCGCAGGTCGCGATCGGTCAGCTCTCGGGAGACAAGCTGCCGCAGGAGTCGTTCTACCTGGGCGGCGTGAGCTCGCTCACCACGCTGCGCACCGCGCGCCTCGCCGGCTCGAACGCGGTGCTCGCGCGTCTCGACTGGATCGGAACCGAGGATCTGCTGGCGCTCGCCCACGTTCCTCATCCCGCCTTTCTCCCGCTCCAGGGCAACCTGTTCGCCTCGGCCGGCGCGGTCTCGGGGGCCGATCCCTTCGGCGGACCCGACCGTCCCGACCTGTGGTCGCATCCCGACGCGTGGCATTCCGAGGCGGGCATCGCGCTCGCGTGGCAGCCGGGCCTGCCGGATCCCACCGACATGGCGCGCTTGAGTCTCGCCTGGCCGCTCGGGCCCGGCGACCATGTGGCCCACGTGACGCTCACGTTCACGCGCGCGCTGTTCATGCTCGAGCCATCCACCCCGTAACCCTCCAAAATCGGCGCGGCCGGCCGCCCTCCGACAGCTCGGAGGGCCGGCCGGCGCGGCGCCGTGAAGCTTGCTCTCAGCCGCGACGAACGCGGTTGTTGTGCTTGAGGCGATAGATGCGGCGGCTCTCGTGATTGAGGGCGCGCTGCACGTGCGCACGCTCGCGCGGCGTCACGACGCCGTCACGCTTCGCACGGCCTTCGATCCGGTCGATGCGAGCCTCGCCGCGAACCAGCCGGCGGGTCTCGCCGCGGGTGAGCTGACCGCTCTTCACGCCCTGCTCGATGCGCTGGTCCTGACGCACTTCGCGATGATCCGCGTTCGGCATCGTCGGATCGGCGCCGGCCACCGCCGCGATGGACAGCAGGGTGACCATCATCGCCATGGCGAGCACTGCCTGGCTGGTGCGCTTCATGACTACCTCCCGGGCTCACGGCCCTGATCTCGGGTTCCCGCTCGGGCGGCGCTTGAGGATCCGCCGTTGCGATTTGCACGTCGGGCGCCTATCAAGCGCCCCGCCGTTTCTTCTCTGGTCCGCCGCCGACTTCTCGCGGCGCCGATCCCGTGCTACTGCACCCCGCGTGCCCGCCCGGGAAGGCGCATCAAGCGGCTGTCAGTGTGGCGTTTGGCAGCTTGCTGACGTGGTCGTGGGTGTGCAGGGTGCACCGGCCGGTGCGGCGATGGTGGGCGGGATGGACCGATTCGATCAGGCGGCCCCGGGAAGGGCGCCCGCCGGAAGCGCCTAGCCGAGGCGCTGCCAGAGCCGCCCCGCGCACTCGCGCGCGCGCGCGGCCACTTCGGTCTCGTCCACCGTGACGAGCGTGCCGCCATCCATCACCAGATCGCCCGCGATCATGACGCCGGCGACCGGCGCGCGCAGCAGGCCCGACCACAGGTGATGATGCAGCGTGCGCGCGGAGAATTCGGTGGCGGGACGATAGTCCACCAGCACCAGGTCGGCGGGCGCGCCGGGCGCGATCACGCCCAGCTCCTCGCCGAAGTGGCGCGCCGCCCAGCGCGCGCCGTGGACGAACAAGCGCTGATAGTGAAGCTCGGTGTGCGCGCCGCGCCCGCTCGCGTGCTGGGAATCGAAGAGCGGCGGCGCGTTCACCGCGGAGTCGCTGCCCCACGCGAGCGTCGCCTCGCGCACCAGCGATGCGGCGGCGGTCGCGCCCACCGCGCTGAGCGCATCGCCACGCTCGTGCACCGCGGCCAGCAGATCGTGTGGCGCGGTCTCGGCGTGCGCCCACAGCGCCGGCAGCGGAGCGGCTCTCCAGGCCTGAGCGCGCGGCCAGCGCTCGGCGGGCGTGAGATCGAGCGCGAGATCCATGTGCACGGCGAGCCGGTTCCCCGCCGCCTCGGTCGCCTCATCGAGCATGGTGGTCACGCCGCCGATCGTGCTCGCCTGGGCGCCCACCAGCCCGCGCAGGCGTCCGGGCCGTCCCCGCGCGAGCGCGCGCTCGAACGACAGGCTCTCCTCGAACGCGGCGCGTCGCTCGAGCGGCGTGTCGATGTCGGAGGCGCCATAGCAGGTCGCGACGCGCGTGCCGACGCGCGCCGCGGAGCTCACCACCTCGGAGAGCGAGAGGTCGATCAGCGAGCCGGAGCGATGGAAATCGCACACGGTCGTCACACCGTGACGCACGCCCTCGACCAGGGCGGCGGTCACGGCCCACGACACGTCCTCCGCCGACAGCGCGCGCTCGTAGCGGCGCCACTCGCGCGCGGTGTGCAGCGAGAGCCCGCGCGCCAGGTGGTGCGCGAGGTGGACGTGCGTGTTGACGAGGCCCGGCATCAGCACGCGGCCGCGCGCCGGCCACAGCGTGTCGCCGGGAAATGCGGCGGCGAGAAAGCCGGCCGAGCCGACCTGCGCGATGTGCGCGCCCTCGATGCGCACCGCGCCATCCTCGATGACGCGCGGCTCGGCGCCGCCGGTGAAGATGGTGCAGGGGCCGACGATCACGGACGCGACCCGCGTCCGGCGGCTCGCCGCAACCCCAGGCCCCGCGCGCGAGCGCGGCGGGGGAATGAATCGCGAATGGGCACTCCGCCTCCCTGCGGACTCCTCGATTCCGGCTTCCGTGCCGGCGCGGCCTTGAGGCTCTGCCGCCAGCATGGTTCGGCAGGCCGCGCGGGTCAAGGGAACTCGCGCGCGCGTGCGCTCGCGGCGACCGGCCTGGGGCCCACGGGGCGGCGGAGCATCACGGAAACCGCGCCCCGACGCCGCGAAAATTTTGAGCACGCGCGCGCTCTGGATCGGCGCGGCGGCGCGCGGTGCGGGTCGATTTCGCAGCGCGCGGACGCGGCCGCGCCGGGCATTGACGCTCGCGCGCCGGAAACCTACGCTGCGGCCATGCCGCCCGAGATCGCTCTCCCGCTCGAGCAGCCGTGCCCGGTCACCGATCCGATCGCCGCGTGGCGCGCGATCGCCGAGTTGCCGTATCCCTTCCTGCTTCACTCCGCGCTGCCGGGAGCGCGCGCGCGCTGGTCGTTCTTCGGCGCTGATCCGTTCTCGATCTATCGCGGCGGCGATTACGCCGGCGGCGTTGCCGCGTTCCGTCGCCTGGCGCGCCGCGCGGGCCCCGCGCGCGACCGCGATGGCGCCGGCCTGAACGGCGCGGCCGCGGCCAGTGGCGGCTCACGCGCGCCGTTCGCGGGCGGCGCGGTCGGCTACTGGACGTACGACTTCGGGCGCCGGATCGAGGATTGGCGCGTCGAAGAGGGCGCGCGGCGCGCCGAGGACGATCTCGACCTGCCGGATTTCCTGCTCGGCTTCTACGATGTCGTGGGCGTCATCGATCATCATGCTGGCGAGGCCTGGCTCATTTCGAGCGGCCTGCCGCTCGATGGCGAGCGCCGGATCGAGCACGCGCGGCGCCGCCTCGAGCGCTTCGTCTGGCTGCTCGATCGTGGCGCGCGATCCGCGCTCGCGGACGCGGCGGCTGGCGAGTGGCTGGCCGGCGCCGGCGCGGCGCGCTCGAACTTCCGCCCCGACGAGTACCGCGGCGCGGTGCGGCAGCTTCAGGAGCACATCCGGCGCGGCGACATCTTCCAGGCGAACCTCTCGCAGCGCTGGACGCTGCCGCTCGAGTGTCCCGATCCCGAGCGGGCGGCGCTCGCGCTTCACGAAGCGCTGGCGCTCCACTCGCCCGCGCCGTTCGCGGCGCTGATCGGCGGCGAAGATCACGCGGTGGTCTCGGCGAGCCCGGAGCGATTTCTCGAGCTGCGCGGCGGCCGCGTCGAGGCGCGCCCCATCAAGGGCACGCGCGCGCGCGATGCGGATGCGCGCGAGGACGCGCGGCTCGCCGAAGAGCTGCGGGCGAGCGGCAAGGATCGCGCCGAGAATGTGATGATCGTGGATGTGCTGCGCAACGATCTCGGGCGCGTGTGCGAGAACGGAAGCGTGATGGTTCCCGAGTTGTGCGGGCTCGAGAGCTTCCCCCAGGTGCACCACCTCACCTCGACCGTCACCGGCACGCTCGCCGAGGGACGCGACGCGTTCGATCTCCTGCACGCCTGCTTCCCCGGCGGCTCGATCACCGGCGCGCCCAAGCTGCGCGCGATGGAGCTGCTCGAGGCGATCGAGCCGCACCGCCGCCACCTCTATACCGGCAGCATCGGATATCTCGACTGGCGCGGGAATGCCGACTGGAACATCGCCATCCGCACCGCGCTCGTGACGCCCGACGCGATCCGCTTCGCGGCGGGCGGTGGCATCACGGCCGACAGCGATCCGGACGCGGAATACGAGGAGACGCTGCACAAGGCGGAAGGCATGCGGCGCGCGCTCTCCTCGCTGCTGGGCGATCTCGAGCTCGAATCTCCGGCGGTGCATGCCGGCTGAGCACGGCCGTCTGCTTTGGATCGACGGCCGCTTGCTGCGCGGCCGTGAGGCCGCGATTTCACTGTTCGACCGCGGCGCGCGCGATGGCGAGGGTCTGTTCGAAACGTTGCGCGTTGAAGGCGCACGCGCGCAATTCTGGACGCGTCACCTCGAGCGCCTCGTGCTCTCGGCGGCCGAGCTGGGATTTCCGGTGCCGCCCTCTCCCTCGCGCCTCGCCGCCGCGTGCGACGAGTTGCTCGCGGCCGAGAACTTGCGCGACGCCGTACTGCGCATCACCGTGACGCGCGGCGTGCCCGGCGGCCGGCCGACGCGCGCGGGCTGCTGGATCGAGGCGGAGCCGCTCGGCGGCCGCCTGTGGAGCGGCACGCGCAAGCAGGCCGCGCGCGCGGTGATCTCTCGCACCCCGTTTCAGCCGGGCGCGATCGGGCGCCACAAGACCACCTCGCGCCTCGCGTACCACCTCGCGCGCGAGGAAGCACGCGCCGCGGGCGCCGACGAAGTGCTGCTTGCGGGCGAGGGTGGCGAGCTGCTGGAGGGCGCGGTCAGCAACGTGTTCGCGCGATTTGGAGATGAACTGCGCACGCCGCCGCTGTCATCCGGCATTCTGCCCGGGATCGCGCGTGCCGTGGTGCTCGAGCGCTGCCGCGCCGCGGGGATTCACGCCCGCGAGGCGCCGCGCACGGTGGCGGACCTCGCCCGCGCCGAAGAGGTGCTGCTCACGAACTGCGTTCAGGAGGTGGTGCCGCTTGGCGCTCTCGAGGGCCGCGCGTTCGGCGCCCCCAGGCTCGCGCCGCGTCTGCTAGCGGAATTTCGCGCCGCGGCCGCGGCGAGCGTCGAGGTTCGCTAGCGCGATTTCTCTAGCGCTCGACCACGAGCCGCCCGGAGAGCGAGCGGCCCGCGCTCTCGAGCCGGTAGAAGTAGATCCCGCCCGCCCAGCGCGCCGAGCTGAACGCCACCGTGTAGCGCCCCGGCGCGAGATCCCGGTCGTAGAGCGTCGCCACCGCACGCCCCGCCACATCCGTCACGCGCAGACGCACCCGGCCCGCGGCCCCGATCGAGAACGCGATGCGCCGGTCTCCCGCGCCTGGATTCGGCGTCACCGGCCCCAAGGCGAACGCGAACGTCCCGGACGAAGGGCCCACGGCGTTGGTCGCGCCCGTCGAGACGATCGAGAGGATGTTGCCGTTCGCATCGAAGGTGTAATGGACCGCGCTGCCATCGGTGTACGTGGCATCCGTGAGCCGGCCGAGCGCATCGTGCGCGTAGGTCTCGCCGGCACGCGCGGGCCACGCGGCCACGGCCAGCCATAGGACGGCGAGGCCGAGGCGAACCGAATGGGCGCGCAGCTCTCGAATCATGACGTCATTACTCCTAGTACGGGCACCACGGGCATGGCTTCCCCGCCACGGTGGAACTCTTCCAATACGGTGACAGGAGATTGGACGAGCTGTCGCCGCCGGTTTGCGGCTGGTATTGGACGTTCAGCGCTCCATATTGGAACGTGATGGTCTCCTCGGGACCCTCGTCGCCTGGCCCGCTCCAATCAATCTTCGTGGTGAACACCGTGCCGAACTTGTACACCAAGTACGGCTTGGAGGAACCTTCGCCTTTGCCTCCAGCCTTCCGCATCTCAATGGTGACAGTCTTGTAGTGCGAGCCCGCGCAGCAACTCTTGAAGAAGGCCGGCGTCGCCTTGTCGACCGTCTTCTTGATGGTGAATTCGTTGAATTTGATCTTCCCCGCGCCCGCGCCGCCCGTGGCGGAGCCCATCGAGCCCGAATTCTCCACGCCGAATGAAAAATCCTTGATCTCGAAGGCATTGTTCTTCTTCAGCTTCAGCACCTTCAACTCGGTGCCCGGACCGCCGTTCGCATCGTCGATGTACATGGTCATGCCGCCGTGGCCGTAGCTTTCGATATGGAAGCCGTTCGTTCCCAACCCGTTGATGGCGATGATTCTGGAAGTGATGGGGTTGTCGGGAATTCGATTGTCCGGAATCCCGTTGTTGGGAATGCCATTGTTGGGCATGCTAAGGGGTCCGGGATCCTGGAACACGAACGTGCCG
>Ga0209698_10000049_pt1 | contig 100501 bp, 70 predicted proteins | sample LitLauG_LLR_2012_FD_187203 | JGI IMG/M metagenome (GOLD analysis project Ga0209698, IMG submission 187203) | Freshwater sediment microbial communities from Pennsylvania, USA - Little Laurel Run_MetaG_LLR_2012 (SPAdes) (version 2) | ecosystem: Environmental > Aquatic > Freshwater > Creek >... | reverse complement strand
AAGACAAGATTCTGAACTACACCAACGTACTCTCGATGGCGGGCAAGACTCCGGCTATTGTGGATATCGATGCCCTGGCCCTGCAGAACTGCTACGAGTACAACTACGAGCCGCCCGCGAACCAGGTGGTGGCGCTGCTCAACCTGGGCGCGAGCGTGATGAACATCAACATCGTCAAAGGGACGACGCCCTTGTTTCCGCGCGACGTTTCGGTGGGTGGCCATCAGTACACCGATTCGCTGCAGAAGGAGCTGGATCTCAGCTTCGATGACGCGGAATCGCTCAAGCTGGGGCGCAAGGTGGGCACGGTGCAAGAGGACGCGAAGACGCCCATCCTGCAGCAGGTGACGGAAATTATCGTGCTGGAAATTCAGAAGACGTTCGACTTCTTCCGCGCCAGCGCCGCCGGCGAACACATCGAGAAGATTTATCTGGCCGGCGGTTCGGCCAAGGTTCCGGGCCTGGTGGAAGCGCTGCGCCAGGAGTTCTCAATGCCGGTCGAGTTGTTCAACCCATTCCAGAGAGTGCTGGCTCCGGTCGAAGGCGCCGGGGCGGCGCTGGTGGAACAGAACTCCGGCCAGTTGGCGGTGGCCGTGGGTTTGGCCCTGAGGAGCTTTGAAAAACTATGATCCGAATCAATCTGCTGGGCGCTCCGAAACCGAAAGGCAAGAAAAACGCTCCCGTCAGCACGCCGGGCGTGGAACTGGGCAGCTTTGCGCCGCCTCTGCTGCAGGTGGCCGCCGTGTTGCTGATTGCCGGCGCGCTCAATGCCGGGTACTGGTACAAGCTCGACCGGGAAAGGAAAGCGATCGAAGTACAAGCCCGGGTGGCGGAGCAGAAAAACCGCGAACTGGCCGACATCAAAGTGCGCTACCTGGAGCGGCAGCGGCAAGCCGAATCCTACAAGCGCCGGGTGGATGTCATCGACCAGTTGCGCAACAACCAAACCGGGCCGGTCAGCCTCTTGTCCATGATCGGCGACACCGTCAATAACACCGAGGCAGTGTGGTTGAACAGCATGCAGGACCAGGGGGCGAGCGTGGCCATTGACGGTATGGCGTTGAGCAGCGATGCCGTGGCCAACCTCATTTCCAACCTGCAGAAGACGGGCTACTTCCGCAACATCGAAATCAAGGAAAGCGTGCAGGACGATCAGATGAAGGACATGCAGGCGTTCCAATTCACCCTGACCTGCGAAAAGGCGAAGTCGTAAAGGCGGAACCGACTATGAATCTTGGCGAATTATCAGGCGTAAAGCTGCTGGGAGTGCTGCTGCTGGTGGCGGTCGTGGGCACGGGCGCGCTCTACTACACCGTGTTCAAGACCCAGCGCGACCAGAATGAGGCGGCGCAACTCAAGCTGCAGGCCAAACTGCGTGAGAACGCGGAACTCGAAGCTTACCGGCCGAAACTGGCCGACATGGAGCGCCAGCTGGCCAGCTTGAAGCAGCAGCTTGAAATCGAGCGCCGCATCGTGCCCGATGAAAAAGAGGTCGACAATTTCATGCGCCTGGTGAGCGGGGAAGCGCGCAAAGCGGGAGTGGAAATCCGCCGCTACACGGCCCGTCCTTACAACACCAAGGACTTTTACACCGAAGTGCCGTTCGAAGTGGAGTTTGACGGCCCCTACTACTCCATGCTGGGGTTCTTCGACCGGTTGGGAAAAGTGGAGCGCATCGTCAATGTGTCGAACCTGATGGTGGCTTCGACGCGTTCTCCCGGCGCCGCGAAAACCAGGCATACCTACCAGTATGCGCCCAGCGAAAGTGTGGTGGCGACCTGCTTGACGACCACCTATTTCAGTCATGACCTGGATCCGGGGTCGCCGGCCGCCAGCAAGCCCGGACCACCGGTGAAGAAGTAGGAGGGACAGGATGAAGACGAAGCCAGCGAGCACGATTACCACGGCAATTTTCGTTAGCGTTCTGGCCGCGGGCTTGGCCTCGGCCCAGAGTCCCAGCGCCATCCAGAACACGCGCAATACCATGAACGCGGTGAGCGACAAAGCCCCGGCCGCCTCGAAAGAGATGGTGGGGATCAAACAGCCGGGCGTTCGCCAGACACCTCCGGCGGCGGCGAGCGCCACGCACGATCCGGCCAAAACGAGCGGAACAGCAGGGGTGGCCCCGGCGAAGTCGTCCCCCTCTGCTGCATCTCCGACGGCAGCGAAAACCAATGTTGGGGTGAAACGGGTCTCGCCGGTTACGGGCCGGCACTCTGTGCAGCCGAAGCCCGTCGCGGCCCCCTCAAGCCATCCGCCAGCGGCCGCCAGTTTAGCAAGCAACGGCGCGGCGGCCACCGGTGACGGCGCGAACCAGACCGAGCAACCGGTCGTTCCGGAAGGCAAATACGCTGCCAACGGACGCCGCGATCCGTTCCTCAGTCCGGTGGTCAGTCACGCCGGCGGTTCGGGCTGCAGCACCGGCAAGAAGTGTCTGGAAATCGGGACCATCAGCTTGCGCGGTGTGGTGCATGCGGACAGTGGGTTCATCGCCGTCGTCAGTAACGGTTTGAACAAGGCTTATTTTTTGCGCGAGAACGATCCCGTGTTTAACGGCTACGTAGTGAAAATTACAGGCGACTCTATCGTTTTCCAGGAAACATTGCAGGACCGGTTGGGCAAGACCATTACGCGCGAAGTGGTGAAGAAGATTACAGCTCCAGCGGTTTAGGCCTGGAGACATAGATTTCGACGAAACACGTGGAGGCGAAAGCGCCTCTCATGGGGAGATAGGGAAATGCGAAAGCAACTGCTGGGTCTCTTGGTTCCGCTGCTGACGTTGGTTCTAGTCGCAGCCGCGGCTGACATGACGGGCAAGGGCGTGGCCGCAAGCGCTGCATTGCAAAGGCTTGAGGTGACGCACAGCCAAGACGGACTGCGGGTCGAGTTCAAGGCGACGACGGGCACGCTGGCGCCCAAAGTCTCGACGCTCGATTCTCCCGCGCGGATCGTCGTCGACTTTCCCAACACCGTGATGGCCACGGCGCAGAATCATATCAGCGTGGGAAGAGACGGCGTGGAAGACGTCCGCATCGGGATGGACGGGCAAGTTCCGCCCACTACACGCGTGGTGGTCGATCTGGCCGCCAGCCGAGCGCACGAGATGGTCGCGGGCCCGGACGGCAGCTTCATTCTCGAGATCCACGACGCTGCATTGGCGCATCGCCAAACTGGGCCAGCCGCGAAGCCGTTAGACGCGAAATCGGAGGTGGCGAGCCCGGCACCGAAACTGGTGCCCGCTTCGAATGTCGTAACTTCGGCAGCGGTTTCCATCCCTGCAACCGCCACTCCGGCGTCGGCCGCTACGGCCAACCTGGTGGCGCCCGCTCCGGCTTCGGCGGAAAACCTGGCCAAACCGGCCGACTTTGCCATCGTCGAACCCAAGTATTCAGTCAAGGACGACAAGACCGCTCCTCCGGCCGTCAAGGCCCAGGAAGCGGCCAACCGCTTTGCCGACAAGACGGCGTCGGAACTGGTCGCCACCAATGCCAATGCCGCCCTCGGACAAGGTTCCGGCACCGGGCAGACGATCCAGCCGGCTGTCAATCTGGCCGCCGAGCAAAAAGCGCAGTTGGAACAGAGGCCCATGGCCACCGGATCCAAATACACCGGCGAGCCGATCTCGGTAAATCTCAAGGATGTGGACCTGAAAGACTTCTTCCGCCTGATTCACGAGATCAGCGGCTTGAACGTCGTGCTCGATCCTCAAGTCCACGGCAACCTGACAATTGTGCTGGACGATGTGCCCTGGGACCAGGCGCTGGACATCGTGCTCAAGAACAACGACCTGTCGCGCCAACTTGACGGCAATGTGTTGCGCATCGCCACCATCGATACCTTGCGGAAAGAAGCGGAGAATCGCCGCGCCCAAATCGATGCCGAGGCGCTGGCCGTCGATAAAGTCAGCATCACCCGTTTCCTCAGTTACGCGCATGCCAAGGACGTAATCCTGCCAGTCAAGAAATTCCTCAGTCAACGCGGCGACGTGGTTGCCGACGAACGCACCAACTCGCTGATCGTCTCTGACATTCCCGCGGTCCTGCCACAGATTGACCGCATCATTCAGCAGATGGACCGCAAGACCCAGGAAGTTGAGATTGAAGCGCGCGTGGTCGCGGCAACGCGGAACTTTGCCCGCGACATCGGCGTACAGCTGGGGGCTGCCTGGGGCAATGGCACCAGTTCCTTTGGTGGCGCGCCCGCAGTGGGGAACTCTTCGGCCGTTAGCAACGTGACCAATCCCTTTTACTACACCAGCGGCTCCGGCATCATTCCGCTGTTTTCAAACCTGGGCGCAACCGGCCCCACCAGCGGCCTGCAGTTCATCAACGCGACCGGCAACATGCGGGTCGACGTTATCCTCTCGGCTGCCGAGTCGCGCGGCTTGCTGAAAATTCTGTCTCGTCCGCGCGTGGTCACCCAAAACAACATTCAGGCGGTGGTGAAACAGGGCGTGAAAGTCCCCGTCGTGACCGCGGCCCAGTTGGGTGGTCCGCCCACGGTTACCTACGTGGACGCTTTCCTGCGGCTCACCGTGACTCCACAAATTACCTCGGAAGGAACGATCTTTCTGAATGTGGATGTGGAAAACACGCTGCCCGACTTTGGCAACGAAGTGGGTGGCAACCCGACGCTGATTACGCAACAAGCGACCACGCAAGTGCTGGTCACCGACGGCGGCACCGTGGTGATTGGCGGCGTCATCCAAACCCAGAACTCACTGAGCGTGTCGCAGGTGCCGTTGCTCGGTGACATCCCGTACCTCGGCAACCTGTTCAAGCATCGTACGGTCAAGACCTCAAACCAGGAGCTGATTTTCTTCATCACTCCGCGCATTGTCCAGACGTAAAGTTCAGACACAAGCGCGAAGTTAGAACAGCCCAAGCCGCCAGCATTCTCGGAAAACCAGCCGAGAGTCCGGCGGCTTTGCTTTGAGTTCTCAGTTCCCAGGTCTCAGCACAAGCTTTTCCTGAGAACCTATAACTGAGAGCCGAGAACTGCTTCTTGCTACACTTCCCCCATGGATCACGCTGGCCGACTGCGCCGCCTCCAAGCCTCGCTCTCGGACCACAAGCTTGACTCCCTGCTGATTTCTCACCTTCCTAACGTTAACTATCTCTGCGGCTTTACCGGCAGCGCGGCGGTTTTGATGGTCGGCGAGCGTGGATGCATCCTCTTTACCGACGGCCGCTACCGCACTCAGGCAAAAGAGGAACTCAACGCCGCTCAAGCCCGCGGCGTGACTATTGCCATCGCTCGCAAGTCTCCAGCAGTAGCGGCAGCGGAGTGGCTCGCGGAGCGGCCAAGACGATCCGTGCCAGCGGCGCTGGGCATCGAATCCGAGTCGATTACCGCGGCCATGCGCGACCGGCTGGCGGCGGTGCTGAGAGGCAAAGCGCGCCTGCGTTCCGGGCCGCCGCTGGTCGAGCGTGCCCGCATGGTCAAGGACGCTGCCGAAATCCTGTACATACGGCGGGCGGTGCAACTCGGCGCCAGTCTGTTTCGGATTGCTCGCCAGAAAATTCGGCCGGGAGCGCGTGAGGTCGAGGTCGCCGCGGCCATGGAATTTGAGGCGCGTTGCGCGGGGGCCGAAGGCATGTCGTTTCCGACCATCCTTGCCTCCGGCGCGCGCTCGGCGATTGTGCATGGACGGGCGTCGGGCGCGCGCATTCCCCGGCGTGGGTTCGTGGTCTGTGATTTTGGTGTTATACTCGCCGGTTATTGTTCGGACCGCACGCGAACTGTGCATGTCGGACGGCCTTCGCCAGAGGCTCGACAGTTGTATCAGGCCGTGCTGGAAGCGCAGCAGGCTGCGATTTCTGCCGTCCGTCCGGGTGTGACTGCGGCCGAAGTCGATGGCGCCGCTCGCCGTGTGCTGCGCCAGCGGAAACTGGCCCGGTACTTCACTCATTCCACCGGGCATGGTTTAGGATTGGAGATACACGAGGCACCCAGGCTGGCAGTGGGGCAGCCCCAGCAACTGGAGGCGGGAATGGTGATTACGATTGAGCCTGGGGTATACGTTCCCGGGAAGTGGGGTGTGCGGATCGAAGACGTGGTGGTGGTGACGTCTTCGGGCTGTGAAGTGCTGACGCCAACGGACAAAGACCTGGTGATTATTTAGTGGATGATTTTTCGTAGAGACGTGGCTAGCCGCGTCTGCCGCAGCAAAAGGAGACGGGGGCAAGCCAGCCCGTCTCTACAGACGGGGAGAACATAAGGACCAACGCGAAACCCGCCATTCTTCATGAATCAAAAAGAGCTGAAAGAACTCATCGAGTTCCTAATCGAAAAAGACATAGCCGAGTTTGAGTTGGAGCGCGGCGATGTCAAGGTAAAGATCAGGCGGGCCGCCGCACCGGCGTCCGCGCCGCTGGTGGATTCGCGCTATATTGCGGTCCAACCCCCGCCCGCGCCGGTTCCGGGTTCTTCTCCGGCGCCCGGCCGGATTGACTTGGCGGCGAGCGCTGCTACTCCTGAACCGGAGACCGGCCTGCACATTGTAAAGTCGCCGATCGTGGGCACCTTCTACGAATCGCCCTCGCCCGGGTCGCCACCTTTCGTAAAAGTCGGCGATGCCTTGGAAGTGGGACAGGTGCTGTGCATTGTCGAAGCCATGAAACTGATGAACGAAATCGAATGCGACGTGGCGGGAGAGTTGGTCAAGAAGCTCGTCGCCAACGGCCAGCCCATCGAGTACGGTCAGGAACTGTTCGCCGTCCGGCCAACGAAATAAGTGGATCGGGGCATCGGGTGATCGAATAGGGAGCAGCGCTATCAGATGACCCGATGATCCGATGACCCGATTCTCCGACATTCAAAGAAAATCCTAATGTTTAAAAAAATTCTGGTAGCGAATCGCGGCGAGATTGCGTTGCGCGTCATCTGCGCATGCAAGGAACTCGGCATTCGTTCCGTGGCCATCTACAGCGAGGCCGACCGGAATTCTCTCCACGTGCGCTTTGCCGATGAGGCGATTTGCATCGGGCCGCCGCAACTGGCGCAGAGTTATCTCAACGTTCCGGCGGTGATCAGCGCGGCCGAAATCGCGAACGTGGACGCTATCCATCCCGGGTACGGCCTGCTTTCGGAAAACGCCAGCTTCGCGGAAGTTTGCGAGGCGTGCCACATCAAGTTCATCGGCCCCACGCCGGATGTCATCAGGCTCATGGGCGAAAAAGAAAAAGCCCGCGCCACCATGAAACAGCACGGCGTGCCTATCGTTCCGGGCTCGGACGGCGTGGTCGCTTCCGCTGAGGAAGCCAGCGAATGGGCGCGGCAGATTGGCTTTCCTGTCATTGTAAAGGCCACTGCCGGCGGCGGCGGGCGCGGCATGCGCATCGTGCGCAACCAGGAGGAATTGCCGGGCCTCTACCGGCAGGCGCAGTCGGAAGCCGCGGGAGCCTTTGGCAACGGCGATCTCTACCTGGAGAAATTCGTCGAGAACCCGCGCCACATCGAATTTCAGGTGCTGGGCGACGAGCACGGAAACGTGATCAGTCTGGGCGAGCGCGAGTGCTCGATTCAGAGGCGCCATCAGAAATTGCTCGAAGAGTCGCCCTCGGTCATGATGACGCCCGAGCTCCGCAAGGAAACCGGAGACGTCATCGGCAAAAGCCTGAGCCAGATCGGTTATCACAATGCCGGCACCATAGAGTTTCTTATGGACAAAGACCGGCGGCTGTACTTCATCGAGATGAACACGCGCATTCAGGTCGAGCATCCGGTCACCGAAATGGTCACGGATGTGGACCTGGTGAAGAGCCAGATCATGATTGCCGCGGGCGAAAAGCTGGCCGACGTGCTGCACGGCCCCATCGTGCATCGCGGACACGCCATCGAGTGCCGCATCAATGCCGAGCATCCCGAGAAGTTCACTCCCTCGGCGGGGAAGATCACCACCTTCAATCCGCCGGGAGGAACAGGCGTGCGCATCGACACCGCCGCGTATGCGGAAGGCACGATTCCTCCTTATTACGATTCACTGATCGCCAAGCTCGTGGTGCGAGGAAAAGACCGCAGCGAAGCGATCGCGCGCATGAGACGTGCCCTGGGAATGTTCATCGTGGAAGGAATCCACACCACAATCCCGCTGCACCGCCGCATTCTTGCCGACCCAGATTTTCAAGCAGGGAATTTCGATACGGGGTTCATTGAGAGATTTCTGGCGAAGGGGAAGTAGGTTGTTTGTGAAATCGAAGATTTTACGACAGTTACCTGTGCGATACTCCGTGGCAGAGGCAGGTCGCTATGAACCCGATGTTTGCAGCTGTTGTCAGTATTGCTTTGGTGCTAGGCGATCCGCATGAGATGCAGCCCCGCGTGTTGATGGGTGACACCTCACATTGTGATGCGGTGATGGTTCGAAACGGGCACATTGTCGTCGAGGAGGTCTGCATTAGGGGGAGCGGCAACCCAAAGCCCCCTTTCCATGCGGAGGTGGCTTGGGACGGACAGGTGGCCACCATTACTGCCTCCGACGAGAAGGCTTCTGCCGAATGGATCCGTGCTCATTCCCTTCTGCCGAAGCTCTCTATGAAGCACCACGACCTCTACTGGGACGGCAAGAAGGTAGACTTGGGGAAAGTCGATGTTTTCGGCTTGTACCTCGCCTTCCCGTGGCAGGGTGGTGTGTTGATCTACGGGCGTACTGTCCCCCGCAGGGGATTTTTCGGGTCTTGGCCATTCAAGGGTCACTTCATCGAAGACCGGGACCTCGAACCGTTCTGTGCAATTTTCTTTGATCCCAATACGCTGAAGGGGGAGGACCGTTGGCTAAATGGATTTGCGGATCGAGGTTTTTTCGTGTTTCCTATCCCCGATTGACGCTGAGTGATCCATCAACTGATGCAAGCAACCGACTACGTCAATTACCTCGCTCCCGCCTAATATAGTCGCCGGTGCTGACGAAATGGCTCGGACGTGCATAGACTGCGAATTGGACGATGCTCCTTCCTCGCCTATACCCCATTCTCGACGCCGTGTGTTTCCCTGAATCCGATTCCATGCTCACTGCTGCCGAAGACCTCGCCGCTGCGGGCTGCACCCTGCTGCAGTACCGCAACAAGGCCGGTAACGCCCGGCAAATGCTCAGCGACGCCCGCGAACTCAGGGCGCGGCTGGGAGAGAACGTGAAGCTCGTCATGAACGACCGCGCCGATTTGTGCCTGGCCGCTGGCTTCGAGGGACTGCACGTCGGGCAGGATGATCTATCGCCCGAATCCGCGCGGCGAATAATTGGGCCCACTCTTTGCCTGGGAGTCTCAACGCACAACCCCGAACAGCTTGCCGAAGCCGATAAAACCTCCGCCGATTACCTAGCCATCGGTCCCGTCTTTGCAACCAACAGTAAACCTAATCCCGATCCCGTCGTGGGGCTGGAAGGCGTGCGCCGGGCAAGGGAGCTGACGAGCAAGCCGCTGGTTGCCATTGGCGGCATCACCCGCGCCAATGCCCGTTCCGTCATCGATGCCGGAGCCGATACCGTGGCGGTGATATCCGACTTGTTACTGGACCCACGCAAATCAGCAGAGGAATTTTTAAGAGTTCTGGGGTAAAGTTGGAAAGCTTTCAGTGGCATTTGGGTTTTTGGGTGGCGCAGCGCTTCAGCGCTGCGGTAGCTGGCTCATTTGCAGCGAGGCTTTAGCCGCTGAGGTCGACCTGTGGCAAGAAAGACTGTTTAAGCAAAGCACCTGGGAGGTTCGTGAGCAACAAGGCCCAATCGCCAGTACCCGCTTCGAAAGTCGCTGCGAACACCAGCGATTGGGAGCGCCACACCCATCAGGATCAAGAGCTAGTCAAAGGCCTAGGCCTGACCAGCGCGACCATGCTGGTGATGGGTTCGATGATTGGCTCGGGCATCTTCATCGTGTCCGCCGAAATTTCCCGCGAGGTCGCCTCGCCAGCGCTGCTCATCGGTGCCTGGCTCATCACCGGCTTCCTCACCATTGTCGGCGCGCTCACCTACGGTGAACTGGCGGCCATGATGCCTCGGGCGGGCGGGCAGTACGTCTACTTGCGTGAGTCGCTCGGCCCGCTCTGGGGCTTTCTCTACGGATGGACTCTCTTTCTCGTGATTCAAACCGGCACCATCGCCGCCGTGGGCGTCGCTTTCGGCAAGTTTCTCGGGATCTTCTGGCCGGCAGTCTCCTCCACAAATTGGATTGTCCACCTCTGGAAAGTGCCGAAGTTCGCCGTCGGCCCAATGATCCTCGGCGGCATGGATGTCGGACTGAACACACAGAACCTCGTCGCTATCCTGGTAGTGATTGTGCTCTCGGTCGTCAATATTTTCGGCGTCAAGACCGGCGCTTTCATCCAGAATATCTTCACCACCGCGAAGGTGTCCGCGCTGCTCGGCCTGGTTCTTTTCGGAATTTTCCTTGGCAAAAACGCTCAGGCTTTGGCTGCAAATTTCGGCGCGAATTTCTGGACCAACTCCGGCCTTGGTACTTTGCACGATCTCGGCGGCGGCGTCCTGGTTTCAACCCTCACCGTGCTGGCGATTGCGCAGGTAGGTTCGCTCTTCTCGGCAGACGCCTGGAACAACGTTACATTCACCGCCGGCGAGGTCAAAAATCCCAGCCGCAATCTCCCCATATCGCTGGCGCTCGGTACCGGCGTGGTCATCGCGCTCTATATCGCCTGCAACTTTATTTATCTTGGCGCCCTGCCCCTTGTGGGCAATCCAGACGGCACGACGCTGCTAGCGCGCGGCATCCAGTACGCCCGTGAGGACCGCGTAGCCACCGCGGTCATGACCCAGATGTTCGGCTCCGCCGGCGGAGCACTGATGGCCGTCGCCATCATGATTTCTGGCTTCGGCTGCTGCAATGGCTTGATCCTCTCCGGTGCCCGCGTTTACTACGCCATGGCGAAGGACGGCCTGTTCTTCCGCAGCGTTGCCCGCCTGCATCCCGGCTACAAGACGCCCGCGATTTCGCTGATGGTACAGATGGTTTGGACTTGCGTCCTCTGCATCTCCGGCAGTTACGGCCAACTTCTGGACTACATTATTTTTGCCGTGCTGGTGTTCTACGTCCTAACCATTGTCGGACTCTTCGTGTTGCGCCGTACCCATCCCGAGGCCGAGCGCCCGTACAAAGCCGTCGGATACCCCGTTTTGCCCGCAATCTATATCGTAATGGCTTTGTTTATTGACGTGGTGCTGTTACGCTACAAGCCGCAATACACGTGGCCGGGATTGTGTATCGTGCTGCTGGGCATCCCGGTGTACTACATCTGGCGGCCGCGAGCCAAGGCAACGTAGCGGCCCCGTGGATGGAGTTTCGTGTCGGGTGGATGAGGTTTCGTATCAGGGTATGCCTTCAGGCATACCGCAAGAAGCAGCATGAAGAACGCGCCTTCAGGCGCTGGTTTCATTAATAGGAGAGACGCCCCGCATGACTGACCTCTTTGCGAAAAAGCCGCTCCCGCTTTTATTCGAGGAAGCGCAAGAAACCGGCACGCATAGTTTGAAGCGCACGCTCGGTGTATTCCAATTAACGGCTCTGGGTGTCGGCGCTGTGATTGGGGCCGGAATCTTCGTGATGTCTGGATTGGGCGCCCACTACGCCGGACCGGGCCTGATGCTTTCTTTTGTGCTCTCGGGCTTGGGTTGTACCTTTGCGGCGCTGTGCTACGCGGAGTTTGCGGCGATGATCCCGTTGGCGGGCAGCGCCTATACCTATGCCTACGCGACGCTCGGCGAAATCATTGCCTGGATCATCGGCTGGGACCTGACGCTCGAATACGCCATGGGCGCGAGCACCGTGTCCTCTGGCTGGTCGAATCACTTTATCGAACTGCTTAATATTTTTCATGTCAAAATGCCGCTCTGGCTGGCGTACGACCACTGGACCGGACTTCACACCGCGGAAGACGTTGTCGCTCGCCAGATGGCATTGGCCTCCAATCCCGCGCTGGTCCCCGGCACCCAGGCTTTTCTGCAAGCGAAGAGCGCGGTCATGGCCGCTCAATCGCCAGAGTTGTTGCAGAAAGCTCACGATCTCTTGAACGCTCCCCATCTCTTCGGATACGAAATCGGGATCAATGTACCGGCCTTCGTGATCGCTCTAGTAATAACCGCGGTCCTCGTCGTAGGCATCAAAGAGAGCGCTCGCTTCAACGCCACCATCGTCACCATCAAAGTCGCTGTTGTCCTTTTTGTGATCGCCCTCGGCATCCGCTACATCAACGCCGCCAACTGGGGAACGGACTGGGCGTCTTTCGCGCCCTTCGGATTCTCCGGAATCGGGGCCGGAGCAGCCTACATTTTCTTCGCCTATATAGGATTCGACGCCGTTTCGACCACCGCGCAGGAAGCGAAGAATCCGCAGCGCGACCTGCCCATCGGAATCATTGCCTCGCTTCTGATCTGCACCGTGCTGTATATCGCGGTGTCAGCAGTCCTGACCGGAATGGTGCCATGGCGCGACATCAATATCGAGGCGCCCGTAGCCCGCGCCTTCTTAGATCGCGACCTCGCCAGCGCATCCCACATCATTACCTTAGGAGCGCTGGCCGGCCTCACCAGCGTCATGCTGGTCATGCTTCTCGGACAGACACGAGTTTTGTATTCCATGGCCAACGACGGCCTTCTGCCCAAAAAATTCTTCGCCGACGTTCACCCGCGGTTCCGCACGCCCTGGAAGAACACCATGCTGGTCGGAATGCTGGCGGCGATTGTTGGAAGTCTGACGCCGATCGACGACATAGGAAAAATGGTCAACATCGGGACGCTGCTGGCCTTTGTGATTGTTTGCATCTCGGTTATGGCTCTGCGCTACACCAACCCCGGCCAACCTCGACCCTTCCGGACCCCGTGGGTGCCGTTTGTGCCGGTGATGGGCATCTTGTTCAACGGCTACATGATGTACAAACTCGGCTGGATCAACTGGGCTCGACTGATTATCTGGCTGGTGATCGGAATGGTGGTGTATTTCACCTACAGCCGGAAACACAGCCGCGTGCAAGCCGCCCTGGAAGGCCGCAAGACATCTGAGCCAGTCTTGCGGTAGAGACAGAGACGCTCTGTCGGTGAACTAAATTTAGATTGCCATCCTGACCCTGAGCGTAGCCGAAGGGGAAGGATCTATGCAATCGCTGGCAGCGGCAGAACAGATCGCTCGTTTCCTGCGCTTAGCGTCACCTAGCTCTCCTGAATCTTCCGCGCAATCGCGGTCACCAGCCGTCGCGGAGAGAACCTGATCGATTGCGCCAGCAGCCAGTTCTTAACTCCCGAAATCACCACGGGCTTCCCCGCCCTCAAGGCGCGGTAGCCGTCCTCGGCGACAATGCGCGCGTCCATCGCGCCGATCTTCAGCAGCTTCATCCCGGTTGCATTGGCGCGCTTGTGAAACTCGGTGGCCGTCGCGCCCGGGCACAGGCAAGTAACCGTGACGCCCGTTCCGTTGAGTTCGTTCGCGATCGCCTCCGAAAAGAGCAGCACATAAGCCTTGGTCGCGAAATATACAGCCATCAGCGGTCCCGGCTGAAACGCCGCGGTGGACGCCACATTCAGAATGCCACCGTGTTCCCGCTCAATCATCGCCGGGAGATACAGGCGCGTCAGGTGGGTGAGAGTCGTCACATTGAGCTGGATCTGGCGCAGGCATTCTTCGAGATCGTTTTCTGCAAACATTCCATACTGTCCAAATCCCGCGTTGTTGACCAGCACATCCACCTGAATGTCCGCGCGCATCGTCTGATCCAGTACATACGCGGGAGCTCCAGGCTCGGTCAGGTCGGTGGCCAGAATCAGCGAACGAGTTCCGTGCGCCTTCTCCAGTTCGGAGGCGAGTTGACGAAGTCTGTCGGCGCTGCGGGCGACCAGAACCAGGTTGTAGCCTTCGCGCGCAAAAATGCGGGCGAATTCCAATCCGATGCCAAACGAAGCGCCGGTGAGGAGAGCGGTTTTGCGGTCGGGAGGTGGCATTCAGCAGTCAGCATTCAGCAATTAGCATTTAATGTTTAGCAAAAGTAAAGGCGGGTCCTTAGACCCGCCTCTGCTGTTTGGGAACGGTTTCATCTACGCGTGGGCCATTGCCGGTTCCGCTTCGTAGATCGAATGCCACGAGGTCGCGGCCTTCAGCTTGTCATTCACGTTACTGATATTCTTCACGCCTTCGGTTTCAAGCCACTTACGGAACGCAGCCGCGCCCTGCTTGGCGTAGATGGGGACGCCATCCGCCCAGGTGGCGCGCCCGCAGAGGACGCCGTTGAACTTCACGCCCGATTCTCCGGCCAGCTCGAGCGTCTCGCTGAATTCCGCGTTGCTCACCCCAGCCGAAAGATAAATGAAGGGCTTGTTCACGACACTCGCAGCCTGGTGGAACAGGTCGATGGCTTCCTTTTTTGTGTACGCCTTTTGGCCACCGAACGATTTTGTGCCCTCCACGTATTTCATGTTCACGGGCACTTCGACTTTGAGAACATCTACTCCATAGCGCGGTTTGGTGAACTCGCGCATGGCCTCGGTGACGAAATGCGGTTTCTTCTTGGCGTACTCGAGTCCTTTTTCGTCGGCGCCCTCCTCGTAGCTGACAAATTCAAGGAAGAAGGGGATGTCGTTGGCGCGGCACTCGTCGCCGATGCGCTCCACCCAGGCGTGCTTTTTGTCGTTTACGTCCTTGGGATCGGAGGGAGAGTAGTAGAGCAGAATTTTGAGGCAATCGGCGCCCGCTTCCTTCAGGCGGCGCACCGACCAGTGATCGAGCAGATCGCCGAGGCGTCCCGTGCCGGTCTTGTCGTATCCGGTCTTTTCATAGGCCAGCAGCAGGCCGGCGTTTTTTGCGCGCCGTTTTGAAGCGGGCAGCCCCCACTCGGGATCGAGCAGGATGGCGCTGGCATGAGGAGTCAGAACTTCGCTCACCAGTACCTTGAATTCCTCCATCATGGCGTCGGAGACGGCCGAACCTTTTTCCTTGGCGAGAGATTTTTGTAGTGAGCCGCGCTGGTCGATGGCGGCAGCGGCAATTACGCCACGCTCAGTTGAGACAGCCTTCATTCCTGCGAGTTTTCCGGGGGTGAGCTTCATGAATCCTCCAATCAATGCAATGCGAGAAGCCATTCTAAACCAAAGGCCTCGCCGTGAACACCACCAGTTTCTGGACTCCAAGAGTCAGAGGTTTCCGAGAACTATCCGAGAACTATTCCTTTGAGTCGAAACAGAGCCGCCGGTGACTCGATTAGCGGCTCGGGAACTGATAGCGCAGCCCGATGCGGGCGAGGATGGGCGGGCCCAGGCTCGGGACCGTGGGATGATTTGGCACTACGGTTAGCGCCGTGTAGTAGCGCTGGTTGAATGTGTTTTCAGCGGCGGCGAAAATTTCCACCCCATGACCAAGAGAGCGGCCGAGGTACAGGTCGACCGTGAAGAATTTCTTCAGCAATAAACTGTTGAGGTCGTCATCGAATTGCTGGCCGACAAAGGTACCTTGCACGGTGGCAGTGAAGATCCTGGGATTGAGGTAGCGCGCCTGCAGCGTAAATTGCTGGTGTGGCACCTCGGGTATCCAATTTCCCACTAGTGATGGATTGAGCGAATTCGGCGTGAAGCCCGACACCACAGCGTGGGCGAACTGGTAGCCGCCAGAGAACTGAAGCGCGTTGCTGACACGGAATTCGCCGTCCAGATTGACGCCGGTGGATAGCGTGCGGTCCACGTTCTCCTTCTCGCGCAGGGGCTTGGGCGTTTGTGCGATGGTGACGTTCACCACAGCGTTGGTGATGTCGTTCCAGAAGAAGGTCATTCGCAAGCTGAGCCGGTCGGAGAGCAAACTTTGCCGGATTCCCGCTTCCACTCCCGTCAATCGTTCGGCAACCAGAGCAGGGTTGCCGTTGGTCTTAATGTTGCCTTGGAAGAAACTCCGATAGAGTTCGTTCAGAGTCGGCGCGCGAAAGGCACGATAACCGGAAGTAGTGAGCGAAGTGCCGTGCCCAACGCGATAGAGCAGGGAGGCGCGCGGGTTGAGCGCGTCAGAGGTGCGGTCGGCGTAGGGCGTAACTGTCGTGCCGCCAGAATTGATGGTGATCGATCGCGCGTTGAAATCGCTCCAGTGATCGTAACCGAGCGACAGATTCGCAATCAGCCTGGGGCCAAGCTGAAGAAGGTCTTCCCCGAAAAGGCGCGTGGTGCGCTCTCTTCCGCCGGCCACAATCGCGCTGACGCCGGGAAGAACGTCGTTGCTCTCGCCATGTACCTCCCGGCCCTCAAAGCCCGCGACCAGCGTCTGCATGCGGCCGATGGGGTGTGACCACTGGACGCTGCCACCGAGCGCCTGCGACGGGACACTCTGGTCGTCGGTCAGCGTCTCGGAATTACGGCCGTATGGCACGGTGGAAAAAGTCTGGTAGTAGGATTCGAAGAGTCCGAACAAGCGCGCTGAAATCGCCCCTACATTCTTCCTTTCGTAGCTGAAGCCAGTTGCGAAGTCGGCCAACTGCGTCGTGTTCAGCTGGATCACGGTGCCGTTGTGCCGGTCTTCATTGAAGTACGACCCGCGAGCGAAGATCCGGCTGAAGTCGCCAAAACGTCGGCCGAGTTCGACCGTCGTCAGTTCGTGGCGGGAGTTGGCCGGAGAATCGACTGTTCCACGCTGCGGCTCAGGCACGGGGATATAGCCATTCGTGCGAAATAGATCGGTGGAAGCCGACCCGTACCACGGTCCTACTCTGGTTCCAGCCCAGAGCGATAACTCGGGGGTATTTTCACTTCCCCACGACCCTTCGGCGGACATCACCGTCTGTTCCGGCTCGCGCGTGCGGAACTGAATCACACCTCCCATCGCAGTCGAGCCGTAAAGACTGGCATCGGCGCCTCCGCGAACCACCTCGACGTCGCTGATCGATTCGCGGACGACGCGGTCCCAATAAACCCATCCGCCGAAGGGATCGTTGAGCGGAATGTCGTCCACCAGCACCAGTGCGCGGCTGGCGCCGCTGGCGCCGACTCCACGCATGGAGACCCCCTGAGTGCCGGGATTCGCGGTGCGGCTGCTGGAGCGTCGAAACAGCGTAAAACCCGGAACTGCGCGCAACACATCGTCGAGCGCCAGCGCTGGCGTCGAGGCCAGATCGTCGTGCGAGATGGTCACGCTGTCGGCGGGAGAATCCTCGAGCGCAGTGTTGATTCGTGTGGCCGTGACCAGTACGTGGTGGCTGGCGTAGTCCGATTCCGATTGCGGATGCAGAACGAATTTGAGCTGCCGTTCATGATTCCAGGGAAACTCGAGGGGATGGAATCCCGCGGCTGTGACGGAAATTGTGCCCGAAGCGGCGGCGACCTCAAGTTGGAACCGTCCAGTCGAATTGGTATCAGCCGCAACACGGTCACTACCAATGCTGAACTCCACGCGAGCGCCGACGATGACTGCTCCGGAAGGGTCTTCAACCACGCCTGTTACCGAAGCCGGTGTAGTCTGCCCATGGGCCGGCAACGCGGCGAGCAGAAGACAAGCTCCGGCCAAGAATGTCCGCCTCACACTTCGAGAGTAACAAGCAAAGTGCCGCTGTCGTTGTGACTGAAGTCACTGCCGCAGAGCGAGGGTTCCCAGCAAGGACTGCTGCTTTGCGATCAACGACTGGACGCCCTGCCGCGCCAGCGACATCATCTTTGCGAGTTGCGCGTCGTCGAACACCTGGTGTTCGGCAGTGGCCTGTAGTTCGACAATCTTGTTGCCCGCGGTCATGACGAAGTTCATGTCCACATCGGCGCGCGAATCTTCTTCGTAGTTAAGGTCGAGAAGAATTTCGCCGTCCACGATGCCGACGCTGATCGCCGCCACAAAATCCTTGATCGGCGCCGTAGTCAACGTCCCCGCATCGACCAGCCGCTGCAGGGCCAGTCCAAGCGCGACAAATGCGCCGGTGATCGACGCCGTTCGCGTACCTCCGTCCGCCTGGATCACGTCGCAATCGATCCAGATCGTCCGCTCCCCGAGTTGCTTCAAGTCGGCCACCGCGCGCAGCGAGCGTCCGATGAGGCGCTGAATCTCCTGCGTCCGTCCGCTTTGTTTTCCCTTGGCCGATTCCCGCGCGGTGCGAGTCAGGGTCGAGCGCGGCAGCATTCCGTACTCCCCGGAAATCCATCCCTTGCCCGAGTTGCGCAAGAACGGAGGCACCGTCTCCTCGACCGACGCCGTGCAGATGACGCGAGTGTTCCCCATCTCAATCAGCGCCGACCCCTCGGCCGTCGAGATGAAATCGGGAAGGATGTTGACCGGACGAATCTGGTCAGGAGTGCGATTATCGCTGCGAAAGATCATGAGAGGGGAATTCTAACAGTCTGCGCGAAGCCGGGGTACCCATCCATCCCGGTCCAGTGTCATCGCCGAGTTCAGCAAAACGCGCGTATAATAGCCGCCGTTTAGCGAACCATGTAACTTCGGGCCACGGCGTTCCGTACTTTCTCACCATCTCAAGTGGAAGCTGCCGTCCAGTTTCCGGTGCCAGTTCCACTAACTCAGGAGGAACCATGCTCAGGCTTACCGGGCTCATTTGTCTCACCAGTTTCGTGCTCAGCGTTGCAACTGCTCTGCCGGCTCAAGACCGCGCCCATGACCTGGCAAGCAAGGCCGCCAGCCAGCGTCCCGCAAGATGTCCGACAAGCGGCATGACTCTGCAAAAGTGCCATGACCAATTCCCCGATGGTTGTTCCAACTCTGCACGCCCCAGCTACGATGCGTATCTGGACTTCCTGAAAGACCAGAATCCCGGCCCAACTACGGCCTCCACCAAAGATCTAACGGCCACCGACTTCCCGGGGCTGGAATCCCAACTCCCGAAGACACTCAAAACCACGAATCACGCCACGTTAGCCAACCGCTTCGCCAATCTCGGTGAGGGCAACATCCACACCGTCATCGCCTACCTCTACTTCGCGGAGGACACGAGCCAGGGCACGGCGACTATGCCAGCCAACAGCGAAACCTGCAACTGCAGGCTCGAGGCTGCCAACACCTTTGACTATCACCTCGGCCTCGGCTTCGATCCTGCCCTGGCCAAGAGCGCCCGGTCTCATCCCAAGTCCGGTGATGCTGCGTTCACCGCATTAGAAAAAGACAGTGTCGTCGCCGAGATGACACCTTACACCCGTCACCCAAAGTGGACCTTCGACCGGGTCAATGCCCTTCAAGGACAGCAAGTCAAAGTTGTAGGTCAATTGATGGTCGATAACATTCATTTCAACAAAAATGACGACTGTCACTTTTCCCCAGCCCAGGACAGTTGCTGGCGCTCCACCGTGTGGGAAATTCATCCGATCACGCAGTTTTATGTTTGCAAGGCCAGTGGCGGATGCACCGCTTCCTCACCCGCTAGCGATTGGACCAATCTAGACGATATGCCATAAGACTCGTGCCCTTCTGGCAAAGCAAGGCCGGGGAGGGAGTGTACAAAACCGATGCAGAACCGGGCACTTCCCTGGCGCGGGGACGGCGTTACTGATTGCCCGCCTGCTCAATCGCTGTCACGTCGAACGTCTCGCTCAAGTCCGCATGTCCTGCGAGCGTGTCCCGGGTCTTGCCTTCGACCAGGATGTTCACCCGCTGGACTCCCGGAACGTTAGCGGCAAGTGTCTCCACCAGAGAATTCACGGTGAGTTGCTCGCTAAGAATGCCGGAGCGGTGCTGATCGGCGAAGGCGGCATTCAGATCGATGACGGCCGCTCCCGGATCGACCAGGTAGATGCTGCGGATGTCCGACGCGGGAGATAGAGGATGGGCCGCGCTCGGCTGCTGGTAGATGCGGAGCAGGGCGCGCAACAATTCTTCGGCACGCTGCTGCCGTCCTCCGGGAAGAGGGATCTGCGCCGAGCGCGCGCGCAGAGTTCCGGCATCGTCGTCGGCGACATACAGAGTCACCGTCTCGGTCGGACCGGAGGCCGGAGGAGCGACGGGGAGCGCGTTAGCGGCCAGGGACTCCATTTCTCCCGCGCGACGCCGCATGTGGCGGACGTAGATTCCCATCGCCACCACCAGCAGCAGCAGCGCCCCTACGCCGATCAGAAGATGGCGGGGGATCATGGGTGTACTCCCAACCGGTCGCGCACCGAAACAACCGCGTCGGCAATCGCTGACGCCGCCCTTTGCTGATAGTTGGCGGAGGTCAAGTCGGCGATGCCGTCCGCTCCCGGCGCAAGCTCTACCGCTACTGCGGGCATGAGCACATTGTTCAACGGGCGCAGCGAAGCGGAGGACGCTCGAACCGGAAATGCTTTTTTCTGCATCTCGGTGACGATGGCCGCCGAGACAATCCGGCTCAGGGGCAAAGCTGGAGCCTGGGCTGCATTCCACGGATGAAATAATCCGTTGCTGGGTCCTTCCACGGGGAGCAGCGCGGTGTACACTTTTGCGCCGCTGCCTTGGGAAACCGCGTGCAGGCTGATGTAGATCCCGGCGCGGGCGACGTTGGCGGCGGCGGCGCGCTGATCGAGAGTGGAACTGGTATCGGCGTCGCGCAGCAGAGTGACCGCAAAACCGCGAGTCTCGAGTTCGTGGCGCAACAGCCGCGCAAATCCCAGTGTCACGTCTTTCTCGGCGAGCGTGTCGGTCAAGGCCGCACCGCGCTCCTGGCCGCCGTGGGCGGGATCGACCACGGCCAGAACGCGATGAGTGGTCGCGACGCTGCTGGCGGTTAGAGCCTGCGCCGGATTCTGCGACCGGGTTACGGCGGCGCCCGGTGTGGCAGAAATTTGCGGGCCCGCGGAGACGGTGATCGTCTTTCTGTCGTTGCTGAAGCTGGCCATCAGCGGCTGGTTTGCCGTCACCTCCAATACGGCGTCGCCGTTGCTCTCGGAGTAGGCGGCGTGGGTGATGATCTTGTTATCAAAAGAAATCGACTGACTTCCCGGGGAGACGACGGGATCGCGTTTGAAAACCATGCGCAGCTTGCCGGGTTCGGTGGAAATTGTCGGGTTTACGGCAGCGCTGAAATTCAGCAGCAGCCGCGGCGGGTTGCCCGCGTCCAGCCGGAAACTGGTTTGGATGCCGACGTCGCCGACAAACAATCGGCGCGCGCTTTCGCGAAAGTTGACGGGCGTTCCCAGAAAGCGCGGCAGCAAAGTGTTTAGCGAGTTGAGCGGGACCAATCCACGCGAGTTTTCGATCAGGAAGGGAGCGGTGAAATCGAAATCGTGGCCATGAATTTTGGCCCGCGTCTTCCCCGCGGCAAACTCGGCGTCCACCTTGTTATAGCGAAGGCTCAAGCGTCGCCCATCGGTTCGGGTGCTAACGGTACCCAGCGGTTCCAGAAGTTCGAGCAGGCCGACGTATTCGTGGCCTCCACGCTCCAGAACCGGAAGCGTGTAGGTTGCGGCCGAAGAATAGATAGAGATGTGCTCCTCCTCCGGAGAGGGACCGGCAGAGGGGGCCGCGGACAGTAGCGTCACGATGGCCAGCAGGATGGCCAGGATCTGGTTGGTGGTGGAGGGCACTTCCGCTAGTTCTCAGTTCCCAGTTCTCGGTTCTCAGCAAAATCAGCTCGCACGGAGAACTGAGAACTGGGAACTGAGAACTGCAGTTCGCTACTCCAGCGCATAAATCGTCAGCCCGCTGAGCAGCTTGGGGTAGAAATCGGTGGACTTCTGGGGCAGCACTTCTCCGGCGAGCGCGATATCGCGAACCTGTTTGATGCGAACCGGGTTCATGAGGAAGGCCGCTTGCGCTTTTCCCGTCTTCACGTCGGACAGCGCATCGGCGGCTTCGCGGCAATAGGAAACGCCTTCCCCATTACGAATGGCTTCCTCCGAGATATTCAAAACACCTTCGAGCAGGCACTTGTGCAACTGCACGACGTCGAGCGACTGCTGACGCAGTGAGAGTTTTCCGAACACGTGGGTGCCGATGGCTTTGGGTGTATGCAGGAGGAATGCACGCTCAGCTGTGACCGCCAGCAGCGCCGGTCCAGCATGCCCGGCTTGCCGCAGAATGGCGGTGGCACGGGCCGCGTCGATTCCGGGATCGACATCTTCCACGTTGAAGAATCTCCTCGCCTCCGCCTGAAAATGGGCCGGCGAAAAAGATGGCAGACCGAACACGAGCCGGTGCGTCGGCAGAATCGCCAGACCGGGCCGATCCATGTCAACCAAGGTCATCATTACCTTGTCGTACGTCGCGGGAAGGCCCGACCCTGTCTCGGCCGTAGCGCGCCGTTCGTAGAGATAAGACAGGGCAGTCTCGTAGCGATGATGGCCGTCGGCGATGATCAGCTTCTGGTCGCGCATGTGTTCGTGCACGGACGCAATGACCAGAGGGTCGCTGACCTTCCAGACCCGGTGCTGGACGCCATACTCGTCGGCGACTTCGAACTCCGGCGGGGCCGATGCCGAATCCAGCAGCGCATCCACCTTGCCGGCGCCGCTGTAGAGCATGAAAATCTGACCGAAGTGGGCGCGCGTGGCGCGCAGCAAGTCGAGCCGGTCGGCCTTGGGCTTGGCCAGCGTTTGTTCATGCCGGTAAACGACGCCGGCGTGATAAGGCTCGATCCGGCCGAGGGCGATGAAGCCCCGCCGTTCGGCCCGCGCCAGGCTTCCCGGAGGAAACCCCGGAACGCTGAACGTCTGGGAATAGCTATAGATTGAAGGTTCGGAGTCCCGGCGCAAAATGCCGGCCTGGCGCCAGCTCTGGAAGGACGCCGCCGCCCGTGTATAGACGTTTTCGGAGTCCCCGTCGCCCGGCAGGCGTTTCCCGAGGATAATCCGCACCAGGTTATAAGGACTGGCCTGGTAGTAGCTTTCCTGCATCGCCGGGGTGATTTTGTCGTAGGGCTGGGTCACAACGTGCTGGATTGAGACACGCTTAGGATCGTAGCGCCAGGCGCGAAATGGGGAAATAATCGCCATACGGTGAACGCAAAATTGTAGCAGGGGCAGCGCGGTTCCGGCCTAAAGACCGATGCATAGCAGGAAAAGGGAAAAAAGATGCGCATTGTCTCAGGCTACCCGCGGACGGGCGCCCGAATCCAAAAGGGACGCGTTCGAAAGGTGACAACACTTTTTCGAGATTGTGCTACCATCCGGGTCAGTAGAGCTTGCTGTGGCCCGCTTTTTGGGTGCGGGTCGCCTCCCTCCACGGCGCGGATTTGGGTGGGGCCTATGTTGTACGGTAAACAGTTCTCGGCTCGCGTCTCCCTGGCGGTATCCCTGGTAGTGGCTGTGTGCGGCACGATGCCGCTCCTCGCGCAAAGTTCAACCGAGGACGTCCACATCCAGCCTCGCATTCAGGCACCGGCTCCCAAAGAGCCCACCATCGATCCGGCGTTCAAGACCCACACCAAGCCCATGAAGGTTCAGGTCGATATGGTGCTGGTGCCGGTCACCATCACCGATCCTCTGAACCGGCTCGTCACCGGCCTTGACCGCGAGAACTTCAACCTTTATGAAGGCAAAGACCAGCAGGAGATCAAGACTTTCTCCAGCGAAGACGCTCCCGTTTCAATCGGCGTGATCTTTGACATGAGCGGCAGCATGAGCAGCAAGATCGAGCGCGCCCGCGAGGCCGTCATCGAGTTCTTCAAGACCGCCAACCCGCAGGACGAGTTCTTCATGATCGCCTTCTCCGACAAGCCGGAGGAGATTGCCGATTTCACCAGTTCGGTGGATGACATCCAGGGCCGCCTTCTCTACACCGTCCCCCGAGGCCGCACCGCGCTGCTGGACGCCATCTATCTTGGCGTCACCAAGATGCGGCAGGCAAAGTATCCGAAGAAAGCGTTGCTCATCATCTCCGACGGTGGTGACAACCACAGCCGCTACACCGAAGGCGAGATCCGGTCCATGGTCAAAGAGGCCGACATTCTCATCTACGCCATCGGCATTTACGACCATTACTTCCCAACCGAAGAAGAGCGGCTCGGACCGGCGCTGCTCAGCGACGTTACCGAACTGACGGGCGGCCGGGCTTTTACCATCGATAACCCGAACGACCTGGCGGACGTTTCCACAAAAATCGGCATCGAGCTGCGCAACCAATATGTCATCGGATACCGCCCTAAGAATCCGATGCACGATGGCAAATGGCGTAAAATAAAAGTCAAGCTCCTACCGCCCAAAGGATTGCCCCCGCTCAAGGTGTATGCCAAGACCGGTTACTATGCGCCGACGGAATAAGGTTCCGCCACTGGTCTTTTTCTTCCTGACCCTGCTGCTCCTGTCGAACTCTCATGCCCAAAGTGGGGCCTCGAGCCCGTCGCCCCCACCTGCCGCTGCAGGCTCCAGCGGCCCTTCGAGTGTTTCTTCGAACGTCTCTTCGAAAGTTTCTTCGAACTCTGCTCAGAATCCGGATGCCGCCGACAGCGGCGTCTTTGTTTTCCGCAAGCAGGTTGAAGAGGTGGTGCTGCACGCGACGGTCATCGACGACAAGCAACGCATAGTCACCACGCTCGACAAGGACAATTTCAATGTCTACGAGAATGGCAGCCCCCAGGTCATCACCTCCTTCCGGCACGAAGATATTCCCGTGGCCATGGGCATTGTGGTGGACAACTCCGGTTCGATGCGCGAGAAGCGGCAAAAGGTCAACGCGGCGGCCCTGAATCTGGTGCGGGCTTCGAATGCCAACGATGAGGTGTGCATCGTCAACTTCAACGACGAGTACTACCTTGACCAGGATTTCACTTCCAACATTAATAAGCTGAAAGAAGGACTCGAAAAAATCGAGGCCCGCGGCGGCACCGCGCTCTACGATGCGGTGGTAGCCACTGCCGACCATTTGAAAAGAGATGCGAAACTCGAAAAGAAAGTCATCTTTGTGGTCACCGACGGAGAGGACAACGAAAGCGCCGAAACCCTTGAGCAGGCGGTACGGCGTCTGCAGGGCGACGGCGGGCCGACGGTGTACTCCATTGGCATTCTGGAAGGCGAAGAGCACCCCAAGCACGCCAAACGCGCTCTGCAAATTATCTCTGAAAGAACCGGCGGCATCGCGTTCTTTCCCAAAACGCTGGACGAGGTCGACGCCATCAGCCGCACCGTGGCCCACGATATTCGCACCCAATACACGATTGGGTACAAACCGACGACGCCGAAGACCCAGGGCGGCTATCGGCAAGTGAAAGTGGACGCCCGTTCGCGCGATCACGGCAAGATGACGGTCCGCACAAAAAGTGGCTATTACGCTGGAACCGAGCCTGCGTCTGGGGCGCAGTAAGAAATCGGGCGCGTGACATTATGAAATATCCGTTCTCGCCGATTCGCGACGAGCAAATACCGCGCTCCCGGGTTGCGCTGCTTCAGCACGTCCTCGACACCTATGCCAGCGAGACGAACAAAGTGATTTCCGTCTGGGCAGCATTTGTCGATTCCGATCTTGGCTACCGCCCGCACCCGAGTTCCAGTTCGGTCGCCGACATTATGAAGCACCAATTGCTGTCGGAGCGGCGATTTTTCGCCGAATTCCTCGGGTTGCCGGAGGTGGCGGCGGATCAGGTTTTGCCGCGGCGGCTGGCGGTTGCGGACTTCAGCCAGCGCTTGCTGGAGCTTGCTCTTCCGCGACTAGGATTCATGGCGGAGCGCGATGAGGCGTGGTGGCTTACGGTTGTCCCTTTCTTCGATACGCGCCGGGAACGAATGTGGATTTTCTGGCGGCGCGTTTTGCATACCGCTCATCATCGGACGCAGTTGACGGTCTATTTGCGCTTGCTGGGAAAGCCGGTGCCCGCAACCTACGGGCCGACGGCCGATATGAGTTGGCAAGGCGCCGATCCGACTACGACAGTAGAGGCTGCGGGGCGCTCGGGCATTACCACTGGTAATTGACGCTGGCGGCTTGCGTTCCTTACTCTGTCAGAGTGGACACCTTGACATCAAGTTCCCGCCTGCGCGTTAGCGACGAAATCTCCAAGCTCGTCGGCGAAACTCCCATGCTGCAAATGAAGAAGCTGGCCCCTTCCGGATCAGCCGACATTTTCGCCAAACTGGAATACCTGAACCCCGGCGGCAGCGTGAAAGACCGGGCCGCGATTGGTTTGATCGAGCGCGCCGAGAGCGAAGGCAAACTGAAGCGCGGTGGTACTGTCATCGAAGCCACCGCCGGAAACACCGGCATCGGCCTCGCCTTGATCGGCGTGAGTCGCGGCTACAGAGTAAAGCTGTTCGTCCCAGAGAGGTTTTCGGAGGAAAAGGTCATCATCATGCGGGCCCTCGGCGCCGAGGTGACTCGCACCCCGGAGGCCGAGGGCATGCAGGGTGCCATCCAGCGCGCCAAAGATCTCCAGGCAACCGACCCTTCGGCATTCCTGGCCGCGCAGTTCGACAACCCCGCCAACACCGACTACCACTACGAAACTACCGCTCGCGAGATTTTTGAGCAGATGGATGGGCGTATCGACGCCATCACCGTGGGCTGCGGCACCGCCGGAACGTTTACCGGAGTTGCGCGTTTTCTGAAAGAACGGCTGTCGAGAGTGCACGCCGTAGCGGTCGAGACCCAAGGCTCGATCCTGGGTGGAGGAAAGCCCGGTCCGCACAAGGTGGAAGGCATCGGTAACAGCTTTATCCCGGGCAATTTTGACCGTTCAGTTTGCGACGAAGTGATGATGGTGACCGATGATCAGGCTTTCGGCATGGTCAAAGAACTGGCCGCGCGCGAAGGCGTACTCGGAGGCTCAAGCTCTGGCGCGAATGTTTACGCGGCGGTGCAGATTGCAAAACGGCTTGGGGCAGGGAAGCGCGTCGTGACGTTAATTCCCGACTCGGCCGAACGCTATCTGTCGAAGAAAATTTTTGAAGGCGGAATCTAGCTTCGCGTCCCACAAATCTCCGCCATAATGCTTGTCATCCTGACCCTGAGCTGGCCGAAGAGGAAGGACTTATGCATTTTGTCTGCAGCGTCCAACGCTTACGCGCTGCATAAAATATGTCTGCACACTTATGCCGCGTATTCCCGGGACAGGACACTAGCTCATCCATCTCGGGAAGGGCGCCTCGCCTGTCCAACCGAGCAGACAACACTCAGGGTCAATGCGTGTAATCCGGATCCTACGCCAGAGGCCTGCCAGCTTCGAGGGACCGCCTCGCTTTGTGGGGTCCCCGATCAATCTCGCAGAACTACAGCCGTTTGATGGTCGCGAACCAGGCTGGTGCGCCGTGGTCATCGTGAAATCTCGTCTGAATCCGGTCCGCTTCGATGGCGGCGACATCCCATCCATTGCGGGGGGTGAACGCCGCTCTCAGCTCTTCCTGACTTACGGGGTGCGGGCCAGTACCGGGACCATCGTCACTGAAGCACAACAGATACAGAGTTCCATCGTGCTCGGTCACCGACGCTAGACTCGCCACGTATTGTGTTCGCTCGTCGCTGTCGAAGCTGTGGAACAGTCCGCAGTCCAGCACCGTCTCGAACCTGCGCCCCAAACGCTCCAAGTGGAAGGCGTCAGCCGCAGCGAACTCCACCGCGATCCCACGGTCGGCGGCTTTCTGTCGGGCAATCGCCAGCGCCGTCTCAGCCACGTCAACGCCCAGCACCGGCAATCCCGCCGGCGCTCTCAACGACGCGACATGAAGCGCGTTCTCGCCCGTCCCGCAGCCCGCATCGAGCACCGCTCCGGTGAATCCGCCTTCGGATGCCAGACGCACAACCGCTGGCTGCGGCTGGCCAATATCCCAAGGCGCAGGCCCGTCGTGGTAGGACGCATCCCAAGGCCGTCCCGATATCCGTTCGTGACTGGTCGGGTGCCGGCCACTGAACGGGCCATTATCATTAGCGAGGGTTCCCGATCGCTCCAACATCTTCGCTCCCTCCCTGTAACTGGTCTTATCGCTCATCGTAGCACGCCAATCCACAGGTCTTGATTGCCACCCACGCCTTAACTGGCGAGAAACGGGTGCTCCGACGGGCCCGATTACTGAGTCACGTCACATGCGCGTATGATAATTTTGCTGCCGTTCACTTTTCGTTCGGGGGAGAACAGGGAGTTGGGTTTCCGGCGTCGGGCTGAGTACGCGAAAAAAGAACAATGAAGAATCTTGCTTTGTTGAGAATCGCCTGTGTGGCGTTTGCGGTTTGCGTCTTAGCGGTAGCTGCGTTGGCACACCTGAGAGTTGGGGGTGCCGTTGGCGCGTGGTATGCCATGCCTGAGCTCCGGGCGACGGCTGGAACGGGAGCAGTTGGCGCGGCTTCCTCGACGGTGTCCGTGCTTGGCAAGTCGGAATTCGATGAGAAGTCGAACCCTGTCGTAGCATCGTCCCGTCATCAATGGCTGGTTCCGGGCGCTAACCCTCTGAGCCATGATCCCAGGCGAAGACACTCTCCTCAATCGCACCTCGCAAAGAACCAGAAGCAAGCGCAGGATTCCTACACCTACAGCGTTCTCTATAACTTTTGCTCCCAAACCGACTGTGCGGACGGCGACGAACCCTTCGCAAACCTGATCGAGGATGCTTCCGGCAACTTCTATGGAACTACCAATATGGGCGGTGCGAACACGGGGTGCAGCCCCTACCGTTGTGGGACCGTGTTCAAGCTGGATAGCAGCGGCAACTACAGCGTGCTGTATAGCTTCTGCGCCGAAGCCAACTGCGCCGACGGCGAATTGCCTTACGCCGGCCTCTTCGAAGACTCTTCCGGCAACCTCTATGGGACTACGCAGTACGGCGGCGCTCACCTCGGCGGCACTGTCTTCAAGCTCGATCCCGCCGGCCACTACACGGTCCTGTATAACTTTTGCTCCCAGACCAACTGCGCGGATGGGAACCAGCCTTTCGCGGGCCTGATCGAGGACGCTTCAGGCAACCTCTATGGGACCACCAATCGGGGCGGCGCGACGAATCCCAATTGTCCTTATCCCGCCTCCGGCTGCGGGACAGTATTCAAGCTCGATCGCGCGGGCAACGAAACGGTGCTCTACAGTTTTTGCTCCCAACCGAACTGCGCCGACGGGTCTTTCCCTGAAGCGGGCCTAATCGAAGATGATTCGGGCGATCTCTACGGGACTGCCGTTAACGGCGGCGCTGACAATGGTGGTGCGGTGTTCAAGCTGGATAGCGCGGGCAACTACACCGTGGTTTACAACTTCTGTTCGCAGGTCAACTGCGCGGATGGCTTTTATCCGTACGCAGGCTTGATCCAGGATGCTTCTGGCAACTTCTACGGGACCACATACAGTGGCGGCAATACCAACGGGGGCGTTGGGGTCGGCGGTGGGACGGTGTTCAAGCTCGACAGGACCGGCAACTACACCGTGCTGCACACATTCTGCACCCAGCTCAACTGCACCGACGGTGGCAATTCAGAAGCGGGCGTGATCCGAGATAGCTCCGGGAACCTCTATGGGACGACCACCATCGGCGGACCTCCAGGCGCCAGTGGAGGCACAATTTTCAAAGTGGATAGCGCGGGCAACTACACGAACCTGTATACCTTTTGTGCTCAAACAAAATGTACGGACGGATTCCAACCCTACGCGAGCCTGATCCAGGATGCTTCGGGCAATCTTTATGGGACAACATACTTCGGCGGTTCCGGCGGTTCCAGCGTCGGAGAAGGCGTCGATGGAGTGATCTTCAAGCTGCATACATCAATCGGTACGACCACGACCCTCGCTTTATCGCCCTCGACCGTCGCGGCAGGTTTTACCGGGCCGGTAGTCATGACGGCTGCGGTTTCTCCCGAGTCCGGCAGCATGCCCACGGGGACCGTTACTTTCTTCAATGGTTCGACTCAAGTCGGTACGGGCACGTTGAGCAATGGCTTAGCCACTTTCAACTACAATCCCGAGAGCCTTGCACTGGGCACATACTCAATCACGGCCGGCTACGGCGGCGATAACACCTTTGCCGGCTCAACCTCCCCGGCACAGTTGCTGGCCGTCGAGTCCGCTACCTCCACAAACCTGAGCTTGTCTCCCTCGAGCGTGACAGCAGGATCGAACGGGCCGGTGGTCATGACGGCGACCGTTTCTCCTTCTTCCGGCAGTGGCACGCCCACCGGAACCGTCACTTTCTTCAACGGCACAACACAAATCGGAACCGGTACCTTGAACAGCGGCGTTGCCACTTACAGTTACAACCCCAGTAGCCTGGCGGCCGAGACATACTCAGTCCTCGCTAGCTATGGCGGTGACAGCGCGTTTGTCGGTTCAACCTCTTCGACACAGACACTCACGGTGAACCCTGCTCCTGATTTCACGATTGGCGCCAGTCCGACGACGGTGACAATTAGCTCGCCGGGTCAACAAGGGACGACCGTGGTCACGATCACACCGAGTGGTGGATTCAACCAAACCATCACGTTCAGCGGGGCCAGTTGCAGCGGACTACCGGCGGGCGCCAGTTGCTCGTTCAGTCCGGCGAGTGTGACGCCGGACGGCGGCGCCGTCAACACCACGATGACCATGGCGACTACGCGGGCTTCTTCGGCGATACCGCACTGGCCGCTCGGGCAAAAACAGAGTTTGTTTTTTGCGCTGATCGTACCAGGACTGCTCATGCTGGGACCGACGAGACGAGGGAAGCGTTGGTCCGCGAGAGGGGCCGGGGGCATGTTGATGGTGTTGCTATTCGGATTGTCGATGATCGGCCTGAACGCCTGTGGATCGGGGAGTTCCAGTGGCGGCGGAGGCGGCACACCCGGGGGCACGTACACGGTAACGACGACGGCCACAGCGTCAGGCCTGTCACACTCGACAACCCTTACGCTGGTGGTGAAGTGAATGGCAACCTGAACGCGGTGCAGACGAGTAGCCCGTTCACGTCTTTGGCGCATGAAGTTGTATGGGGTCTCCCATCGCGCCAGATCTTGTTAACAGGCGTTAACCCTCAAAAACCTCGAAAAGGGGTGAAACGAAGATCTTCTGACTGCAGCCCCCTTCCGATGGTCCGGAAACCCGAACCGCTTTCTTGACATCACCTGCTAAAATAGATGTTCGACTCAATCAAGAATTGCTTTGTCGTACCCGTACTCCACTGGCTGAACCGAAAGTGCCAAGTTGGGATAGAAACGCTCTAAGTCTTTGATTCCGGAATACTTTACCGGTAAGTCCTTATTCCTCAAAGACCCCGCGCCCGACGGCCTCTAAGTCTTTGAGTTCATTAGACCGGGGGAGCGGGGGGTGGGTCGACTAAATAGTAATATCACTTTCCCTTTTTGGGAAAAATTTCTCTTCGTCAAACTCTCCGAGGACTCATTCCTTGACCATCAAACAACCAGCTTCCGCAAAACAAGGTTTCGCCACTCGCGCCATTCACACCGGGCAAGAACCCGATCCGCTCACCGGCGCCGTGAGCGTTCCCATCTATCCAACTTCCACTTACGTTCAGGAAGAGATCGGCAAGAATAAAGGTTACGAGTACGCGCGCGTATCGAATCCAACGCGCGATCGCTTGGAGACGAACCTCGCAGCGCTTGAAGGCGGAACGTCATCGCGCGTGTTCGCCAGCGGCATGGCCGCGATCAACGCCATCGCTTCGATGCTCAAAGCGGGCGACCACGTTGTCGCCGGACACAACCTCTATGGCGGGACGCCGCGCCTGTTCAATCAGGTGCTGGTTAATTTTGGCCTGACATTTACCTACGTCGATACATCCGAACTCAGCAACGTCGAGCGCGCTTTGCAGAAGAACACCCGGCTGTTGTTCCTGGAGACGCCGACCAATCCGCTGATGGAGCTTTGCGACCTCCGCGCGATTTGCGAACTTAGCCACCGGCACAACGTCGAGGTGGTGGTCGACAACACTTTCATGTCGCCGTATTTCCAGCGCCCGATCGAACTTGGCGCCGACATGGTCGTTCACTCCACCACGAAATTTCTTAATGGGCACAGCGACGGCCTGGGAGGAGTGGTCGTCTGCACCAAACCCGAGCAGGCTGAAAAACTTGCCTTTCTCCAGAAAGCCGCCGGAGCGATCCTGTCGCCTTTCGAGTGCTGGCTGATCTTGCGCGGCGTGAAAACGCTGGCGGTGCGCATGTTGCAGCACGATTGCAACGGCCGCAAAGTAGCCGACTATCTTTCGAAACACAACAAAGTGCAAAAGGTCTTTTATCCAGGACTGCCCGACCATCCACAACACGAATTGGCCAAGCGGCAGATGTCCGGCTTCGGATCGATGATCGCGTTTGAAACGGGCTCGCTCGACAACGCTAACAAGATGCTGCGTAAAGTACGGGTGTGTTCACTGGCGGAATCCTTGGGTGGCGTCGAGACCCTGATCTCGCATCCCGCAACCATGACTCATGCTGGCGTCGGCGAAGAAGGACGGCGCAAAATCGGCATTACCGACGGTATGGTCCGCATCTCGGTCGGCATCGAGGATGTGGACGATATTCTGGCTGATCTCGAGCAGGCGCTGGCGGCGATCTAGGTAGCCTTCAGCCCTCAGCCATCAGTAAAAAACTGATCTAGCTGAAAACTGACGGCTGATGACTGACGGCTATCTCACCGCACCGACTCTCCGATCCACTCCAGGTAGGCGGCGCTGCCGTCTTCGATGCCAATCTCGATGCACTCCGGAAGTTCGTAGGAATTCAGTTCGGTCAAAACCTCGCGCACGCGATCGAAAACTTCAATGGTCGTCTTGATCACGAGGAGCCACTCCGTGGACGTTTCGACTTCGCCTTGCCAGCGATAGACCGATTCAATCTGGGGAGCGATGTTGACGCAGGCGGCAAGTTGGCGCTCCACCAGGGCATGGGCGATGGTCAGGGCTTCTTCATGCGAGGCGCAAGTTGTGAGGACGAGCCTTTTGTCGGTCATGTTAGGTAAACTCGGAGTCGAAAATCGGAAACTGGAATTTCATTGGAAGCATACGAGGCGGGCGATGGCAACGCAAATCAAGTTTGGCACATCTGGCTGGCGGGCCGTGATGGCCGAGGAGTTCACGTTTGCCAACGTTCACCGGGCAGTGCACGGCATCGCGCGCTACGTATCTTCGCAGAAACCGAACGGGGCCAAAGTTATCGTCGGGCGTGACCCGCGCTTTTTGGGTGAGTCCTTCTGCGCCACGGCTGCCGATATCTTGTCCAGCTATGGCATCACGCCGCTGGTCATCGCCGAACCCACGCCTACGCCCACCATTTCCTTCGCAGTGATCCAGTCGAAAGCCGACGGCGCCATCAATTTCACCGCTTCGCACAATCCGCCCCAATACAATGGGATCAAGTTCTCGACGCCCGATGGCGCGCCGGCGCTCCCCGAAGTCACCAAAGCCATTGAGTCGGAGATCGCCGCCCTCGTCAATGATGCGAATCCGCAAACGGCGGAGACAAGGAAGGCGCAATCCCAAGCGATCGACCCTCGCCGCATGTATTTGTCGCGCCTGCGCGAAATCGTCGATCTCGACGTCATCAAAAAGGCCGGAAGCAAGATTGCCTTCGATCCCATGTGGGGCGCTGCTCGCGGCTATTCGGACGCGTTCCTGCGCGAGGCGGGCGTGACCGTTGCCACCGTCCATGACACCCGCGACGTGCTTTTTGGAGGCCATGCTCCCGAACCCGACGACCATCTGCTTGAGGACCTGCGCCACAAGATGCGCGAAATCGGCGCTGCGATTGGCATTGCGACCGATGGCGACGCCGATCGCTTCGGGATTGTCGACGAAGATGGCACCTTCCTCCAGCCCAACTACATCATCGCTCTGCTCTTTGATTACCTGGTTGAAACCCGCGGTTGGAGAAACGGAGTCGGCAAGTCCGTGGCCACCACCAATCTCATCAACGCGCTTGCCGAGAAGCACAAGATCGAGTTGCACGAGACTCCGGTTGGGTTCAAGTACATTGGCGAGCTGATCAAGCAGGACAAAATCCTGATCGGAGGAGAAGAAAGCGCCGGCCTCTCCATCCGCAAACACGTGCCGGAGAAAGACGGCGTGCTCGCAGGCCTGTTGTGCTGCGAGATGGTCGCACGCCGGGGAGTATCGCTCGGCAAACAACTGGGCGGCCTATTTGCCAAAGTTGGTTCCTTCTACCCGCTGCGTGAGAACTTCCGCTTGACGGCGGAAGTAAAACAGAAGTTTACTGAGAAGTTACGTAGCGATCCGAGCGAGTTTCATGGCATCAAAGTTGCCCAGGTAGTGAGGACGGACGGGCTCAAACTTGTCCTGGCCGACGGATCGTGGGTATGCTACCGGCTCTCCGGCACGGAACCGGTGGTGCGCGTCTACAGCGAAGCGCGCAGCAGGGAAGACCTCGCAAAATTGAGCGCGGCAGCGAAAGCATGGATCTTCGACTAGGACCGCCGTCGAGATTGAGTATCCTTCCACGTGGGGAGGAAGGCGTGCGCGCGGTCATTTCTCACGCCAGGGACCAGGCTCCACGGGCCGAGGCTGCGGCGGCGCGGTGGGTCGAACGCACGCGCCCGGTGTGGTCGTGGCTGGTTTTGGAATGGCGTCGTCTGGGAACCACGAGCGCGGTCCTGGTGATCGCTGGGTTGCTGCTGCACGCCATGTTCGGGGAGAACGGCATGGTTGTTTATCGGCAGAAGCGCGCCGAGATGAAAGCCCTGCAGAGTGAAGTCGAGCGCCTGCGGAAGGAGAACAGTCAGTACGTCGAGGAGATCAAATCGCTAAAATCCGATCCGGCCGCCATCGAGAAGGAAGCGCGCGAGCAGTTGCACTACGCGCGACGCGGGGAAGTTGTGTATGTAGCGCCAAATCCCCCGCAGAAGTCTCCCACCGGCCGCGCCAGAAACGACAAGTAGAGGCTGGGACGAACGCACGTTCTCCGATTGTTCGCACAGCGTCCTCCTGTGATAAAGTTCAGGGGTTCGCATTACGTGTGGGAATCTAAGGAGGGTGACATGCGGAAACTTCTTTTGTTGTTTCTTGCCGGGGCGCTGATTTTGCTGATGGCCTCGGTGTCATTTGCTGCGGACGCTCAGACCGTGAATGGCTGGGTTGCTGACTCCAAGTGTGGCGTTAAAGGAGCCAATGCGGGCGGGGAAGCATGCACAAAGAAGTGCATCGAAGCCGGCGCCAAGCCGGTCGTCGTTACCGACAAGGACCAGAAGGTGCTGACGGTCGAGAATCCCGATGCCCTGAAAGACCACTACGGACATCACGTTGCCGTGACCGGGCACATCGACGGCGACAAGATCCACATTGAAAGCGTGAAGATGCTTTAGGGACAAACGTGTCTGCCACAGGAAGGGCGGCCTTGTCGGGCCGCCCAGTCTTTTTTGGTGGAGCCGGGCGTCTCGTCGCACTTTAGCGCACGACGCCTTCCAGCGGCGAACTGGCAGTCGCATAGAGCTTGCGCGGCATTCGTCCCGCCATGTACGCCTGTCGTCCAGCAAGCACTGCGTGCTTCATCGCCTCCGCCATCAGCACCGGTTCCTGGGCTCCGGCGATACCGGTATTCATCAGCACCGCATCGTAGCCTAGTTCCATGGCAATGGCGGCGTCCGAGGCCGTGCCCACGCCTGCGTCCACGATCAGCGGAACTCCCGTAATCATCTCGCGCAGGATTTGCAGGTTGGCGGTGTTCTGAATGCCCAGCCCGCTGCCGATCGGCGCTCCGAGCGGCATTACCGCCGCGGCGCCCGCATCCACCAGGCGTTTGGCGAACACGATGTCGTCCGAGGTATAGGCCAGCACCGTGAATCCCTCTTTCGCCAGAACGCGCGTGGCTTCGAGGGTCGCTTGAACATCTGGATACAGCGTTGCCTGGTCGCCAATCACTTCCAGCTTGATCCAGTCCGAGAGCCCGACCTCGCGCGCCAGCCGGGCGGTGCGGATGGTGTCGTCGGCGGTATAGCAGCCGGCAGTGTTCGGCAGAAGAAAGTATTTGTTTGGGTCGATGTAATCGAGCAGGGATTCCTTGCTGCGGTCGAGATTCACGCGGCGCACGGCGACCGTCACCATGTCGGCGCCGCTGGCTTCGAGCGCGCGGGCAGTTTCCGGAAAGGATTTGTATTTGCCCGTTCCCACGATCAAGCGGGAACGGAATTGCTTGCCAGCGATAGTCAATGAGTCGATAGTCAATGAGTCCGTCATGGTTTTATTGTACGACTCCAATCAGTGGTCAATCATTTTGGTTGCCGGTAGCGTCTCGGGCGATCTTCAGGCTGCGGGCTGCGAGCAAACCCGACCCTAGCCCCCGGACGTCTCTGCCTTCGCATACATCTCATCAATCAATACCCGGTAGCGTTCCTCAATGCCGCGTCGGCGTACTTTAAAGGTATGTGTCAGCGTTCCATCCGCCGCTGAGAATTCTTCGGACACCAACAGCACACGTTTCAGTCTTTCAAAGCGGGCGAGGCTTTGGTTCAGGTCTTCGATGATGCCGTCGTACAAAGCCTGCACTCTGACGTGGGCGACTAGCGTTTGCCGTGAAGCGAAGTCAAGCTGGTTTGCCCGCGCCCAGTCTTCCAGAGCGGGGAAGTGCGGCGCGATCAGGACCGCAGGAAACTTCCGTCTGTCCCCAATCACCACCGCCGTCCCAATGAGCGGGTTGAGCTTCAGTGTATTCTCGATGGGTTGCGGTGCGATAAACTTCCCGCCCGAAGTCTTGATCAGGTCCTTCTTGCGATCGGTGATCGATAGGTAGCCCTCGGTGTCGAGTTGCCCGATGTCGCCCGTCTTGAACCAACCATCCACAAACGCGTTGCGCGTTTCCTCGGGACGATTCCAATAGCCCTTGAATATCGAAGGACCGCGCACCAGTACCTCGCCATCGTCGGCAAGCATGACCTCGACGTTGGCCAAGGGTTTGCCGACGGTTCCCAGTTTGTGGGCCGCGGGCGTGTTCACCGCGATCACTGGCGAAGTCTCGGTCAACCCATAACCCTCGTGGATGGAAATGCCGATATCGGCATACCACTCCGCCAATTCCCGGCCGAGGGGCGCGCCGCCAGAGATAAACTCCTCCGCCTTTCCACCCATCCCGAGGCGCACTTTGCAGAAGACTAGGTGGTTTGCAATTTTCCAGGATAGTGTCGAGGGCTCCGTTCCGGCCAGAGTCTCAGCGCGATGAGACCGCCCCACCGAAAGCGCCCAGCGATAAATCGCGTTTTTCGGGAAGCCCGCAGTCTTCAGGATTACCTGATGACGAATCTTCTCGTAAACCCGCGGCACCGCCACAAAGATGTTGGGTTGCACTTCGGTTAAGGCCTGCGCCAGTTGTGCAATGTCAGGACAATACGCCAGCACCACACCACGGTAGAGCAGGGCAAAGTCCACGTGCCGCGCGGTCACATGCGAGAGCGGCAGAAATGATACGCTCACTTCCTCCTTGGTGCCGAAGCCGAATCCATCCATGGAAGACGCGATGTTCGAGGCCATGTTCCCGTGGGTCAGCATCGCTCCCTTTGGCGTTCCAGTCGTGCCGGAGGTGTAAATGATGGTCGCCAGGTCGTCGGGTCGAATAGATTGTGAGCGGGCGTCGAATTCGGGATCGGAGTCGGCCGGCCCGCTGAGCATCAGGGCCTGCATCGGGGCCGCGTGCGCAGTTTCCACTGCGTCCATCACCATGATGCGCTCTACCGGCGTGTGGGGCTGGATGGTCAACACCTTTTCCAACTGGTGCTTGGTGGAAACCGCGATGACGCGTGCTCCGGAATCGTTAAGCAGAAAAGCAGTCTGCTCCGCTGTCTGGGTGGAATAAACCGGGACCGTGACCGCGCCGAGGGAAAGTGCCGCGAAATCGGTGATCGTCCACTCCGGCCGATTTTCACTGAGGATGGCGACGCGGTCGCCTTTCCGGACACCCCAGGATTCCAACGCCCGAGCCACCCCTACGACGCTGCGGTAAATCTCCGCGGAAGAGATCGGCAGCCAGCCCAGGGCTCCTTTTTGCAGCATGACGCGGTCGCGACGGTTCTTACAGACCGCCAACAAAATGTCGTTTAGAGTCTGAAGGCTCATCCGATTCGATCACGGCCACAATCATTGTTACGAACTCATTGTAGTAACAACTCATGGTACGAATTCATTGTACGCAGCCAGCAGAGTCCGCAGAAGCGCTTTGACCATGTCATCACACGGGTATGTGACGCTTTGACCCCGCACCCGTTCGCAAGGTACGCTGGAGAAGTTTTCCGGAGGGGTCTCCATGCAACGAAGCAGAGCTTTGACAATGCTGGGAGCGTGGTTGGTCGCGGCTGCGATAGTTTGTCCGCAGATCCAGGTGCAGGGACAAACTGCGCCGGCGCCCATGAAACTCAAGGTCGGCGACGTTGCTCCCGACTTCAAGCTCCAATACTTCGATGGCAGCGACGAGAAAGACGTTACCCTAAGCCAGTATCGCGGCAAGAGCAACGTCGTGCTGGCCTTCTACATCTTCGCCTTCACCGGGGGTTGAACCGCGCAGATGAAGGCCTTCCAGCAGAATCTCAAACAACTGGAAGCCGCCGACACCCAGGTTCTGGGTGTAAGCATGGACAGCCCCTTCGCCAATAAAGCCTTCGCCGACCAGATCGGCGTGACCTTCCCGCTGCTGAGTGATTGGGGTGGAGACGTGACTCGCCAATACGGCATTTACGTCGACAAATACAAAGCCCCGCGCCGCGTCAACTTTCTGATCGGCAAAGACGGGAGAATTCTGGAAGAGCAGATTGACCGGGAAGCCATCGATCCCAAAAAGATCGTCGACGCTTGCGAGCGCAAAAAACTGAGCCGCTGAAGCCAGAGCGCCAGAGCCCCCGTCCGCTTCACTCCGCTGTGTTATCCTTTTCATGCGGGGTGGAGCAGTCTGGTAGCTCGTTGGGCTCATAACCCAAAGGTCGGTGGTTCAAATCCACCCCCCGCAACCAAACTCATACTATTGAATTAAAAGGGTCAGCACTCTTGGTGCTGGCTCCTTTTTTTGTTCATTCCGTGCAGTAACGTGCAGAATTCTCCCAAGGTCATCTGCAGTTGTGCGTTCATCTGCCGTGACAGCGTGCGTGTACCCCATCGTTGTCTGTGCTTCGGCGTGCCCTAGGCGATCTTGCCTGACTGCCATCGGAGCGCCGATCTGGTCCAACAATGTGGCGTTGCCATGCCGAAACGCATGGACGCCGCACTTCGGGATGCCAAGCCTGGTCGGCAACGGATGGAACTTTCGTTTCCTTACCAAGCTGTGATCCCATGGCGTGCCCATTTTCGTTACAAACAGCAGACCCAGCGCATTTGGTCGCCAAGTCCGCAAGTAGAGACGTAGACAAACGAGCTTCCAAGGCGCGCAGCGCGAGTTTCCGCGTTGGGTAGTCGTGGATCGTGCCCAAGAACTCCCATTTGTACGGACGTGTGATCGTGCCATCCGGCTGAATCACGTCTTCCCGCCACCTGCCAACCCAGAGCCCATTTGCGGGGATACCTCGATTGGGAACGAGGCTCCCCTTCTGGTAGCGTCTTCGGGCCATTGATACCTCTCTCGGCCCGTTGACCCGTTGCCCTTCGACCCGGATTGTAGCAGTACCTTTTAGTGAACTCATTCACTGGAAAAGGGCGAAAATTCGACAAGGGAGATCAGTTTTCGGGTAGTGCCTCTGTTAAACTGAGGCACTACCAACACGGCTCACGCCATGGGAACTTCCTGCAGAGAAGTTACACGGCGATACGAGCAAATCCGGTGTGGATTAGGCGCTTGGCGAAGGTCCACACCCAAGGCCGAGGATCCTTGCCCAATACTGATCGGGGGCGCTGGATGAGCTTGATTCCTGTACAAGTTCCGACGCTCTGCTGATGCACATCTTCTGCTATCCGGGCGTGTCACGAAAAGGTAGGGTTTCGGCACTCCTAAGGTACTGAGCCGGGTTTGTCGCCGTGTTTTGGGTACAAAGCTCCCGTTCCCCTTGTAAACGGGATTTTCCAACAGTTGCAACCTAGTCCCAACATTCAATCGAAATACGGCCACCCTCTTAGGCGGGTACGCATCCAATTCTTCGCCAATAGCATCGCGCCGCGAGGCGCAAGAGTTTCCAAGCCAACGAGGCTCCGGCGAGGATCGTCGCCAGCCACAACAGAATCGCCGGGAGATAGAAGACAAACGAAAACATCGCCGTGGCGTGATCAGCCAAGCCCTCAAGGCCCTGCATCGCCGCCAGCTTGACCTCGCACAAGGGTCGCCAGTGGAGTCCGAAAACATTTGCTTCCGCTTCTGAGTGCAATGACACTGTGATCGCAACGGTTTCCATTTGCTCAGCCGATGGGAACACATCGACCGTAGATCACCCCACTCGCCTCGTTTCGGCCAACATTACGAGAATCAGTGGATTAGTAACTCCCGCCCGAATCGCAAGGAACGTGCAATAGGAAGAAGGTGCCAAACAAAACTGCAAACTCTTACACATTGACTTTGTGTGTCTGAGCAAGCATATTTCTTAGCACGATTGGGAGATCTGGAAGGCGGCCTATGAAAACGAAAATAGTTAAGGCCAGGCCTTCGCTTTCTATGGGGTACTGGGTGCGCAGGTTGAAACTCTCAGGGCAAACGAGTCTCGAGCTGATAAATGGAACCTTGATCACATGCATCGTCTTTATGGCCGCCGCCGCGGGTGCCCAGAGCTTTCGGCATGTGGTGATTGTGGTACAGGAAAACCGGTCTCCCGACAACCTGTTCCAAGGACTGTGTTCGCCATCTTCCTGCGGACCCTACAACATCCAGCAGACGAACTGGAAAAACATTAACGCCCCAGGCGGCACCACCACACCACATGAAATAGATTTGGTGGATACATCCGACTTAGGACATGCTCATAAGGATTTTACCCGCCAGTATGACAATGGCAAGATGGACGGGGCCGATCTTGCAGGGTGTGAAGGAGCGTGTCCCCCACTGGCTCACTTCGCCTATGTGAAGCCCTCCGATGTACAGCCCTATCTCGACTTGGTAGGACAGTATGGCTGGGCGAACTACATGTTCCAGACCAATCAGGGTTCGAGCGCGCCCGCGCATCAATACCTGTTTGGAGGCACTAGCGCACCCTCGGCAGCCGACGATGCGGCTGGCATCTTCGTCGCGGAGGACGACGGTATGAGCACGGGATGCCTGTCTGCGCCAGGGACTTTAGCTCGACTCATCGTCGGGGGTGTCGAATCGCCGGCAAACCGTATCTACCCTTGCTTCGAGCGCAATACCATGGGCGATCTCGGACTGAGTTGGCGCTACTACGCTCCAAGCTTCAAGAATCTATGGACGGCTCCGGTGAATATTCAACACATTTGCCAGCCGAGTGGAGGAGTCTGCACCGGTGCGGAGTGGAAGAATTTGATTACGCCGCCTGCGACTGTGCTCAAAGACATTGCCAATGGTAAATTAGCCCAGATTTCGTGGGTTATCCCGCGGGGCCAGGATTCGGATCATTCCCGAACGAATACGGGGGGTGGTCCTTCGTGGGTCGCCAGCATCGTGAACGCCATCGGGAACAGCCCCTATTGGCAGAACACTGCCATCCTTGTTACGTGGGACGATTGGGGCGGGTGGTATGATCACGAACCTCCGGTCCTGAACAGCAACGGCTACGAAGCTGGCTTTCGTGTGCCTTTGCTGTTCATCTCCGCATACACGCCCGCTGGGACCGTGAGCAACGTGCGCTCAGATTTTGGTTCGATCCTTCGGTTCGTCGAGGGCAACTTCGGGGTTGGGCAGGGCGCGTTGGGATTTGCGGACGCACGGGCTGCTTCGAACCTGAGCGAGTTCTATAACCTCGGTCAGCACCCGCGAACGTTTAACCAGATTCGGGCCCCGCTTGCCGCGAGTCATTTCCTCCTCGATACCACACCGGCGACCGATCCCGACGACGACTAGCAAACGGCCAAACTGGGTGATTATTCCCTCGAACGCATTCAAACTTCTCTCGCAACGGGCAACAAGACCGGTGCTAGATCAGGAGAAGGACTTTGGAGACATTGAAGGGTGAACTGCGTCAACTACTGACCGAGTTGGCTGGGCTCCCGGAGGGCTTTGACGAGAAGGCGGATTTTTACAGTGATCTCGGCATGACTTCCATGAAGGCCATGGAGTGTCTTATGGCACTCGAAGAGCGCTACGGAGTGAGGGTGCCGGATGAAGAGTTCATTGAGGCCACTTCGCTGGAACGTCTGGCCGGGATGATGCACGGATTAAAGAGCTGAAGAATTAAAGAATTGAAGAATGAATTCCATGGCGATCCCGGATGACTCGCTCCGCACAGGATTTCTGAAGCAGGTTGCCTTGCGGCCCGATGCGCCGGCGCTGGTGGTGAAGGACCGCGCTTTCAGTTACGGGGAGCTGGACCATACGGCCAGGCGCTGGGCCGGCGCGATTGTTGGTCGCCTGGGAGGTCCGGCCGCGCGCGTGGGCGTCTTCGGGTCGCGCAGTGAGGTTTCCTATACCGCGACGCTGGCCGCGCTCTATAGTGGGGCGGCCTTCGTTTCGCTGAACCAGCGTTTCCCGCCGGACCGCACCCGGGCGATGATTCGCCAAGCGGATTTGGACGCCATCTTCGTGGACAAACTCGCTTCCACGCAACTCGCGGCTGTTCTGGATGGGCTGGAGAAGAGTCCGCCCGTGTGGGTACCGGAGGCGGAGAGCGCTGCGGAATTAGCCTCCGCTCGGTCGCTGGACGGGGCACTGCCTCCGCTCCCGTCGGATCAACTGGCTTATTTATTGTTCACTTCCGGTACCTCTGGCATTCCCAAGGGCGTGCCGATCTTGCACTCAAATGTTCGCGCCTTCATCAATTGGGCGATGGGCCGCTATCAGTTCCGCACCGAAGACCGCTTCTCGCAGACCTTCGACCAGACATTTGATCTTTCCATATTCGACCTGTTCGTGGCGTGGGAGGCGGGCGCATGTGTCTATGCCATGTCACCGATCGATCTTCTGGCACCGAGCAGATTCATCGACAAAAATGAGCTGACCGTCTGGTTCTCGGTGCCGTCTATTCCGGCACAAATGCGCAAGCGTAATCTGCTGGGGCCGGGCACCCTGCCAACACTGCGCTGGAGTCTGTTCTGTGGCGAGCCCTTGCCGCGAGCGACCGCCGAAGCGTGGCAGGCGGCGGCGCCCAATTCCTTGGTCGAAAATCTGTACGGACCGACCGAGTTAACGATAGCCTGCACCGTGCATCGTTGGGATCCGAGGACCTCTCCATCGCTGTGTGTAAATGATATCGTGCCCATCGGGGCGCCGTATCCGGGTTTGACAGCCGTTCTGGTGGATGAAGTTTTGCGCCCAGTTTCTGATGGCAAGCCTGGCGAGCTGTGCATTTGCGGCGCCCAAACTTCTCCCGGTTATTGGAAGGACCCGCTCAGAAGTGCGGAGCGCTTTGTGAAGATCCCTGCAGTCGGACCGCGGAATGAAATCTTCTATCGAACCGGCGACCAGGCTCGGCAGCTGCCCAATGGCGAATATGTCTGCCTTGGAAGGACCGATCACCAGATCAAAGTGCTTGGTTTTCGCGTGGAGCTGGGTGAAATCGAGGGAGTGCTGCGAACATGCCCGAACGTGGTGCAGGCCGTGGCGTTGGGTTGGCCGGTGAGTGAAGGCACGGCAAAAGGAATTGTTGCCTTTGTGAGTGGCGCTGGCATGGACGTGACAGAACTTCAGAACGCCTGTAAATCTTCGCTTGCGGACTACATGGTCCCGAGCAAGATCATTCTATTGGGCGACATGCCACTGAACGTCAACGGAAAGATAGACAGGGCCGCCCTCAAGACACGGTTGGAGAACGGCGACCGGTGTGCCGCGATATGATTCGTCGAACTCTTGCTTTGTCGGATCATTGGTTGCCTCGATTGGTTCGCTCCTGCAGGCGCAAGGTTCTGAATTTCGGACTACCACCCATCCCCCGTGTCGTAACAACTCCGCTGCTCGCTGTGTTCTTGGCCCTACGCTCGACTTACAAGTTTATTGTCAGAGTCTTCTTCTGCGAACCATTCTTCAAGGCGTACTGCACCAGCTACGGCCGTGGCGTGCATACCGGTGCTTCCCTTCATTGGATAATGGGCCGCGGTCAATTGATCGTCGGAGACAATGTTCGGATAGACGGAAAGTGCACTCTTTCTTTTGCGGCTCGCTTCTCCAACGAGCCAACGCTAATCATCGGAGATAACACTGGAATAAGCCACGGATGTCACTTTACGATTGGGAAAAAGATTGTCATTGGACGGCACTGCAGAATTGCCAACAATGTGTGGATTTTTGATTCTCCAGGGCACACTGTGGATCCCATCGGACGCGTGGCTGGTTCCCCTCCGGCCGATGACGAGGTCATACCCGTCGTAATCGAAGACAATGTTTGGATCGGCAGGGGGGCCATCATCATGAAAGGCGTGACCATCGGACAGGGCAGCATCGTCGTAGCGGGATCTGTGGTCATGACAGACGTGCCACCGAATACCATGGTGGCGGGTAATCCAGCGCGTCAATTTCGGAAGCTCACCGGCCCGGCGACGGCAATCGACGCGACTGAGAAGCCGCTGTGATGAGGACATCACCGCCACACTCGATTAAAGGGCATCGATTTTAGAGCACATCGATGTAAAGCGCCGGGACGGGCCGTGGTTGAAGGCCGTTCCAGAATGTCAGATAGGTATGGATCACCCTTTTGGAGCGGCGGAATCCGGCGGCCCTAAGAGGGTCGAGAGACGCGTAGCCGAGCACCGGGCACGAGGCAAAACGGGCCCCTTGGCCTGCGGCGCCGCGCAGGAACCTTTCGAGGAGTGCTCTGCGCTCCGCAGGTTCCAGATCGCCCCATAACAGGTCTCCCAATAGCACGACGGTGGTGGGCGGAGCGGAAGCCACCTGCATTAGATAACCGGTGAGGATGCCGCGCCGCCTGCCCACGACAGAACTGACCGTGAGAGCGCCGGCCCGATTGCGACACTGCCATTCGGCTTCCGCTCTTGTCCACTGGCGCACGAGCGGCAAGTTGCTGGGCAGGGCGGAAGCGAGTTCCATGAAGAGGTCGATGTCCGGATCGGAGTTCAGATCGGAGTCCGGATCGGCGAACTGAGCGGGCGCGTCGGATGGCGTGGGGTGCAATAGTCGTACCAGGAATTCCACAGAGAAGATGCGCTGGGTATTGAGTTTCAAGAGGCGGGAAAGCAGCGGCATCACACGACTCATGCCATCGCCTTCGACGCAGAAGGCGATGGTTCCATTGTAACCTCCGTCGCGAACGCGCTCCACTAGGTCTCCCCACAGCTTAATGCCAAGCCCCGGACCCTTCACGGCGGCGTCGGCAGTCAGAAAACTATTCAGAACGAGTCGGGCCAGCTGAGCATCCCAGCGAACGGAGCGAGGAAAGCCAGCCAGGAAGCCAAGCAGGCCCGCATCTCCATAAACTGCACGGGCCAGACTAAAGCTGCTGCCGGGGTAGTCGAACGCGGAGCGGAGAAATGCTTCGCTGTAGAGCAGAGACTGATTGGGATTGTCCGCCCAAGACCGTTGCATCATGGCCGCTAGCGCGCCAAAGTCGCCACGGAACGGGCAGACGATCGGTGAGGAGGAATTAGCTTTCATGCGGTTCCTCCGGGCAGGGTCGCATTGGTCGTAACGGAATCAAGAATGTATTTCAGGAACAGAGCGCGGCAGCAATCGGCCGCGCGGGTTTCGAGGGCGCCTATCCGGGAGAGATCTAAGTTCGCGTAGTCGCTTGTGGTTGTTGCGTCGTGAAACATACTGCGGCACCCAGATCCCAATCGCCGTTTTCGACTCCTTCAGAATATCGGCTTGGTCCAGGTTCTGGTTTGTTTTTTTCCAATCAATGATAATGATGCCAATGCCCATTCCGAGCGACCGCAAGCGTTCTCCTGTCTTCGTCATGGGTTGTCACCGCTCGGGGACGAACTTGCTTTACGACATGTTGTTGTCCTCCGGCGGGTTTGCAGTCTACCGCGGGCTGATTCCGATTTACAACATGCTGATTCCCCGTTTCGGTTCCTTCGAGAACCGTTCAAGTCGCGAGAGAATCGTTGCGACCTGGTTTCGGAGCAAGGGTTTTCGCCGCGCCGGCGTCGCTTCCGAGCAACTCTTGGAGCGCCTTCGACACGATTGCAGAACCGGAGGAGATTTCATCTGCGCCGTAATGGATTCAGTCGCCAAGAGCCAGCGAATGGAACGCTGGGCGCTATATGGTCCTGGAAATGTGCTACACGTCGAGCCCATCAAGCGCGACATACCCAACGCGCTGTTCTTGCACATCATCCGCGACGGACGCGACATTGCGCTCTCGCTCAAGAAAATGGGCGGCTTCGCTCCGCTGCCCTGGGACCGCAGCCAGACCGACAGCCTGGTCGCGACCGCGCTCTATTGGGAATGGATGGTTCGCAAGGGCCGCACTCACGGCGGGAAGTTCCCGGCCGACTACATGGAGATCCACTACGAGGACCTGATCACCGACCCGCGGGAGACGCTCAGCAAAGTCGGCGGCTTTATCGATCACGATCTCGACTACGACCGGATTCAGCGCGTTGCCTTGGGCCGCTTGTCCGCACCAAACTCTTCATTCCGCGGAGAAGCACTGGAACAACAAATAAGCCCGTTGGCTCGTTGGAAAGCGTGTTTGGCGCCCGCCGACGTCGCTGCCATCGAGTCGACCGTAGCAGCGTGTTTGCGGGAGAATGGTTATGACCTCTCGCTGCCCGCCGCCGAGCGCCGCCGCAGTTTGCGCCATTCGTGGATGCGTGCAATGTATCCGGTGTTTCTGGACGGCAAACTGTGGCTGAAGTTGCATACGCCGGCCGGCCGGTTTACCGATCTCTCATTTCTCGAACTCGAAGACGGACCGGCCCCGATGGCCGAGTCGGCTCGTCGCTGAGGCTCGTCGTTCATGGATCGGTCGGCAGTCGCTCTCCGCCAGCATCCATTACACTCTCCAAGTGAAGATCCTGTGGCTAGGCCCCGCGTTCCTGCATCCTACGAATCGAGGCGGCCAGATCCGCACACTGGAAATGCTGAGGCGTCTTCGGCAGCGTCACGAAATCCACTACCTGGCCGCCCATGACCTGGCACCAGAAGCGCTCGAGCGCAGTTCCGAATTTTGCTCAAAAGCCTGGCCGGTGCGATATAACCTCGCGCCCCGAAGCTCGCCAAGGTTTTGGTTGCAGAGCATCGGCGCCATGTTTTCGAAGCTGCCGATCACGGTTGCGCGCAAGCGCTCCACAGCGGTACGGCTCGCCGCGATTGAGCTACTGCAAAGAGAACGCTTCGACGTGGTGGTTTGCGATTTTCTCACGCCGACTGTGAATCTCCCGCCCGGCCAGCCCTACGTCCTCTTCGAGCACAACGTGGAGACGGTGATATGGCGAAGGTATGCCGAGCAGGCGCGTGATCCCATCCGGCGGTCGTTTTTTCGCAGTCAGTCGCACCGGCTTCAGGCCTACGAAACTTCCGTTTGCCTGCGGGCAACACACGTCATCACGGTCTCCGATGCCGACACGGAATTGCTGCGTGAGATGTGTGGAGTTTCCCATGTTTCATCGGTTCCAACCGGAGTCGATGCCGCGTATTTTTCCCCGCCCTCGATACCGGAAGCCAAACCCGCCTGCGATCTGCTATTTACGGGCTCCATGGACTGGATGCCGAACATCGACGGCGCGCTTTGGTTCGTGAAAGACGTGCTGCCCTCTATCCGGCAAAGGTGCCCGCGCTGTTCTTTCACAATCGCCGGCCGCCGGCCACCTGCGGCCATCCGTAAGCTGGCATCCATCGATCCGCTGATTCGAGTCACCGGGACAGTCGAGGATGTTCGACCCTATTTGTGGGCCGGTCGAGTCTCGATCGTTCCACTTCGCGTGGGAAGCGGCACCCGGCTGAAGATCTTCGAATCGATGGCCGCCGGAATTCCGGTCGTGTCGACAACCATCGGCGCGGAGGGCCTGAATGTGTCTCCGCCGGAGAACATTCGCCTCGCGGACGCACCCGGCGACTTCGCCGGCGCGTGCCTGGAATTGCTGGAGGATCGGCAAATGCATGACAACCAGGCGATCGCAGCCGCGCGTCTGGTGAGCGAAAAGTTTTCCTGGGAAATAGCAGCGGCGCGCTTCGAAGAGATACTGGAGAAATGCGTTGACAATAATCGCGCACGCATGACTTAGAGGTGAATTGGCCCAGCCCCGTTTCCACGAGTCAGGTGACTCGCCGGGAAGTTGCCGGCAAACGGCTCGATCAAGCGGCTCAGCTGCGGTGACGCGGCAAAGATGTAGTTCGAAGTGCCGGAAAAAAAGCCGGCGTGTTCGAAAGCTCGGCGCCAGTTCCGATGAGATTGGTTGCTGACGATCAAGTCTACTTTCTGCTCCTCAAGAAACCGACTTGCCGCATGAATGACGTAATCCTCGTCTCCCGGTACGGCCAAACAATCCACGATGGTCCCTACGCGCAGGTCGCCGAATTGCTTGTGCCCGTGCATGGAAGTCGCAATCACGACGGCCCAACCACAGGGTCCGGAACCGGAATCGACTAGCAGCCGGAAAAAACGAGGATCGCTTGCGGGATAGCGGAGGCGCAAGATCTCGCTGTCTCGAGAGGGCAGCAGGGCGTAGGCACCGCAGGCCCGCTCTTGGATTCCGTCAACGATTTCGTCAACCTCGTTTCCGAAGTCACGGACAACGGACACGTTGAACCTCTTTGCCAGGCGCCGCATCCGAAGCTGCTGAGAGCCTGAGATTAATAGGGATCCGACGCTACTTCCCCCGCCGGTACCCAAAGCGAAATTCCAACCCGGGTGCGTCCGCAAGCAAACGAGTTCGCGCAAGACGCGTCCGGGTCGCAGGCAACGGAAATAAAACGAGGTCGTCACCAGTGACCAATTTCGCGAGCTCAGCATGCGAGGGAGCGGGCGATCGAGACCGCCCATGCCGAGGGAGTACAACAGGGTATTCTTCTGTAGTGCGTGATGGAGCATCGAGCTGCCCACTCCCTTGTACTTGCGATTGATTAAGCCCTCGGAAACGGGAAGGCGGAAATGACAAACGTGGCGCATTTGTCCGCCCACAATCCATCGCTCGTGCGTCAAAAGATACGCGCCGCGCACGGTCGCCCCTTCGACAACCAGATGATGTTCCTGATGAAGAATGCCGTCGGGTTTGAGGGAAAACTGCTGCCTCGGTTCCTCCGGGAACCGGAGTTCTCTATCCAACCCGCCTGCAACCAGGCGGTCGTTGAACTGCCGGACAGACCCGATCCAATCGCAGGTGTAAGGGATGATATTGAGGCCCAGCGCGATACCGATCGCTCGGTGAAGATGGATACCCAGCCCCACCTGACGGGCTCCATCTACAGGTGACCTGGTTGCGCGATATGCCCTCAAGATGCACCAACTCTCAATGTGCGGCCTCCTACAAGGCTCTTGCAACGATCGGCGAGTCTAGAGTTGAGATGTGCTTCATCGCTACTGTCGCGAAAACGTACGGAAACCAGAAAGGCGGGATATCGGAAGGGGAATGCGGTGTCTGCTCCGCCTGTGAACGAGGAAAGCACGGAGTAGGTCTGTGTCCAGCCGGATGCAACTCCCGCTAACCCGGCTGAGAAGTCGAGAACTACTCGCGTAAACTTCGCGAGTGACATGATTTTCTTCTCCGGCTAAGAAGTGAGCTGGCGATTTGAAGGGTTTTGTCCCTCAGGGGGAGAGTGCGCGAATTCTAGCACGGCAATTGGAGTAATGTAAAACATTTAGTAACGATTCGTATGTCAAACAAAACATGTAGTTTACTCTTACTGCCAAAACGATAATACGAACTCGATTTCTGTTCTGGTAACTGCCGCAATGAGATTTCACTAACTGAAAGTTTTGCGGCAAACGCGACTGCGAAACAAATCGGGTGGATCGGCCTGGGCGAAAATCGATGTGCTTCAGAGGTGTATTCGTGCGCCTTTAGAGGGTCGCTCCAGGGCGAGATTTCTTCTTTCCAGCTTGGCCATTCCCGAGCTACACCGGGCCCCCCGGTGTGCGGTTCGACCCCGATGGCGCGTTTCACGGCGCAGTTTGTAGCGGCCTTGGCCTCCCCGAAATCCTAATCTTCCGGTAACCATCGACCCATAGCGCCGCTTGGCCTGATTGGAGCGGCCCGACTGCGCTCCCCCGGAACAAGAAATCCGCCAGCCTGATCTACGACGTGGATAACATTCCGCCGACGGCGATCCAGATTGCTGCCGCCTTTCAGTATCTTTCTGCTAGACTCTCGGCCAAGGAGAGCCGCTGAGACGCGCACCGATTTGCCAGTTTCAGCTTTTTGAGTTACAAGGGTCTGCTCTTCAAACTCAGTCTGGGGGAGTTTCGTTGATGGAGTCCCATCAGATCGCCAGAGAAGCGAACCGGACAGCAATCTGCCGATCTAGCATATCCATCCGAGCCGTACCCTCTGCACACCACATAGAGTCCCGCCCGAAACACGGCGAGCCGTATTGGAGGCGATGTCGATACATCAAGTACCAGTACGTCTACAAGGAGAACACTTCTCGCCAAGTCAGCGAAAACAGACGCAGTTGGGGAAGGGCGGACCAGCGAGCCCAGGAAATCCGCGCATCCCTCACGGGGGATTAGCGGGAGCGGTTGCCTGCGGCGTGGAGATCCAGGTGAGATTCCGAGATCAGTCAGCAGCCAGGGCAGGATTGATTCCAAACCAAGAGACACGAAAGGACGACGGAAATGGCAAAACGAGTGAAAGCAAAGACCACGCGCCCAGCGGCAAAACGCCAGGCATGGAAAGAACTCGGAACTCACTTCAAGAAGGTCCGGGAAAAACATCTGCGGCAATTGTTTGCACAGGATCCCAAGCGCGGCGCGCGGTTCACGGCTGAGGCGCTGGGACTTTACTTTGACTACTCGAAGAATCGGATCACGGCCGAAACTCTCAAGCTGCTGCTCCGATTGGCTGAGGAATGCCACCTTCGCGATCGAATCGAGGCCATGTTTAAGGGCGACAAAATCAACCTGACAGAGAAGCGCGCGGTTTTGCACGTAGCTCTGCGCGCGCCGCGCGGCGCCTCGATCGTGGTGGATGGCGAGAACGTGGTGCCCAAGGTACACGCCGTGCTCGATCAGATGGCGGGTTTTGCCGACCGGGTGCGGAGCGGCGAGTGGAAGGGGCACACGGGCAAGCGCATTCGCAACGTGGTCAACATCGGCATCGGTGGCTCCGATCTGGGACCGGTCATGGCCTATGAGGCTCTGAAGTTCTACAGCGATCGAACCATGACGTTCCGCTTTGTATCGAACATCGACGGCACCGATTTCGCAGAGGCGGTGGTCGATCTCGATCCATCGGAGACGCTGTTCATCGTTTCTTCGAAAACTTTCACCACCCTGGAGACGATGACGAATGCGCAAACGGCGCGCGCCTGGTCCCTGGCCGGATTAGGCCACGACGAGAAGTCAATCGCCAAACATTTTGTGGCCGTGTCGACGAACGCTGCGGAGGTCTCGAAGTTCGGGATCGATACCGCCAACATGTTCCAGTTCTGGGACTGGGTTGGCGGACGCTACTCGATGTGCTCCGCCATCGGCCTTTCGACGATGGTCGCCATCGGGCCCGATAACTTTCGGGCGATGCTGAACGGCCTTCACCAGATGGACGAACATTTCCGCACCGCTCCCTTCGAGCGCAATCTGCCGGTGCTCATGGGGCTACTAAGTGTGTGGTACGGCGATTTCTTTGGGGCGCAGACCGTGGCGGTCCTGCCCTATGAGCAGTACCTGAAACGGTTCCCAGCCTACCTGCAGCAACTGACGATGGAGAGTAATGGCAAGCATGTCACGCTGGACGGAAAAACGGTGGCCCACCAGACCGGCCCGATTTACTGGGGTGAACCGGGAACTAACGGCCAACATTCGTTCTACCAATTGATTCACCAGGGGACGAAGCTCATCCCCTGCGATTTCATTGCGTTTTCGAAGGCGCTCAATCCGCTGGGCCGGCACCACGACATGCTGATCGCGAACGTGTGCGCGCAGACCGAGGCGCTGGCGTTTGGCAAGACGGCGAAAGAGGTCGAGGCCGAGGGCACGCCGGAATGGCTTGTTCCTCACCGTGTGTTCGAAGGCAATCGTCCGTCGAATACGATCATAGCCGAACGACTCACGCCGGAAACTCTGGGCAAGCTGATCGCCCTCTACGAACACTCCGTGTTCACCCAGGGCGCGGCCTGGAACATCGATTCGTTCGATCAGTGGGGCGTCGAACTGGGGAAGGTCTTGGCGCAGCGCATCATTCCCGAACTTGAAAGCAAATCGGAACCGAAGCTTGCGCACGACGGTTCCACCAACAACTTAATTCGCTACTACCGGAAGTCCAAGTAGACGGCGTGATGAATCCGGTCGCGAACCCTCACCACCAAGGGCGCGAAGGCACACGAAGGAAGCTGTTGAAACCGAAAATCCTTCGTGGCCCTTCGTTTCCTTGGTGGTGGATGATTCTCTTTGTGCTATTACGACGCTCAAACTATTTCGATTTCATCACGTAGACTCCGTCCCACTCAGGTTCGGGCGCATCCTCCAGGAATTCAATACAACGTTGCAGCAACACCTGGGTGGGGCCGTCATCCGGGTAGACGGCCAGCAGTTCGCCGAACTTTTCCGTGGCCTCGATCCATTTGTGGGTGCGGTATACGTCGAGCGCCGCGTTGTACTGGGTCAGCAGCGCGGCGTAGGCGTCCCGTTGTGAAATCGGAGCCAGCAGCTCGTAAATCACGACCGGCTGTTTTTTCCCCTTCACCCGGATGCGGTCGACCTCGCGCGCCACAAACTGGTCCGAAACTTGGTCATAAGTGCTTTCGCTGATGATCACGCGGGCGCGATATTGTTTGGTCATGCCCTCCAGGCGAGACGCCAGATTGACGTTGTCTCCCATCACGGTCCAGGCCAGGCGCTTGTCCGATCCCATGTTGCCGACGTTGACCGGACCGGTGTTCAGCCCAACCCCAATGGCGATCGGGCGGCCTCCCTGCTCCACCCACTTGTGGTTCAGATGTTCCAACTCTGCGATCATCTCCAGAGCGCAGCGGCAGGCGCAAACGGCATGGTCCTTCTGCGGGAAGGGCGATCCCCAGAACCCCATAATGGCGTCGCCGATGTATTTGTCGAGTGTGCCCAGATTGCGGAACAGGATGTCGGTCATCGCGGACAGGTATTGATTCAGCAAATTCACCAGTTCGTCCGGAGTCAGGCCCTCGGAGAGCGAAGTGAAATCGCGAATGTCGCTGAACATCACGGTCAGGTCCTTGACTTGGCCTCCGGGACGAATGTACTGCTCCGGATCCTTCTCAATCAGCGCGATGACCCCGGGGGAGAGATATTGAGAAAATGTCTTACGGATTTTCCGCTTTTCCCGCTCCTCGGTAATCACCCGGAAACTGGTGATGGAAGCGTACGAAGCCACCAGCGTCGCCGACGGGACCACAAAGCTGTACCAGCGCCCCCAGTGCACAAAGCCGTAGTAGACGAAGAAGCAGAACACGGCCAGTGCTGCCAGGGTGGTGAGCGTCGCCGTCAGCGGCCGCGTGCGGCCACACCAGAGTCCCAGCCCAATCCCGAAAAAGACAATCAGTGCGATGTCGACGATCTCTTCGCTGAAACCGCGAATCAGAAAGGTGCGGCCTGGCTCGCCGCTGTGCAGCAGGTTGTCGAGGACGTTGGCATGGATCTCGACTCCCATGTAACCGCTGCCTTGCTTAAAGGGCGTGTTGCGCAAGTCGCCGATGGCCAGTGCGGTAGCGCCAAAAAGAACGATCTTGTCGCGAAAAGCATCCGCGGGCACATTTCCCTGGATGACGTCCACCATGGAGTAGTGGGGATACGAGTGATAGGGGCCAACGTAGTTGATCAGAGCACTGCCGTCTTGCCAGGGATGCAGATCATGATCGCCAAATTGAATGCGCTCGAGGCCATCAGCGGCTATGTAAGCGGCGATCTGCTGGTCCGGAATGTTCGCATATTGCCGCAGGACCTGTAAGTCGAGGGAAGGAAAGAAGTCCAGGTCCTGGTAACGAATTACCAGGAGGGCGCGCCGAATCGTGCCGTCGGCATCGGGAACGATGTTGAAAAAACCATAAGAGGCGGCAGCCTCGGCGATTTTTGGAAGGTTTGCCACCACGCCAGAGTACACAGCTCCTCCAGCCTGAATCCATGCCCGGCCGAGATCGAAATCCTGGTTGCCGGATTTGACGGGGACGACCTGAGGGAAGGACTTCGCCCACGCGATGTTGTAATAGGCCTCTGCCAGCTTGGGATCGGATCCTTCATCGCCAAAAAGGTGCCCGAGAACGACGTTCCCCGCGTCTTTGAGCGCGGCCGCAAACTGGGCATCGAGATCGGATTGCTGTTCCAGTTGCATAACCGCGTGTTTCAGCTTCGCGGGAGCAGAGCTTCCGATTTCGCTGCGCAAGCGTGCCAGGACATCAAGCGCCTCGCTGCTGGCCGGGGTGGGAAAGGTTTCGTCGAAGGCAATAACGCGGGCGCCGCTCTTTTTCAACTGCTGCACCAGAAGAACGTAGTTGTTTCGCGGCAGTGGGAAGGAGCCGACCCGCTGCAGCGTCTTCTCATCCATTCCAACGATGACGATGCGGGGATCCGCATCGCGCTTGCCACGCAGAACAAAGCGAGTATCGAGCGTACGCTGCTCGATGTCCTGGAGAAACAGAAAGCCGGCGCGCTGGCTGCCGCCAATTCCGGAATAGGCGAACAGGATCAGACCAATGGCCGTTACCGCCAGCGCTATGGCGGCGTGGCTCTGGTGCGAAAGCCAGACGACAGCAGCGTTAAGAACCCGGTGGTGTTTGAGATTTTTGAGCACAGAATACCAACCAACCACCAAGGCTACAAAAGTATCATGAAGCTTTTAGTCTTGATCGATCGGTACTGGGTGTGACTTCGCGCCCCAGAGGGTTAAGGTTTGGGTTTAGCCGGCGAGATCGATCGGCGTCAACTTAAAACCGGAATGTCCAGCCAAAGCTCTGGTGGCGCATGCTTTTTCTGGCCAAGGAGTTCAATCGCGCGTCGGCCGATCCCAATCGCGGGGCCACTCCCGCCGCGCCGGGGACCGGAACAATCAACTGGCCCTTGCCGACACGAATCAGGGCCTCATGATCGTTGGCCCATTGGTTCTTGTACAGAGTGATGTTTTCGGTTGCGGTCCCGGTGATGTTTTGTATTGCGCTCGCGGCCAAGCTTCCGGTCCTGCTCCGGGCTGCGGCGGCGCTCGCGTAGAACGTGCCAGAGATCGCTCCCGACAGCGTAAAGTTTTCGGTGTACTTACCCGATTGGCTGACCAGCGTCCAGGTCACCGGCCCGGTGAACGAGCCGGTGAAGATGGGTCCCTTGGGTGGTTGGCCGTAATTCGCCGGGCCACTGATCAAGGCAAAGCTGGATCCTGTGCCGGAAAAGGTCCCACCAGTCAAGATGTTGGCGCCGGTGAACGCGCCCGCCGAAAAGTTCACCGCTCCGAGCGATCGTTTGGCGGGCGCTGTAATCCCGTTGTAAGCTTGCAACTCCGACCCTTTGGACGCGATCCCGGAGTTAGTAACATCGACGGTGCCGTACAGATTGCCGAAATCAATCGTCTTCGTTTGTGGAGGAGGTGGGGTGATGATTTGCGGGGCCTTGGGGGTCTGGATCTGTGTAATCAGTATGGGCACCCCCACTCCGACTCCGGTTCCGATGCCGATCAGAACATTGCGCAACGTGTGAATATGCGGCACGCCACCCAAGGTTCTCCAATCTTCGGGAACGCTGGTGTCCACTATTCCCGTCTGCGCCAGAAGCGGCGGAGTCGCTATGGGCAGGTATCCTCCGGGCGGCGGAGTTTCCCCTCCTATGACGACCATCTGGCCGGCGCCAAGAAGGATGAAGCCAGCCCCGCGCCTCGATCGTTCGTCTTTTTTCACCACTTTCGCCCCGGCCTCGGGAGTGACTTCAACCGTGCCTGAGTATACGATCACCGTGGTCAGATTGTTTTCATAGCTGACATAGAAATCCGTTCCCGTGACGCCGATCACCGCGTTCGGCGTTTTGACTTCGTATTTGCCATCGGGCTTGGTGATCTTCACTACCTGGTTGCGCAGCTTGCCATAGTTCATGGCAATCAAAGTTTGCTGGGAGACGGCGTCGTGCTGCACCACTTGGAGTTCGCTGTTGGAGCCCAGACTGAGAATGGAACCCGCGGTGAGGCCGGCCCGTAAACGTCCCTGTGCGTCAGTTTTCAGCAGATCGTTCCACACTAGGCTGTCTTTGGCTTTCACCGGCTGCGCATTTCGCAAAGCGCCAGGAATCAGGGCCTTTACTTCGCCCGCGGTTTGGCTATCTCCTGGAGCCGCATACAGCGGCGGGGCGGCCAGAAGTGGTAGAAGAAGCGTAATCGACAGAAGGGACTTAGGCATGACAAAGGGCACGTCTTTTCTCTTCTCCCAAGACGGCTGCCCATTATAGCCCCCCGCTCCCTGTATGCGTCAACGTGAAACAAATTTGCGTAATGGTATGGTTTGATTGCGTGTCGGATGCTGGGTTACACGGCCCAGGTTCTTGCAGTGCCCCTCTGCGGCTGCCGCTAACGCGCTCATATCCCCGCGCACGATCAGCCGCAGTTCGGATTGGTGGGCGGGCACTTTGCCGTGCTACTGCTACCGCCTCGGGTCTCGGCGATCCCCAATCCCACTCCCAATCCGACGGCCGCGCCCACACCGATCAACACATAGCGCAGCGTGTGCGGATGCCCTTTGCCCGCCCTCACCGGTTGATCGGGGACATTGGTGTCCTGCATGCTTGCCTCTGCCACCGGAGCCAGCGTCGAAACTGGCTGGTACCCGCCGGGCGGGATATCCAGTCCGATGACGACCATCTGCCCTGCTGCCAGGATCACGGTGCCGGTTGAACCAGCCGCGGCCTGATCGTTCTTGAGCACTTTCGCTCCCGGGGCAGGCGTGACCGCAACTTTGCCCACATAGCAGATCACTGTGGTTTGATTGTTCGCGTAGCCGACATAGAAATCGGTTCCAATGACGCCGATCACCGCGTTTGGTGTCTTGACTTCGTACTTGCCATCCTGCTTGACGATCTTGACGACCTGGTTGCGCAGCTTCCCATAGTTCATCTCAATCGACGTCTGCTGCGATGCGGCATCGTGCTGCAGCACCTTGAGTTCGCTGCTCGATCCCAGACTAAGAATGGAGCCATCGGTAAGGCGGGCCCGCAAACGGCCCTGGGCGCCGGTATTCAGCAGATCGTTCCAGGCGAGACCATCATTGACCTTTACCGGCTGGGCGTTTCGCGAAGCGGCAGGAATGAGCGCCTTCACTTCTCCCGCGCTTTGGTTATCGGTGGGAGCGGCCCACAGGGGCGTTACAGACAAAAGCAGAGACAGCAAAACCGACAGCAGTGACTTGAGCACGCTCACCTCCAGACAATGCGTTCTTCAGGGAACCCTAAATGGATTGTCCCAGAAAGGGCAGTGAAGTCAACAAACTTCAGTCGTGGTACTCCATGACGACGGTCTGGAAGGCGGCTCGTGCCTGAGGCCCTGCGCGCGGCCCGAACTTCGAATGCTCGAACGTTGAAAGATTTGTTTGACAACCGCGTCATCCTTGGTCTAAAACTGTGGCCTCGCGCGGATTGGCCGTTTCGCCGGTGACAATCTCCCTTCCCCAGGCGCGATTTCTCCGTTGTTGTAAACGGGACCAGGCAAGACAAAAAGTGTGTGGAGGAAGCATGAGCGCCACTCGTCTCATCCTGACACTTTCGTTGCTCTTCGCAGTTCTATTGGTGACGCGGCCGCTCCCGGCCCAGTCCGTGTACGGGCAGGTTTGGGGGCGTTTGACGACGGTCGATGACAAGCCCGTTTCCGGTGTGTCCGTGACTTTGACCGCGGCGGAGACCGAAGCTCGCGCCCGGGCCAAGACCGATGCCGAGGGGTATTTCACCATCAGCAATCTGGCGCCCGATTCCTACTATGTCGACGTGCAGGCGGATGGTTTCACACGTGTACATGACACCATCGCGGTCAGCGCGGATTCGTTAAGCACGGTCAATGCGACTCTCAAAGCGGGCGATCCGAACAAGACGGCGGAAACGACCGTAACCAGTGCCAGCGTGCTGAAGCTAAGCCGAACTGATGTTTCCACTCTGTTTGACACCCGGGACGTGAACGAGCTTCCGCTCGTGAATCGCAACCTCACTCAACTGTTGCCCCTTGTGCCTGACGCGGTGTTCGGTACGCTCTTCATCCCACCCAATCAGAACCCCCAGAGGGGGCGGCCGGTCGATGTTAACGGGCAACATTTTAGCGGCAGCGCGTTTCAATTGGATGGCGCCGAAAATCGCGACCCGCTCGAGGGCATCATTGTGATCAATCCGCTCCTTGATTCCGTGCAGGAGATGAACGTCACAACCCAGGGCTACAACGCTGAATTCGGACAGGCGACGGCGGGCGTGACAACCGTACAGACAAAAACCGGAAGCAATTTGTGGCACGGAGATGCGTTTGGATATCGCCGAACCGGCTTTGGACAGGCGGACAACCCGTTTGCTCCCGCGGACGTTCCGGGCGTTCCTCCCATGAAATACGAAATCTTTGGAGGCTCGCTCGGGGGGCCGATCGTCAAGAACAAGCTTTTTCTTTTCGGCGACTACCAGGGAACCCGGTCTTCCATGGGGGCGAATGTGTTGCTCAGCGTGCCGTCGGCTAAAGTGCTACAAACCTGTCTTGGCAGCAAGGCGCTGTCCACTTCACCGCCCTGCGATTTGTCCGACTACAGCAATTTCATTGTGCCTGAGAAGAAGAGCCCAATTGTTAACGGCAAGATCTTGAACAGCATGATCTCGGATCAGGCCGTTGCGATCCTCGCGCTTTTACCCAAGCCCAACCACACCCCGACGGACGCAACCTGCGCCAGTAGTCTGATTGACGCGGTCTGTAACAACTATCTGGCGTCTGGCCAAGAGGTGTATAACGCCGACCAGTTCGACGTTCGAACCGACTATGTCAGGAGTTCGGCCCTTCGCATCTTCGGCCGCTATAGCTTCGGCGAGTATTACGACAATGGAACTCCTGCATTTGGTGCGGAAGCAGGTGGGGTTGGCGCCAACCCATCTGGATTCGACGGCATAACCAGAACCCGCAACCAGGGTCTCTCCACCGGTTTCACTTACTCTCTGAGCCAGAAGTTGTCGACCGACTTCCGATTCGGCTATTTCCGCTACCGGCTGAATATCAATGCTCCGGATTATGGGCAAATTCCTCCGATCGACATGCCGGAAATCTTTGCCCCCGCCACACACGATCCCTTCGCCACAGGAATGCCCGACTTCGTGATTCCCGGCCAGCCAAACTTTTTCCCCATGGCCAACTATCTTCGCATTGGATATTCCGCCAACGATTGCCACTGTCCCTTGCGCGAGCGGGAACAGCAGTTTCAGTTTGTCAACAACTGGACCCGCACCTCGGGCCTGCACATTGTCCAGTGGGGCGTGGACCTCCGCTTGGTGCAAAACTACCGCCTGGGCAGCGATCAGCCCAGCAACCAGCCCAGGACCGGACGCTACGTTTTCGCCTTCGACACAACCGGCTTGGGCCTGGCGACGTTTCTCATCGGAGACGCGACCGCGTTCGAAAGAACTGCCGCCAAGGCGTCGGTAGTGGACGCGGGTGAGCACCAGAAGAGATTTAGTTTTTATGGACAAGACACATGGCGAATCAAACCGCACCTTACCCTGAACTACGGTTTGCGCTGGGACATCTACTTCCCGCAGACGGTAACTGGTGCGGGTGGGTTCCTGCTGCCAAACCTCAGCGATCACAAACCGGAAGATGCCGTTTTCAACACCCCATCGACAACCAACAGGGCTGGCGGCGTTATGGGAAAACTGACAAACTTCGCGCCCCGGCTGGGGATTGCCTACCAGATCGATCCCAAATCTGTTATCAGGGCCGGTTATGGGCGGAGCTTCGATGCCGGGTATGCGGGCGACATTTTCGGCATTGCTGCCACGCAGAACCCGCCGGTGACGGTCGACCAGATCGTCGACAAAGCGTTTAATTTGTCGGTTGGTCCGCCCAATTTTGTGTTCCCCAGTGCCCCGTTCTCTCTGCTGGCACTCGCGCAGGACAATGCCAGTCCCGTGAGCAAATTTCCGGTTTACGCTGTGCCCGACCGCGTCCGTGTTCCCACGGTTGATTCCTGGAATCTAACCTTTCAGCATGAACTCACTTCTCATCTCTACTTTGAGCTGGCGTACGTCGGCAACAAAGGCACGCATGTGTTCACCGACAGCCAGAACGGGACCTACTATGACTTGAGCCAACCGTCTCTCAACAATCTGATCGCGGCAGCACAGGGACCCGGATACACCAATTGCAAAGGGGGCAAGAGTGGTGTTTTTACGGGCAACGGTGGCCAACAATTCTGTCTCTCCGTGCCCGAAGGAAGAACTTTTTATAATCCGGAGACGGGCTTTGATCCCACGTTTTACGAGGTGCGCTACTTCGGCAACAATGCCAATGATAACTACAACTCCCTCCAGGCGAAGGTGCAAAAGAGCTTCGACCGGGGATACTCGTTCCTGGCCCATTACACCTGGTCGAAAGCCCTCGACTACGACGCGAACTACTTTGCGGTGGACCCACGAGTAGGATACGGTCCCGACAGTTTCGACATCAGGCACCGGTTTGTCATGACCAATATCTGGGAGTTGCCGATTGGGCGGGGAAAGGCGTGGTTGAGCGGAATCGGACCGGCTGCCGACCGCTTTTTAGGCGGATGGATCGTCAGTGCAGTTACAGTGTGGCAGAGCGGGCGTCCGTTTACCCCGTCGTACAGCAGTTGTGCCGCCGACACCGACCCCGGCGATCCCTGCCGCCCGAATCGAGTGGGGACCGTCCACATCTCTGGCAATCGACAGCAGTATTTCACCACTACTGGTGGTACAGCTCTTCTGGGGGCGCATTGCGTCGGAGGCGGCAACACGTACTGTGGGGTTGACGCCAACGGCCAGCCGGCTCCGGGATCGCCGATGGGGCCCTGGGAGCGCCCGGGCGCCGGACAAATCGGCAATGTGGGGCGTAATTCGTTCACGGGGCCCGGTTTTTTTCAAAGCGACATTGGCCTGGCTAAGGTGGTCCATGTCACGGAGCATACTGCTTTGCGTTTCCGGGTGGATGCTTTTAACGCGTTCAACAGAGTTAATTTGGGAATGCCCAACCCTTGCGTGGATTGTATGACCGGCAGCGCGTCTATTAACGGACTCGGCGACTTCGCCATCCAAAGGTTGCTCCAGTTCTCACTCCGGATCGAGTTTTAGGGATGCGATGTTCAGTGTCCCAAGTCAGAAATTCGCTGATAGTATTGATTTGTGCGAATTAGTAACTCCTCCTGAGTGTGGGCAGAAGTTTGTCTAAGTTACGGTTCTGTTTCTTACTTGGTAGGATTCCGCGGAAACTTGAGATAGGGCAAGCGGACGTTGCGGATTACGACTTGATCAGCCCGGATGTTGGGAGACGCCTGAAAATCGGGTACGCCGCACGGACCGCCCGCGCCACAGGCGGCATTCACGGCTCCTCCGGTGACAAAATCGTCCTGGTCAACGCCGTCTCCGCTGACTCCAAGACCGCCGACGAGCACACCATTCCGGTAGAGCGGCAGGCTTCCAGGGAAAAAGACGATTCCGCTCATGTTGTTGGTGTTGGGCATTCCCGGTTCCGATCCCTGCGTGCACGGGTTCATTGTGTCGTTCAGAAACAACTGAAAAAATGGCCCATCGCCTGACCCGTCGATGCCTGGCGGATAGAGCGGCTGCGCACCGAAACTGACGGTGCGATTGGTGATCGCGGTCCCCGCTGGCACGCCGGGCAAGTCCTTCACGCCGGTTGTGCTGAACCAGACTACGTTGCGGGCCTTGGAGGCGGCAACGTCGGAGCTGAATATAGTCCCATCGTGCATACGATAGAATCCGAGCAGAGTGCCATCGAGGTCCGAGACCGCGATGGTCATTTTCGCCGAGGAATCGAGTGGCAGGCGGATGACCGCGCGCGTAATGTTGGCCGTTTTTATGGCGTTCTGGATGATTTCATCGACATCGCTCGCTGACAGCGCGCTGCCGGCATTGGGGCCGACCAGGTATCCCTCGGGTGGCAGAACACCCGCGATTGGTCCCTTAATGTAGTTGCCGGCGAAGGTTCCGGAAGTGGTCCCCGGCGGTTGCGTGGTCTGGGTCACGAAGGGCAATGCGACTCCGCCGACGATCACGACTCCTGGCGGCGGAAGCTGGCTGGGATCCAGCAGGCTCGACTTGACGGCGGCAGTAAACGCCGCGAATTCGGCGATCTCGGTGGACGTGCTCACCACCCCCACGCCGCCCACCACTCCAACGCCCGGCGTCGAGATGGGTCCGCCTTTGAACAGAGGAACTCCGCCGGGATTCACCGCCAGCGGGTCGCTGTCGTTGGTATCGGCTTTGCCGGTAACGATGCCCACGCCCGGCTTGCTGCCGTCGATCGACCGCGCCGGATTTAACGCCTGTCCGGGCAGAAAGTTGGTGCTCAGAGTGCATCCCCGATTGGTATTTTCGATTCCGTAAAGATCGGCATTTGCCGTGCCCGTGACTCCGGGTGGAAAATGGATGCCGCTGATGTAGCGCACCGTGCGGGAAGAGAGCGGCGCCTGGTCATTGCTGAAGAATGCCGCAGTGCGGGCCAAGCCCACGGCCAGTTCGTCCGCCGATACCGTCTGGCCCAGGTTCGTGGCGGTGGTTGGAGCTTGGGGTGTTTCGAACACGGCGAGGATATTTCCGCCGCGGTCGGCCACGGCGACCACCATGGGCGCGTTTACCGCCATGACGGCATTGTGCACAACGGTGTCCACATCGGCCATGCTCAGCGGAACCACGGGCGGGGGTGGGTCATTCGAGATGGAAGAGGAAGACCCACTGCCACCGCAAGATAGACACAGCAGAAGCGCTCCACAGACCCCAAGAGCGAGTCCGGAAAGGCCCAAAAAATAATGCTTCCTCGTGCTGGTCTTCATAGTTCAAACTTGGCTAGAAAACGCCCCGGTTTCCGATTATTTGGTGCCGTCCATTATGCCTACGCTGGGGACAAAGTCAAGCAATGCTTGCTGCCGGACAAAAGTTGTGATAGGAGTTATGCCCCACACCGTTCCGGTTTTTGAGAAGCGATTTCAGGTCGGGCGAAGAAGATGGATTGGACGCGAGCACCACATTCTGTGAAGGCGTGGACCTCTGAGGCCACGCTTTTGTGCCTATTGGCGCTGACGAGCGCTGGGCTGGGGCAGGTGCAGAGGATTCCCGGCCACATGCCAGCCAACGCCGCCTCGCTGCAGGGCACCGTGAAAGACACGCAGTCCAAGCTGGGTATTCCCGCCGTCAAGATCAGCCTGCTTCGGGCGGGCGTCGTCGTGCGCGAGAATTGGACTGACGGCGAAGGCATCTTCCGCTTGATTGATCTCCCGCCGGGAAGCTATGACCTGAAGGCCGAGAAGAAGGGATTCCAGGCACTGGAACTTTCGGGCCTCCAGATCAAGGGTCCAGAAGCCAGGGACCTGGCCCTAGAGCCGCTCGCCAGCGAGATGATGGTGGAGAAGGGCCCATCCGGAGTTCCCGGTGCTGTGCCCTCGCCGCCGGCGCCGCCACCTTTGCCGACCGGACCCTATGCGGGATTACGAACAGACCAGGGGCCACCAGGACCGCTGGCCATTGCTCCTGAGCAGGTGCCGCCGGACACCGCAAATTTCGCCAAGGAGCCCGACCGGTGGGAGGTTCCGATGCCGCCCTGGGACCGTTACGGCAAGGGTGGTGAAGTTCCTTATGTCAGGTCGCACTGGTACGACCCGTTCAATCGCAACCGCATCAAGGGAGACCAGCCCATCTTTGGGCAGAAATGGTTCTTTAATTTTACCGGGACGAGCATTACCAGCCTCGATGCGCGCCGCGTGCCCATACCGAGCGGTGTGTCGGCTGAGCAGGGGGGGAGTTCCCAGTTCTTCGGCAAAGGTGAACAGGGTTTCGCCTCGCAAAGCTTCCGCCTGTCTTTCGATCTGTTCGAAGGCGACACCAGTTTTCGGCCCATTGATTTCCGGATTCGCTTTACGCCGGAATTCAATCTCAATTTCCTGCAGACCCGGGAGCGCGGACTGGTCAATATCGACGTTCGCAAGGGCATCGACCGGTTCGACAACCACATTGGCGTGCAAGAGGGGTTTGTCGAGGCCAAGATCCACGACCTGAGCCCGAATTTTGATTTCATTTCGGTGCGGGCGGGAATCCAGCAGTTCGTCAGCGATTTTCGCGGGTTTATTTTCGCCGAGGAGCAGCCCGGCGTGCGTCTGTTCGGCAACCTGCGTTCCAACCGGATCAGCTACAACCTGGCTTATTTTTATTTTCTGGAGAAGAACACCAACAGCGGTCTGAACACGTTCGATAAGCGCCATCAACAGGTTTACGTCGGGAACGTGTACATTCAGGACTTCTTCGCCAAAGGCTACACCACGGAATTCAGTTTCCATTACAACCGCGACGACCCCACCATTCATTTCGACGACAATGGATTTCTGGTTCGTCCCGCGCCCATCGGGACGGTGGTGAATCACGGCATCCTGGCGCACGGCATTCGCGCCTACTATTTGGGATGGACGAGTAACGGCCACATCGGCTGGCTGAATGTGAGCCACGCGTTCTATCAGGCCCTGGGCCATGACACGCTCAATCCCATTGCGGGCCGGCGCGTTGATATCAACGGCAGGATGGTCGCGCTGGAGTTGTCCAAGGACAAGGACTGGATGCGCTTCCGGACGTCGTTTTTTTACGCTTCCGGCGACCCGAATATCCGCTCCGATTCACTCGGGCTGGGTGGCCGTAACTCGACGGCGCACGGCTTCGACACGATTGTGGATGAAACGAACTTTGCCGGTGGGGCGTTCAGCTTCTTTGACCAGCAGGGCATTCGCCTGACCGGCACTGGCGTTGCGCTGACCAATCCGGCCAGCCTGCTGGTGAGCTTGCGCAGCAACAAGGAAGAAGGCCAGGCGAATTTCGTGAATCCTGGGGTTTTTATCTACAACGCGGGCGCCGATTTCGATGTGACACCCAAGCTGCGCGCGTTCATCAACGCCAACTACCTCCGGTTTGACCGTACCGAGCCGATGGAACTCCTCTTGTTCCAGCGGAACATCCATCACAGCATTGGGCTGGACAGCGGAGTGGGCGTGCAGTATCGGCCGCCGTTGACGGAGAATATCGTGATTACGGCGGGAGTATCGAGTTTAGTTCCCGGCGCGGGGTTTAGGGATATATTAAACGGGCGCGTTTTACTCTCCGGGTTCACGGGTATCAAGCTGGTCTTTTGAGCAAGCTATGCGGCTTTCTTTTTGGCAAATGCTTTCGCGACGACGCATTGGGCAAGTATTGTTCTTGGCGGCGTGCGTTTGCGCGGGACTAGCGATATTCGGCCCCGCCGGCAAAACTGCGGCGTCGGAACAAGGCGCGGAGCCTTCGATGCAGGAGGTCTCGCCGGGAATCGGCGACTCCATCGAAGAGGCGCAGGCGAAGTCGGCCGGTTGCATCACTTGTCACAACCCGATGGACAGTCCGAGCATGCACACCACCGGGACCGTGCGTCTGGGTTGCACCGATTGTCATGGAGGCAACGCCCAGATCACGCTGCCGGCCGGCGTGGCGCAGGGATCGCCCCAATACGTCGAAGCGACCAAGCAGGCGCACCCGCGCGCTCGTTTTGCGGAGAACGAGCGAACATCCGCCAACCCGGTTCGCGCCTATTCCAATTGGCTGAAAGAAAGCGCGGATTACGTCAAGTTTGTAAACCCTGGCGATTTGCGCGTGGCGGAGGAGACCTGCGGCCGCTCTGGATGTCATACTGCCGAAGTCCAGAAGGTCCGCACCAGCATGATGACGCACGGCGCGATGCTCTGGGAGGCGGCGCTTTACAACAACGGCGCGATTCCGCTCAAGAATCCCTTTTTTGGCGAAAGCTACGACCGCGACGGAAAGCCGCAGAGACTCACAACTTACCCCCCGCCAACTCCCGAAGAGACGCGAACCAAAGGCGTGCTGCCTTACCTCGAACCGATTGAGCGATGGGAGATTTCGCAGCCCGGCAACGTGCTGCGGGTGTTCGAGCGCGGCGGCGAAAACAAACCTGAAATCGGGATTCCCAGCCTCGAAGAGGCACCGGGAAAGCCCGATGTCAAGCTCAGCGAGCGTGGTTTTGGCACGAAGTTGCGCACCGATCCTACCGTTCTGGGTCTGCAGAAAACGCGTTTGCTTGACCCCCTGCTGTCTTTTCCGGGGACCAACGATCAACCTGGAGACTATCGCGCCAGCGGGTGCAGCGGTTGCCATGTGATCTATGCCAATGATCGTTCGCCGGAACACTCGGGACACTATGCGAACGGCGGCAACCTTGGGCAGGCGGCAACCGCCGACCCGACCATTCCCAAGAATGAATCGGGACATCCCCTCAAGCACGAGTTCACTCGATCCATTCCGTCGAGCCAGTGCATTGTGTGCCACATCCATCCCGGCACCAACATGGTGTCGCCTTATTTCGGCTACATCTGGTGGGACAACGAAATCGATGGCGACAAGATGTATCCGAAAGAGCAGCGCCATCTCAATGCCAAGGAGCAGCAGGCGATCCAGGCGCGAGATCCGGAGCGGACCACGATTCGCGGCTACTGGTCGGACGTGAATTTCCTGGAGAAAACGGGGACGCCGGAATTCAACAAAGACCTCAAGAACACGCAGTTCGCCGACTTCCACAGTCACGGATGGATTTTCCGCGCAGCTTTCAAACACGACCGCAAAGGCAATTTTCTCGATAAAGACAACAACCAGGTTTCCTTCGACGATGCGGACAAATTCAAAAAGGCCGTCCACCTGAAGGACATCCATCTGGAAAAGGGAATGCATTGCATCGACTGTCATTTCGAGCAGGACAGTCACGGCAACGGCAAACTGTACGGAGAAACGCGCAACGCCGTCGAAGTCGACTGCGTGGATTGCCATGGCACCATCCAGCAACGAGCTACGTTGATAACGTCCGGCATCGCGGCGCCGGAGGGGGGCACTTTTTTGAAACGTCTCCGGACGCCTTGGGGTATGCGCCGTTTCTACTGGGATGGAGACCGCCTGTTTCAGCGGTCGATGCTGGAGAAAGACCAGCAATGGGAAGTGGTACAGGTCCTCGACTCGATCACTCCCGGGAACCCGCACTACAACGAGAAATCGCGCTTGGCCAAGACCATCCAGAAGGACGGCAGCACTTGGGGAAGCGTGGATGCCGACTCCTCGAAGTTGGCTCACGAAAACAGCAAGATGACTTGTTACGCCTGTCACAGTTCGTGGGCCCCAACTTGCTATGGCTGCCATCTTTCGATGGTGGCCAATCAGAAAATGCCAATGCTGCACAACGAAGGGCTCACAACCCGCAATTGGACCTCCTACAATTTCCAGGTTCTTCGTGACGACGTGTACAGTCTGGCGATTGATGGCACGGTCACTGGACATCGTGTCGCCCCGGTCCGTTCCGCATGCGCCGTGCTGGTGAGTTCCCAGAACGCCGACCGCGATTGGCTCTACTATCAGCAGCAGACTATCTCCTCGGAAGGCTACAGCGGCCAGGCCTTTAGCACCTTCGTCCCGCACACAGTGCGCGCCACGGAAACCAAAGGTTGTACGGACTGTCATGTCTCGAAGGCAGGCGACAACAATGCCTGGATGACCCAGTTGTTCCTGCTGGGGACGAACCTGATGAACTTCATGGGCCGCTACATCTACGTGGCTACCGGCCACCATGGATACGAGGCGGTCGCGGTCACCGAACACGACGAGCCTCCGGCTGTGATCGGGAGCGATCTGCAAAAGCTCGCCTATCCTGATAATTACAACAAGTTTGTAAAAGGCAATCGCGAGTTGAAGGAAGCATACGAGCACGCCGGATCCGAGGTGCTCGATGTGCAGGGCCGCGGAGAATATCTCTACGCCGCTATGGGAAAGGGCGGCCTGCGTATCTACGACATTGCGAACCTCGATGACAAAGACTTTTCTGAGCGGACCGTCACTGCGCCAGTCTCGCCCCTAGGCCAACGGTTTTATGTCAAGACGAAGAATGCGATGGCGGTAGCGACTCCGACGACATTGGGCGTAGACCCGCTGCGTACGCATCGTCCCGAGAATGAAGAGCAGCCGATTCATTTGATCTACGGTTTTCTTTACGTCGCCGACGCGGAAGAAGGCCTGGTGGTCATTGGCGATCCCAATCTGAAACACAAGAGTCCCGGTGTCGGCACCCTGCTCGACGGCGATCCCCGCAATAACTTTCTCAAGCGCGCCTATGCTTTCAATCCCAACGGTGCGCTGAAGGGAGCACGGAGGATCACCATAGTTGGGACCTATGCCTACGTTCTTTGCGACGCCGGCTTGGCGGTGGTGAATCTCGATAACCCAGCCAAGCCTGAACTTACAGCGCAAATTGGCGCGCCATTTTTAGTCGATGCGAAGGGCATCGCCGTGCAGTTCCGCTACGCCTTTGTGGTGGATAGCGTTGGACTCAAGGTCCTCGATATCACGCACCTCGATCGGCCAGTGCCCGTTCCGGGAGCGCAGGTTACGCTCCCCGACGCCCGCAACGTTTATGTCGCGCGCACGTACGCATATGTTTCGGAGGGCAAGCAGGGTCTGGCGCTGGTGGATATTGAGCGCCCCGAGCAGCCCCGACTGGACCAGGTTTTCAACGCCGGCGGCGTCATGAATGACGTGAACGATGTGAAACTCGGCATGGTCTCGGCGGCGTTGTTTGCTTACGTGGCTGATGGCAAGAACGGGCTGCGCGTGTTGCAGTTGTTTTCGCCCGCAGACGATCCCAACTTCTCCGGCTTCAGCGCACGCCCCGCTCCCAAACTGATTGCCACTCATCACACGCGTGGGCCGGCGTTGGCCATATCCAAAGGCATCGATCGCGATCGCGGCGTGGATGAGAGCGGCAATCAAGTAGCGGTCTTCGGACGCCGCGGCGCGCGTCCGTTCAATCTGCAGGAAATGCAGCGCATGTATCTGCGCGATGGCCAACTCTACACGGTCACGGATAGTCCCCCGGGCCCCGCGCACTGATCCCTGGTCCGCGCGGTCAGACAGGCGAGGATGTTGCTTCGAGAATCGGGCTTCGAGTTGGCTGGTATTATGTCAACAGTGCTAGGATTCTCTCCACAGCCTGCGGGAAGGCATGCCCTCTGGGTGTTGATTAGAAGGCCGTACGCGCGAGTCAGGGGCCGCTCACGCCCGCGCCCGGCGATCTCAAACAATGTAGGTGAGGTTTCATGAATCTCCAGGCCAAGTTCAGCCTGATTTTCTTGCTCGTCTTTGGCGTGCAACTCGGGGTTGCGGGTTATGTCTGCGATGGGTTCTTGCAGGGAAGCGCTCGCGATCAGGTAATCAGCCAGGCACGGCTGATGATGGAATCGAGTCTGGCAACGCGCACCTATACCGATCAGCAGATCAAACCCCTGCTCGATCGCAACGATCGCGCATTTCATCCTCAGATTGTTCCTGGGTATGCCGCTACGGAGCACTTCAACTACTTTCGCAACGCATACCCGGAATACAGCTACAAAGAGGCGACGCTGAATCCTACCAACCCCCGCGACCGCGCCGTGGATTGGGAGGCGGACATCGTAAACTGGTTTCGGAACGATCCGGGGAAGAGCGAGTTTTCCGGAGAACGCGACACTCCCATGGGGCGGTCGCTGTACCTGGCGCGGCCGATCAAAGCGGTTGCCTCCTGCCTGGTGTGCCACAGCACGCCGGATGTAGCTCCGCCCAACATGGTGAAGGTGTATGGAAACATCAACGGTTTTGGCTGGAAAGAGAACGAGATCATTGGCGCGCAAATCGTCTCCGTTCCCATGGCCTTGCCCATCCGAATGGCCAATGCCGCTTACCGGCAACTGATGACGTCCCTGGTGGTAATTGCCATTGTGACCCTGCTGGTTTTGAATGTGGCACTGCATTTCGCTGTGATACGGCCGGTACGCAGATTTTCCGTGAGGGCCGACGAGATCAGCAAGGGCAACATGGACTTACCGGATCTGCCCGCCAGCGGCAAAGACGAAATCTCAATCCTGGCCGGGTCTTTCAACCGGATGCACCGCAGCTTGGCGAAAGCGATGAAGATGCTCGATCGAAACTAGAACCAATGGCCGATTTCTCCAATCCCGACCGAACGTGGATGTGCAGCATTGTTTTCCTGGACATCGTCAATTACTCCTCGCAGTCCGTGCAACTGCAGATGGAATGGAAGAGGCGATTCAACCATTACCTGGAAGAGGCGCTGAGCGACGTGCCGGAAGAGGAGCGCGTCATCCTCGACACTGGCGACGGCGCTGCGATCTGCTTTCTGGGCGCTCCGGAAGCTGCCATGGCTCCCGCCCTGAAGCTACGTGGCTTTTTCACGGAGGACGAGCGCGCGCAGCCATCGGCAATGCTGGTTCGTATGGGAATCAACCTGGGGCCGGTGAAACTGGTGCAAGACATCAACAAACGCCTGAATGCGCTGGGTGACGGCATCAACGTAGGGCAGCGCGTGATGAGCTTCGCGGGCGACAATCAAATCTTTGTATCGCGGTCGTTTTACGAGGCTGTGAGCTGTCTTACTGACTCCTACGGACGGATGTTTTGTTTTGTCGGCGCCAGGAAAGACAAACATGACAGAGCACACCAGGTGTATAAGCTCGTGCCCGCCAGCGAGGGAGGATCACCGCTGACTGCGTCCGCAATCGCTGAGCCGTCCGCGTCCACAACATCGCCGGCCCAGTTCGACGAGGCCGCACTGGACCGGCTTGAGACCCTGCTCGCGCCTGCCCTGGGCCCCATAGCGCGCCACTTGGTCAAAGATTTCAGCCGGAAACATGTCCACCTGGAAGACCTGTGTTCGGAGTTAGCGACCCAGGTTGCCGACAACAAGGTGCGCACGAAGTTCCTGGAACAATGCCGGCAGCAGCTTGGACTGGCCGTTCCGCAAACATCTAGCGTCGCGGATCAGGCTTCGTCATCGGCTGCGCCGACCTCGGGGGTGGCGTTCGACCCGGCAATGCTGGAAAAAACCAAAAAGGAACTCGCGGTTTACATCGGTCCCATGGCCAGGTTCATTGTCGATTCCACGGCCAGCGAGGTGCATACGGTGACGGATTTCTACGATGCGCTTTGCCGTGAAATACCCTCCGTTCGGGACCGGGAGCACTTCTTGTCGCGCTGCAAAGCTGGTACCTAGTCGAAACCTCAGGCTTGCCCAAACATCTTCACGCCGCCGGTCTTCCCCGGAGACAGACCGTTGCGTGGGATGGCGAGCTTTCGCGTTTGGAGCGCTCAAGGCTGCGTTGCGGGCGCAGGGACGACCTTCTACATATATCTTGAGATATCCCCTCCCATGCGGTTCTGGCATGACCCATGGTTATTGTGATGCTGCTGCGCGCAACTGTGGGATCGTGAACTTACCTTTGGTGGGTTTTTCCTTGGTCCAATCGTGATACGAGTGGCACTCGGAGCAGCGTCCGCTGGCCGCATCATGTTGCGCCCCGCCATCCTCGTGGCAACTGCGGCAGGATGCAATTCCTGGCAGCAGGATGTCGGCAGTCTGGCGGCTCTCGGGCGTCCGGTTGTGGCACGCGGTGCAAGTCAGCAGACGGTGGGACTCGTGGTTGAACTCGGCGTGCGTAAACCAACGGGACGGAATCGATGACTTCGCCACCGTCGGCAACGGCGCTTTCGTTTCCGTTTCGTCTCCCTCTGCCGGGCTGGCTGCGACCATGACGTGGCAGAGCTTGCAGCCCTTATTGAATAGCAGGGTATCAGCCAGCATGACTTGCTGATCCATCCATTCTTGCCGATTTTTCGGGACGGGCAACGGCAATTTCACCGTGTTCGGCAGAATCCGTTCCGGAGCCACCACTTCCGACAGCGCTCGCGGATGGGATGCGAAATATTCGCTGTACTTCTGAACCAGAAATTTCTGGACAACCTCCACCTTGTCGTGCGGCACCCCTTGATCGAAGCGCTTGTCGAATTGCAGGTCCTTGACGTGGCACGCGGCGCACTGCGTGGCATAGAGAATCGGCGACATGTAATCCCGAGCGTTCGCGTGCTTCAGATCCAAGCTGCCAACGGCCGCGACAGGCGTCGGCTGTGGCTGGGGCTGGGGCTGGGGCTGCGACTGGGGCTGCAACATCGGTTGATTCGTCGCCTGGGATGTCGTCGGCGTCAGCGCGAAGGGCCAGGGAGCATTCGTTCCCACCATGCGATGGCAGTCCTGACACTCCATCTGCACCTTACCAGTGGGTCCTGCAAGATTGGGAACCAGGTGTGCGTAGTGGTTTAACTTAATCTGGCCCGGATCATGAGCGCCGGGCCGCAACGCGGCGAACTCGGGATGCTCCTTGTCGAAGTCCTTCACCATGCGCACATATTGGGGGCTTCCGCTCTTGGTCGTTAAGTTCGCGTGACACTCGGTGCAGCCGGAGTTTTGTGTGCTCGCCAGCCGGGGTGAATCCTGGTGCTCGATATGGCAGGCGCCGCAACTAACGGCGAAGGCCACCTTGTCGGCATGGTGCGCGGGAGCGTCATGGCACTTCAGGCAAGCTTCGTCGCTGACCTGCTTATGGAAAAAGCCCAGAGTAGTTGCATGGCAAACGTTGCAGTTCTTCCCCAACACGGCATGCGCCGCTGAGAGCGGTCCACTGCTGTAGACTTTCTGGCTGTTGGCGCGCTGGGCGACGAACCATAAGACGGCGACGACCGGAACTGCAATCGACAGCCAGAGCCGCCAGCTTCGCAGGGGATGTGCCTGCTTGAAATACTGCAAGTCCATCCGCTTGGCCAGATTCTTGGTTGTGCGTATGCGCCGCGCCATAGCTTTATCTCAAACGTCTTGTCTCAATAACGTCTCTTATCTCAATACCGCAGTGCCATCACCGCGTGCACCGCGCCCAGAAGCAACAGGGCGTACGAAATCGGTATGTGAACCAGCAGCCAGGCGTGCAAAATGCGGTGATATTGAGTCTGCTGGTCGAGTTGCCGCTTCTCCTCGCAGATGTTCTCCAAATCGTCGATGGATGAATGCAGGTTTGGCGGCATGAGCAAACGCAGTTGTTGAAATATCCCTTTGGAATGGTTGCGGTCCGCCAATGCCAGTTTCCTGGATCCGCCCTGCGCGATATAGGGCTGCATTTCGCGGCGGAAAAATTCCTGAAGTTCGGCACTGGCGCCTTCGTCCATTTGCAAACCGGATGCGACGGTGACGCCGCCCATGGTTCCCGCACTTGCCGATGCGGCCCGCTGTTGTTCGGTGGCCTGGGAAACATTTCCGGACAACGCAGTAGAAGCCTCATTGACCAGCGTCTGTGCTTCCGCCACCAGTTGCGAACGCACTCGTCCAATCTGTTCGTAGATCGTTTCCAGCGGAATCCGTTGGGTTTCGAGCCTGGGCATGAAATGCTGCAAGATCGCGCCCACAATCCCGCTGATGAAAACCACGACAAACAACCACATCAGACCCTTGGTCAGTCCCGTCCCAAAGCGGAATCCCGAGTGGAACAGGATCAAGGGAAAACTGAGGAAACCGAGCCAGAGGTGGCCGCGCATCCAGGCCTGTCCCCGTCCTACGCGCCAGATTGGCACCTTCTTCCGCGCCCCCAGCAGTCCGGCAAAGAGCATGAATGCTGAGGCTATGCTGCCATAGGTCAGCCCGGCCACCGTGCCGCCGTTCGCACCCTCGGCAGCGCTGCGACTGTAAGGAACGTACACCACAGTGGCGAGGATCAGCCCCGCCACACTGCCGATGAACCACTTCCGATGTGTCTCATCAATGCGCAATGGTCACTGTCCCTGTTTGGTTAAATCGGGTCTGGTTACTTTCTGCCGTTGGAGCAGGCCGCCGAAAAATTCGAGCGGGTTCACGCGATGCGCCGCATCGTGCGGGCAAGCATACACGCAACTCGGTTCCTCGTGGTTCAGACAGAGGTCGCAGGATGTGGCTTTCACCTTCACGCTGGCGACTCTTCTTCCCGGATAGGAGGGATCGTCCAACTCGACCGGGAACGGATGCATATTGATATTTCCGTACGGGCAATTGTTGGCGCACTGGCCACAACCGATGCACCAGTCCTCGATGATCACTTCAAGCGAATTGCGGCGGCGAATCGATCCCACTGGACAGCCCACCATGCACAGCGGATCGCGGCATTGCCGGCACGAGGTCGCGACCAGATACTTGTCGAAGCGCAGTCCTTCGCGAATCAGGCGGCTCACCCCATCGTGGGCGTCGGCGCAGGCCCGAACGCACTGATCGCAGCGCGTACACCGGTCGAGGTCCATGATGAGCAAGCTCTGGGCTTCCATCAGGCCCTGATTCAGGAACTGGTCCACGGGCACGTCGGACACCTGCATGACTCGCAGCCGGTTCTGCTCCGCATGCTCCGCCGACTCCGCTTCCAACCTCTTCCGGATTTCCGGGAAGCGGTCGAGCATGAGCAGAAAGTCGTCGCCCGGAATGCGCACTACCTCGGCATGGTCCAAGGCCGTGCAAGTGGCGATGCGAGGCGATCCCGTGAGAAAAGCCATCTCGCCGAAATACGAACCCCGCGCCAGATAGGCCAGGACCATATCGCCGCCGGGATGATGCTGCGAAACTTTCACGAACCCGAGCCGTACCAGGTAAAAGCTGTCGGCCACCTCACCCTGCGTACAGATGACCTGTCCCGGTTGAAAGCGTATGAGTTCGACATGCTCCCGCAAATGGTCGATAAAGTCCGCCGTGAGCGGCGCCAGCACGGGAACGCTGCGCAGGTGCGAATCGAGCGCGCGTTTCTTGTAGGTACGGTCCAGTTGATCGCGGAAAGTCTTGTTGCGCTGCATGATGTCGAGAACGTTGCGCAGCATCTCGAGCATCGTGCAATCCGTCTTCGCCCGCACCGTGGCCGAGCGCGGGTAGTAGCTCATGCAAGTCATCTCGCCGAACAGTTCGCCCGGATGTAACTCGGCAATCGGGTTCTGATACGGGAGATCGACGGCGGCGTCTATCGGTATATAGGGTTGAGAACTTTCTTCCTTGCGCTGGTCCTGCTGGCGAGAGGTGAGCAGGCTCTTCAGCTTGCTCATGAATCCATGCGCTCCGCCCTCGGTCTTGACGTGCGCGATCGGACTCGACAGATATACTTCGGCGGTGCCTTCCAAGATGTAGAAAGCGGTCGCGCCAAATTCCCCCTCGCGGCAGATGATATCGCCTGCTTTGAAATGCCTTTCCACGATCGAATTCTGGTTCAGTTCCAGAAAGGTTCCGGAAACGTTCTTGAACACGGGCAGGCCGACCAGGACCTCTGGATCGACCGTTGCACCTTCGAGGTGGGCGGCGACGACGCCCCGGTTGGTCAAAGCTCCGGTGGGGCAGGAGACCATGCACTCACCGCAGGAAACGCAGGAGGACTCTCCCATGGGCAAGTTGGTATCGAAGGCAATGCCTGCCTGATATCCCTTGCCCCTCCGCGCCAGCACCCAGTTGTTGCGGATACTGTCGCACCCGCGAATGCAGCGGTCGCAGAGGATGCACGCCTCGTGGTCGACCGCGATGGCTAACGAGGAATCATCGTGCCCGCGGGGTGTAGTGCGCTTAGGGAACCGCGGCTCAGTGATTCCGGCCTGCGTGGCGAGTCGCTCCAGTTCGCAGTCGCCGGAATGCTTCTGCCGCGCGCAGGGAGAGGGATGATCCGACATCAACAGTTCGACCAGGGTCTTGCGAACGCCCAGCACAGGTTCAGCGTTGGTCTTGACGTTCATCCCCTGCTCAGCCTGGCGAACACAGGAAGCGGCGTAAACTCGCGCGCCCACGTCCACCACGCAGACACGGCATACTCCCACCGGATTCTCATTCTGCTGGTGGCAAAGAGTGGGGATGGGGATGCCAAGGGTACGGGCAGCGTCAAAAATAGTGGTGCCCTTAGGGACGGTCACGGATTGGCCGTCGATGGTCAGCTGCACGTGATTGGCAGGAACCGGTTGTCCTGCTACTGCGTCGGGACTCATGATTTTCTAACCCACAATTTCTTCAGCGAGCGGCAATCTCAGGGCTGTTCAAAACATATTCCACCGGGGCAGCGGTGGTGGACCGTGTGCTCCTCCAATACGCCCGGGAAATGTTTCAACACTGAGGCGATCGGCGCCGGCACGATTTGTCCAAGTCCACATATCGAACCCTGCATCATGGCGGTCGAAAGCTCTTGCAGGAGCTGCATGTCTCCCGCGGAACTTTGCCCGATCGTCCAGGCTTTCAACATCTCGACCATCTTTTGTGAACCCACGCGGCAGGGCACGCACTTGCCGCACGATTCATTGCGGTAGAAGCGAGTGGCATTGAGCGCCATATCCAACATGCATCGGCCTTCGGCGCACACCACAATGGCCCCCGACCCGACCATGGAGCCCGCATCCGCCAGCGCCTTCCAGTCCAGGGGCAGGCTTGCCATCGAAGCCGGCAAATATCCCGAAGACGGGCCCGACGGCGCAAAACCGAGAAGCTTTTTGCCCTCAGAGATGCCGCCCGCATTTTCATAGATCAGTTCGTTATAGGTGACTCCCATCGGAACTTCGAAAATGCCGGGCCGGTTCACGTCGCCGCTGATGCCGACGAACTTCATGCCCACCGATCCGTTCTTGCCTTGCGCTTTATACCAATCGGGGCCGCGAGCCAGGATCACCGTGGCCAGACAGAAAGTTTCCACGTTGTTGATGACCGTGGGCTGGTTCCACAAACCGTTCGTGACCGGGAAGGGAGGCTTGTTGCGCGGCTCGGAGCGCTTGCCCTCGATGGCCTCGAGTAGCGCGCTCTCCTCTCCACAGACATAGCCGCCCGGGCTGACAAAAATTTCCAGATCGAAGGCCAGATCGCTTCCCAAGACCTGAGGTCCCAGCACACCCTGCTTATAGCAGCGGTCGATTTCTTCCTGGAGAATCTCTTTGGGCTCCTCGTATTCGTGCCGGATATACAGGATGCCCTTGCGCGCTCCCGTGACCAGACCGGCGACGATCATGCCTTCAATCACGAGGTACGGAACATTCTCCATGATGCCGCGATCTTTGATGGTGCCGGGCTCGCTCTCATCGGCGTTGCACACGATGTACTTCGTGGAACCGGGGGCGTTGCGGACGAATTCCCACTTACTGGAGGTGGGAAAGCCGGCGCCACCCATGCCGCGCAAGCCAGCGGTTTTCAACGCCGCAATCACGTCCTGCCAATTCCTGGTTTCAACAAAGCGGCGCACCACTGCATACTGGCCGGTTCCCTGGTAGGGGTCGGAGACCACGGCCATTCGTTCCGCCCTGTGGTGGGCGCTTGGGAGAGGTTTGCCAGCGAGCACGTCTTGCGCCATGGTGACCGCATCCCGGCTGGACACGTTGGCGTAAATATTGTCATTCACCACGATCGCCGGGGCGTGGTCGCAGCGGCCGAGGCAGGAAACGTCACGGATTGTAACGTCCTTCGGGTCGGCGCCCTGAAAAGCGGACTCGAGAGCGGCCCGGACCTTGTCGCCTCCGCAAAGGTGGCAGCTCATGTCCGAGCACACCCGCACATCCAGTTTCGGCGGCGGGCTGAGACGGAAGTGGGGATAGAAGCTGGCGACCGTATGGATCTGGCTCACAGGGACATGAATGCTCGCTGCCAGCGACTTGATCTGGTCGGCTGGCAGGTAGCCGAAATCGCGCTGTATGGCCCGCAATTCGTCAAACACGACTTCGAACGCTCCGCATAAGTATGTGATCTCAAACCGTACGTCAGATGGCGAGAGCGCAAATGCTACAGCAAAACCCATTTCGTGTCCACACTTGACTGAAAATATCTGGCTCCGGCCCAACTCAACCGCCCCCTGTTGCTTTTGGTTGATTTTTTTGCCCATTCGTCGTATAACCAAGCCCCAACAAAATCACAACCCCGCGCGTTGGTGTAAAGACCGCGAGGCAAGAGCTAATGAAACACCTGTTGAGGGAATAGCAAAATGCGAAAGGAACTGCTAGCGGTCGTCGGGTCGCTGCTCGTGCTGGCGGCAGTGGGCGACTGTCAGAATTCGAGCCCGAGCCAAGATGCGTCGCAAACTCCTGCGATGGCTCCTCCCCAGACGGCGCCGCTTTACGAACAGAAGGCGGTTGCGGCTGGTAAGTACAACGGCCCCGGAGGATGCGCTGCCAGCAGTTGCCATGGCAGCATTCAACCGAAGACCACCACGCCCGTTTTGCAGAACGAATACACGACCTGGATCGCGCAAGACAAGCATGCGAGAGCTTTTGGCGTTTTGCGAAACAAGGTTTCCGAGCGTATTGGCCGAATCCTGAATCTCGGGAAACCGCCGTCTGAAGCCCCCAGATGCCTGGTCTGCCACTCGCTCTACGAACCCCCAGAGCAGCAAGCCCAGACCTTCGAACTGGGCGATGGGGTCAGTTGTGAAAACTGCCATGGTCCTGCGTCGGGCTGGCTGGGTCCGCACACCACCAAGAACTGGCCACATGAGAAGTCCGTTCAGCTGGGCATGTACGATACTCGCAACCTCGAAGCCCGCACCACAAAATGCCTTACCTGCCATCTAGGTACAGCGGATAAATTTGTCGATCATGAGATGATCGCCGCCGGACACCCCGACCTGACGTTTGAACTCAGTTTGTTCAGCTTTGTCATGCCCGCCCACTGGAAGATGCCGGAACAGGACAAGCCGTGGCGGCAGGTGCAGGCATGGGGAGTGGGGCAGGGGGTGCATTTGCGCGAGTCTCTGAACCGGCTGGCGCGGCGCGCCAATGGCCCGATATGGCCTGAGTATGGCGAGCTCGAATGTTTTGCCTGCCACCACAGCCTCACACAGGCAGAGGATAGCTGGCGCCAGGCGCGCGGTTACGCTGGCCGCCGGGCGGGCAATCCACCGTGGAACGAGTCGCGCGTCGTCGTGTTCCGCGATCTGGTTGCGGAGATCAGTCCCAGCTCCAGCAAGCAATTGGACGACGAGGTTTCTCAACTTGCGAGCCTCATGAATCAACTGCAGGGGAATCGGGAGCAAATCGCCGCTGCGGCGACGCGGGCCTCCGCCTTCGCCGATCAGGTGGTGAAGCAGGTGGATGCTCAGGGTTACGATTCGGCGTTGACCATGCGCTTGATGAGGCGGGTTGCAGGTGATGGCGCCGCCATTTCGATGGAGGGTGAACGTCCGGCGGAACAAGCCGCCTTTACGCTGGACTCGCTGTTCAGGGCTTATAACCAGAACGAAAAGCCAGCCAACGCGTCAGCGGTACGCGCCGAGATCGACGGATTGTTCGCGCTGTTGAAGGATCCATCAGGTTATTCGGCCCCGCGTTTTGCCGCGCAAATGAAAAAAGTCAGCGAGGTCATTGGCCGATAAAAACGGCGGTCGCAACCGCAAGGGCGACCGCCCCTAGCTCTCGCGAATCTCGAAGGCGTGCATGTGGTACGGCTCCAGCTTGACGTAGAGGCCATTGCTGTCGAGCTCGGCACGATCCCACGGGTACTCGTTGCCGCTCAACACGTCGCGGAATAAGCATTTCTGGTACGCTCCGACGCCTGCTTTCTGCACCTTGCCCTGCGCGGTTCGGCTGCCCAGATTCACTACGATCAACCGGTGATCAGACTGGTGATGCCAGGCGTAGGCAATCAGGTCCTGAAAAGTGTCGTCTCCCGCCGGCTGCACTTCCAGAAGCTGCCATGCACCGGCGTGAAAGACCTCCGCGTCAGCGTAACGCAGCAACTGCTCGTACAATTCGCGAATCGCCCGATCCGGAGTTTCGGGTTGCGCCGTAGCCAGGGGCATCGGCACGAACGTCTTCAAGCCGTCGAGTTGGCCGTGGTGAAAAAAGCGCATCCCAGGTAAGGTTGAAAGCAAAGTAACCACGGACGCGATTCTTTCGCGCGGGAAAACCGCAGCGCAGCGCGGTTCGTCATGGTTCTCGAGAAAGCGCGCCATTTTGCCTTGATAGACCAGGTCCGCATGGAGATGATCGCGCACCTGTCCAGCTGACCCCTCCCGCAGGCGATCGTACAGGCGCTTGTCATAGGTGAACTTGAACCCCAACTCCTGCATTCGCCATTCCATATCCCAGTAAACTTCGGCCAGCCACACGAAGTCGGGCAGCGCCGCTGTGGCTTCTTGCCAGAATTCGGTTCCTGGCGCCGGCCACGGATTAAGGAAATTCCCCCAGGTCCGGTGGAAGATTTCATTGGTGACCAGCATCGCCATGTCGCAGCGCACGCCGTCACAATACTGGGCGATGTTCTTGAGGATCCCGATCATGCCTTGGCGGCATTCGGGATTGAAGTAATTGAGCTGTGCGACATCAGACCAGGGAGCGAAATAGGGATCACGGCCGCGGGCGACGAAGCGATTCTCATCGTCTCCCCGATCCGGCGATTCCCGTTCAACCAGGTAAAAGGCCGCGGGATCGCGTCGAAAATCCTCCTCGCTGCCCAGGATATAGCGGTCCGGATGCTGCGTCATCCAGCTATGGTCAAAGCCGGTATGGTTGGGCACAAAGTCGAGAATCAGTCCCATGCCTCGCCGGCGCAATTGATTGTGCACTTCGCGCAAGCCTTCGGCGGTCGCGATGCGCGGGTCCGGACTGTAGTCCTGAATCGAGAAGGGCGAACCCACGACGTCTCGCATTCTCCAGCCCGGCAACGCGGCATCGAAATTCGCAAAGTTATGCGGGTCGGTTCGAAAGATTCGCCGGCCAATCAAACTTCGCCGCCAGACGCCCATCAGGTACACAAAATCGAAGCCGAGGCCCGCGAGCCGGTCCCATTCCTCGTCCGGCACGTCCGGCAATGTCAGACGCCGGCCGTGCTTGGCGGAAAGCTCCTCCAGCCATACCCAGGAATTGATTTCGTACAAGTGCGGGTGGGCGCGGTAAGAAAACTTGGTGGACGGATCTCGATTAGGGCTCGTCACGTTACGTGTACCTCCCGACCGCTGGATCAGCTTGAGAGTGTACTCGTAAACCGCGGGCGTTCCCGGTAATTTTTCGGTAGAAGGCCCGATTTACGAAAGAGTCCCCCAAACCCCGCATACGACCAAGGGCACGAAGGTCCAGGAGGGTTGGTTCCAGAAATCCTTCGTGTACCTTCGTGACCTTGGTGGTAAACGGTTTCGCACCCCTGAAAGTTGCTGAACGAATTCGCGGAACTTCGGATACAATTTCGCCCTCGCAGTTTGCGACCCGCGTTTTAATGTTTCGTAGCCGCGAACGGCAACGCAGGAGGACAAATTGGTCAATCGCACGCAGCCGTCTGCAGATCCCGCTCCGACCAAAACCGCCGTCCCTACAAAGGAACACGCCCGCTTAGCCGAACCCTATGTCGGCCGGGTGCCACCCTGGCGCAAATGGGGACCTTACGTCGGCGACCGGTCGTGGGGAACGGTGCGCGAGGACTATAGCGCGGATGGCAACGCATGGGATTTTCTTCCGCACGATCAGGCGCGCAGCAAAGCCTACCGTTGGGGGGAGGATGGCATTGCCGGGATCTGCGACCGTTATCAGTTGCTCGCGTTCGCTCTGGCGTTCTGGAACGGCCGCGATCCGATTCTCAAAGAGCGCATGTTCGGGCTGACTTGTAACGAAGGAAATCACGGCGAGGACGTGAAAGAGTACTGGTTCCACCTTGACAACCTTCCCACTCACAGTTACATGCGTCTGCTGTACAAGTATCCGCAAAGAGAATATCCGTATGGGCGGTTGATCGAGGAAAGCCGCAATCGGGGCGCGGGTCCGGAGTTCGAACTGCTCGACACCGGCATCTTCGACGACGATCGCTATTTCGATATCTTCATCGAGTACGCCAAAGCATCGCCCGAGGATATCTGCATCCGCGTGGAAGCGTTCAATCGCGGGCCCGACGCTGCGGAACTCCATGTCTTGCCGCATTTGTGGTTTCGCAATACCTGGAGTTGGACCGAGCCGCCGAGCGGCAAGCCCACCATCCAGGCCGGCGCGGGAAAACAGCACTTGATGCTCGTGGCCGACGATTCCACGGCCAAGCCGCTGCAAAACATCCAATTGAAATACGCTCTCGGACGGCGCTATCTGTACGCTGCTGCAGGCGGCGATTTGCTGTTCACCGACAACGAAACCAACGCCTCCCGTCTTTATGGCCCGTCCGTGGCCAACCGCTCTCCCTACGTGAAAGACGCATTTCATCGCAAAATCGTGAACGGCGAGGACTGTGTGAATCCGCAGCCCCTGGGCACGAAAGCCTGCGTGCACTACCGCGCGCTAGTGGCCGCCGGTGGTTCGATGGTCTGGCGCTTGCGCTTGACCGACACGGAAATGGCCGACCCCATCCACGGCGTGGACCAGATGGTGGCCGACAGAAAGCAAGACGCGGATGAGTTCTACGAAGTCATCCATCCTCCCAAAGCGACCGAAGAAGAGAAAATGATTCAACGGCGCGCTTTTGCGGGCATGTTGTGGACGAAACAGATTTATCTCTTCGACGTCGAGCGCTGGCTGGAAGGCGACAGCACGTCCCCGCCGGAAGGTCACAAGAGACAGCGCAATATCCATTGGCGCCATCTCAACTCGATGCGCGTGCTGACCATGCCCGACAAATGGGAATTCCCGTGGTTTGCTTCCTGGGACTTGGCGTTTCAGTGCACCACGCTCGCCCTGGTGGATCCGGAGTTTGCCAAGGAGAATCTCCTGGCGATGTTGTTCGAACAGTTTCAGCATCCGAATGGACAGATTCCCGCCTACGAGTGGGAGTTTTCCGACCTGAATCCGCCGGTTCACGCCTGGGCCGTCTGGCGCGTCTATCAACTTGAAAAAGTGCGTAACGGGAAAGGCGACACGGCTTTCCTCGAAAAGTGCCTGCACAAGATGTTGATGAACTTTGCCTGGTGGGTGAACCGCGTGGACAGCACCGGCAACAACGTCTTTGAGGGTGGTTTCCTGGGCCTCGACAACATCACCGTGGTCGACCGCAGCGAAAAACTTCCCGGAGGCGCCATCCTAGAGCAGTCGGATGCGACGGGCTGGATGGGTTTCTTTTGCCTTTATCTGATGCGGGCAGCCCTCGAACTCGCCAACTTCGATAAGGCCTACGAGTTGCTCGCGACGAAGTTCTTTGAGCACTTCATCTACGTCGGCGCGGCCATGAAGAAGATGGGCGGCCGGGACTACCAGCTTTGGGATGAGAAGGACGGCTTCTTTTATGACGTTCTTCGCCTGCCCAATGGGGATTTCAAGAAATTCCGTCTGCGCTCCATGGTCGGCCTGATCCCGCTCTATGCGGTTGAAGTGGTGGATCGGGAAGATCTCGATCCTCATCCCGAATTTCTTGGCAACGTGGAGTGGTTCATCAAGAATCGTCCGGACCTGGTGGGCAATGCCTGCTACTCCATTGAGGGGGAGCGCTGGGTGCTTTCGATCGCGGATTCCGGTCAGTTCGCCCGTATCTTGCAGCACATCTGGGACCCGAACGAATTTCTTGCCCCGCATGGGATTCGCAGCCTCTCCAAATACCACGAGCAGAATCCCTTCTGGTACGCCGGGAATTGTGTCGGCTACGAACCTGCGGAATCGAGCGTGCGCATCAAAGGCGGAAATTCCAATTGGCGCGGCCCGTTGTGGTTTCCGACGACCTACCTGTTGATTCGTTCGCTGCTGAAATTCAGTCGGGCGCTGGGGCCGGGCTTCGTCGTAAGAACTCCCGGCAGTAACGGCGAGCCGATCACGCCCCTCGCCATGGGGGCTGAAATCGCGGATCGCATGATCGGCATATTCCGCAAGGATCAGAATGGGGACCGTCCCTGCTTCGGTCCGTACCGTAAGTTCCAGGAAGATCCGCACTGGAAGGATTACTTGCTGTTCAACGAGTACTACCATGGAGACACTGGGCAGGGCCTCGGAGCTAGCCATCAAACGGGCTGGTCGGGAGTGGTGGCCAACTTAATCGACGAGTGGCGCCGCTGATGCTTCGCAGACGCCTGATTTCCGCGGGCATTCTGTTCTTGACCCTGATCACGGTGAGTGTGACCGGCTACCGCCTGCTGGGCGGCTCCTCGGTCACCTTTCTGCAAGCGCTCTACATGGCCGTCATCACTCTGGCTGGAGTCGGTTATGGCGAGATTGTGGAAACCGCTCACAACCCCGCTCTGCGGGTTTTCAACATGGGAGTGGTGCTTTTCGGCGTGGCCGTCACTGTTTACGTGTTTTCCGTGGTGGCGGCCTTCCTGGTGGAAATTGAAGCGACAAATCCGTTCTGGAGACGCAGGATGCAGAAGCGAATCATCGAACTCAAGGGACACTACATCGTCTGCGGCCTTGGAGACACCGGTCGGCATATAGCCGAGGAAATGCATCGTACTGGGACGCCGCACGTAGCTATTGATCTTCGCGAGGAATTGATCAAGAAAGTGGGTCAGACCCATCCCGATCTCTTTCGGGACATGTTGTACGTAGTTGGCGACGCGACCGAAGAGGAAACGCTAAGTAAAGCGGGTATCGAACGTGCTAAGGGCCTGGTTGCCGCTCTCCCCGTGGACAAGGACAACCTGGTTGTGACCGTGATCGCACACCAGGCATTCCCCCATCTGCGGATTGTGGCCCGCTCCTCAGATCTGAAGTTTGCCGAACGCATGGTAAGGGCTGGCGCCAAGGCAACAGTTTCCCCAAGTCACATTGGTGGACTCAGAATGGCGAGCGAATTGATCCGGCCCCACGTCGTGGGGTTCCTGGATCTCATGTTGAGGGATCAATCGCAAACGCTGCGGGTGGAGGAGATCGAAATCGAGGCCGACTCCTCCTGGGTCGGCAGTCCCTTGGGCGAAGTCAAGATTCGATCCAGGCACAACTTGCTGGTGCTGGCAGTGAAAAGCGCGGGCGCATCGGCAACGCCCAAACTGTGGGTGAATCCCCCGGATCAGCTGACGATCCAGGCCGGCACCGCGATCATCGTGATGGGCGATGTGAAAGACATTCGCAAGGCGCGCAGCGAGGCTAAATCGGCCGGCGTGAGCGCTTGAAAACTGCGGCCAGACAGCTTAACATTGCCCTACTTGCCCGGGGTGCGACCCAGACCCTTCGTGACGATCCAGCCGGGAGTGGAGCCGAACGAAGCCCCGTAGGGTGACCGCGCACTGGCATAGACAGTCCTGATGGCAAGACTTTTTTCGCAGCACTCTGAATAGAAGCTCTCTATGGCCATTGACAGCTCATCGCAAATAATGGAGATGGCCCATGTGTTGTTCCTCGACATTGTGGGGTTCTCTTTGCTGCCGATGAGCCAAGAACGTCAGATGTTGCGGGATCTTCAAAAAGTGGTCATGGCCACGTCTGAATTTGCGCGCGCCCACCGCAAGGAGCAGCTCATTTCTTTGCCCACCGGCGATGGCATGGCGTTGGTTTTCTTTGGCGATGTGGAGGCCGCGGTGCGGTGCGCCCTGGAATTGAGCCGGGCTCTCACTGTCTCAGCCCCACAAATCCGCCTGCGCATGGGAGTGCACACCGGGCCCGTTTATCGTGTTGCCGATATCAATTTCAACAAAAACGTCGCAGGAGGCGGCATCAACATCGCCCAACGGGTTATGGATTGCGGAGATGCGGGACACATCCTGGTTTCCGCCACCGTCGCGGAGGTTCTCCGCGAGATTGGCAACTGGAATCCCAGCCTGCACGATCTGGGTGAAGTGCAAGTGAAACATGGGCTCAAACTCCGCATGTCGAACCTGTACGGCGAGGGATTTGGCAATCCCAATACCCCGGCAAAAGTGAAGAAAAAAGAAGACAGTCCTGAAAGGCTGAAAGAAGTCACTCCTGAAGGGCCGAAAGAAGTCACTCGTGCCAAGGTGCAAGAACATAGTCCAGCGAAGGCGAACGAAAGCATTTCCGGAATCGTCAAGCCAATCGGATCAAGCTTGCGCGACCCGATGATCAATCGGGACGTCTTCTACTACCGCATCCTGAAAAGGATGGGTGGTGGGGAGACAGGCGCGGTCTACGAGGCTCAGGACCAGCGCCTAGGCCGCCGAGTCGCTCTGAAGTTTCTCCCTCAGGACCTGACCCCCAGCTCTTCTCTCAAGCATTTTCAACAGGAGGCGCGAGCCGCATCGGTATTGAACCATCCCAACATTTGCATTGTGCACGATGCGGGCGCGTTCGAAAGCCGATATTTCGTGGTCATGGAGTTGTTGGAAGGGGAGACGCTGAGACACCTGCTTGCCCGAAAGCGGCTGAGTGGGGAAGAAATCGTGCAGCAGGGGGTCCAGATTGCCGCCGCTCTCCATTGTGCCCATGCCCAGGGAATCGTCCACCGGGACCTTAAGCCGTCCAACATCTTTATCACCGAGGATAAGCGGATAAAAGTCCGGGACTTTGGGCTGGCAAAGTTTGCTGCCGTCAAGCAGGATGATCCTACGGAAACGAGGCAAACCCCGCTTCCAGGATCCGGCGCGGGCACGTCTGGTTCCAGTCAGTGGATGGAGACGATTTGTTGCATGTCACCGGAGCAGGCGCGCGGTCTGGAGTTGGACCATCGCACCGATTTGTTCTCTTTCGGTGTCGTGTTGTACGAGATGGCCACCGGAGTCCACCCTTTTCGCGGCGAAACTTCAGCCGTGACTTATGACGCTATTCTCAATCGGGAACCAGTTTCGCCCGCCAACTTGAATCCCAAGCTGCCGCCCGGGTTAGATGAAATCATTGTCAAGGCGCTCATCAAGGACCGGGGCTTGCGCTACCAATCGGCAATGGAGATGCGAACGCTTCTGGAGCGTTCCCTGTCAGCCCCCCGTCCGACAATTGCACCCGTAGCGGCCCCAGTGATCGCAGCCCCCACCCCGGTTATCGCAACCGAGAGCAACGCGGCCCGGCCGGGCGAAGTGGCGCTTTTGTACAAACGAAATTCGCCGGCGGACGAGCAAGTTCTCCAGTTGCTGGAAGAAGAACTGCGGCGGAGCGGCTATCCCGTTTTTGTCGACCGCCATTTGCAGGTCGGCATGGAGTGGGCGCGGGAGATCGAACGCAGGGTCAGCAATGCATACGCTGTGATCGTGCTGCTTTCGGCGCTATCGATAAACAGTGAAATGCTGGCCCACGAGGTGCAGATCGCGCATGAAACCGCGCAGAAGACGGGGAAACCGCGCATTCTACCCGTCCGGGTCAACTTTGACGGCGCCCTTCCCAGTCCACTGGCTGCCATCCTGGATGGGATCCAGTACACCCAATGGAACGGCCCCCAGGATAGCCCGTCCCTGGTCGCCGAGATTACAGAATCGTTGGCCAACCCGCAGAGAGCGGCGGCGCGTAAAATCCCGCTCGAAGGGGTGGGCGGGGCGGTTCCCATTGATTCGCGCTTCTATGTCATGCGTCAGACGGATGAAGAATTCCACCAGGCGTTGGCGCGGAAAGACAGCATTATCCTGCTCAAGGGCGCCCGTCAGATGGGCAAGAGTTCTCTGATGGCGCGCGGCATGCAGGAAGCGCGCCAGGCGGGGTCCAAGGTCATTCTCACCGACTTTCAGAAACTCAACGCCTCCCATCTGGAATCGGTGGAGAAGCTCTTACTCGCGTTGGCGGAATGGATTGCCGATCAGCTCGACATCGACGTGGTTCCGGCCGAGGTGTTCAGCCCGCGGCGCGGCCCGAGCATGAACTTTGAGCGTTTTCTGAAGCGCGAGATCCTGGCCAAGCTTTCCGAGCCGCTGGTCTGGGGTATGGATGAAGTGGACCGGCTGTTCAGTTGCAGCTACGGCAGCGAAGTGTTTGGGCTGTTCCGTTCGTGGCACAACGAGCGCTCTCTCGATCCCAGCGGCCCCTGGCAGAATCTTACCCTGGCGATCGCCTACGCGACCGAGGCCCACATGTTCATCACCGACATGAATCAGAGTCCATTCAATGTGGGTACTAGGTTGGTTTTGGCCGACTTCACTGCGCCGCAGGTGGCCGAACTTAACAAGCGATACGGCTCTCCCTTGCGCAATCAGGCAGAGCTCGATCAGTTCTACGACCTGGTCGGAGGACAACCTTACTTGACCCGCCGCGGGCTGCACGAATTGACCTCCCGCAATTTGAGTTTCTCCGACTTTGCGGTGCAAGCCGCCCGCGACGAAGGGCCTTTCGGAGATCATCTGCGGCGTCTTCTGGTTTCGCTCGCCGGAGACATTACTCTCAGCAACTCCGTGCGCGACATGCTGGGCGGCCGCTCTACCACCCCAGCGGAGGCCTTCTACCGCTTGCGGAGTTCAGGCTTGGTGTCGGGAGAGTCGGCGCGAGAAATGAAGCCGCGCTGCAAGCTCTATGAGACCTATTTGGGGCGGCACCTGCTCTGAGCAACGGCTCGGGTATCAGTGCACCGTGTCAGTGTATGTCTTCAGGCATACCACCTCAGGCCACAACCCGCTAGAAACAGTTCCAGCTTAGAGCTGACAGCCTCGGGAATGGTTTACTGGGAAGTGAATGGTCAGTAGATGCCGGATTGAATCACCCACTTGTCGCCCTGTTTCATGAGTTTCACCGTAAGTTTGCTGGACGAACTGAGGGCCCCAGAACGCGTTTCCATAACCTTGACGCTTGCGACTATGCCTTGAATGTCCGGGTCCTCCCATTCGAGCTTCAGTTTCGACGGCTCCGTCGAACGGAAGGTATCCCGGTAGGCTCTCTTCACACCTTCCGGGCAGGATGGGTAAAGCCCGACGATACTCTCCAGATCCTTGCGGTTGTAGGCTTCCTCGTAACGGTGCAGCACGCTGCGAACTGCTTCCCTGTCCACGAGTTGAGATAGCTTCTGGCGAGCTGGTTCCGCATACGTGCTCTTGGGATACCGGGCCAAGACGGCCTGCAGCGTTTCACTGTTGTTCGTCCTCATGGCGGCCATGTATTCTTCTTGCTCTTTCTGCAACTCCGCCACCAACTGTCGAGCTTCGCTCGCGTGCTGCCCCTGTGCGTGGGCTTGAAGAAATTCACCCAGCGACGTGAGTTCCGAGGCGTTCACTTTCTTCCAATCGAGATCCTCAATCCTGTTTCGGATTTGCGGTGCGTTCTTGCCCGCTGGATACTTTTGCAAAAACTGCCGCAGCGCGTTTTCGTCCGTAGAATCGGCAAGAGCAGCGTAGCCCGCCGCTTCGGCAGTATCGATCGCCGATTTGTCCGGACGCATGTTCACACTGACCGTGGTCGTGCTTCCCAGGGTTAGCGGTACTTCTTTGCTCTCGGTGATGTACCCGTTTTTCTCCAGGTCGAATTTGTGCAGGCCCGGAGTCCCCTCGTGTTTAAATGTCCCATCGGGCTGAACCACGCCCACGACCTTGCCGTCGATGCTCACCGTTGCGCCCGGTGCCGCGCCCGTGACCACATAGGAAGGAGCCACTTCGCGCTCTAGTTTGACGCTGATCGGCGTTTCAGAATTCTTGGCCACAAGCACCGAGGTTGCGATGGGCCGGAATCCCGGTTTTTCGAGGCGGATGTTATAGGACGCGGGAGGCAAGGGGATGCGAAGGTCGCCGGTGCTGGAGGTCCGGCCAAACTGGAAATTATCCACCAGGACGATGACATCGGGTTGCCCCGTGTGCAGCAGAATTCCTTCGGTCTGGTTCTGCTCGCCCACCCCCGAAATCCGTGAGGAAGCCCAAAAAGCCGGCGGCTCCTGGTTCTTAAAGTGAGGCATGGCTATCGCGATGGTGTTTTGCGCGAGATACAGGGTCCTATAGGCAAACAGCATCCCGATCAGAAGCAGCGGCAGGCTGACCGCTAGCGCCCGCTTCAGTCCGCGCTTGTACGCCGCCCGTTGCCGACGCAGTTCCGCCCCGGGCATATTAGAAATGACCCAGTCGTGGTTGAAAACTTCCTTATAAATGCGGCTGCGAACTTTGAGGACGCCGTTATCCACCCGGGTAATTCCGGAGAGCCGCAGCACCGAAATCAGCGGATTGGTTTCATCGTCTTTCACCGCCTTGCCGTCGAGAATCCGTTCGTAAATTGTCAGCAGGCCGGGAGTGTCCACCTCGCTGCGCAGCATGCGCTCGCGCACGAACAGCAGGTTATCGTCGCGATCGCGCGCCCGGGTGGAGAGAAACAGTTCCCGGCACAAGCGGTCCACAGTCGAGGCATTGCGGGCTGTGTTCTCTTGTGCCACTGCCTGGCAGAGACGCTGCGTAAGGTAAGGATGCCCGCCCGTCCAGTAAATAACGCGCCGCAGGATGGCTGATCCGGCGCCGTCGTCGGTTCCCAACCCTTGCACCAGGGGCGCCGCTTCCTGCTCGTTGAAATCGGCCAGCTCAATTCTCCGTCCGATGTTGAACGGGGTAGTTCTCGTATCGCGAATCAGGTCCGATGGAGTCGCGACCCCCAGCAGACAGAATGTCAGTCTTTCGATCTGCGGATCGGAAGGCCGCCGGTTGAAGCACTCGCGAATCCCGGCAAAAAATTCATCGGTGGAGAAAGGGAGACTGCGGACCGCGTCAATTTCGTCGACGAAAATCACGACCCGGCCCTCATGAAGCGGCAGCACCGCATCGGAGAGAACACGCATGAAACGCCGCATGGGGCCGAGTTGGGGAAAGCGCTGCCAGCAATCCTCAACTTCATCTTCCAGCCGGAATTGCTGGCCGGCTCGCTCGATGAGCCCGTTGTACCATTGTTCCGCCGTCAAATTTTGGCCCAGGCTCGTCAGGTCAAGCACGGCCACCCGTGCGCCGTTTTCGCGCAGGCGGGCTGCGGTTCGCACCATCAGCGAAGACTTGCCCATTTGGCGCGCAGTCAGCACATAGCAGATTTCTCCCGCCTGCAGTGCTTGATAGAGGGTTTGGTCGGCCAGACGTTCAATGTAGGAGGGCGCATCCCGGCGGAGCGTGCCGCCCACAACGAAGAAACTGGCAGGTATCGTCTCAGGCATGGGAGCTCAAATCAGATGGCGGCTCAGGTACTGCTCATACAATTGGCAGCGCAGCTTCATGTTCCGGGCAGACTCGCCCGCCATGATGCCGGAGCTTCGCAAACGGTAAAAGGTGTCGGTACTCGAGGACTGCCGTCCGCCGATCACGCTGCGCACCACCTCGCATAATGTGGGGTCCTGGTTCAAGGAAACAAAGATTCTCCGCAAGTGGTCTCCGTAAGGTCCGTCGTCGCGGACCGCGCCTTCGGCGAACTCCTGAAAAAAGAGACTACGCTCGGTCATCTGGTGCAGACCGCGCTGCGTCAGGAAGGGCTGACCGCCGAGCAGCGAGAAAAACCGCTCCAATTCACTGTCGTTGCGGAGCGGGCCGCCGTAGCGCTGGTTCAGTTCCCGCACTTGATCCAGCGTGAAGTCGGCCAGCACCAGGCGCGTACCCACGTTAAACGGCGACTGGTTCATGTCGGTGATAAACAGGTGGGCCTCGCTCGCATAGGCAATGGCGAGAGAAAGACTTTGCCAGGGGCCGGAAGGATCGAGCGAACGTTCGTTGTGCCAGGAGCGAAACAATCCAAAGACTTCGCTGCCAAAGTCGCAAGCAAACAGGCGGTCCACCTCGTCCATTCCCCAGACCAGGCGGCCGTTGATCTTGCCAAGGATTTCGCGGCGCAGAAACCGCTCGAAATTCATGCTTGGGCCGCGGCGCGCATTCCAGCTGTCCTCGGGGATCACGTCCAGATCCAGTTGTTCCGCAATCGCCTGCGCTAAACAAAGGAACAGAGTGTCCACCGATTGCAAGTGCGCGGCATTGAGTTTCTGGAAGTCGGTGAGCACGACTCGGGCTCCGGCTTTGCGCGCCTGTTGCAGGCCGCGCGCCATGAGCGAAGTCTTGCCCATTTGGCGCGCGCCTTTCAGAAGGACGATGCTGTCGTGGCGGGCCACCGCCGAATAGAACTCCTGGTCGGTGGGACGGACAATGTAGAACTTGGAATCGAGCGGCAGCGCTCCGCCCACCGGTTCCAGGTTCGGCTTACGGCGAAACGCCTCCTGCGGAGCCTCGAGGGCCTTGGTCAACTCCGAAGCAATCTGGTCATCATCGGCGGGACCGTTCCACGCAGCGTAATGGAGTCCGTCCAGCGCGGAATGCAAAGGATCCGGAAGCTCCGCCTGAAACTGAACTCGCACTGGCAAAAGGCGCGGTTTGCCATTTTGACGCTCGGAAAACGAGTGCGCCATCTGCACCTCGTAGGCGAGCATCTCGCTTTGCACTGAAGTGTCGGAGAGCAGGGGGATCACGGCATCCGCGGACCCGATCTTGTCCTCGATTTCGCGCGCCCAGTCCACCCCAACCGCAAGGTGCCGATCCACAAAGACCCGGTAACCCTGGCCCGACAACTTCTCCTCCAGCCCGCGCATGATTTGTTCGTCAGGCTGAACATTGCGCCGGTAAAGCAGAACCACCTCGAGTTCTTTCGCCTTCGTAGCCGGCTCGGGCGGAGCCGGTATCGGCAGTCTGGTGCTTGTGCTCGTGCGCATCGCCAAACGGCGCAATTCCGCTCCCAGATCGGCGGCGGACTGGTAGCGCATTTCGCGGTCTTTTTCGAGTGCGCGACTGATGATGCGATCCACCTCCGGAGTGACCTGCGGATTGACACGCGTGGCGGGAGTCGGGGGGCGATTCAGAATCGAGTCGAAAACGACCGCCGAAGTTTCTCCCCGGAAGGGAAGCATCCCCGTCGCCATTTCATACAGCACCACGCCAAACGAGAATAGATCCGTGCGGCGATCGAGCACCTCCCCGCGCGCCTGTTCGGGAGACATGTACGACACCGTGCCCAGGAATTCTCCCGGTCCGGTGACATCGGTCTGCGTCGGCTCATCGCCGCCTTGCACTCCCAAAGACTGTCCCCGGCGGTCGCGGCCGGTGAGCTTGGCGAGACCGAAATCGAGGATCTTGATCCGTTTACCTTCGATGACAAACAGGTTGGCAGGTTTAATGTCCCGGTGGACGATGCCGCGCGTGTGCGCCGCCTCCAGGCCTTCCGCAATCTGAATTCCCAAAGCGGCGATCTCTTCCGGCGGCAACGGGCCCGACAACATAGTCTGTCGCAGGTTCTTTCCTTCCAGAAGTTCCATCACGATGAAGTGGCGGTCCGCGTTTTCGCCCACGTCATGGACGGTACAGATATTGGGGTGATTCAGCGCCGAAGCCGTGCTGGCCTCGCGCCGAAAGCGCTCGACGGCAACCGGGTTCTTCGAGAACTTCTCGGACAGCAGTTTGACCGCAACGTGCCGCCCCAGGCGGGTATCTTCCGCCTCGTACACCACTCCCATGCCTCCGGTCCCCAGCTTGCGCAGAATGCGGTAATGGGAAATGGTTTCGTTAAGGACACCGTCGCTAGGCGGGTCGTTACCATGCCGAGGATCCTTCCGGGGAGAATCGGGGGCGAGAAGCTTCCTGGGAACTTCGGGATTCCCCGCCTCCGAGGTCCAGAAGTTAAAGAGGTGCAGTCGGACGCCCTGGTGGACCTCCACTTCGCCGAGATCGTGCAATGCATCTTTCCATCTGCCTAGCCGCTGCAGCATGTCCGCAACAAACTCGGAAGCCAGGATATGTCCTTGGTCGCCGCAATCCATGACTGTCTGGGCCACCTTGATCCCGACAGTGCGTTTGAGATTCACGTCGTCCAGCCGGCACACCGGCCAGGAATGCAGGCCCATCCGCAGACGGTGTTTTTCCGTGCGGCGGGCGCCCTGGCTGATTTCTACGGCGCAACGCAACGGCGCTTCCGGATCGCCGAAGAAGACCAGCGCCATACCGTCCGCGGTGGGCACAACCGTGATCTGATTCTTGGCCCGCGCTCGCGCGAATTCGCTGGTACTATGCACAAATTCGCGCAGGTTTTGCAACAAAATGTCCTGTTCGGATGCCGGCAGCGCAGAAGGACTCACGACGTCCACGAAGAGGACATGTGCGAGCTCGAGTTGCTGCGTCTGAGGCTGAACCACCGCTGCCATAAAGGTGACCCGACAATCTGTCGGCGTTGCGTTGGGGAAGGTGTGCGTAGACCCGAGGCATAATCCTGGCCCGTGGGTTGAAACGCCATGCGCTCAACCTGCGAATCGGGGATCGAAGCCCCTGCCCACGCTCCCCCCAACCGTAGGCCTACGCGGAACCGAATTATGCCACATTCGTGGCGTCTACCCAAGTAGGGAATGAATCCGGCGCCGGTCGGGTAAATTGAATGATCGAAAGTGCCGTCGCGAAAAGATTTGTTTGACAACCACTCGCCCTTGTTCTAGAAATTGGGCCGTGCACGGATTGCCGACCCCGACGCTGGCAATTCCCCCCGGCGCGATTCTCCGTTCTCCCAAACGGACCACGGCAGGAGTGTATGAGAACAATGAGAACGGCGCGACTTGTCCCGGCAGTCTTGGCGCTGCTTACGTTTATGTCTCTGTCACAGCGGGCAACGGCGCAGTCCGTGTACGGGCAGGTTTGGGGGCGCCTGACTTCTGCCGCTGGCACGCCCGTTGCTGGGGCGTCGGTGACCGTGACGGCGGCCCAGACCGGAGCGCGCGAGCGGACCAAGACCGACACCGGCGGATACTTTACTATCAGCAATTTGGCGCCCGATCTCTATGAGATCGAGGTGGAGGCCGACGGCTTCAAGCGCGTGCAAGGGACGGTCGCGGTCAGCGTGGATTCCACAACAACGGTGAATTCGACCCTGCAGGCCGGCGATCCAAGGTCGGCGGCTGCATTCACCCCGGCCAGCAGCAGCGCTTTGAAGCTTGACCGCACCGATGTTTCCACCCAGTTTGACTCCCGGTCTGTCACCGAGCTGCCTTTGCTGGACCTCAACGTGACTAAGCTTCAATTGCTCGTTCCGGGAGCGGAGGCTGGCCGGCTTTTCATCCCCACCAGCGAGAATCCCCAGAACGGACAACCAGTCAACATTAACGGGCAGCATTTCAGTGGTAGTGCATTCCAATTGGATGGCACCGAGAGCCGCGATCCGCTTGAGGGCATTGTGGTGATCAATCCGACGCTGGATTCCGTGGGCGAGATGAAGGTCACCACCCAGGGCTACAACGCCGAATTTGGACAGGCGACGGCGGGGGTGGTCACGATCCAGACCCGAGGCGGAGGCAACACCTGGCACGGAGATGGGTTCGGGTTTCGCCGCACCGGCTTTGGACAATCGCAAGACCCATTCCCCCCCGCCGGCGTTCCTCCCAGCAAATACGTCATATTTGGTGGTTCGATCGGCGGGCCTATCGCCCGCAACAAGTTGTTTATTTTCGGCGATTACCAGGGAACCCGATCGTCCCAAGGCGCAGATCTGTTGCTGAGTGTGCCCCCACTCAGTGTACGAAAGTCCTGCCTGGGAAGCGCCGGTGCTCTGGGGTCTAAGTGCGATTTGACGCCTTACAGCCCATTCATCACGGGCACGCTGGTGGACCCTTACCACAAGGATTCCAACGGCAATCCGTTGCCATTCCTGTGCAATGGGACCCCCTGCAATGAGATCCCCAATTTACCCAGTGCCACTGCTTCCAACATTACGGACCAGGCGGTGGCGCTCCTCAACCTCTTGCCGATGCCCACTCCCAATCTCCCCCCGACCACGACGGATCCCAACTGCACCGTCCCGGCCGTCTGCGACAACTATCTGGCTTCTGGTCAAGAAGTTTTCAATGCCGACCAGTTCGACGTTCGGACGGACTACAACGCCAGTTCGCTCCTTCGTTTGTTTGGCCGCTACAGCTTCGGAGAGTTCTACGACAACGGAACGCCCGCGTTTGGCCCGCAAGGTGGAGGACTTGGCACCACCAATTCCCAATTTGCCGGAGTCGCCCGCACTCGGAACCAGGGCATTTCATCCGGGTTCACCTATACCCTCAGCCCGAAGTTACTCACCGACTTCCGATTTGGCTACTTCCGCTACCGGTTGAACATCAACGCGCAGGATTACGGGCAAACTCCGGTCATCGCGAAGCCGGGAACCTCTAAACTACAGGGTGTTTTTGCCGCCGACACGGGGGACCCTTTTGCCACGGACCTGCCCGATTTCGAAATCCCCGGCCAGCAAAACGGCACGAATGGGCTTTTCTCCGCCAGCACCAACGATTACCTCCGCCTGGGATATTCGAATACTGCCAACTCCTGCCACTGCCCTTTGCGCGAGCGCGAGCAGCAGTTTCAGTTCGTCAATGACTGGATCCGCAGCTCGGGCAAGCACATCGTCAAGTGGGGGGCGGACCTTCGCTTTCTGCAGAACTATCGTTTCGCCCCAGACCGGCCGCCGACTGGGTACTTCGATTTCTCCCCCAGCAATACAGGATTGGGCCTGGCGACCTTTTTGGTAGGAGAAGTCACATCGTTTAATAGAACCTTCAGTAGCCCCGACGTTGGGGGTGCCGGCGAACACCAGAAAAGGTTCGGCTTCTATGGGCAGGATACCTGGCGGATCAACTCCCGGCTTACTTTGAACTACGGCTTGCGCTGGGAAATCTACTTCCCGCAGACGGTGACCACCGCTGGTGGATTCCTGCTGCCCAACCTCAGCAACCACGACCCGGCACAAGCAATGTTCAACACCGTGTCATCCTCGGGCAACGCGGGTGGAGTGTCCGGAAGTCTGACCGGTTTTGCGCCCAGACTTGGGGTTGCCTACCAGATCGATTCCACGTCGGTCATTCGGGCGGGTTACGGGCGCAGCTTTGATGCTGGATACGCGGGCGATATCTTCGGCCTCGCGGCTACCGGGAATCCCCCGGTAACCGTCGACCAAAGCGTCCAGGCTGGGTTCAATCTGGCACAAGGTCCACCCATCTTTAATTTTCCTGCAGGTTCGCGTTTTTCCCTGCAGGATCTCGCCACAATGAATAACGGAAATCCGAATTCGAATCCAGCCGTACCGGCGAGCGGAGCTGTAGTCTACGCTCTGCCCTCTCGCGTCCGCGTCCCCACGGTTGACTCCTGGAACATGACCTTTCAACACGAACTCACTTCCCGCCTCTACTTTGAGCTGGCGTACGTTGGCGACAAAGGGACTCATGTTTTCACCGACAGCAGAACGGGAACTTACTACATTTTGAATCAACCGTCGCTGCAAAATCTTGTGGTGCAGACGATCAAGAACGGAGTTTCCCAGAATTTCAATTACTTGAATTGTAAAGGGGGCAACAAGAAAGGTACCAGAGGCGCGATTTTCACTTATATGCCGAGTGGCGGCAATATGGAACAGCAATATTGTCTCACCGTGCCCGCGCTAAGAAATTTTTATACGAATTTCGATCCTAATATTTTCCAGGTCTTGTATTTCGGCAATAATGCCAACGACAATTACAACTCCCTCCAGGCGAAAGTGCAGAAGAGTTTTAACCGCGGATATTCGTTCATGGCCCACTACACCTGGTCGAAAGGGCTCGACTATGACACGAACTACTTTGCTGTCGACCCGCGGATCGGATACGGTCCCGACAGTTTCGACATAAGACACCGCTTTGTGATGACCAATATCTGGGAGTTACCCATCGGACGAGGTAAGGCATGGTTGGGTGGAATCGGGCCGGTTGCCAACCGCTTTGTCGGCGGATGGACTGTCAATGCGATTACCATCTGGCGGAGCGGGTTGCCGTTCACCCCGTCCTATTCGCCCGGCAATTGCGGCAACGAAACCGACACGGGTGGCGATCCTTGTCAACCGAATCGCGTTGCTTCCGTCCACATCTCCGGCAACCGGGCGCAATACTTCACGACCACGGGAGGACAGACTTTGCCGGCGGATACAAGTAATCCGGACTACTGCGCTGCAACTTCCAAATTCTGCGGTCTGGATCCCGCAACCGGCCAGCCCGTTCCGGGACCTGCGATTGGTCCCTGGCAGCGTCCGGGTGCAGGTCAAATCGGAAATGTTGGCCGCGACTCCTTCACCGGCCCCGGCTTCTTTCAAAGCGACATTGGCCTCGCGAAGGTAATTCCGATTTCGGAGCGCACCGACTTGCGTTTCCGCGCCGATGCCTTTAACGCCTTCAACCGAGTCAATTTGGGGCAGCCCAATCCTTGCGTGGATTGCTCGGGTGGCGGCTCCATCACCGCACTTGCCCCAGGGGCCGTACAGAGAACGCTGCAGTTCTCCCTCAGGATCGAGTTCTAAGATCAGTTCGCTGTTCACCGACTTATTTCATGGGCGGGATATAAGGAATATAGCGGGCAAAAAGCCAGCATAAAAAGAACACGACCGGGATGTGAACCATTAATTGCAGCACCCCATAGCCCACTATGTCCCGGGCCTTCAATTTCAACAAGCCCAGCAATGGCAGCATCCAGAACGGATTGACCAGGTTGGGCAGCGCTTCCGAGGCATTGTAGATCTGCACCACCCACCCCAGATGTACCTGGTGCAGATTTGCGGCCTGCAGAACATACGGCGCTTCGATCACCCACTTGCTGCCCCCGGAGGGAATGAAGACGCCAAGCACCGCCGAATAGACTGCCACCAGCAACGGATAGGTGTTGTGGGTGCTGATGGACGCAAAAAGCTTCGCCAAGGAATCGGCGATCCCCGTTCCCACAATCATTCCAAAAATCACCGCGTAAAACGGGAACTGGATCAGCACGCCTCCGGTGGCGGGAATGCACTCCGCCACCGCACGCATGAAGCGCTTCGGCCGCCAGTGCAGCAACAGTCCCACCGTAATGAACATCAGGTTGTAAGTGTTAAGATCCAGCGCCGCCAGCGCGCCTTGCGGCGAGGTGCGGAAGACATCCACCAGGTACCAGCACAGCAGCGCCGCAACCAAAATTGTGAGCAGTGGACTGTATTCCAGCCACTCGCCAGGTTTGCTCTTGGGCTCCAGGCTTGACCGAATCGGCTCATACTGAATGCCGTAGGATTCGGCGGTTCTGGCGTTCTCTGCCGAAGGCGTCGATAAGTACGCGATCAGCACCGATAGCACAATCAGAATCGCCGTCGTGGCAATGCTCTGCCACAGGAAGAGCGTTTGTGTGAGCGGGATCAGCCCGCTGATGGCGAACAAAGATGGCGGCATCGTGGACTTGGTCGCCATCAGCATAGCGGCGGAAGAGGACAACCCCATCGCCCAGACCGCTCCCAGACCGAGATAAGCGGCCGCGCCGGCAGCGCGATAGTCCAATCCCTTGACGCGATGTGCCAGCTCGCGCACAAAAAGTCCGCTGAAAATCAAGCTCAATCCCCAGGAGATCAGTGAGGTCAGCATCGAAAACAAGGCCACCATGGCCACCGCTCCCCGCGGCGTCTTAGGAACTCCGGCAAGCGCGCGGATGGCACGATACACAATCGGAGTCGAGGCCACCACATAGCCACCGATGATGATCATCACCATCTGCATGGTGAAAGGCACCAGGGCCCAGAAGTTCTTTCCGCCTTGGATGGCGAGTTTGGCAGCAGGCTGGTGCAGCAACAGGCCGACGATGAAGACCACCACGATTCCCATCAACGCGAAGATCAGCGGATCGGGAAACCAGCGCTCGCTCCAGTTGGCGAGACCGAGGCCAAAGCGGACTAGGGGTTGCTCCTGGGTGGCGGCTTGATTCTCTCGTGGCATGGTTGTCCTCGATTCCATGGGTCGGCAACCACAATCTACGAAGTGACTTGTCGGGGCTGCCTTGATATGGCGGACATTGTAGCGCGGGTTGCGGGCGGGCAGTGGATCCTGTAAACGCCTGCCCGACGAACTGGAGCGGCTGAGGAGAGGTTCTGCCTGGGAAGTTGGATTCTCGCTGGACTCAGCAAGGCTCTTCCGTACGCGGAATCGTCGGCTAGCTTCGTCGAAGGCTTGGTAGCGCTGCTTTGTGGCACTATTCTTTATGTAGGAACTCTCTGGTTATCAGCTGTACAGGATGCCTACCCCCCCACCCCCCTACCCCCAGGTATCGTTGCGATTAACATCATTACTAGCATTTTGATTAACACCCTTTTTATTAGCTAGGGTGAATGGGGCATTTATTCAGAACAAGCAAGGTGGTTGATTTGCTGGAAACGGGGCAGCCCTGGCCGAGTCTGCGAGGCGTTAAGTTATCAAGGACGGCGCCGATCGGTTCCGGCGGTTTGTGCCGTCTCTGGAGACGGACACAGTTCTCGATGTTGCATACTCGAAGGATTGTTGCATGATTGCGGCGCGGTGTATGTGATGGGGGTACTGTGAATTTGTGATGAAAAAGCGGGGTCATGGTTGATCGTGAACTCGCCTATCACGGACAGCTTTTGGTTCTGAGTGCAATCGCGATAACGGAAGTTACCGCGCAACCATTCAATACGAAGCAGAGAAAAGCCGCCCCGTCAGGCGGCTTGGTGTTGGTTGCGACGTGGCGGGTGGGAGCCGACGGTTACTTCATGCTGCTCAGCTTGGACAGTTCCGCCATGGTTACCTTGTCGTCATAAACCCCTGCACACGCCACGTACGGGGTTCGCTTGGCACTCGTGCAATAAGTGATTTTGCGGGAATCCTCCTTGGCTCTGGGCTTTGGCCACGAATACTCAAACCACATGCCGGTAGGCTTTTTCGCTTGATCACGGCTAGGACTTACGCGATACTGACAGCCCCTGCCACGGGCTGGTTTTCAAACGTTCGGTGATACACTTCGTCCGGGAAGACGACGAATCCATGAAACCACCATCGAACGTCAAGACGCCAGCGCAATACATCGCCTCACTCCCCGCCGATCGTGCGAAGACGATCGCGACGGTGCGCGCA